>FWPU01002368.1_pt1 | contig 52564 bp, 47 predicted proteins | sample 2228361 | NCBI WGS metagenome assembly FWPU01 (sample SAMEA103939777, study PRJEB20133) | metagenome | reverse complement strand
CAATTATATTTTCAAAAAATTTTTTAAAGGGTTTCTAATTCATTTTTAAATTTATCAATTACCTCCACCACATTCTTAGCTCCCATAATCGCAGAAATTACAGCAACTCCATAAGCACCTGCATTTAGACATTCTTTTATGCGTGCTGGTGTTATTCCTCCTATAGCAAAAACAGGTAATCTTACCGTTGAAGTAATTTCTAATAGTTTATTTACACCCTGCGGTTCTCCATACTCTATTTTAGAAGGTGTAGAATAAATAGGTCCAAAAACAATGAAGTCTGCTCCGTCATCTTCAGCCTTACGAGCACTTTTCAAAGAATGACAGCTAACTCCAATTAAATGATTTGGGAACAAGCTTCTTGCAAAGCTAACACTTATCCCTTTTTCTTTACAGTGAATACCATCAGCATTTATTTTCTTCAGAATATCAATATTATTATTAATAAAAAGTTTAACATTTGCTTTAGAAGTAATATTATAAATTTGACTGGACAATTTTAATAGTTCATCATATGATAAATCATTTTCTCGAAGTTGTACAGCTTTAATACCTGATTTAACTGCCTGTTTAATAACATCATGTAAAGCTAAATTCGAACATAACTTTCGATTGGTTACGAGATATAATTTAAAGTCAATCTTAAACATTTCTACCAATAATACCATTAATAGGGCTTGAAGCTGTTGCATATAGTTTCTTAGGAATACGACCAGCTTCAAAAGCTAAACGACCAGCTACAGCAGCATAACACATAGCTTTAGCCATTTTGACTGGATTTTGAGCGCAAGCAATTGCAGTATTTAATAGAACTCCATCTACACCAAGCTCAAATGCAATCGAAACATCAGAAGCAGTTCCAACTCCTGCATCAATAATTAAAGGTAAATCAATTAATTCCCGAATAATCTGAATATTATATGGATTACGTATACCCATTCCAGAACCAATAGGAGAACCTAAAGGCATTATAGCAGCACAACCTAAATCTGCCAGCTTACGACATACAACAGGGTCATCGTTACAGTATGGAAGAACAATAAAATTATCTTTAATTAATTGCTCGGCGGCTTTAAGCAGCTCAGTGTTATCTGGAAATAGTGTTTCATCATCACCTATAACTTCAAGTTTAATCCAATTGGTCCCTAAAGCTTCTCTTGCTAATTGTGCTGTTAAAATGGCTTCTTTTGCAGTATAACAACCTGCTGTATTTGGTAGAATAAAATAATTATTCTCTCTTAATAATTGGATCAGATTTTCATTCAAAGGATTTTTTAGATTGACACGTCGTATTGCAACTGTAACAATTTCTGTTTCACTTGCTTTTAATGCTTCTAACATTATTTGAAGACTGGGATACTTTGCAGTACCAAGAATTAGCCTCGATTTAAATTTTTTATTGGCAATTATTAATTCACTCATAATTAACACATAGTTTAATTAATAAAATATTTATCCCCCCTGTACTGCATGAATAATTTCAATTACATCACCAGACTTAATAACAGGTTTATTCCAAACATCTTTTTTAATAACATTTTCATTCACTGCAATTGCTATACTATCAAAATCAATTTTTGCGCTTAAATGAGCAAGAAGTTCTTCAATAGAAATATTTTTTTTGGGGATATCTAAAGTCTTTTTTTCTCCATTAATAATCAATTCCATAATTGATACCTTTATATTGACATTAAAAAAATCTCGAAGGTAGAAATGGTTTTATAAAATCAACAATTGTGTTTGATATAATTAATTCCTTCATACCATAAGCAGTAACAGGTGTTAAAAGAATTCCATGACGATAATGGCCTGTAGCAAAATATAAATTTTCAATTTTTGATTGACCTATAATGGGAGCATTATCACGACTTCCGGGGCGCAAACCCACATTTAATTCAGTAATAGCAAGTTCATATACAACTGGAATTGCCTCCCATGCTCTTCTTAAAAGCCACATCACTTCTCCAGCTGTAGGATTCAGATCAAAACCTTTTTCTTCGCTCGATGCACCTACTAATAGTCTTCCATCTGATTTTGGTGAAAGGTATACATCAGGTGCTCGTATTATATGAGTTAATTTGTAAGATTCATTCATACTTAATGAAATAATTTGTCCTTTTACAGGTCTAACTGGTGGAAGTAATTCCTCTGATATCCCAATTATCTTTTTTGACCATGAACCTGCAGCTAAAATAACAATACTATTGGATGTATTTAATATGGAATTGTTAACTTTAATGCCCGCAACTTTGCCATTGTTTAATTTCACTTCTTCTACAAGACTATTCTCATAAATTTGTCCCCCACGCTTTATAAATGCTATTTTTAACGCTTCAATTAAAGCGCGATTATCTATTTGAGCTTCATCAGGGATCCAGATTGCAACAATAGTTTTTGGTGAAAGCAGAGGTTCTATTTGACGAGCCTCTTCACCGTCCAACCAATAAACAGGGAATTGATTTTGTAAATAGAAATTATAAAGACGTTGTAATCGTTCAATATCATCTCTATTAAAACCTATAATTAAAGTTCCACATTTATCGAGACTAATAGTTGTCCCAGAATCTTCATTTAGTTCGTCAAGAAATTTTGAGTAAAGGGAAAGACTTTCTTTACAAAGTTCAAAAAGTTCCAGGCCTTCAAAATATGCTTCAGCGTAAGGTGCAAGCATACCTGCAGCAACCCAACTAGCTGATTTACCTGCTGAATTGCACTCATAGATTTCTACATTTTTCCCAGCTCGTGCTAATTGCCATCCTACAGCTAATCCTATAATACCACCTCCAATTATATAATTTTTTTTCTCCATTATGATTTCGATTTTTATTAAATAAAAAAGCCGTTTCCAATTTAATTAGGAAAACGGCATATAATTTTTTTCCGTTTTCCTCCGCTGGTATTACCCAGTTCAGGTTCAAGGGTTTAATCTCAGCCCAAATTTATGGGCACCCCTAACGGAATTAATCTTGATTATTTTATTTCCCAATTTACTTCATCTTATACCTTTTGTCAAATATTTATCTTAATGAGTATTATATTTTCATTAATTGTCGTACTCCAAAAAATAAATACTTAGATATATACTTTACAATATGGAGATAAATTGATTATTGTTAAATTGATCAAAATTGATTTTAATTATTAAAGTTATTTCACTTTATAATTCTTGAATTGTATTTTTCACATAGTTTACTGTTTAAAAATTATAGGTAGAACTCAGAATTTTTAATACTGATTAATAAGTTTCGAGAATAATTTTAAAATTTTTTTAGAGTGGGGAGTTTCTTTTAATTCAGTAAATATGTTTATTGAATCTTTTTTATTTTTATTATTACTTCTATTAATCGATTTTTTTAAGTATTCACTCATAATATTTTTATCAAATTCTGGATGAAACTGCACACCCCATGCACATTCACCGATTTTAAACGTATAAATTGAGTCATTTGAATCTCTAGCTAATATTACAGCATCAGTAGGTAATGAAATTACGGATTGAGAATGAGAAACATAAGCAAAAAATTTTTTTGGCAACTTTGAAAATATGGGATCATTTTTCGAATTCTCGGTTAAACTTATTTTTATACATCCAGATTTTTCACCTTCCTTATTATAACTTACACCACCATTTAAAGATTTGGCAATTAACTGATGACCATAACATATACCAAGTAAAGGAATATTTCTTTGAATAAGTTTTGGGATCCACTTTTCCACTTTCACACTCCATCCTTTATTTTGAGTGACCATATAATGTGAGCCAGTTAAAATCACACCATTACAATTTCTAAAATCACGTATTTCCTCGCCCTCATTTATTCTAATTATGTTGACTTTTTTAGGATCAATATTAAGTCCTTTTACAATCCACTCATCAAAATCACCATATTTTTTCTTAATATCTTTATAAGTGGATCCCAGTTTTAATATATAAATTTTCTTTTCACCCATTACAAAGCAGCTTCTCCGGATTCACCTGTTCGAATTCTAATAGCGTCTTTAACATCGAATATAAAAATTTTACCATCCCCCACCTGACCGGTTTTTCCAACATCGATTATAATCTGCAGTGCTTTTTCGAGTCTGTCGTCGGTGCAAATGAGCTCAATTTTTACTTTTGGGACAAAGTTAATATTATATTCAGTACCCCGATAAACTTCTTTATGACCTTTTTGTCTACCATAACCTCTGACCTCGGATACAGTTAAACCCATAAACCCGGCTTCACTCAATGCTTCTTGAACTTCATCTAATTTATGTGGCCGAATAATAGCTTCTATTTTTTTCATGATTATACCCCTTATTAAATTTATAACGATATTCCTAAAACATAAAAAATATTTTCCTGAGAAGGATTTAGAATTATAGAACCAAAAATTGGTAAACTAAATTCATTAGTAATAACTAAATTTTTATTAACTGTAAAACCCATGTTAATTACATTAAGTTTATCAGTTAAATAATATTGATTTTTATCACCTGGTGTTACACCCAGAAATAGACTTAGCCCCACATCATTAATAGAAGTAGTGTATCCCAATTGCAAGTATACAGGATTATTAGGGATATTATGAATAAAGATATTAGCTGATAAACTAATAGGAAAATCTTCGGGTCCTGAATAACTTGCATTTAATTCTATGCTATGTGCCCCTGGTCCATTATGAGAATCATGATTTGCAAAATTGAAAAATTTAATTCCATTATCTGGATTGATATAATCTACGAATCCAAAGCTAACAGAACCCATATTATTCAACGAAAATGAATAAGTTGCATATATATCAATTTCATTTAATGCTGCATCTTTAATTACAGGATAAGCTCCCCAGATACCAAATTGAAAATTACCAGTGGATAATTTTATATTAGGTTGAAGACTTGGTGCATCTCCACCTAAATCAAATCCACGCCAAATGTATCTATTTACGAAATCTGCATTTACTGAAATTTTTTGAGCATTTATATTCGTAATAAAAAATATTGACAAAATAAAAATTAATTTTTTCATATAACCTCCTTTATTCATTTATTTAACAACTTTTTCAAATTCTGGATAAGCTTCCATTCCATGTTCACCTATATCGAGACCTTCAATTTCTTCGCTTACAGACACTCTAAGTCCAATCAACTTTTTAAGAATAATCCAGATTACATATGAAAGAATAAAAGTAAAAGCTCCAACAGCAACAACACCAACCAATTGGTTTAAGAACAAATTAAAACCACCACCAAGGAACAAACCATTTCCTGTGGTGCCGGGTATAAATCTATCTTCTGCAAATAGACCAACAGCAAGAGTACCAAATATTCCATTTACTAAATGTACTGCCAATGCACCAACAGGATCATCTACTTTAATTTTATCAAAGAAGATTACAGCATAAACGACAAGTATACCAGCGATGGTGCCGATTATTAATGAGCTCCATACACTTACATAGGCACAACCCGCTGTAATAGCCACAAGTCCTGCAAGACAACCATTAATAGTCATACTCAAATCGGGTTTTCCTAATACAATCCATGCAATAATAGTAGAAGAAAGAATACCGGCGATTGCAGCACTGTTTGTAGTAATCACAATTCTTGATATATTTTCTATATCTGCAGCCATTGTGCTACCGGGATTAAAACCAAACCAACCAAGCCAGAGAACGAAAACGCCAATAGTTGCAGATGTCATGCTATGGCCAGGTATGGGATAAATTTTATTATCACGATATTTATTCAAGCGTGGTCCAAGAATAATAGCTCCTGCAAGTGCAGCCCAGCCACCAACAGAATGCACAACTGTAGAACCTGCAAAATCCCAGAAACCAAGTTTGGCAAGCCAACCACCACCCCAAATCCAATGGCCTGTAACAGGGTATAAAAATGCAACCATTATGAATGAAAAAATTATAAAATCAACATATTTGATTCTTTCGGCTACAGCTCCAGAAACTATTGTTGCTGCTGTACCGGCAAATACAAGTTGAAAAAAGAATTTAGCTAGTAATGGAACTCCTGCCCAGCTTATTGAAGAATATACTCCCTGATAAGCATCTCCAGTTGCAGGACTATTATCTGCTCCGCTCAATCCAATTAACCCTCTTAAACCGATAAAATCATTACCATCACTAAACATTAACCCCCAACCTATAACCCAGAATGCTAATGATGATATTGCAAATACTATAAAATTCTTTGAAAGAATGTTTATAGTATTTTTACTTTGTGTAAATCCTGATTCCACAAGTGCAAAACCAAGATTCATGAAAAAGACAAGACAGGCAGTAAATATTACCCAGATTGTATCTAATATTATCTTATAATCCATATACTTTTTCCTCCTATATTTTTTAGCTTATTAAATAAAGATTGAATTAAATACATTTTTCTACTGCCATATAAAACCAGTATAATAATTATCATCAACCTTTTTGCAATTGAATAAATATTTCATTTTACCTCCTTCCTTTATGTTATTAAGTAAGATTTAGAAAGTTTAATTAATATGGTTGTACAGTTAAATAACCTTAATAAATAAGGATTATTATTTTAAATATATTAAAAATTACTGCATTATGTCAAGTAAGCCTTATTAATTAATTTAAATATATAAAACACCTGCATAGCTCAGGCGGCTTCTTAGAAAAACATGAAGGGAGGAAATATATTGGAAGTATTATCGTCGACCTGAATACAAGCCCCTGGATTTTGTAATTTTTATATCCTGCAATTCTGGGGCTTTCATTCTAATTTCGAATCTAAAGCCTCTGTATAATCCAAGTGGGTTCCAGATGAAATTCATTTCCCAGCAATGAAGGTCACGATAAATTGTTATTTGGGGAGTAGTGATTTGCTTTAATTCAAAATCGTAATTACCTCTTACAGTAAATTTCCAATTTTTTGTAAAACTAAAACTTAAGTTTATACCAATATTGGAATATTTTGATACTGTGCTTGGGTCGATTTTACTCAAATTAAAATTATAACTTAAACTCAAATTCCATGGCTTAAATAGATTTGTTGAAGAGATTAATTGACTCTCACCTTCCTTGAAAATATTTGTAGATTGTTTCTCCTGCGAAGATTTTTTAGTAAATATCTCATTACTTAAATTAGTCGAAATAGAGAAATTAAAATTCGTTAACCTGAATAATCCTTTCCCTGCAGATATCAGATATTTATTTATTCTAGTATTATTTTCATAATCATAAAATGTATAATTAGATGATCCATAAAAACTAAGTAAATCCCCAATCTGGGTTCGGTAAGAAAAATTTAAATCCGACAACTTGAAATCAGGGCGAGCAAAATTATAACCTACACTCGCAGATAAATTGAGTAATTGAATTTTATTACTCTGTGAACTTTTCATTGTATCACTTTCACTTCTCTTTGTTTTTACCTCAAATAAGTTACCAATTGAAAAATTAATTGATTGTTGTTCTCCAGATTCAGCGCCATGAAATACTTCGCTAGTAAACTTATCATATTTTATTCTTTCACCTTTCGATGTAGTATAATAATCATAATAACCCCAGAAGTCACTTGAAAAATCAGGTTTATAAACATAAGATATTGAAGGAGTAAGTGTATGTCTGAATGCTTCAATACCGAGAATATTGGGTTGAAATATTCCATATAGTTTTGTGTTTGCTGTTAAACTTAAATCGAATGTTCTAACAAAATTTATTTCGTTCACATCATAAGTAATAACAGAATCTTCTTCTATTTTTTGGCCTGTATTAGGGTTTATTCTTTTAACTATAATATTTTCTTTCTTTATCCTTTTATTATACCATTTTTCTGTATAATTAATTCTCGGAGCCATACTGAAATATCCAATTTTTGGAGAAGCATTGATAGATAAATTATGTTGTATTCCTCCACGAATCGATAACTTTCCAGAAATTTTATTACGGTTATTTATAAATTGTCCTGTATATGTGTAACCAATTTGTTCATACCATTTTTGCTTATAAATTGAATTATCTTTCTTAAAAGGGTATGAAATATTTTTTGAGAAAGTAATATTAGGAAGACTTTCATAAATATCGCCATTAATTAAGTTTTGTGTTCTACTATAATTAATTATAAGATTATTTCCAGATTCCTCCCAGACTTTATTAAATGTAGCATTGGAAACTATATTTTGTGAAAGGATATCATTATAATCGATACTATTATTCTTTAAATAACTTGAAGAATAAAATTGTAAATTAACATTTAATTGAGTAGAAGGATTTATTTGCTGATTATGATAAAACGATAAATTCCAATCATCTACATCCTGTTTAAAACTTGGAGGGTCATGTGCTTCACCAATTTTTATTTTTGAATATCCAGCATTAAAACTTCCATTAAAATTATATCTTTTAGCATATCGTAATCTTGAACGTAAGCCATAACCACCTTTAGAATAATAATCACCATTAAGTGCTAAATCCATATAGTCATTTATAGCCCAGAAATAGCCAAGATTATAAAAATACTGTCCTCTACGTAAATCTCTACCATAGCTTGGAACAACCAGACCGCTGCGTCTACCTCCTTCTGTTGGGAAAACAGCAAATGGTAATGGCAAAGGGAAAGGGACCCCTTCAATATACATAAAAATCCAACGTGCAAATACTTTATCCTTTTGTATTACTTTCATTTTATCTGCAGTAAAGTAAGTATGTGGTGAATCTTTCTGACAGGTCGTGAATATACCATGTTCTATGAAATAAATATTTTTATCAACTTTTTTAACTTTTTCACCTTCATACCTTGCATCTTCCATTTGATTTTTAGCAAGTGATATAAAGCCACGCTGAGTTTTGAAATTGTATTTTAATTTACTCCCCTCATAAACTTCAGTTCCTTCTTTCAGAATTGGTTTTTGTATAATTTTATTCTTATCAGTACTATCAGGAATACCACTTGCTTCGAGTTCAGCGATATTATAATCAATTTGAATTGCACCACTCTTTAATTCTGTATCCTTGTATTTTAATTCACCACTACCATAGATGTACATCTTTTTATTTTTGATATCATAAACTATAGAATCTGAAGCAGCTGTATAAACAGTAGAATCTACATCATACTTTCTAGATTTATTTATTGTGTCATTAATTGTCGTATCGATTGAAAAGACGAGTTTATCAGTTTTATAAAAATCAAAATCATTCGCTCTTAAGATTATTCTAATCAGAAGTAATATTAGTACAGTTCTTTTCATTTAATTTAGATTTGTATAGTATTTGAGATTAAAGATAATATTAATTATGGTAAATATAATCATCAATAAATTATTGATTATATAATTTACAAACTAAAATCTTAATCTTGCCTGCTGAATTGATTCTTCAATTTTTTTAATTATCATATCAGCTACTCTCAAAGCTTTTAATCCATCTGACCCGGTTATTGGTGGAGTTGTATTATTCAAAACAGCATTAATGAAAAGTTGAAGTTCATATTGTAATGGATTTATATTAATTTGAGATGGGTTTTCATAAATTACAGTTTTCTTTTTATCACCAATTCCAATTTCTCCAAGATTAAGGTAACCACCGTTAGGTAGATTTTCGGAGGGTAGAAGTCGAATTATTTCAGTATTACCTTCAATAAAATCAATTGAAAAATATGTATCCTTTTGGAAAAGTCTCATTTTTCTCATTCTTTTTTGAGATATTCTACTTGCTGTAACATTCGCAACTGCATAATTTTCAAATTCAAGTCTGGCATTAGCAATATCAATATTATTAGAAACTACAGCAATTCCACTTGCTTTTATATCTTTAATTTCACTTTTAACAAGACTCAGGATTATATCTATATCATGAATCATTAAATCAAGTACAACTGCAACATCAGTTCCACGCATATTAAATTGCGAAAGTCTATCTGATTGAATAAACATCGGATTAAGCTCATACTTTTCTAATGCTACAAGTGCAGGATTAAATCTTTCAATATGACCAACCTGTAATTTCAAATCTTTTTCGTTAGAAATTTTTACCAGTTCCTCTGCTTCCCATATATGTGCTGTAATTGGTTTTTCTACAAAAACATGTTTATTAAATTCAAATGCTCTCTTTACGAGTTCATAATGTGCGCTTGTGGTTGCTACTATCACTACAGCTTCTGTATCTTTAAATAGGTCATCAAGTTCAAGGTATTGTTTTACTCTATATTCTTCTGCCACATTTTCCGATTTTTTAAAGACTTTATCATAAACTCCAACCAATTCGCAATTTTCAATTCCCTTCAATAATTTCACATGTACTTTACCAAGATGGCCCGTTCCAATTACACCAATTTTTAATTTATTCATAATTCACCACTATTTATTTTTTTATAACCAATTATTTTATCATACCCTCCTTTCTCCTGGGTTTTGTAAAAAAGAAAAATATGATAATCGTTTTCAGTTTCCCAAAAATTTCCTTCAAGTGCATACCAATCAATATTTTTAATCTCTCCATTATTATTTACTGCCGTTACGTACTGATAATCATAAATACCTCTCTTTAATTCTGTAGTTAGATAAAAAAGACCATCATTATTGGTCATCTCAAATTCTGGTAATATTTGCCAATTATTAAATTCCCCGGTAAGAAATATTGAGGAATTAAGATTTTCGGGTGCTCTTAATTTAAATGTCACATTCATGTATTCAGCATATTCACTTTTATAATCAATTAAAATAGCTCCCCCATTAAAATCTTTTTTTCTTTTTTTATAAAAGTCAGATACTTCTATGCCATCATATTGAGCATTTACATTTTTTAGAAAAAATTTATTTGTATCTCTCAAATCAGTCTGACGATATTCATTACCTGGCTTTATATCTTTAGCAATAAATAAAAATTCATTTATCCCATTCCATTCAAAATAGTACTTATCTGTAACCTTATCTTTCTCAATCATTATAGGATATAATATTTTTTTATTTTCAATAATTTCAATTAATTCAATATATGAATAATACAATGTATCAGATAATTTAAAAAAAGTTTTTATGTTAATCGTCCTTCCTAAAGAAGCAAACTCAGGGATAACATATTCTAACCTTTTCTTTTCTATAGAAGTTTTAAGATCTACCTCAGGATAAACAACATAAAATTTATCCTCTCCATAAATTTTATTAGGATCGTGTGAATCTGTAATATAAAATTTCCATTTACCTGAAAAAGGGAAGGTAACATTTTTATTCGGGAATTTACCAATATAATGATAACGTGCATCAGTAACTCTGAGTGGTAGTTTTTCTAAATTCAAATTATATTCAGTATTAAATCCATAATTAGCCAAAAAAACATTATCATATGGTTCCCAATCTTTATTACAGAATTTAAAAACAATATTTAAATTAGGTGCATATGAAGATTGAACATCAAATTCGATTATAATAAATTTTTTTAGGGGGTCCGAATTATCTATTACCGGTAATGAGGTTTCGTTGATTGATGAATAAACACGTAGGCTTTTAATTTGAATTTCTTCTGCAAATGTTTTGAGAGTTAATAAAAACAGAAAAGTAAGTATTAAAAAATCTCTACGCATTTTATAGAGGTAAATGGTACAAAAATATTATATGATTTTTCTTCTCTTTGTGCTTCAAGAAGAAGCCCATCCTCATATGCACCAACAAGCTTGCCTGTTTTAAATACAATTTCATAAAATGTAGGATGCTCATTTTCAGATCTGCCATAAACTACACCATAATTTTCGTACATTGTAATGTTTAATATTTTACCAACAAATTGTGACCAATCCAATTTCATACAGATTACCTTTAAAATTATTCAAACAAAAAGTATATAAAAAAGGAATTTTTTCCAATTAGAAATTTATGCTTTTTAAGCTTATTAGAAGTAAAAAAATATTTAAAAAATTATATTTACATTTTATTTTTCATTAATGATAATATTCCCACCTGTTGTTTTAGCAATTAATTTATGACCCCCGCCGTTAAAATCTGCAATCATTTTTTTATGTGTTACTTTGTAAGCTTTTGAATTCTGAAACTCGCAATCTATATCTCCACCTGTTGTTTCTGCTTCCAACGAAGCTTTTGTTAAAGAAGGTAGAAAAATTGTTATATCTCCACCTGTTGTTTTAGCTTTCATACCTTTATAATTTTTTCCCCATGAAATAATAATATTACCACCTGTTGTATATGTATCAACAAATCCATTTGCAGAATCAATCATAATATCTCCTCCAGAAGTGAATGCATTTAGCTCTCCATCAAATTTTTTGCAAGTTATATCACCACCTGAAGTAGTTACATCTAATTTGCCAGTTGTATTGTTTATCTTTATATCACCACCAGATGTTTTTGCAGCTATATCACCTGATAAGTTATCAAGAGTTATGTCGCCTCCAGAAGTATTTAGATCTAAATTACCTTTTATATTTTTTACACTTATATCACCACCTGATGCAGTAACTTTGCAGTGGAAATCTTCAGGAATATATGCTTCAATCAATACAGAAGTCCATAAATTGAAAAACGTCTTAAATTTCTTTCTTACAAATACTCTAATTTCTTTATCCTCCTTATAAATTTCAAAGTGCATATTATTTTCTGCCTTTTTATTTCCATAAACTTTTATATATACTTCATTTTTATCCCATGAATTTAATTTAATCTCTGCTCCTGATGCTTTAACATATAATAATTCTCCAGGGAAAACATTAAATGATTTTTCCATAATTATTTTTTCTCCCTGTGCTATAATATCCGATGTTAGCATTAATGATGTAGCTACTAGCAATATTATTATCCCAAATTTAATTTTTAATTCATTCATTTCATTTTTCTCCATTTTATTTATATCTTTAGACTAAATACTTAATTAAAAGTTACATTTTAATTTTTGGAATTATGAAAAAAAGTTTTATATCATTTTTACACATATGTATAATCTACTCACTAATATTGACTACTATTATTTACTCACAAAATTTATACAACTTATCACAATTTAAAGATGAAACAATAAACTTCGTTAAGTTACCATTGAGTTGGAATAAAAATGATATTTTAAAACTTAGCATTGTAGCAGCAACAACATTTTTATCAATGCAGATTGACCAGCAGATAAGAGATGAAATTCTGAAAGATAGGAGTTATTACAAAAGTTTCCCAATTGAATTTGGGAAAAAATGGGGTGAAATATATACAACAGTAATTATTGGAGGCGCTTTTAGTTTACATGGCTTAATTGAAAAAGAAAACTCTACAAAAAGAATTGGTTTTGAAATTTTTCAATCAGCAATTTATTCTGGTATAATTACACAATTTTTAAAAATTTCTACAGGGCGTGCTCGCCCATTTACAAATAAAGGTTCTAATTATTATGAACCATTTACATTTTTTAATGATGATTTTCATTCATTTACATCCGGGCATACTACACTTGCTTTCTCTATTTCAACAATATTATCAGAAAATTCAAAATCTAATTTTCTTAAACCAATTTTCTTTATACCTGCAATACTAACGGCAATTTCACGTGTATATCAGGATAATCACTGGACATCGGATGTTTTCCTGGGTGCAGCAACTGGATACTTTGTTGGGAAATGGATTCACAAAATTCACAACCAAGATTACTCTGCAAATGAATACTTTGAATTTGGGAGTATATATAATTTTCAGTGGGTTAATTTAAGACTAAAATTATAATTAAAGATAAATTGTTGAATTTGGTTTGATTATGGGTTAATTATACTCCAATCCAGAAATGAACAAATCATTTTGAATGCAAGCATGATCTTTACTTAAGTGTAAGAGTTTGACTAAGACTCGAATAAGAGTATTTTTAATTTTATGCGATGATAAAAAATTAATTCTTTACAGCCAAATAGAAAGAACCGTAAAAAATAATAAAATTATTTTTGAAACAACTTAAATAACACACGGATATTTATACAATTAACTAAAATATATAATAAGTAAAATTATCCTTTAATAGTTATCAACTTAAATTAAAAAGGCTGCCCATATGGACAGCCTTGGAAGTAATTATCATACAATTAATAATTTTTTATTTCATGTACAAGTTTAGTTATTGCCTCTTTTGCATCACCAAAATACATTAAGGCGTTTGGATAGAAAAATAATTCATTATCAATACCAGCATAACCAACATTCAATGACCGTTTATTTATAACAACAGTTTTAGCATTATCTACATTTAAGATGGGCATACCGTAAATCGGACTATTTTTATCGTGCCTTGCAGCAGGATTAACTACATCATTAGCTCCAACTACAAATGCAATATCAGTATTAGGGAAATCATCATTTATATCTTCCATTGCAACCATTTTATCGTAAGAAATTTGAGCTTCTGCCAGGAGTACATTCATATGTCCAGGCATTCTCCCTGCTACAGGATGAATAGCAAAACGAACTTTTTTTCCTTTAGATTCTAATACATTTACTAAATCTCTAACTGCATGCTGAGCCTGAGCAACAGCCATTCCATATCCCGGAACAATTATAACACTACTTGCAGCATCAAATAACATCGCCAATTCTTCTGCATCAACAGATTTTACCTGTCCTTTTTGTGATGCAGTAACTGTAGATGCTCCCGTTGTACCGGCAGATTCCCAGCCACCCAAAACTACGTTCATCAAAGAACGATTCATTCCTTTACACATTATGTTTGTTAAAATTATACCTGATGCCCCTACCAATGCTCCAGTAATTATTAATTCATTATTTTGTAAAACAAATCCTATTGCAGATGCTGCCAATCCTGAATATGAGTTTAACAGTGAAATTGCAACAGGCATATCAGCTCCACCAATTGGAAGAACAAACAACACACCAAGTACTAATGAAATAATTCCAATTGAAACTATTAGCCATTGTAATGTGGGATTAAAAACAAAGTACAAACCACCTACAACAACTGTTAATAACAAAAAGGCATTAATGGGATGTTGCAAAGGATAACGCACAACTTTACCCGTTACTATCCCCTGTAGTTTTCCAAATGCAATCAAAGAGCCTGTGAATGTAACAGCCCCTATTAAAATACTCAATACAATTGTAATGCTTGTTTGATAATTATAATTAAATTGAGGGAAGTAAATAATTTTATAATATTCTGAAAAAGCAACAAGCATCGAAGCCCCACCACCAAAACCATTTAATAAACCTACCATCTGTGGCATACCTGTCATAGGAACTTTCAATGCCATTATTGTTCCTACAAACGCTCCGATAATAAATCCCAGTATAATCCATTCAAAAGTCAACACATGTTGATCAAGCAATGTTACAATAATAGCAATAAACATCCCAAGTGCAGAAAGAAAATTCCCTTTTCTGGCTGTTTTTGGTGATGCCAAGAATTTTATCCCAAAAATAAAAAGTACTGAAGAAATTAGATAAGAAACTTCTATTATAAATCTCATATTTCAACTCACTTTTTTTTGAACATTTTTAACATACGATCTGTAACTAAAAAACCACCGACAACATTTATAGTTGCAAATATCATTGCTATCAAACCAAGTATTGTGCTTATGGTAAATTCATGCATTCCCGCACTTAAAATTGCGCCAACTATTGTAATTCCTGAGATAGCATTTGAACCAGACATTAAAGGAGTATGGAGTGTCGGTGGTACTTTTGTAATTAGTTCAAATCCAATAAAAATTGCTAATACAAATATGTAGATCAACATTAAGATTCCTATACTTTCCATTTTATAGACCTCGTTTTAGTTATCAATTTTGTAAAAGAGTTTTTGTTTTCTCATGAATAACTCTTCCATCTTTTACGATGGTAGCCCCTCCAATAATTTCATCCTCAATATTATGAATAAAATTTCCATCTTTACTTGAGTAATCAATTAAATTCAATAAATTTCTTGCATACATTTCACTTGCATGATAAGGGACTAAACTAGGGAGATTTGGTTCTCCAATAATTGTCACATTATATTTTTCCACTACTTTCCCTTTTTCACTTAGCTCGCAGTTTCCGCCAAATTCTACAGCCATATCAAGGATAACAGAACCGGGTTTCATATATTTGACCATTTCTTCTGTTATAAGTACAGGAGCTTTCTTGCCCGGAACAAGAGCAGTAGTTATAACAATATCAGCTTCTGTAACATGTTTAAAAATTAATTCCTTCTGTTTACGCAAAAATTCCTCGGATTGTTCCTTTGCATATCCACTTGCATCCTGCATAGATTCATCTGTAGGGACTTCAATAAATTTTCCACCAAGGCTTTGGACTTCTTCTTTAACCTGTGGACGAACATCAGATACTTCAACAACAGCTCCGAGCCGTTTTGCTGTTCCAAGGGCAGATAATCCAGCTACACCTGCTCCCATAATTACAACCTTGGCAGGAGATATAGTACCAGCAGCTGTCATCATCATTGGAAAAATTTTATGCAGGTAATTTGCTGCTAATATAACACTCTTATAACCTGCAATATTAGCCTGCGAGCTTAGCGCATCCATTCTTTGAGCCAGGGTTGTTCTTGGAATTGCATCCATTGAAATTACATCAACTCCTAAATCAGCTGCCTTTTTTGCAATTTCAGGAAAATGAAGTGAATAAAAGAATGAAATTAATAATTTCCCTTTACCTATCAATTCAACTTCATGCTTACCTAAACCAGGGTGAATAATTGGTCTTTGCACTTTTAACACTAAATTTGCATTGGCATAAAGATCAATAACACTTTCAACAATTTTCGCTCCCGAATTAATATATTTTCCATCAGGGAAACCAGCTTTCAATCCGGCATTTTTTTCAACCTGAACTTCAAAACCCTTTTTAATTAATTTAGTAACAACTTCGGGGACAATTGCAACTCTATTTTCCCCTTCCATTATTTCTTTTGGTATTCCAATTATCACTTTTTCTCCTTATAATTTATTTTTATTTATAAAACTTAATAATAATCATTTTTATTTACTAACAGTTTTTCTGGATAATTATTTACTAAATTAATGACAACAAATTTATCATTAATGCGAAAAACAATTAAATTTATTTATTTTCATATCGATAATTAATTGAGTAAAGTAACCATGAATATAAATTCTACATAATTCCGAAATATAATTATTGATTTTATGACTCATAGAATAAAGCTTAAAAAAATTCTCACTATTTTATTCTTCATCTCTCAGGAAATATATCTTCAAAATCTTCGTTTCGAAGTAATAAATTCTGATAATAGTTTATCACAAAATTCAGTACTTTCTATTTTTCAAGATAGCAGAGACTTTTTATGGTTTGGAACTTATGATGGTTTGAACCGTTACGATGGTTATACATTCAAAATTTATAAACAGGATAATAATAATCCTCGTAGCATATATGGTCAAACTTTTCGGTCAATCGTTGAAGATAAAGATGGTAATCTCTGGATTGCTTCAATCGGCGGAGGATTGAATAGATATAACAGATTAACGGACGACTTTACAAACTTTCAACCAGATAAAAATAATCCTAATTCAATTTTATCAAACAGAGTAAGAACTTTATTCTATGATAAAAAAAATAAATTATGGATTGGTACTGAACAGGGATTATGTCGCTACGATTTTAAACAAAATAAATTTATTGATTATACAAAATTTATAGACTTCAAAAAATTCCCTCAATCACAATATATTGTATCAATTTGTGAAGACTCTCTCGGTTTCATATGGATTGGAACCTATAACGGATTAATTAAATTTAATCCGGAGACAAACCGCTATAAATTTTATTTGAATATGCCACTAAACCCATACAGTATAAGTGGAAATTACATAGGGAAAGTATATGTTGATAAAAATAATACACTTTGGGTAGGAACAGGAGAATGTCTACATGAATATGATAAAACAAACGATAGGTTTATAAGGTATGAAAATCCTCTAATCGTTAACTCAAAAGATAAAACAATAACTGACATACTTGAAGACCGCCAAGGCAATTTGTGGATTACTACTTTGTTTAATGGATTACATAAATTCGATAGAAAAACAAAAACATTTACTGTCTATAAACAAAATCTTGCAGATATAGAAAGTATTAAAAGCAATATTCTATTTGATTTATTTGAAGATAAGACAGGTATTTTATGGATCGGTACTGAAGGGGCTGGTGTTCATAAATTAAATTGGATGCGTTCAAAATTCATCTATTATAAAAACATCCCTTTCAATAATGAAAGTTTAAGTAACGATAAAATTTATTCAATAATTGAAGACAAAAAAGGAAACATCTGGATTGGCACATTTGGCGGTGGCTTAAACAAATTCAATCCCGATATTGATAAAAATAAATTTATCAAATATAACTTTAATCCATTTGACAAAAATTCTCTTGTCGACGACCGAATCAGAACTTTATTTGAAGATAACGACGGTAACATATGGATTGGTACAGAATATGGCTTATCTAAATTTAATCCATATAGAAACATTTTTACTAATTATATAGGAGATGGCTCGCCAGATAAAATAAGTAATAATATCATTTTTTCAATTTACCAGATTAAATCCGGTGAAATTTTAATTGGAACTTTTGGCGGTGGCTTAAATATTTATAATAAAAAAACAAATACTTTTATAAGTTATAAGCATGATCCTGCTAATTCTAAAAGTATTAGCAGTAATAATATCTGGTGTATATATCAGGATAGTAAAAGTAATATATGGATTGGTACCGACGATGGCGGATTAAATAAGTTTGATATAACAAAAAAAATATTTATCCACTATAAATACAACGCAAACGATTCTTTAAGTATAAGCGATAACAAAGTTCTAAATATTTATGAAGATAAAAAAGGTAATTTGTGGATTGGAACAATTCAGGGAATAAACAAAGTAATATTTGACAAAAAAAATCCTGAGAAATTAAAGTTTATTAAATATACAACTAAAGATGGACTCCCAGACAATAATATTCAAGCAATATTGGAAGATGATAAAGGGAACTTATGGCTCAGTACAAATAAAGGAATTTCAAAATTTAATACAGAGAAGAAAACTTTCCACAACTACGATTACTCGGATGGATTACAAAGTAATGAATTTTTCGTAAGAGCTGCTGTTAAAAGAAAAAATACTGGAGAGATGATTTTTGGTGGTAACAAAGGATTCAACATTTTTCATCCCAATAGTATATTAGACGATACTTTTATTCCAAAAGTAAGAATTACAGAATTTTTGATATTAAATGAACCTATTGCAATTAATCAAAAAATTGACAATAAAATTATTTTAACAAAAAATATTACTGAAACAAAAGAAATTATTATTTCATATAGGCATAATATCGTCACATTCCATTTCGCTGCTCTTCATTTTGGGAAGCCTGAAAAGAATTTTTATGCATACAAATTAGAAGGGCTCGACACTAAATGGAATTATGTTGGGAATCAGCACTATGCAAATTATGCATATATTCCACCAGGTGAATATGTATTTAAAGTTAAAGCAGCAAATCCTGATGGGTATTTGAATGAAGAAGGAATAAGCTTAAAGCTAGTCGTTACACCACCATTTTACCAGACTTTTATATTCAAAGTATTCATTGTGTTAACTTTTATTTTTTCTATTTATGCTGTTTATAAAGCAAAAGTAAGAAGAATAAAATTGCATCAAAAGGAACTGGAAAATTTAGTTGTGGAAAAAACAGCTCTTAATGAAAAATTAATTCAGGAAATTGAGGAAAGAATGAAAATCGAAAAAGAATTAATAAAAGCACGTGAAAAGGCAGAAGTATCTGAAAAACTGAAGTCAGAATTTTTAGCTCAGATGTCACACGAAATCCGCTCCCCAGTACATTCAATATTAAACTTTTCTGAATTAATTAAAGAATTAATTTCAGATAGAATACATGATGAAACCATAATTGAATGTTTTAATTCAATTGATAATGCTGGTGAAAGAATTGTTAGAACAATAGATTTAATTCTTAATATGTCTGAATTACAAATTGGGAGTTATGAATGTATATTCAAAGAAATTGATTTAAATAATGATATTCTACAACATCTTTATCCTGAATTTTCTTACAAAGCAAAAAGAAAAAATTTAGAGTTATTATTAAAAAATAAAGATGAGAAATTATTAGTAATCGTAGATGAATATTCGATCATACAAATTTTTGTTAACTTATTGGATAATGCTATAAAATATACAAATGAAGGAAAAATAGAAATTGAATCTTTGCATGATGACAAAGGGAAAATTGTAATAAAAGTATCAGATACAGGAATTGGTATATCAGAGGAATTTCTCCCAAAATTATTTTCTGCATTCTTTCAAGAACAAAGAGGTTATACACGTGAATATGAAGGTAATGGTTTGGGATTAGCTTTGGTAAAAAAATATTGTGAGTTGAATGATGTAGAGATTTATGTTGAAAGTAAAAAGTATGTAGGAACAACTTTTACATTAATATTCAATAAAACAATAAAAAAAGCTGCATCTTAAATGATACAGCTTCTGTATATAATCACTTTTAATTTATTGCAAGGATTCGTAAACACTTATATACTTTCTGTTATTTTTCTTTCTTTCGAATTTTACATAACCATCGATTAATGCAAATAATGAATGGTCCCCTGCAAGACCTACATTCCTTCCAGGATGAAAATTTGTCCCTTTTTGACGAACTAATATTGAGCCCGCTGTAACTCTTTGTCCACCAAATGCTTTAATACCAAGATATTGCGGATTACTATCTCTACCGTTTCTTGATGATCCTTGACCTTTTTTATGAGCCATATTAACCTCCGGTTTCTATGCTATCTTTGTAATTTCGATTTTAGTTAATTGCTGTCTGTGACCCTTTTTACGCTTGTAAGAGATTCTTCTTTTTTTCTTAAAAACTATGATCTTATCATCTTTTACATGTTCTAAAACTTTTGCATGTACTTTTACATTACCGACTGTTGGAGTTCCTATTTTTGTTTCATCATTGTTATTGATTAAAAGAACATCATCAAAGATGATTTCTGAGTTAGGTTCTGTTTTCAATTTAGGAACATAGTACTTCTGATTCTCTCTTACAATAAACTGTTGCCCAGCAATATTTACAACAGCAAACATTATTCCTCCAATTAATCAAATTTTGAGTTACAAATATATGCAATGCATATACATTAAGTCAATTTCATTTAAAAACTTTTCTCAAAGTCTTTCAGGAATAATAGTAATGATAAAGCATAAATACAAACTTCTGTATTTATTTTAATAATATATAAAATGTAATAAATAGGAACAGAAAATTCTCATCATAAATATCAAAAAAATACAAGAAAATATTAAACACCCCCTCTGCACACTTTATAACAATCAAAATTATTATCTTTTTTGTATTAATTATATCTTACTTCTTAACAACTTATTGCTCTCGTAGGTAGTTCTGCATAAATGCATGATGTTTAGAAAAATTATTTAAAATAAGAAAGGATAATTACTCACCCTTTTATTGTGGGCAGAGACGGAATCGAACCGCCGACACAAGGATTTTCAGTCCTTTGCTCTACCGACTGAGCTATCTGCCCAATTACTTTCAAAATTTGTGTGACAAATCTATAGAAAATGAAAATAATTTTCAAAATAATTTTTGATATCAGTACATAAAATTAGATACTAACGCAATTATTTCATTTGTAAAAAGCCTATTTATAACATATAAAGAATTTTTTTATCCAAATTTTTAATTCAATCCATTGTGAACTTTAAATCATAAAATAACATACATAAACAAAAGTTACTACTTTAAATTCAATGATATAATCAGAAGGAAATCAATTTCATTGCATCAACAATACCATTATGGCTTTCTGAACATGAAGGCGATTTTCTGCCTCATCGAATACTATTGAATTTGGTGAGTCAATTACCTCATCAATAACTTCTTCTCCACGATGAGCAGGTAAACAGTGCATAAATAAATAATCATCTTTTGCATGTTTTACCAATTCTAAATTTACCTGATAATTTTTAAAAACTTTTCTTCTTTCTTCTGCTTCTTTTTCCTGTCCCATACTTGCCCAAACATCTGTATAAACAATATCAGCATTTTTAACTGCTTCTAAAGGATCATTTATAATTTCTACTTTACTACCCATATACCTTGCTGTCTGAATTGCATAATCTACAATTTCTTTTTTAGGTTCATAACCTTCGGGGGAAGCAACAAATATATCAATTCCTACTTTTGAACAACCATGTAATAAACTATGAGCAACATTATTACCATCACCAATATAGGCTAATTTTAGTCCTTGTAATTTTCCATTTTTTTCAAGTATAGTAAATAAATCGGACAGTACCTGGCATGGATGTAATAAATCTGTTAATCCATTGATAACTGGTATCGATGCATACATGGCTAAATCAATAACCTCCTGATGAGAAAATGTTCTGATCATAATTCCATCTAAATATCTTGAAAGAACTTTTGCTGTATCGTGAATATTTTCACTTTTACCTAATTGCAAATCATTTTGATTAAAATACATTCCATGTCCACCGAGTTGATAGATACCAGTTTCAAATGAAATTCTTGTTCTTGTAGATGGTTTTGAAAATATCATACCAAGAGTTTTACCTCTCAATAATTGATGATCTTCGCCTGTATAAAGTTTTCTTTTTAATGTTTTAGCAACATCGAAAATCTCATAAATTTCTTCAAGCGATAGATCAGCTATTGAGATTAAATCTTTTCCTTTCATGCTAACTGCCATTTTATTAACCTCATGTTAGTAATAATAAAATTGTTAATTAAATAAATGAAATTAGAAACTAAAATAAAAATTATTGTAAAGTAATTCTTGTTCCACAATTTTCTTTTTCTATTTCTTCCTCGTTAGTAATTATGGCTTCTTTACCTCCTGCTTCAACAAATTCTATAGCTGCTAATATTTTTGGGCCCATGCTACCTGCAGGAAATTCTCCCATTTCATAATATTTTTTTGCTTCTGCAAGGGTTAATTTATTCAGTGCAATTTGATTGGGCTTTTTAAAGTTAATATAAACTTTTGGTACATCAGTAATTATATAAAATCTATCCGCATGAATTTCTTTAGCAAGAACTGCAGAAGCAAGATCTTTATCAATTACAGCTTCTATTGCTTCCAAATACTTTGTATCCTTATGCCAGTAGACAGGAATTCCTCCGCCTCCTACAGCAATAACAATATTTCCTTTTTGAACCATATCTTTAATTACTTTTTTGTTCATCACATCAATTGGACGTGGAGATGGAACAACTCTTCTCCAACCTCTTTTTGCAGGGTCTTCTTTAAATATCCAACCATTTGATTTAGCGAGTAAATCTGCTTCTTCTTTCAAATAAAATCTACCGATAGGTTTAGTTGGATTCTGAAAAGCTGGATCATTAATATCAACAAGAACTTGAGTAATAATTGCTAAAACATTTCTTCTTAAATTTGTTTTACTTAAAGCATTTCTCATCTGGCGTTCAATCATATAACCAATACCACCCTGAGAATCTGCCACACAGATATCAAGAGGCATTTTAGGAATGTTAAAAAGATGACAGCCTGCTTCATTTCTTAAAAGAATATTACCTACCTGTGGACCATTTCCATGTGTAATTACAAGATTATATCCTAATTTTAGTAGTCCAATTAATTTTTTGCAGGTTTCTAAAGTATGAGCTTCCTGTTGTTCAATTGTACCTGCTTCATTGCTTCTTAAAAGAGCATTGCCACCTAAAGCTACAACAGCAATTTTTTTCATATTATTCCTTTTTGCTTCAATACGCTTTCTAATGTTATTTCTCCAATCTCTTGAAGTTCATACATAACCCTGGTTGTAGGTTTATTTATTTTAAGAATTCTACCTAAATCTATCGGTGTGCCAATTACAACTGAATCACAATCAGTTCTATTAATTGTTTCTTCTAAATCTTTAATTTGTTGCAAGCCGTAACCCATTGCAGGGAGAAGTGTACCAATATTCGGATATTTCTTATATGTTTCTGCTATCGATTTTACTACATAAGGTCTTGGATCTACTATTTCTTTTGCATTTAATTTACGGGCTATAACAGTACCAGCTCCATATTTCATATCGCCATGTGTCAAAGTTGGTCCATCTTCAACAATTAAAACTCTTTTACCAGTTATTAATTCTGGTTTATCGACTATAATTGGAGAATTAGCTTCGATGATAATTGCATTAGGATTTACATAATGTACATTATTTCTAACTGTTTCGATACCATCTTTTGTTGCAGAATCAATTTTATTGATAATAACAACGTCTGCAATTCTTAAACATGTATTGCCGGGATAATAAGTCAACTCGTGACCTGGGCGATGAGGGTCAGTAACTGTAAATGTTAGATTAGAATTAAAAAATGGCATATCATTATTCCCGCCATCCCACAAAATTATATCTGCTTCTTTTTCTGCTTCTCTAAGAATTGCTTCGTAATCTACTCCTGCATAAATTATCCCACCTCTTGCAATGTGAGGTTCATATTCTTCCCTTTCTTCGATAGTACAATTATATTTATCAAGGTCTGAGTAATCAGCAAATCTTTGGACTTTTTGTTTAACAAGATCACCATAAGGCATTGGATGGCGCACAGCAACGACTTTCTTTCCTGCTTCAGAAAGTATCTTTACGATTTTTCTTGATGTTTGAGATTTTCCACATCCTGTTCTGACTGCTAAAACTGAAATGACCGGCTTAGAACTTTGCAAGGTTGTCTCATATAAACCCATTAAACGAAAAGATGCACCTGCTGCATTAACAATTGATGCTTTTGTCATAACATATTCAAATGGAACATCGGAGTAAGCAAAAACCACTTCGTCAATTTTATGTTTTTTAATTAATTCTTGTAATTCAGATTCTTCATAAATTTTAATTCCTTCTGGATAAAATTTCCCTGCAAGCTCTGGGGGATAAATTCTACCATCAATATTTGGAATTTGAGTGGCTGTAAATGCAACAACTTCATAATTTTCGTTATTTCTAAAAAAAACATTGAAATTATGGAAATCGCGGCCTGCAGCGCCCATAATAAGAACTTTTCTGCGATTCATAAATACCTCTTTTATTTATTCTACTGTTACGCTTTTTGCTAAATTTCTTGGCTGGTCTACATTTAAGCCTTTTTTAACAGCAATATGATATGCAAGCAACTGAAGTGGTATAACACTTAAAATTGGTTGAAGCATATCAATTGTTTTAGGAATGCGAATAACATGATCTACTATTTTTTCTATATGATCATCTTCTTCATTAACAATAGCAAGTATTCGTCCTTTACGAGCTTTAACTTCCTGTATGTTGCTCAATACTTTTTCATATACATAATCCTTCATAGCCAAAAACACAACTGGCATATTTTCATCAATTAAAGCAATAGGTCCATGCTTCATTTCAGCTGCGGGATAACCTTCTGCATGTATATATGAAATTTCTTTTAATTTAAGAGCTCCTTCAAGAGCTACAGGGAAATGGTAGCCACGTCCAAGATATAGGAAATTTTTGCAATCGCTATAAATATGAGCTATCTCTTTTATTTCACTATTTAGCTTAAGAATCTTTTCAACTTTTTGAATTAAGCTTTGCATTTCTTTAATAATTTCCTGACCATCAAGAAAATTAAGGTTTCTTCTTCTTGCAATTAAAAGAGTAAATAAAGCAAGTACAACTAATTGAGAAGTGAAAGCTTTTGTTGAAGCAACTCCAATTTCCGGTCCAGCATGAATATAAACCCCGGCATCACTTTCGCGTGCAATTGAACTTCCTACTACATTACAAATACCAAGGCATAGTGCTCCTTTCTTTTTTGCTTCTCTTAAGGATGCAAGTGTATCTGCTGTTTCTCCACTTTGAGATATGAATAATACAGTATCTTTAGGTGTAATTACTGGTTTTCTATACCGAAATTCGGATGCATATTCTACTTCAACTGGTATGCCTGCATATTGTTCTATCATATATTCACCGACTAAACCAGCATGCCATGATGTTCCACAAGCAGAAATAATTATTCTCTCAGAATTTGCAATTCTTTCTTCATAACCCTGCAATCCACCTAATTTCGAAATTCCCTCGTCATATACAAGTCGTCCTCTCATGGAATTATAAATTGATTCGGGCTGTTCCATAATTTCCTTAAGCATAAAATGTGGATAACCACCCTTTGTAATCTCATCAATACTCATATCAACTTCGTGAATCTCTTTTATGATTTCTTCATCATGAATATTTTTTGCATGGAAATGATCTTGATAAACTTCTGCTATATCTCCATCTTCAAGATAAACTACCTGACTTGTATAAGTGATCAAAGCATTAACATCAGATGCAATAAAATTTTCATTTTTACCTATACCTATAACTAATGGCGAGCCCTTCCTTGCAACAACAATCTTATCTTTTTCACCTTTATAAATGACAGCTATTCCATAAGTACCTTCAACTTCATTTAAAGCATAGCGGACAGCCTGAAATAAATTATGCTTTAACTTAAGATAATGATCTATCAAATGTGCTAAAACTTCGGTATCTGTTTCGCTAACAAATTTATACCCCTCATTTATCAAGCCCTTTTTTAATGATGCATAATTTTCTATTATCCCATTATGGATTACAAATAATGTGTTATCATTATTCATATGCGGGTGTGCATTTTCAACACTTGGCTCGCCATGAGTTGCCCAGCGAGTATGACCGATTCCTAAATTTGCATACAAATTTTCATTATATAATAATTTCTCAAGGTCTGCCACTTTCCCTTTAGTTTTAACTATCTTACATTCTTCATTGCCTACAATCCCAATACCAGCAGAATCATACCCTCTGTATTCAAGACGTTTTAAACCCTCCAATAAAATAGGAATACAATTTTTATTGCCAATATAGCCAACTATACCGCACATGATTACTCCTAATTATTTTTGAAATGATGTTTAATTAAATTAATGATCGGGGCAAGGACGCAATAGTAGTAGATTTGATTTGAAGTGAACCCTCTTCTTGTTATTTCGATTAATATTTATCATAAATTCTAATATAATACTGAACAAATTTCATAAAAAGTTCTTGTATTATCAACTAATTTTATATATCAAATAATTTTTCTTTTTGCATAAGAAACCACCAATTTTGTTGAGTATCTATAATTGAATATTGGTTAATGTAATTGTATATTTACATAGCATTTTTATTAATATACACCAAATTTTTATATTGAAAAAAAATTAATTCCTTTTATAATTTTCTAAACAAAATATTACTTTAACTTATAAACGCGCCCGTAGCTCAATTGGATAGAGCATCTGACTACGGATCAGAAGGTTGAGGGTTCGAATCCTTCCGGGCGTACTATTAATAATATTTATACCTAAATTCTCATTTAACCACACATTTATACTTATCTTCTGATTAAGTTCTTTCAAACTTAATTACTAAAAAGGAGGGCTTATGGCAGAGTATGTATTAATCGGTAAGTATTCCTCAGAGTCAATCAAACAAGTAAGTGCAGATCGTACAAAAAAAGCCACCGAAATAATTGAAAAGCTTGGTGGCAAAATTAAATCAATGCATGCTTTATTAGGCGAAAAAGATTTGATATTTATTCTTGAGCTGCCTGATAATGAAAAAGCATTACAGGCTTCCATATCTTTATTTAAATTAACAGGTATATCATTCTCAACTCACCCGGCTATAAAAATTGAAACATTTGATAAATTAGCCAGCGAAACATAATAAAAAACGCAAAAAGGTCATCTAAAGTTGCTAAAAGCCTTAGATGACCTTTCTTGTTTTATTTACTGTTTTTTTCGTCTTCTTTTTTTAATTTATTCCCTTCAAAGACAATAGATAAAATAAATATTATCAATAGTCCTATTGCAAAAAATATAGATGCAAAATCAAGAATAGTATATCTTTCTCCGTTGTAGACATATTCGTCGGCACCTAAAAAATAAACTAATGTATTCAATATGATAATAATTAATCTAACTTCTGTTGGACCAATTTTATAATAAGATATCTTAAATATTCCATAAACATATGTTCTTATATAAACCAGAATTGACATTAATAAATAACCAACAAGAGCAAACATTACAAACTCAAAACGTGCATAAGGTGACAACCCAACACCAATTGCAATAATAATAATGCTTAACGAATCAAGTGTGTGGTCTATGAAATAACCATATTTAGGTCTCTCGATTTTTCTAAATCTTGCGAGTGTGCCATCCAGACTATCTCCAAACCAGTTAATTACCAATCCTAAATCTGCAAACCACAAAAAAAGCTTATCAAATGATGTTAAATAATAACTTACTCCTGTAATAAGAGATCCTAGTAATCCTGTTATAGTTAATAAATCAGGTGTTACGAATTTGGGCATTCTTTGAGCTAACCATTGTAATGCTGGTCGTTCAAGAGGTCCAATTAATATATCGTTTACTCTAGTATGTTTTTCCATTGATTTTATTGAATAGAATTTAATAAAAAATAAAAATATTATTAACAAAACATATAAAAATCATTATAATGATTTTAGTAAGTTCAAAATAAAATTTACTTTTTGTACAAGATCTTCTTTCTCATTATTATTGTCTATAACAAAATCAGCCCAGGATTTCTTCTTTTCATCGGGGATCTGAAATTTCATTCTTTGAAGAATTTTTTCTTGTGGAATTTTCTCTCTTTCTATTACTCTTTTTAATCGTGTTTCCTTATCTGAATAAACTAAAATGACATAATCAAAATAATCTTCAATTTTTGCTTCATAAATTAGAGCCGATTCAACAAAAATTATATTTGATTTTTGAAATTCATTATTGACGAGCCCAAGAATTTTTTTTATTGTTTTTGGGTGTACAATAGAATTTATTTTATCAACGTTTTCTTTTGAGGAGAAAATCTTTTCTGCAAGATATGTTGTATTAAGTTCATTATTACTATAGGCTTGAGTCCCAAAATTTTTTATTATTTCATTTCTTACATCGGGGTCATTAAGCATAATTTCTTTTGCAATTAGATCGGATTTTATAACCAAATAACCCTGAGATCGAAGGAGAGAACTAACAATCGATTTGCCAGCTCCTATTCCTCCTGTTAATCCGATTAATAATTTTTTTCTCATAAAAATAACTGTGTTTAATTACAGAAATAAAATAGATAATTTGCGTAATTAAACACAGTCCTATAATTATTTAGCATAAGCAATTTTTCTGACTTCACGAATAACTGTAACTTTAATTTGTCCTGGGTATTCCATTTCTTCTTGAATTTTCTGAGCAATTTCATAAGATAAACGATCGGCGAGAGCATCATCTACCTTATCGGGTTCAACAACAACACGAACTTCACGGCCAGCTTGAATAGCATAAGTTTTAGCAACACCTTCAAAAGATTTTGCAAGTGCTTCAAGATTTTCAAGACGTTTAATATAACTCTCAAGTGGTTCTCTTCTTGCACCTGGGCGTGCACCACTTATTGCGTCAGCAGCCTGAACCAATGCAGCAATTGGATGCTCCATTTCAATATCTTCATGGTGGCTTCCAACTGCATTTACAACTATTGGATGTTCATTATATTTTTTTGTTAATTCATAACCAAGTAATGCGTGTGGTCCTTCTGCATCCCTATCAATAGTTTTTCCAATATCATGCATTAATCCGGCTCTTTTAGCAAGGTTTACGTCGAATCCAAGTTCAGCTGCCATTATTCCTGTCAAATAAGCAACTTCAATACTATGTTGTAAAAGATTCTGTCCATAACTGGAACGATATTTCATTTTACCAATATGTTTAACAAGTTCTGGATGAACACCATGTATACCAAGTTGTATTAAAGTATTTTCTCCTACTTTTTGAATTTCTTCGTCGAGTTCCTGTTCAACTTTTGCAACTACTTCTTCTATTCTTGCTGGATGAATTCTTCCATCGGCAATTAATCGTTCAAGAGCAATTCTTGCAACTTCTCTTCTAAACTGATCGAAAGCAGAAAGGATTACAGCTTCCGGTGTATCATCTACAATAACATCTACACCAGTAGCTGCTTCGAAGGCTCGAATATTTCTGCCTTCTCTACCAATAATTCTGCCTTTCATTTCATCATTTTGAATTTGAACAACAGAAACAGTTGTTTCAACTGCATGATCGACGACAGTTCTTTGAATTGCCTGTACAATAATTTTTTGAGCTTCTTTTTTAGCCTCGAGTTTTGCCTGTTCTCTAATTTCCTTGATCATATGAGCAGCATCTGCTTTTGCTTGATTAATCATATTTTCCATAAGCATTTTTTTAGCTTCTTCAGATGTCAAGCCAGCAGTTCTTTCGAGGCGAATATTTTGCTCTTCAATTAATTTTTCTAATTCTACATTTTTTCTATCGATTTCTTCTTTTTGAAGCTGAAGTTGTTTTTCAAGTTCCTTTAGAGCTTTTTCCTTTTGAATAACTACATCATACTTTTTTTCGAGATTATCTTCTCTTGTCTCAAGTTGTTTTTCATAAGCCTGAAGCTTCTGTCGTTTTGTATTTACTTCATTATCAAATTCCTGTTTTTTCTTTAACCACTCATCTTTAACTTCGAGAAGTTTTTCTCTTTTTATGTGTTTAGCTTCTTTTTCAGCTTCTTCGATTATTTTTTGAGCTTTTTCTTTTGCAAAAGCTATATTATTCCTGCCGATTTTAGAATTCACAAACCAACCCAGCAAGAAAGAAATTACAGCAGTTACAGATATAATAATTATTACCATAAACATTTCCAACTGCATAAATCCTCCATTATAAGAAATTTATTACCGCAGCTGCCGACCATTTATATAAAAAGAACCCTTTTTATATAGTGTGGGAAATTGCCCGACGCTTTTTACTTCCACTGCCCCCGAAATTTTCGGGAGACCGCCATAAGGCGGTTGAGGCCTGTAATACACGCCGCGAGCCAATAACCCTATTAGTTCTTACTGTTAGTTCTTTTATAAATTGGGTCGGCAGTGCGGAAAATTATCATGATGGAGTGGACATAAATTTGGATTCGTTTAAAAGAAGCTTAATTCTTTTTATCTTGTCTGTTGCCTGTATACTAAATTCTCGAAATTTATTTTTCTCCATAAATAAATCATATGCAATGTTCAATGCTGCTATTATTGCAATTGTATCCTTTGGCTGATCTGGTAACTCTTCCCTTGTCTCTTCCATAATTGTATTTACATATTCTGCTAACTCAGCTGCAACTTCTTGATTTTCTACCAGCAAAGAATATTCTTTATCAAATATTTTTACTTTAAGCTTCTTTTTTTCACCCATTTATGTCTTTTCCATCATCATACAATATTTTAAGAACGCAAATGATAGTCAATTCTTGCTATCAATTCGCTTACCTTATTTTTTAATGACTCACGTTCATTATAACTAATATTTTCAACTCCGAATAAACTTTCTTCGTTGAAAAATGATTTTGATAATTTTGATTCAATTTCTGATAACCGTTTTTTTAATAGCTCGTTTTCCTTTTCTAATTGATTAATTCGATTATTTAATGCCTGATTTGCTTCAAGTAACTCTTTCCCTTTTTGAATAAAATAATAAATTTCTTTCTCAAGTGCATTCAACTCGTCAAGAAATATATCATACTTTGTAACCTCTGCCACTATGAGCCTCTTAATTTTGCATTTAATTTCTTTTCCACTGCTTTTATAGCACTCCAGAAATCTTTATCAACTTCCTCTTCAGTCAGTGTCCTATTTTCATCATAATATTCTAACTGAAAAGCAAGACTTTTTTTACCTTTACCTAAACTTTCACTTTGGAAAATATCAAATAACTTAATATGATGCAACAGTTTAGAACTTGAATTCTTAATTATCTCTATAACTCTTTCTGCTTCTATTGTATCATCAAGTATAAATGCAAAATCACGATATACTTTTGGATATCTTAAAAGTTCTCGAAATTCTTTCTTTGATATTGATATTGTTTTTATTATATCAAGGTCAAAAACAAATACTAATACATTTTGATTAATGTCAAAGAATTCCAATAATTCGTTCTTGATTATACCACCTTCTCCAATAACTAAATCATTATGTTTAAGCTTAATACCTAAATCAAAATTATTTGTGTTAGAAATTTTTTCAAATTTAATACTAGAATTTGATAATAATTTTATAATAAAAGCATGAATATATCCCTTCAAATCGTATATATCAAATTGTCTTTCTTTATCAAACCATTCCTTTTCAACTGCGTTTCCGGTTAACGCAATAATTAAATTCTCTTTTTCATAGAAATCGTCAAAATTTTTAATTTCCTCATTATGCTTTCTTTCAAATACTTTACCAATCTCAAATAATTTTAGATTGCGTTCATTGACTTTCAAATTATTTAATATTGCCTGAAGCATTCCAGGAATTAAAGAAGTTCTTAAGTGAGACATTTCAATATTTTGTGGATTCAATACAGAGATTGATTTACCAAATCGATTTGCTACGTCTTCTCTTAATAAAGAATTAGTTATTATTTCATAAAATCCGAGTGCAGTTAATAAATCTCTTACATTATCATTAAATGATGTTTGATCTACTTTTTCTTCAAGTGTAACATATACTTTATTAATTTCCGGGATTTTATCATAACCATAAATTCTTGCAATTTCCTCTATTAAATCAATTTCTCTTTCAATATCATGTCTGAAGGAAGAAACTGAAAGAGTAATTTTATTTCCCTCATCATTTTTAATTTCAAAACCAAGATTGATAAAAATCTTTCTAACTTTTTCTTTCTGAACTTCGTAACCAAGAATTTTTTTAATCCTATCATAACGCAAATCAACAAATTTTCTCTTAAATGGATTTGGATAAATATCAATTTCTGATTTTGCAATCTCGCCTCCAGCAGTATCATAAATCAATTGAGCGGCACGTCTTGCAGCCCAAAGTGTAATGTTGTAATCAGTGCCCCTTTCAAATCTGTAAGATGCATCAGTTTGGAGTCCTAATCGTTTAGCAGTTCTTCTTATAGAAGATGGATTGAAGAATGCACTTTCAATTAATATATTTTTTGTTGATAATGTAACTTCCGAATTTTCACCACCCATTATACCAGCAATAGCAACAGGTTTTTCTGCATCACAAATCATTAAATCTTTCGATGTAAGTATTCGTTCTTTAGAATCCAGAGTAATAAACTTTTCACCTTCAGAAGCTGAACGAACAATAATTTTTTTATCCACTAACCTATCGAGGTCGAAAGCATGTAATGGTTGTCCAATTTCATAAAGAACATAATTAGTCACATCAACTACGTTGTTGATTGGTCTTAATCCAATCAACCTTAGTCTTCTTTTCAACCATTCAGGTGATTCTTTAATATGAACATTTGAAACAACTTTTCCAACGTAACGTGGACAATTAATTGTATCAACAATTTCAATCGAAGCAACATCTTCTGTTTTGAAATCCGATTCAACAAGTTTAATATCCGGCAATTTTATCGGTTTATCAAAAATTGCAGATAGATCTCTTGCAATACCCAAATGACTCAGTGCATCTGCACGATTTGGTGTAATTGCAACATCAAAAATTATATCATTGAGTTCTAATGCATCAGCAAGTGAAATTCCTTCTTTTAATTCTGGCGATAGGATCATAATTCCTTCATGGTTGTCACCAACACCTAATTCTTTTTCTGAACATATCATACCCTCTGATAGTTCACCTCTAATTTTTACTTTTTCCAATTTGACTCCTTCAGATGGAATTATTGCCCCTACTTTTGCAAAAGCTACCTTTTGACCAGCTTCAACATTAGGAGCTCCACAAACAACGTTATAATTATTAATTCCATCTGTAACTGTACAAACAGAAAGTTTGTCTGCATTCGGATGTTTTCTCTTTTCCTTTATAAATCCGACTACAATATTTTCAAATTTCTTTGAAAGATTTATTACTTCTTCTACTTCCAAACCTGCTAATGTCAATTTTTCAATTATTTCATCAACTGAAATATCTTTTAAGTCAATATAATCATTCAACCAGTTTAGAGAAATTTTCATTTTCACACCTTTAAAATTGCGTCAAGAATCTTATATCGCTATCGAATAAAATTCTAATATCGTCGATACCATATTTTCTCATTGCTGTTCTTTCAATACCCATCCCAAAAGCATAACCTACATATTCCTCGGGATCAATTCCAACATTAACTAAAACATTTGGGTCAACCATACCACATCCAAGAACTTCGAGCCATCGACCCTCTTTACCTTTAGGTTGCCACCATACATCCATTTCTGCACTTGGTTCAGTAAACGGGAAAAAGCTTGCTCGAAAGCGATATTTAACATCGTTTCCAAAAAATTGTTTTAAGAATGCTACTAAAATACCTTTTAGCTCTGTAAATGTAACATCCTTATCAACATATAAGCCTTCAACTTGATGAAACAAGCAATAACTTTTCGCACTTATAACTTCATTTCGATAAACTTTTCCTGGCATAATTGCACGAATAGGCGGTTTCTTTTCTTTCATCAATCTTATTTGAACAGGAGAAGTATGAGTTCTGAGAAGAAAATTTTGATTTATAAAAAATGTATCCTGCATATCTCTAGCAGGGTGATCAGATGGGAAGTTTAAAGCTTCAAAATTATTATAATCAGATTCTAATTCAGGACCTTCGTAAACTGAAAATCCAAAACTTTTGAATATTGTTTTAATTTCATCCAAGGTTTGAGTAATTAAATGCTTACTACCAATTGTTTGAATTCTTCCAGGTAGTGTTACATCAATATGAATTTCTTTTTGTGTTTTTTCTGCAGCTTCTAATTTTGATATTAATTCATCATATTTAGATTGTGTGTAATTTTTTAACTCATTTAAGTGTTGACCAACAATTTTTTTTTCTTCTTTAGAAATTTCCTTAAACAAATCAAACAGTTGAGTTACTATACCTTTTCTACCCAGGTATTTTATTCGGAATTCTTCGAGTTGCTTTAGATTTGAGACCTTTGTTAAGTCGTCATTAAAATCTTTTCGGATTTGAGAAATTTTATCTAACATAGTTTTCACCGAAAATTAAAAAAAATCCCTTCCTTAAAGAAAATAAAGAAAAACAAGGAAGGGAAAAAAACTAATTCAGAGCAAATTCTACAACGTCAGAAAAAGCTTTAGGATTTTCAACTGCAAGGCTAGCAAGTATTTTTCTATTTATTGCAATACCTTTCTTATTAAGTGCTCCAATTAATTTAGAATAGGAAATTCCATGTTCTCTTGCAGCTGCATTAATTCTTACAATCCAGAGAGAACGAAATTCTCTTTTTTTAGCTTTTCTATCTCTGTATGCATGAAGCAAAGCTTTTTCTACGTGATGCTTGGCTACAGTAAGAACTTTACTGCGAGCTCCCCAATAACCTTTTGCAAGTTTTAATATTTTTTTTCTTCTTCTTTTAGAAGCAACATGATTTACTGAGCGTGGCATTTCAATTCCTCACTTTTTATTGAATCATTATTTTAACTCTTTTTAAATCTGCCTTAGATACAAGAGTAGCTTTTCTTAAATTTCTTTTTCTTTTTCTTGATTTAGTAGTAAGAATGTGTGATTTAAATGCTTTACTTCTTTTAATTTTTCCTGTGCCAGTAACTCTAAAAGTTTTTGTGGCACCTCGATTACTTTTCATTTTTGGCATTATTTCACCTATCTATTTTTTCTTTTTACCTTTTTGCGGTGCTATTATGGCATGCATCGCTCTGCCTTCAAACTTTGGTTCCTGCTCCACTTTTGCAACATCTGATAAACGTTCTATAAACCTATTCAATAACTCCTCTCCAATTTCTGTATAAGCTAATTCTCTTCCTTTGAATATCACAGTAACTTTTACTTTGTTACCATCTTCAATAAAATTTTTAGCATGTCTTGCCTTAAAATCAAAATCGTGAGTATCAGTATTAGGATGCAATCTTATTTCCTTAATTACACTTACTTGCTGTTTTTTCTTTTGAAGCTTTTCTCTTTTTTGTTGTTCGTAAATAAATTTCCCGTAATCAATAATCTTACATACCGGAGGATTTCCTTGTGGTGCAATTTCAACCAAATCCATTCCTGCTTCTTCTGCTTTAGTCAATGCTTCATTAATTGAAACAATTCCAATTTGTTCTCCGTTTATTCCAATAAGTCTTACTTCCGGAGATTTAATTTCCTGATTTACACGGTATTTAGTTTGTGTAATATATAACCTCTTTATTTGTGATTAATTCTATTTTTTATTTCAGATTGAACTAAATCTATGAATTCTTTTATAGTTAAACTCCCCTTATCTCCTACTTTGTGCTGTCGAACCGAAACAGTACAAGTAGATTTTTCTTTTTCACCTACAATTAGCATATAAGGAACTTTTTGTGCTTCCCAATCTCTTATTTTGTAACCAATTTTCTCATTTCTTTCATCGAGTTCTACAAAAATATCTAAATCTTTTAATTGTTTGTAGACCTCAATTGCATAATCAAGAAAATTTTTAGATATAGGAACAACCGCTACCTGAACAGGTGCCAGCCATGTTGGGAATGCTCCTGCATAATGTTCAATCAATATACCCATAAATCTTTCAATTGAGCCAAGCAATGCACGATGCACCATAAATGGTCTGTGTTCTTTTCCATCTTCACCAATGTACTTCATATCAAATCTTTCGGGCAAATTAAAATCAAACTGAACAGTACTTAATTGCCACTGACGATTAAGAGCATCATTTATTTTTATATCAATCTTAGGTCCATAAAAAGCACCACCACCTTCATCTATTTCGTAAGTCAAGTTTTCTCGTTCAAGCGCATGTTTAAGAGAATTAATTGCTTTTTCCCAGATTTCATTATCTCCAATGGCATCTTCTGGCTTTGTTGCCACGTAAAATTTTAGATCATTAAAGCCAAAAGACTTCAACATAAATATAGAAAATCGAACAACCTCAATAATTTCATCTTCCACCTGCTCGTGAGTACAAAATATATGGGCATCATCCTGTGTAAATCCTCTTACACGTAACAAGCCATGAAGAACACCACTTTTTTCATAACGATAAACAGTACCCAATTCAGCCCATCTTAAAGGAAGTTCTCTATATGAACGTAATTTAGATTTATAAATCATAATATGAAATGGGCAATTCATTGGTTTTATATAATAATCCTGTTGATCGATATTCATCGGAGCATACATATTATCTTTGTAAAAAGAAAGATGCCCACTCGTTTCCCACAACCAGCTCTTCCCCAGGTGAGGCGAGTAAAGAAGTTCATAACCATTTTTAATGTGTTGAGCTCTCCAAAAAGTTTCGATTGTATTTCTTATTCTTGCACCTTTGGGATGCCAGTAAATTAAGCCAGCTCCCGCTTCTTCGTGAATACTAAATAGATCAAGTTGTTTTCCTAATTTTCTATGATCTCGTTTTTTTGCTTCCTCGAGAAATTGTAAATAATCATCAAGCATTTTTTTCTTCGGGAAAGAAATGCCATAAATTCTCTGCAATTGCTTATTTTTTTCGTTTCCTCTCCAATAAGAACCAGATACGTTTAATAATTTAATGTATTTTATTTTCCCTGTGTCAGGTATATGTGGACCTGTACATAAATCAGTAAACTCTCCTTCTTCGTAAATACTAATTACTTCTTTAGAATCGTCCAGTTCACTTAAAATTTCCAGTTTATAATTATCTCCTTTCGCTTCAAAATATTTTATAGCTTCTTCTTTACTTAATTCTTTTCTCTTAAAAGAATTCTTTTGTTTAGCGATCTCGTACATCCTATTTTCTATTTTTACAAGGTCTTCTTCTGACAATTTTGTATTTATATCAATATCATAATAAAAGCCTGCATCAATAGCAGGACCAACACCAAACTTTGCTTCAGGGAAAAGTGATTGAACTGCATGTGCCATCAGATGTGAAGTTGAATGCCAATAAGTTTCTTTTCCTTCTTTGTCGTCAAAAGTTAAAATTGATATTTCTGCATCTTCGTTAATTTCTGTAGATAAATCTTTCACTATTCCATTTATTTTAGCAACAAGAGCTTCTTCAGCAAGTCGAGAAGAAATAGATTGTGCAACTTCAAAAGCTGAAATTGCTTTTCGAAATTCTTTTATTGAACCATCAGAGAATTTTATTTTTATTGTTTCCATTATCATATCCTTAATAAAAAAAAACGGAGCTAACTCCGATTTGTGTGGGTTCTACAGGACTCGAACCTGTGACCTACTGCACGTCAAGCAGTCGCTCTAGCCAACTGAGCTAAGAACCCATTTTTATTTATTTAACTCATAAAATTATTTTTGTTGATACCTATAAAATCTTACTAAATTTTAGACTTTCGAACTTACAATCTCCCGCTTAAGGCGGGTGCTCAAGTTAACTATACTTTGAACCCAGATTAATATGTTATAATCTTTAATTAGCTAACATTTAAAAATAAAAAAATGTACCGAGGGCCGGACTCGAACCGGCACGGGTGTATAACACCCACAGGATTTTAAGTCCTGTGCGTCTACCAATTCCGCCACCCCGGCAATAGCCAATCTTATAAAAAACTTATTTAATAAATTGTGTGCAAATATAAACTTTTTTTTTATTTTATTGCAATAATCAATTTAATTTAACAAAAAAGAATAATTATTAATATTCATCAAAAAATATTACACATAAAAATATCACGAAAATTTTTAATGAATTGAAAAATACTCAAAAAGTGATTTGCATTGATTTAAGTAAAGCATTATTTTTGCATCACTTTTTAGGGCCCATAGCTCAGTTGGTTAGAGCAGCTGACTCATAATCAGCGGGTCGGAGGTTCAAGTCCTTCTGGGCCCACAATAAAGCCTCAAAAATGAGGCTTTTTTATTTTCCATAATTGTTATTCTCTAGTTTTGTAATTTTTATAATAGAAGGTATAAAAAGTAATGAGATTTATTTTTTCATAAATTAAATCAATCCAAAGTATTCAAGCATTGAATTAATCTCTTTTTCACCTTCTGACATTTTATACCTTTTCTTTAACGCCGGATGTGTTTCTATAATTTTTATTAAAAATATTTGAAGTTTTCCGAATCTTGAAAAGTAACCAAGTAAAATGGTAGTGACTGGAGAAAAAACATTTTTATCTTTCTTTCCTCGCCTATTTCATCAAATGACATTATCTGCTTAAAAATCTTTTTCGATTCATTATGATTTATATCATTTTTCAATAATCCTTTAATTCGGTTCTTAAAAAACATAAACAATCCACTTTCAACGGTATCTGCTAATAAATAAGATATTTGTTCAATTCTTCTTTCAGGGAAATTTGCAGGACTTGTGGCTTTGTAAGTCTATGCATTTTTTGTCATTCTTAATGAAAAGTCAAAATAATCAGGAATTAAATTTTTCTCATCACATAATCCTGCACGATATAATATTGCTTGTTCAATAATTTCTCTTCTGGAGAGTTGTTTAATTTCTGAATATGGTTGCAGAGTTGTTAATTCTAAAAATGGAATTTTATTGTTTTTGTAGCCGATAGAAAGCATTATTTCTCTATAAAGTGCTTCGTCGGGATTAGCAATCTTGTGTAAATTGCTCATCCTTTGTTTTTTATTTTTTAATCTTTGTAAGCCAACTTGTTTTAATTCTTTCATATTTTCCTCTGTATTCTCTGTGCTCTCTATGGTTTTTTTCTTCACCACGGAGGACACGGAGGTTCACAGAGGTTTATTTCGTATTGCAATAATTATTTCTTTTTCTTTCGATGTTATTTTCTGTTTTTCTTTTTCCAGATAGTCTTCACTTAATTCTTTTTTTAATGAATCCAATTCCGCGCTGATCTGTTCAATATTCATCTTCTCTGTTTCCAAATTTGCTAATCTTCGTAATGTATAATCGGATAATGTACCGTAATCAACAATATCTTCTCTTAATGTTCGCAGAATTTTTTGTATGGTAATAACTCTGTGTTGTTATTTGTTCTCAATAAAAAATCAATTTTATCCAATCCTTTTTCCTCAATGCTTAATGCAGGTAATCCTCTGGTGCTGTCTTCGTATCTTTTAACCTTCTCATATATTGTCCAGAATTCATCATCAATTCCCATAGATTTTTCATCCGGATCACATTTAATTTTATCCAGAACTTCTTCAAGCGATGAATCTTCAATAATTTCTTCACCATTGTTTTTCTTGTAAAAGCGGATATACATTCTGCTTTTGCGGAAGCAGACAATCATTTCGTCATTATCAGATTTCTTTGTAACCTTTATTCGTGCCGGTAGGTCGTCAAGCGATGAAATTAATTCCGGATACTTTGCTTTAATCTCAAGATGCAGATTGAGAACTTTTGTATAGAAACTTTCCTCTTCATTTTCTTCAGGACTTTGCATTAACTTATTATATAGTTTAGATGGTGAAGGTTCTTCATCAACATCAAATATTTTTGAATCTTCTCCAAGTGTATTATGAATCATAAACATTTTATTCTGAGCAATTTCACGAGAGCGAACGAGTTCAGCACCTTTTTCAGTCGGGAAAAAATTCACAATATAAATATTATCAAACACCTTTTTGCTTATGCGGTTTATTCTTCCAAGTCTTTGAATTACTCTAACAGGATTCCACGGGATATCATGATTGGCAACCATTCCCGCACGATTCAGGTTAAACCCTTCGCTCAGTTTATCAGTAGAAAGAAGTAAATCATAATCATTGAGCTGCTCTTTATCTTTTAATGATGCATCAAAACTTTTATTCACTTCTGAAATTTTTGAATCAGAGATTGAACCAGTAACAACAAGAGTTCTTTTAGCAATATCAGGTTTCAGGCGCTCAAATTTTTTATAAACATATTTTACAGTATCGGCATATTCAGAAAAGACAACGATTTTCCTTTTAGGTTCATCGTTCAGAGGTGATTTATTCAGCTCTTCTTCTATATGATTTAACAGACAGGAAACTTTAGGATCATTCTCCAGTAATTTTAATTCGTTTAATTTTTTGAGTATTTTATTAAATAACTGAATTCAGCTTTAATATCATTTATGAATGCCTTTGCCAGTTTGAACTTTTCGATTTTATATCTCTTGTACTTTTTGGGATAAGCTCCGCTTGTAAGATTTTTCTCGTAATCTTTTAATTCTTCTTCTATCTCTTCGGGACCAAGTTCAACAATATTTTCAAGTAATTTTCTGTCTAAAATATATTCACCTTTTTCCGATCTTCCGTTACCTGTATTGATAATAAATTTAAGAACAGTCTCGGTAATCCGTTTAAAGTTTTTTATACTTTGCTCAAATGCACCGAATAAACTTTCAAATCTTTTGACAAGCAGTATTCGCATAATATCGAATAAGTTACGCTGTTGTAAAAACTCACGATTTTCTTCTATATCTCTTTCAGAATCTTTTGATGGCTTGACTTTTTCATAAATGAATGGCACATAAATAGCACCCTTGAATTTCCCACTATAATCAGAATCTTCAAAATATTCTGAAATAATCTCGTCATAAAAAGCAGATTGTTCTTTTGTTAATTTATAAAACCATTCGATTGGTGGTTCAACGATTGATAAATCTTTAACTTCACTTTTGTAGAATGGATTTTTAACTAAATCCAGTTTGTTTCTTCTGATTGTTATTGGCTCAATTACATCACGAATGTGCTTAGCCAATGAATGCGATTTTCTTCTGATTTTACCTAAATAAATTTCGCCTGCGCCAAACATCATTCTATAATAATTCTTAGCAATTTTTAATTTCTCTTTATCCTTTGAATTATAGTTTTTTTCTTATATACGCGAGTCTGTCAAAGAGAAAGTTAATAGCTCTGAAGGTTGCAACCAGATCATTATCAAGTGTAATTGAAGATCTTTTAGGGACAATAAAAAGTTTTAACATTGCCAGAATGTCTTCGGGCTTGTTGTTAAATGGTGTTGCAGTAAGGAGAATAACTTTTTTATTTCTGCAGATATTTTTTAGTAACTCGTAACTTTTAGTATCGGGATTACGGAATCTGTGTGCTTCATCTACGATAATAATTTCGATATCATCATTATTCTTAACAAACTTTAACACACTTTCAAGGTCTCCAAGAGAACGAGCTTCTCAATCATAAAGCTGAAATTCATTTAAATATTTTTGCCAGCCTTCAGTCTTGTTTTCGTCACCGATTAATCCGGGTGGACAAATTACAATCCCTCTTGCTCTTAAATGCTTTGAAATCATACAGGTGATAATAGTTTTACCCAAACCGACAACATCAGCAACCAGAACACCATTATGCTGCTCTATAATTGCTAATGCTTGTTCAACAGCATCGAGTTGATACTGATATTGTTTATATCCTTTTTCATTTAATAAACTTTTAAGCGCAGTTGAAGCAGATCTATGTTGAAAAGTTTCAAGATAAGTTTTAATAACATAAACATATGCTTCGAGTGGTGAGATCTTTTTTAAATGGGTTTGATTCTCAATTAGCTTTATTAGTCGGTCTTTAACATCCGCGGTTTCTGTTATTGGAAGTGCATGATCCCACTGTTCATCAAAATATTTTTCTGCATCATCAAAACAATAACCGCTTATTTCAACATTAAATTCCTTTTGTCTTGTTAAACCAGCAATTGTAAGATTACTACTCCCTGTGGTGAAGAGTTTTGATTTACCAACCTGATCCTTTCCAGTTTAAATAAATATAATTTCGAATGATTGGGTTTGGAAGCCTTTCTAATAATAATTCTGTTATTCTTTATTAATTCAATAAAGAAATTGATTTGTTCATAGAACTCTTTTACATCGAATGTTTTGCTATTAATTGATTTTTTAACGGATTCAAAAAAATTTTGAATTTTCTCTTCATCACTTATTTTTTCATCATAAACATATTCAATCAAATTGTAATTCTATTTATCAACATCAAGTAAAACAAGTATTTTAAGTATCACTTCGGGATTTTGTTTTAAGCCTTCATACAATTCTTTTATTCCCGAGAAATAAAAAAGCCAATTAAAAATTTTAATTCAATGCTTTTAGTAATAAGTTGATTGATTCTCCTATGTAATTCTTTTGTTTCTTGAGTTGTGATAAAGTTATTCATAAGTATATAAATTGTTTTTATGAAATTAAATATCCTTCAATAATTTTCATATAAAATTTTTTGTGTACTCATATTATAAATCACTACTCTAATTAACAAATTAGAAGAGCGAAATCATGTAAATAATAAATTCATAATTTATTAATTATTATTACTACACTTATTTACATATCAAATTACTAAGAGTACAATTTAGGTTAGTTTTGGTTATATACCCTCTGATTTAACGTTACTTTTAAGTAATAGTTTTAATAATACTTTTTAAAAACCCTAGGAGTACAGTACAGCAGTAAAATCATAATCAATAAAATTACTTATTCATTGTATTTTTTTACTTCACTAATTAAAATGAATTTTTCTGGTTCCAAAGCTTTATTTGTAAAACATATCATTGCAATAGCTCCTTTAAACCATGATTTTTTATTCTGTCGAACACCAATGGAAATTCTTGCATCATCTTCAAACGATTCGAACTCTTACTATACCACTTAACTCTTCTTTACCATTAACATAATGCTTCATAACACTATCTTTATAAACAAGAGCAACATGATATCACTTATTGGTTAAATGTAAATTGTTAGTGTCTAACAGTGTACATCTTGAATTAATTGATTTAATAAATGTATCAAGAGTCCATAAATTTTTTATTATTAATCTTAGTTCTAATAAAATTCTTCTGCTGTCATTCTCATTTTGAATATGTAAAAATCTTTGTTCATAATTATTTGGATTTGTTGATGAATCTGGTAAAAATATTACTTCAATAGTAAAATTTTTACATTTTTTGAATGGATTAATATCAAGTATGAAACCATCATCAATACCATCAAAATACAACGCCTTATGTGATGAGATAGAAATTATTTTGGGTTTATCAATTAAGTAATTAGCTTTAATTCCATGAACAGTATCCGTATTATTTAGTTGCCAGATTGTAATTAATGTATCCTGGTGAGATTGGAGTCTGATATAAAATAAGAGAATAATTATAACTGTTGTATAAAAATTATTCATTGATTAATCATTATTCTTTATCTCTCTTGCTCCCAACTTTTCTATAATTGCTCTTACAATAGGATTTTCATTACTATCGTTAGAGCTATCGTTTAGTTTATTTTCTGATTTAATGTTGTTGTTATTTGCAATATCAAAATCAATTTTTTTTCCAAAGATTTCTTTTGTTTTTTTATCTAAGTAATTTTTATTGTCACAAATCATCTCCCAATCTTCTGGCTTTTCAACTTCTATCCAAAGTTTATTATTATTAAAATCAACAGGATTTGAATTAAACAATACGGTACCAAAAAATAATTTTTCGGTTTTAACCTGTTCTACAAATTCCTTCCACTTTGCAATTATTTTATCAAAGTCGTTAGAGTCTCCCGCAGTAGGAGGAATGAATTGTTTCACTTCTGGAATTTTTACTTCTGATTTTAGTGCAGGTCTTACGTTTGATAATTCTTTTTTATTAATCTGATTATTATTAGAATATTTAATAGATTTTTCCTTCAATGCTAAATCAGAATTTTCTTTATCAATCATCTTAACTAATTCTGAGATTATCATCGATTTCTCAAGTCCAATCAATTGACACAGAGCAATTTCGACTTTAAGCTTTGGATTTGAAGAAGATTTAATTTCATTTTGAGTCTTATTGATAAAAGTAAGAATCCTTAATAAATCACTTTCTGTAAATTTATCTGAGTATGATAAATATTTATCCTTATAAATTTCAGCACTTTCAACTAATGTTGTATCTTTACGAATTACAACAGTAAGAATATTTCTAAAATGTTCATTTAATCCATTTAGAAAGTCAACGTAATTCCATCCGTTATCATAAATTTTTTGAGCTATTTCGAATGCAGATTTAAAATTTTTATTAAGAATTGAATCTGATATATTAAAATAAATTTCCTCATCAATCAAATTAAACATTCGAGAAATAAGTTGAGAATCGACTTTTTTGCCACTGAATGAAATTGCCTGGTCAAATAGACTTTGAGCATCGCGTAAAGAACCATCAGCTTTTTTGGCTATGATTGTTAATGCTGTATCGTCTATTTCAATATTTTCAACTTCGGCAATATTTTTCAAGAGATTTTTTATAATATTTAATTCAATTCTTCTAAAATCAAATCTTTGACAACGAGATATAATAGTTAATGGAACTTTATGAACGTCTGTAGTTGCAAATATAAAAAGTGTATGTTCGGGTGGTTCTTCGAGTGTTTTAAGAAGTGCATTAAAGGATTCCGTAGTTAGCATATGCACTTCATCTATGATATAAATTTTATATTTCCCTTTTGTTGGAGCATATTTAACAGATTCACGTAGAGTTCTAATTTCTTCGATTCTTCTATTGGAGGCACCATCTATCTCAATTATATCGAGTGTTTGAGAATTAAGAAAATCTTTGCACATTTCACATTCATTACAAGGTTCTCCATTTTGGGGTTTCAGGCAGTTTAAAACTTTTGCCAGTATTCTTGCAGTAGTGGTTTTTCCCACGCCACGAGGTCCTGCAAATAAATATGCATGAGCAACTCTATTATTAATTACTGCATTTTTCAAAGTAATAGTTATATGTTCCTGACCAACTACTTCTTCGAATTTTTGTGGTCTCCATTTTCTTGCAGTTACAATGTAGTTCATATGTCCTACTAAATTATATTTTTTATTTTTTCACAATTAATTTTTATTAATAATAAATTACAAAGTTTTTCCAGATATTCCTTATCGAGATTATTAAAAGCAGAGTAATTATAACTATCTATATCAAGCACTCCATAAAGATTATTATTTTTAAGCAGGGGAACAACAATTTCAGATTTTGAATCTGAATCACAAGCAATATGACCGGGGAAATTATTAACATCATGCACTATTAAAGTTTCTCTATTCAATGCTGCAGTACCACAAACTCCCTTCCCAATTTCAATTTGTGTACAGGCAATTTTCCCCTGAAATGGACCAAGAATTAACTTATTATCTTTTAGGAGATAAAAACCCACCCAACTAATTTTATCAAAAGCTTCTTTTAATATAGCAATAAAATTGGATAAAGAAGAAATTAATGAATCATAATTATTAATTAAACTATCAAGTTGAGAAATAATATTTTCATAAATTTCTTTTTCACTCAGATTTTTATCAACTATAAACTGTTCTGCCATAGTACCATAAAATTTTTCTCATATTTTTTGATCAGTAAATTATTTTTTCTTTTTCTTTACCTCGCCAAATACATAAGGTATTGCTTCTTTGATGGTAGATATAGGGATAATTTTTAATCCCTCTTTAACTTCAGGTTTTATTTCACTTAAGTCCTTTTCATTATCTTTAGGAATTAGCACAATAGAAATATCATTTCGTCGAGCTGCCAGAAGTTTTTCATTTAATCCACCGATTGGAAGAACATTTCCCCTTAAGGTAATCTCACCTGTCATTGCAATATCATTTCTTGCAGGCTTGCCACTAAAAGCAGAATAAAGAGCCATTGTCATAGTTATTCCTGCAGAAGGGCCATCTTTTGGTATAGCGCCTTCTGGTAAATGAATATGAATTTCTTTCCCTCTGCTGAATCGAGAAGGTAATCCAAATTCTTTAGCATTCGAACGTAAATAACTTAAAGCCGCCATTGCAGATTCCTTCATAATATCACCAATTTGACCCGTAAGAGTTAACTTTTCTGAACCAGGCATTACGGTTGCATCAACCTGTAAAATTTCGCCACCAACATTTGTCCATGCTAATCCAATTACACTTCCAACTCTTAATTCTTTATTAGCTTTTTGAGTTCTATATTTCGGCACACCAAGAAATTTTTCTATTGTTTCGCAATCAATTACAAAGCTTTTTCTATATTTATTATTCCCATTTTTATATTGTGCTAATACAATTTCTTTGGCTGTTTTTCTGAGTACTGAAGCTATTTCACGTTCAAGATTTCTTACCCCAGCTTCGCGTGTATATTCAGTAATAATTTTATTAATAGCTTCGTCTTTAAATTCGATTTTGAATCTTTCCAATCCATGTGCTTTTAGTTGCTTTGGAATTATATGTCTTTTTGCAATTTCAAACTTTTCAAACTCGAGATAACCGGGCAATTCTATAATTTCCATTCTATCCAGTAGTGGAAGAGGAATGTTATATCTTACATTTGCTGTAGTAATAAACATAACCTGAGACAAATCATAATCAACTTCAAGATAGTGATCATTAAATGTATGATTTTGTTCTGGATCGAGTACTTCAAGCATAGCAGAAGATGGATCGCCTCTGAAATCCATGCTCATCTTATCAATTTCGTCAAGCAACATTACAGGATTTATTGTTTTTGCTCTTTTCATTGACTGAATAATCTTGCCGGGCATCGAACCAATGTATGTCCTTCTATGACCTCGAATTTCTGCTTCATCTTTAACTCCACCTAAAGAAATACGAACAAAATTTCTTCCCAATGCTCTTGCTATAGATTTTCCCAGCGATGTTTTCCCTACACCCGGAGGACCAACAAAACATAATATCTGTCCACGCATACTTTTTACAAGATTAAGAACCGCTATATGTTCCACTATTCTTTCTTTTGGCTTATCCAAACCATAATGATCTTCATCGAGAATTTTTCTTACATTTTTAATATCAAGATTATCTTTAGTCTTTTTGTACCATGGCACATCAATTAACCAATCAAGATAATTTCTTATCACTGTTGCTTCAGGTGAACTTGGTGGAGTTTTCTTTAGTTTGTTTAATTCCTCCACAGCTTTTTCATGAACTTGAGGAGGCATTTTTGCTTTTTGGATTTGTTCTTTAAGTTTTATAAACTCAGGAGAAATTTCCTCTTCATCACCCAATTCTTCCTGCAAAATTCTAATTTGCTCCTGTATGATAAATTTTCTCTGAGTTTTTGCAATATTCTCCTGAACTTTATTTTCTATCTCCTTTTCTATCTTCAGAATTTCTATTTCAGAATTCAAAATTTTTATTACTTCATAAAACTGCTCTTTAGTAGAGAATTTCTGAAGTATTTTTTGCTTTACTTCTATTGATTGATTAATATTTGCTGCAACGTAGAAAAGTTTTCTATCAGCTTCTTCAATATTTTCAAAAGCTGTTATAGCTTCTGGTGGAATTGCTTTATTAATTTTTACATATTCTTTAAAAAGATTCGACATCTGTCGAATTAAAGCTTTCATCTCTCTCGGGTCTTCCTCAGTGGGAGATATAACTTCAATTTCAGCTTCAAAAAAATTAGTCCTTTCTGTAAAATGTGAAATCCTTCCTTGAATCACTCCATCAACAAGTATCTTTAGTAAACCATTAGGTAATTTCAGAATCTGTATAATTTTTGCAATTGTCCCTTCAAGATAAATATCATCTTTCGTTGGTTCGTCTATGTTAGAGCGTTTTTGTGCAGCAAGAAAAATATATTTCGAATTATCCAGCGCATAATTAGCAGCCCTAATTGACTGCTCCCTCCCAACTAAGATCGGAAAAATCATATAAGGAAAAATCACATTATCTCTTAATGGTAATACAGGTAAAATACGCGGGATATCTTCAACCATTGAATATTCTGTTTCGTGAGTAAAAAATTTTTCGTCCATTTATTATCCTGTTAGTTTCTTTGAATTTTGTATTACACGTCAAAATATACCAAAATGTTATAGTGCTATCAAGGTAAAGAAATTTAATATTATGGATTTTACATCATGATTATATTTTAATTACTTCTGACACTTATTATCATGAATTTATATGATATTTTAATTTTTTATAAAAATATCTTTAAATAAAATTGTTTATCCTCAAAAAGTAGCAATTTTTAAATTCGTCGTCTTAAAACTTATTGCTTTCAATACATATAACTTTATATGTATTTAATAATTCTAAAATTTTACATTTATTCCTATAATAAAATGATAGATTTAATTAAACAAAAAATAATATGTAATTTTGGATATGAAAATAAAATACTTGAGGAAAAAATGATAGACAAAGTAATTGAAATAGCAAACGAAGCAGGAGAAGTAATACGCGAAGGTTTTAGAAAAAATTTTATGATAGAATATAAAACAAACTCTTCAAATCTTGTAACAGAAATAGACAAAAAATCTGAACAATTAATCATTGATTTTATAAGGAAGGAGTTTCCCACCCATTCAATAATTGCTGAAGAAAGTGGTACACAAAATTATTCATCTGAATATATTTGGGTCATTGATCCTTTAGATGGCACAACAAATTTTGCACATGGATTACCAATATTTTCAATTTCTATTGGAGTTCAAAAAAATAATGAAACTATTTGTGGGGTAGTATATGATGTTATGAGAAATGTGATATATAAATCCGAATTAGGGGGTGGAGCATACTGTGATAATCGTAAACTACATGTGAACAATAATGGTGATCTAGAAAAAAGTGTGCTGGTAACCGGGTTCCCATATAATATAAAAGAAAATCCTGATTACGCAATTGAAAGATTTGTGGCTTTTTTAAAATGTAGTAGAGCTGTAAGAAGACTAGGTTCTGCAGCAATTGATATGTGTTTTGTAGCAGAAGGTGTATTCGATGGTTTTTGGGAAGTTTTTTTAAATCCATGGGATGTTTGTGCAGCAAAATTAATCGTTGAGGAAGCAGGTGGTATTGTTACTGACTTCAACGGTAATAAAGCTACAATTTATAGCAAGCAATTTTTAGCATGCAATCCACTTATTCATAAAAGTATGTTACAGGTTTTACAAATTAATGAGAAAGCAAATAGTATTAATTAGAATTCTTTATTAGAAATATGAATAGATAATAGATCGTTCAAAATTGCAAAGCCAGTTTCGGTTCTGCCTGCACCTTTTCCTATTATTGTTAATTCTCCAAGTAAATCGGTTTCAAACGTTATTGCATTTGTTGAACCCATTACATTTGCAAGAGGATGAGTTAAAGAAATCATTTCCGGTTTAACTGAAGCTATAATTTCATTCCCATTTTTGTGAACTGATGCAATTAACTTCCACCTTGAATTGTTTTTCTTTGCTTCATTAATATTTTCTTGTGTTAATTTTGCTATACCTTCACATTTTATATTTTCAAATCTTAAATTCAAGTTCATCAAAACATTGGCAAGAATTGCAACTTTTGCTTTTGCATCAAAACCTTCCACATCATTTGTTGGATCAGCTTCTGCATAACCTAAACTTTGTGCTTCCCCTAGTGCATCCTGATAACTCAACCCTTCTTCCATTCGGGTTAATATATAATTTGTTGTACCATTAACTATTCCTTTCAAGGATAAAATTTTACATCCTGCTAAAGGACCTCTTTTAAGATTAAGCACAGGGGTACCACTCATTACCGTTCCTTCTATTAAAAATTTCACTCCATTTCTTTTGGCAATATTCGATAATTTTCTATAAGCAAATACTGCTGGGCCCTTATTACTTGTAACCACGTGCTTCTTTAAAGTAAGAGCAGTTTTACAATGATTTATTGCAGGCTGGCCATCTATTAAATTTGTATAAGATAATTCACAAATAACATTAGAATTTGATTTTTTTATTGTTTGTAAAGCATCCCAATCAACTAAGCTTTTTGTGAACTTACCATTTGATTTGATATCATCGAGAATATTTTTAATATTGAGCCCATTGGGGTAAAATACTGTTCCATATTTAATATCATGAATTGCAACAATTTTATAATCAAAATCATAATTTTTCTTCAATTCGTTTTTTTTATTTAAAAGTATTTCACAAAAACCTTGTGCTACATTACCAAAACCTATTAAAGCAATTTTATGTATCATATTCAGGTTAAATTTGTTAAAAAATTGACATTAAATTACAAATACTCTGTAAAAATTGAAAATAATTTCTAATAATTTGAATACTACATAAACAAATAGAATAAAAATTTAGAGTAAAATTATGATTAGTTGTAAAATCAACTAAATAAATATTGCAGCATAATTTCGACTTAAAAAAATCTATTAGAAAGACAATAAAAATATGTGAACAAGTTTATAAGTTAATGAGATAAAGATAAAAACTACTTTAATCCTTTCATTAAGGAATATAATAATTTTGATAAAAGTAAACTTTTTAATGATATATAATAAGAAATTTACTGTTAATTAATAATATTAGGTAAGATAGATAAACTGAAGCTCATAGACGAGGATTAGGATTGGGGAGCATAATAAAAACTTACTTGAAATATTACACATTCTTAGAGTTACAAAATTCATAGGATTGTAAAGTATACAAAGTATATTAGTAAACATTTAATTACCTCTAAGGAAATTAATAATAAAGAATTCGATTGTGTAAGAAAAAAAATAAAAAAGGCTGTCAAGTTTGACAGCCTTTAATAATTTAATCCTGGCAGCTACCTACTCTCCCACGCACTTGCGCGCGCAGTACCATCGGCGTTTACGGGCTTAACTTCTCTGTTCGGAATGGGAAGAGGTGTTTCTCCGTAGCTATAGCCACCAGAAATTTTAAGAACTTTAAAAATTATTGAAAGATTGAAAGAGTGAGTCGATATAACATCTATCTTGAAACAATATATATTGGCTAAGTCTCACGACCTATTAGTACTGCTCGGCTCAATCCGTTACCGGACTTACACCTGCAGCCTATCAACCTCGTAATCTCCGAGGGGTCTTCAGTTCCGATTGCTCGGAAAGGGATACCTCATCTTGAAGTGTGCTTCGCACTTAGATGCTTTCAGTGCTTATCACATCCGTTCATAGCTACCCAGCGCTGCCGCTGGCGCGACAACTGGTACACTAGAGGAACGTTCACTTCGGTCCTCTCGTACTAGAAGCGACTCTTCTCAGGTATCCTGCGCCCGCATAGGATAGGGACCGAACTGTCTCACGACGTTCTGAACCCAGTTCACGTACCGCTTTAATTGGCGAACAGCCAAACCCTTGGGACCTTCTTCAGCCCCAGGATGCGATGAACCGACATCGAGGTGCCAAACCTTGCCGTCGATATGAACTCTTGGGCAAGATCAGCCTGTTATCCCCGGCGTACCTTTTATCCTTTGAGCGATGGCCCTTCCACACGGGACCACCGGATCACTAAGCCCTGCTTTCGCATCTGATCGACCTGTGTGTCTCACAGTCAAGCACCCTTATGCCTTTGCACTCAACGCATGATTACCGACCATGCTGAGGGTACCTTTGGGAGCCTCCGTTACCATTTAGGAGGCGACCGCCCCAGTCAAACTACCCGCCTAACACTGTCCTTGACCCTGCTAAAAGGGCCGAAGTTAGAATCCAATTAAAGCAAGGGTGGTATTTCACCGTCGACTCCACCGAAGCTAGCGCCCCGGCTTCATAGTCTCCCACCTATCCTACACATGCTTTAACCGGACCCAATGCTAGGGTGCAGTAAAGGTGCACGGGGTCTTTCCGTCCATATGCGGGTAACCGGCGTCTTCACCGGTACCACAATTTCACCGAG
>FWPU01002367.1_pt1 | contig 52593 bp, 40 predicted proteins | sample 2228361 | NCBI WGS metagenome assembly FWPU01 (sample SAMEA103939777, study PRJEB20133) | metagenome | reverse complement strand
TTCTTAAATACTTTTATATTGCTATAAAAAGTCTAATCAAAAATTTATCTTTTAATATTTAAAACTCTATGTCACCTGTTTTTCGCAGATGATAAATTGTTCTGTTTAAAATAGTTATACCTATTATTAAAAATGAAATATTTATTAAGAAAAATAAAAGATAGAAAGATATGTGAAGACGGAAGTTAAATCCGCATAGGGTTCTTGCAAGATACAGGGCGTAGGTTATAGGGAAAAGATAACTTACTATTTTGGTTACCTTGAAAAGTTCTACAGGGTATCTTATAGGAGAGAAAATCCAGCTTACTTCTTCGTAAAGTGTTATAATCATTGTTATGTCTTTTGAGATTAAAGTATAAGAGGCAAGAATGAAACTTAATCCAATGATTGCGGGAGCAGATGAAAAGAGCACAAGATATACATACAAAATCTTATATAAGGCAATAGGTTTACGAAAAATAAGGTATGCATTTATATATATGGGTATAGTATAAAAGAACGCAATGATTGAAACCGCGCACATTTTACCGATAAGTAGATTTTTCAAACCGTTGTTTTCAGCAAAAAAATGCCATATTGTTTTATACCTCGATTCAAGCCATAATTCATAACAACTCCTCCAATACAATGCACTAAAAAAAGTCGCTAATATATCACCTACTATTAAAAAAGTCCACAAATCACTAGTATTGGATATCTTTTGTAAAATATTACTATCAAAATTTCTACTCCAGTTTTTACCCATTATTAGAAACGGTATAAGATTCAAAGTTGGGAACACCAGCCAAAATAGCGTTGACTCAATGTATCGGAAGCGATGAAGCAATGACTTTTTTATTTCCGAAATTATTATCTTAAGAAACATTAGGGTTACTTACTAAAAGTTTCATTTTTACTTTAAGTGACAACTTACATTAGGAAATTTAAAATAAATCTATTCAATCCTACTTCCTGTATAGTAGATAAATGCATCCTCAAGATTAGGTTTTTTTAGTTCAATTTTTTCTACCTCAATTTCTAAAAGTTGTAATATTTCCTGTATTTTACTATCTAAATTTCTGCCTTGGATGTGTATTTCTGTCATGCCTTTGTTTTCAATATTTATAAGCTTTGTATCTTTTAAGATTTGTCGCATTATTTCTGTATTCTTGCTATTTTCAAAAGCGCTATTGAATTTTAAATTGTCCCGAGGATATATTATTATTTTTTGCTCATAAGGTAAAGAAGAAACAATATTAGGAATAGAATTACATACACAAATTTTACCTTCATTGATAAGTGCAACCCTATCACATAGGAACTCTGCTTCATACATGTAGTGGGTTGTAAGCAGGACGGTTATTTTACGTTTTCGAACAAGTTCATTTTTTATGAATTGTCTGATTATTTTTGATATGTGTGGATCTAATCCAATAGTAGGTTCATCCAGGAATAATATACTGGGATTTTTAAGTAATACTCTTGCCAGATTTATTTTTTGTTTCATACCTGAAGAAAGTTTTTCGATTAAGGTATCTTTTTCATCTTCAATTTCAAGCAGTTTTAAGAGTTCTGGGATTTTAGCCAATAATTCTTTTTTTTCGAGGCCATAGAGATTACCGAAATACATCAGGTTTTCCATTGATGTAAGTTTTGGGTAAAGACCACTCTGAGCGCCGAAAAGAATTCCTATAAACTGTCTTATTTTTTTTTCGTCACTTTTAAGGTCATAACCTAATATTGTAGCACTACCACTATCAGGAATTAAAAGTGTGGAAAGACACTTTATGAGAGTGGTTTTCCCCGCACCGTTAGGACCTAAAAGACCAAAAACCTCTCCTTCTTCTACACTGAAGCTAACATTTTTCAATGCCTCAACTTCTTTCACAACTTTTGATCTGAAAAGGAAAGAGTATTTCTTTATAAATTTTTTTGAGATATTATTTACATCAATTATTTTCATTCCAACGAATTATAATACATTATAATATTATACAATCGCTTTACCTATAACAATAACACTTTCTAAAATTTTATATATAATTTGCAATATAGCTGACGGTGGGACTTGCACCCACAAACCCCCGGTTTACAAAACCGGTGCTCTACTATTGAGCTACGCCAGCATTCTGTAAAAGTAAGCATGTAAATTTTAAATTGAAAATTATAAATTTATACAGGATTGAGAAATAACAGGATTTTCTGCAGTTATTAAAGTTAGGAGATTTTTAAATTTATATACCCCCTGATCTTTTTTTGGCTCTTGAACAAATATAATTTTACCCTCGCTTTTACATAAAGTTTCTTGACTTCTACCTTTTTATTAAAACAGATTAATCTATTTATATCTTATTAAATTAAAAATTTCTCAAATAAGCCAAGAATCATAAATGTTATCATATTAATATCTTACGACATAGTATATTTAATGTTATAAACTACTAATTAAATGACAAAAGCAATTGTAAAATCAAGAAAAGTCAGATTATTACCTAATAATTTATACATATCCGGGTTTAACGGAACAACTTTCATAAATTTGTATAAATTTTATAAAAAGTAATAATATTTAACCTCTTGAGCTAATTTTGTCGCTTACAACTAACAGTAATTTTTGGCAGATTTTACTTCAGATAAGTAATTAACGCACCCTTCTGTAAGAGACAAAAAGTGGTTTATTTATTTGTAACATCCATTCAGGTGGATAATTTAACAGATCCCCATCATATATATACTCACCTGATAATCCCCAACCTCGATAACTCCTGCATGGAGGGCTACAACTATATCTCCAACCACTATATTTACTTATCATTGCACCGACATAGCGATAATTACCTTTCGCATTTGTTCCACAACCCAGTGATAAATGCCAGTTACCTTGGGCACTAAAAAACACCCCGTGCATGGTTAGATTATAAGGTGCAGAACATTTTGTTTTTATATCACCAACAGCCATTATAGCAAGATTTGAAGGAATGGAAGGATTATAATTCGGATTGGGTTTATATGTATATGTTGGTTCTGACCAAACAGTTCCAGGAGGCGTATCAGTTACAACATTTCCATTTCTATCATAAAGTAAATATGCTTTGTCACCATCCTGGTCTATGTAATTTATAGAGCCGGTTATGTTAACTGCAGCATTACAACTATCACTACTTGATGAACTACAACGGCTTGCATCCTGAACCGCTATGGTTACTCTTCCTTTCAAATCACCCTGAAGTTTTGTTATTTTATTTTGAACAAATATCAGGTTATTTGAAGGTAATGGTAATGTCACTGTTTTCAAAATGGTTCCCCTAGTTAAATGTTTGGCAGTTATTTTTACGCTGTCACCACCTATAAACTCTATTTCTGTATTAAAATTACCAAAACTGCTCCAGCAAGGACTTGAATTTGTCACTTTATAACAATCTATGGCATGAGTATGTAGAGTTGCAATTTCATTTGTAGATGGCATTGGAAGAACTTGCGAACGAGGATCCGCTTCTTTATAAAAGTATGTATTACTCGTTGTCGCTCCGGAACAATAGGCAAAGCCATAATTACAACTACAACCTCCAGGGCAAGTGCCGGTGCCCTGATTTGCTGCACTAACATTCTCATATAATTTAGCGTTACCAAAATAAAATTTTACCCTCTTATTACCATGCACCTGTCCACGAACTGTAGTGGTTCCTATATTTATATCATTTTGATCTACGAAGAATATGTATTTGGAAAAATCATCACGTTCTCTAACTTGCTCCGCTAATACATATTCAATGTTGGCTGAAGGATAACTAGCATGGGCTTCCAATGTATACCAATAATTCCCAAGATAAAATAATTTAGCAGTTATCAAATTTTCTCCTATTGTCTCCGAAAATAAAGTTTTTCCGCTCGGAGAAGAATTATTCATAAGATATTGGTTTCTACCATTTACATAATTACTCCACCTGATATTTGCCTTTGCTTTGTCCAATGCAGCCTCTGATGCATACTTGAGTTGAACTAATTTCTGGAAACTACTTATTGTCTTGTCTTTCACAATTATATATTGAAACCCTGTAGCGACTGCACCTGCCACAGTTACGCTTACAATCATTACTGTAATAAGCGAATTCCCTTTTTCTTTTCTCATTCTACCTCTCCTTAATTTTTATTTCTTGCTCCCATATAAGTTGAGAGCAAAAATTGATATGTTCCACCCCCTGGTATACTACTTGACCCTATACTTAAATTAATCCTTATGGGTGAACCAGAGGAAGAATCCACAGTCCACTCGCCTAAATTTGACACAACAACTTCCCCAGAATTTCTCAATATAGGTGCTATTCCCCTTAATGTTATTGAACTTACACTTACAGTAGCGCTAAATGAAAATCCCGTTTGTAAATAGTATGACGGAAAATTATATATTTCATACCTTCTCAATTCCTCTACACCCATATTGTCGTATGGAAAATACATAATAATTTTCTTATAATCAGGATAGTAATTAGACTTCATCGTAAAATTATTATTCTGATCACGTGGAACTGGAAACGCTAATAACATCTTACTTGCTCCTCCAAAGAGAGGATCGTTGTATGTTCCAACCCATACATAATATGGATTTGTTTCCTGAATCTCTTCATTTATTTTAAACATCACAATTTCAGTATCTGCTTGAACATTTTCAATGAAGTTTTGCAGTTCAAAACCTGTTGAAATAGTAAGTGTTATCACATAAGCAATCATTAGAACAGTAAAAAATATTACCATAGCAATTATCATTTCCAGTAAAGTAAAACCTCTGCTACTCAAAACCTTCTTCATAATTTTGCTTTTCTTGCTATTATAGACACATTTATTGGAGGGTGATTTTGGTCGCCGTTATATAAAATTTCCACTCTGATTTCATACAACAGCCCGGTCCCAGGAGGATAAGAAACATCCGTTACATACACTCTTCCTATATTTTGTGGTGGTAACCCTTCTAAAAAATCAACTGAAAATGTTGTATTGTTTTGAGACGGTAAAGAAGATATACTCATAGCTAAAAGTGTTTCCATCTTCTCCTGACATTTTTTATATGCTAAGGTTCTATAAACCTGAGTTTTATTATCTCTTATTATGAAAGCGTAGGCACCCATTGCTCCTAAGAGAATAACTGTCAAAACAAAAACAGAAATGATAACTTCAAGGAGAGAGAATCCTTTTTCTCCTCTCTCCCGTCTCACATCTTTTTTATCTTTTCCCATTGGCTTCGGCACCTGGCTGCCATATCCTCCATGATCTGAAGGACTTAGGCCCTATAGTTTTGCGCCCCCGTGTTTCCACGAGTTTGCCTTTGTCGTGCCAATTATATATATAACACCGTTTGCCAAAATGTCAAGGGTAATTTATTAATCTGCCTGACTAAATAGCCACTTCTTTAACAATTTGAAAATTTACTACCCTAAAAACATTGATTGTTACTTTTTATATCGACAAAGCACGATTTATATATTTCAAACTTTACATATTCTCCAGAAATTCCAATAGTATTAAACAACAAAATTTTTTTAGTCTTTATTCTATAATTCTGTCTTTTTACCTTTTCTTTTTCCCGTACGGTAAAATTTATTATTACAAAGAAAACAGAGTTTTTTAATTATTTATTTTTTAGAACCTGAAAAAGGTGAGAGATGTTGTAGAAAGAACCGCAAACAAGTAATGGAAATAGGTTATTTTTATATATGTATCTTACAGATTCTTCAATAGTAGGGAAATGGTTACAGTTGTTACTTAGATAAGTATAGTATAAGTTAACTAATTCCTCAGGAGCATAGGAGTTTTTTGATAAGTTGCTACAAAAAATAAAACTTTCAGTAATCTGTCGCAAGTAGTAAAGCATCCCTAAAACATCCTTATTTTTCATAGCAGAAAATATTGTGTAGAATTTAATATCTGGAAATCTTGCTTTTAAAGATTCAACTAAATTTCTTACAGATTGTTTTGTATGAGCAACATCTACAATTATCAATGGTTTTTTTGATATAATCTCTATTCTATATTGAGGATTTAGTTTGCGAAGTACATCCTGCACTATGTTTTCTTGTAATTTATTACCTGTTACATATTCAAGACAAAAAAGAGCGCCCCCGATAAAGATAGGCAATTTTCTATTCAGATTTTCTGAAAGCTTAAGATTTAAAGTGTTGAACAGTCCAGTAAATTTCAAGTTATTTTTATTCTGCACAATATGAAAATCGCGTTTGTATAAAAATACTCTATTTTCTTTTTTTTCACGGTAAGCAAGGACAAGAGGAAGAAGAGTTTGAGGTATATCAAGAATAAGAAGAGAAGATTTAGATTTTCCTATACCCAACTTCTGCAAAAATATTTTTTCTAATGTATTCCCCAAAATCTCGGTATGTTCGTATTCTATGGAAGTAATAATCTGAAACTGACTTTCTATAATGTTTGTAGCATCAAAAGCACCGCCTATCCCTGTTTCATACAAACAATAGTCAGGTTTTTTATGAAAAAAGTATAAAAACGATAGGAGTGTTAATATCTCAAAGTATGTTAAATTGGTTTCTTTTTTATATCTTCTAATTCTATTTTTAATTACCCTTGAATAATATCTGAATTCATCAGTAGAAATAGGTTTACCATTATACTGAATACGCTCTTCTACATTGAAAATATGTGGTGATGTAAAGGTTCCTACATTTTCACCCAAAGATTGTAAGAGGTTTGAAAGTATATTGATAATAGTTCCTTTCCCTTTAGAACCGGCTATATGTATTGTTTTAAGTTTAAATTGAGGATAATCAAAATAACGACTTTCCTTTTTTATATTTTTTAGTGTAAATTTACCTTTCCTTGTTTTTTCCCAGTTCACAAGATGCGGAAACAATTGTTCTAAGGTATCCATTAAAAAAGACAATAGATAAAATATAAAAGACGAGATTTTAAAGTTGTAAAGGTAGTAGTATTCTTTAATCTATAAATGTTTAATTTATTAAACTTTAACATTGAAGATATCAATGAATAATACTACAGCAAGATATTTTAAATTTATATAAATATTATAATACTACCTTGATTTTAGGGGAATAGGAGTATAAGAAATGAGCATAACCGCACATATAAAAATAATTCCGAGAAGACGAACACATGGGTTCAGAAAGAGGATGTCAACTAAAGATGGTAGGAAAATATTGAAGAGAAGAAGACAGAGGGGATGTTGGAAATTAACTGTTAGCGATGAAAGACGATGTAAGACAAGAAGGCGATAAATACGGGCAGTTACCAAAGCGGTCAAATGGGGTAGGCTGTAAACCTACTGGTGCAAACCTTCGGAGGTTCGAATCCTCCACTGCCCAATCTGGTTAATATTTCATTTGACTACATATGCGGGTGTAACTCAAGTGGTAGAGTTCCAGCCTTCCAAGCTGGTTGTTGTGGGTTCGAGTCCCATCGCCCGCTCTTCTTTAACAAGGAAATGTGGTTTATTAATGTCAAAAAAGTTTTATAGGAGTTATCTTATAAATGTCCCCCGTAGTTTTTTTTGAAGAAGGATATTATAAAGGAACACAGGTAAGGTTTAAAAATTTATTAATTGTTGGTTCCGGTGACATTGCTAATTTAAAGTTGTATGAAGAGGATATAGCCCCTCTGCACGCTGCTTTTATTAAAGGTAACGACGGTTTTTATATCACGAATTTAGATGAAAACAATCACATTACTCTAAATGGTAAACTTGTGCAAAACAGTCGCCTTAACAGTGGCGATATAATTGGAATTTCAAAAAACTGTATATTAAAGTTTGTCCTTGAAGATGGAGAAGTTCCGGAGTCGATTCCCTTGCCAAAAAATAATACTGATAAACAAAAATTTCTAAACTCTGAGAATATGTTTGTTAAATATGAAAGATTGCAACAAGAAATTATACATGATAAAAAGCAATCCAAATTATCACACATATTGACACTTGTAGCGTGGGTTGCTATTATCTTATCTATACTTATAACAAGTTTTATTACTGGCATTTACATAACAGATTTTATTTTGAAAGCATAACCAAAATTATCAAGTATATTATACCGTTTTAAAAGAATTTATATATCTATCTTAAGCAAAATTGCCTCAACATTATTATAACCCGTTATCTTACAAGATTTCCTGTCTATTTTTATAACCTCATAAAAACTCTTAATGAACACATTATAGGAAGTAAAATACATATCTAATATTTCTAATAAACCGGTATTATTACAAATCTTTTTTCTTATAAAACTTCCGCCTTGCTATTATGATAGTTTCAAAATCTTTAAAAATATTATTGTTGATATTACTTAGATTTCGTAGGGACTGCTGTAGCTATATTTGATAGTAATATACATAATTTCATACTTTTTATATAGAATTTATAAGAATCAATAAATACTGATATCTCTATCGAGTATGCGATATTGGACAGCCTCAGCTATATGTTCTTGACGAATGTCCTCTGAGTTTTCTAAATCAGCGATAGTTCTTGAAACTCTCAAAATTTTGTGATATGCTCTCGCAGATAAATTTAAATTATCAATTGTGTTTTTTAAAAAGTTTTTAGAGCTTTCATCTATCCGGCAATATTTTTCTATTTGTTTTATATTAAGTTGAGAATTATATAGCAATTTTTCATTTTTATATCTTTCTTTTTGGATAAGGTATGTTCTTAAAACCTTTTTTCGTATTTCAAATGAACTATCACCTTGCTTTTTACTAACTAAATCTTCACCTTTTGGTTCAGATAATTCAATATGGATATCAATTCTATCAAGGATTGGAGCGGAAATTTTATTTCTGTATTGCTTTATCATTCTGTAAGTGCATTTGCAACTTTTTGTAGGATGTCCAAAGTATCCACATGGGCATGGATTCATAGCTGTAACAAGCATAAATTTAGCTGGATAAGTAATAGAACCTATTGCTCTTCCAATTGTAATTTTATGCTCTTCCAGAGGTTGTCTCAATGATTCTATAATATTTCTATGGAACTCTGGAAATTCATCCATAAATAGGATGCCGTTATGAGCAAATGAAATTTCACCTGGTTTTAAGTTGATACCACCACCTAAAAAACCTGCCTCGCTAATAGAAGTATGAGGGGTACGAAATGGTCTTGTAGTAATAATATATTTATCCTTTTCCAATAAACCACCAACGCTATATATTCTGGTTGTTTCAATCGCCTCATCATAAGATAGGGGCGGTAAAATAGAAATCATTCTTTTTGCAAGCATTGTTTTACCAACTCCAGGTGGTCCTATCATCAAACAATTATGCATACCACAAACTGCAACAACTAAAGCCCTTTTTGCAAATTCCTGGGCACGAACAAAAGAAAAGTCGTAGTCCTCACTTATTTCTTCAAACTTGAATGACAGTTCACACCTGTATGAAGGTATAGCAATTTCATCGTTGAGAAAACCCACAGTTTCTTTGAATGTTTTTACAGGGATTACCTCTATCTCTTTTACAACAGCAGATTCATTTTTATTATCATCAGGAACAATTACTCCCTTCAACTTCAATTGTTTTGCAAGAAGTGTATAAGGCAAAACCCCCCTTACAGCTCGAACTCTTCCATCAAGTGCAAGTTCTCCAACAATAAGATATTTATCAAGTTTCTCCTTTTTTATCATTTCGTTTACTGCTAATATTCCTGTTGCTATTGGTAAGTCATATATTGTTCCTTCTTTTTTAGTGGACGAAGGCGCAAGATTTATCGTAAGTCTGCTGTTATTTGGAAATGGATATTGAAGATTAGCAAAAGCAGCTTTTATTCTATGATGACTTTCTTTGATGGCAGTATCAGCTAATCCAACAAGTTTAAAATCAGGTATCTGAGCGAATTTTTGAGTAATTTCAATTTCCACTTTATATGCGTCAATCCCACAGAGTGCTGCGCTTAGTATTTTTATATACATATTATTCAACGGTTAATTTTAAAATGCAAATACTAAAAAATATCCACTAAATAAAAAACCATAGCAACTGATTATGAAATCAAAAATAAATTATCTTATTACTAACCCACCACAATGACTTTGTAGTAATTTCTATTTAATATCCATATACTTTTCTATAGATTTGTATAAATGTCCAGGAAGATATTTTTCTTTTATGAACCTTGAAGGTTCATGGAATTTTGTAAAACTACTTCTGCTATCTTCTCGTGGGTAAGTCAAATATAAATATTTTTTTGCTCTTGTGATGGCAACATAAAAAAGTCGTAATTCTTCATCCAAAGAAAAGGCATCATTAATATTTCTGTAGTCAGGTAATTCACCATCTATAAGACCTATTACAAAAACTGCTTCCCATTCCAATCCTTTTGCCTGATGTATCGTTGATAAAATTAAATAGTCCTTCTTTTTTTTCTCCAATTCAAATTCATGACCTACTGATATAGGGTTCGTGATTGCAATATCTGATATAAACTCCTGCAAATCATCATAGTTTTTTGCAATATTTATAAACCCAGTTACATCTTCATACCGTTTCCTGAAATTATCATATTCTGCAAATAATATTTCTTTATAGAAGTTGTCTAATATATGTTTCAATAATTCGTAAGGTTTCCACCTGTCTTTTGAATCAATGTAATCAAAAACTGCTTTTAATTTTTTTAAGGAATTTGTAATTACTTCATTTTTCAGCTGTTTCACCGCAATTGCTAGTGTTTCACTTATTCTATCTTTTATATTATTTATAATAAGTTCTATAATTTTTTTTACACTTTGTTTACCGATAGAGGGTAATTTTGTAAGCAATCTATTCCAAGATAATACATCAAGAGGATTTATTACAATTTTTGAAAATGCAATTATATCTTTTATGTGAGCAAGCTCTGTAAATCTTTTACCAGAACGGACTTCAAAAGGGATATTTTCCTTGATGAGTTTTAATTGGAGCGTCTGCGATAGAAAATCTTTTCTATACAAAACTGCTATGTCAGGTAAACCTATATTGTAGTGTGAAATTAAAAATCTTATCCTATCAATTACAATATATGCCTCGTTAAAGTAATCCTGTGCCTCAATAATAACAGGTTTAATGTAACTTTCGTATTGTGCTCTTAGTTCTTTTTGATTAACATACGGTGATGATTTAATTATTGCATTAGCAAGAGCCACGATTTCTTTTGAACTTCTATAATTATCCACGAGTTTAAAAACTCTGCAATCTGGTACCACCTCTTTAAATTCTATAATATTCCCTATATTTGCCCCTCTAAAACCATAAATACTTTGAGCATCATCTCCTACTACACAAATTTTTGATTTTGGGATAAATGTCTTCAAAATCTCCCACTGTAGTCTACTTGTATCCTGAAATTCATCCACCAGAATATACTTTATTTTTTCACACAAATTATCTGCAACATTTTTGTTTTCTTTCAAAAGTTTAAGTGTTTTATAAAGTAAATCATCATAATCCACTAGATTGTGTTCTGTTTTATAATTGTCATAAATTGCCTTTAGTCTTAATATGTCTTTTGAATGCTTCTCAAACTGACCAAATTCCTTGTTTTCTAAAATTACTGTTAAATCTATATAGGCATTATAAGCATAACTAAAAAATTCAATAATTTCCGATGGTTTAGGAAAATATGCTTTCCCTTTAAAATCAAATTCACGGATAATATTTTTAACTATCTCTTCTTGGTCATCAGTATCAAGGATAGTAAAATTAGGTTTGAGATTGATAAATTGAGAATATCTTCTCAATAAGAAATTACCGAAATGATGAAAAGTCCCTTTTATCAATCCATCAGTTCTTATACCTAAATTCACTAATCTGTTACACATTTCCTGTGCTGCTTTTCTGGTAAATGTTAATAATAAGAGATTGTATGATTTGAAAAGTCCTGTTGCTATCAAAAATCCCAATCTACAAATGATGGTTTGAGTTTTTCCTGAACCTGGACCTGCTAAAACAAGAGAATTAACTGGGTCAGAGAGAACAACATCTTTTTGACCTTGATTTAAAAATCCCAACTCTCTTTTAAACTCTGGTGATATATTATTCATCCGCGCCCATTAAATAAATGATTACTTCATGAGTAAGAATTTTTTCAGAATTTAAATTTTAAATATCAAATTATAAAAAGTATATACTTGTGCTTTAACATTTATCATTAAATTCTGCTAACAAAAACAAATCTTATTTCAAAATGATTGAATGAAACAGATTAAATATTTATTTTTGTTGTGATGTTTTTGTAGATTGTTGCTCAGAGACTTCTTTTGTATGTTTTTTCTTAATTGCTTCCAATTTCTTACCTGTAAGTTGCCTGACCTTCCTCTGCAGGCGTTTTAATTTTTTATGTTTTTCTCTGTGTAATAATAATTCTTTTGTCTTATCTAATTTTTTTAGCTCTGTTTTTAACTTACTAATTTCAACCTTTAATTTCTCTACATCTACCATAAAAGTAATAATTATACAGAAATAAATTTAAATTCACATTTTTTTATAATGTGTTTTTTATAAACTCAAGAAATTATATGAAAGCAAGAGGAGAATTTTAATAAGGGGGTAAAATTTTAAATGTCTGCCCAATCAGTTCGATTTTTGAGGCGTAAAATTAAAGCGGTTCAAAATATTCAGAAGATATCCCGCGCAATGCAGCTTGTCAGTGCCGCTAAATGCAAAAGATTCAACGATAAATTATCTCATTTCCGCTATTTCTTTAAACAATATAAAGATATTATAGAACATCTTTTTTCCTATGGAATATTTACTGATTATGTAAAAGGTTTTTTTGAAACTAATAAAAATGGTGAACTTATAGTTATTCTATCTTCAGAAAAAGGTCTCTGCGGAAGTTACAACTCCAATATATTTCGTTACTTTTCAAAAACATTATCTAACAAGAAGAATTTTTATTGTTTCCCTGTGGGTAGGAAAGCAATAGAGTTCTGTAATAGAAACGAATATCCTGTAAAATTTTCATGTGGTCAATTTTTAGGTGATATCAATTTAAAAAGCTTAAATAATATTCTGGAAAAAGTATTAAATGCGTATCTTAAAGATAATATGACAGTAACCATTATATATACCCATTTCGTAAACACGATGGTATATAAAGTAATGGATGATACATTTCTTCCTTTAAAATTAGAGAAAAAACAAGTTGACGAAAAATTATGGATATATGAACCAAGACAGGAAATTATTTTAGATGAAATTATTGATAATTTTCTGATGTATAAACTTCTTTATTATTTTTACGAAAGTTTGACGAGTGAACATGCAAGCAGAATGATTGCAATGAAAAACGCTACAGAAAATGCAGAGGATTTACTTTTAGAATTAACGATAATTTTTAATAAAGCAAGACAGGCAATGATAACAAAAGAATTGCTTGATATAGTTGGAACTGCCGAAGCATTAAAATAGTTAATGTATTGTTAACTAAAAGATAATAGATAATGTTTTTGTTATATAAAACATCACTTTAAAAGATACTAATTTTAGTTTCGTCTTTTGGGGCATTTTAGAAGAATATTTCGTAATATATGAAAAACAAAAATTACTTTTCAATAGGTGTAATAAGTGAGAAGATATAACTTTAAGTATCTGTTGTCCAAAATCAAATGTTTGTTATTAGGTATTTATAAGCAAATTAAAGGGGAAGATGAAACAAAAATATATTTGTCTTACCATATAGGATTATTATCGGATAAAGTTAGAACCACACTTATAAGAAAAGCTATTTTTGAGAAGGTAAAAGATGGTAGCACTATTGTTGATATAGGAACAGGGTCAGGAATATTAGCGTTGTTTGCGTGTCAAGCAGGAGCTAAAAAGGTATATGCAATTGAAAAAAGTTGTATTATAAATGTAGCAAAAAAATTAGCAAAGGACAACGGTTTTGAAAATAAGATAGTATTTATAAATGAAGACTCAATGTTGGTAAAATTACCTGAAAGGGTTGATGGTATAATTTCAGAAATAATAGGATCTGTAGGATTAGAAGAAAATATTCTTCCAACTTTATATGATGCTAAAAAAAGATTTCTAAAAAAAGAGGGATTTTTTATTCCAAAAGGTTTGCAATATTATATTGCCCCTGTCTATCTTAGAGAATCAGATAATGCGGAAATAGTAAATTTTTTTATTGCAAAACAATGGAATTTAAACTTTAAATCAATTATTAAAAACAATAGGTGTAAAGTTTTGTATCTTTTAATACCTCAATTTAAAGATTTCGAATTATTAGGTGAACCCACCGTATTAGGAAATATAGAGTTTGAAAAAATAAATTATGATATCTTCAATTCATCAGCAAAATTACATATTTCAAAAAACGGTATTTTGAGTGGTTTCATAGTATATTTAAAAATTTATTTTTCTGATAATATTGCTCTGTGTCCCTTTATACAAAAAGAACAGATTTCCTGGAGTTCATGGTGCACTTTCTTATTTTTTCCATCCACAAAACTAATTCAGGTTCAACAAGGACAGCCAATACAAGCGAATATTTGTTACTCCACAAAACATGGATGGGATTTAAGATTTTTCTAAATAATACTTAAGTCGATTATGTTATATTGGATTATCAAATATTAATCACTCAAATCCATTGATATCAAACACCAAACTGTTGGTTTGAATTATATTTTAACTTGTTCAGCAAAATGGTATACAAACTAATTTCTACTATTACAAAAAAGCATTATGATGGATTAATTTAGGAAAATCAAAAAAATACAAATAAGGTATCTATTAAGAAAGAAGTGCTTTTATTTTTAGCTTTCTCTCTTCTTCAAAAAGCTTGGAAATAAGTGGTTCAATATCTCCATCCAAAAATTGTTCAAGGTTATAAATTGAATATTCGATTCTATGATCAGTAACTCGTGATTGAGGGAAATTATATGTTCTGATTTTTTCACTTCGTTCACCCGTGCCAACCTGTTTCCTTCTCAGAGTGTCAATGCTTTTCTTTTGTTTATTGTATTCTATCTCATATAATTTTGCTTTAAGTATTTTCATAGCCTTTTGCCTATTTTGAAATTGACTTCTCTCTGTCTGACACGCAACCACAATGCCTGTAGGTTTATGTGTTAGCCTAACTGCGGTGCTAACTTTATTAACATTCTGACCGCCTGGACCACTAGAACGAAATGCTTCAAATACTATATCTTCATCTTTAATCGTCAGGTCTATCTCTTTCGGTTCAGGTAATACTGCTACAGTTGCGGTTGATGTGTGAATCCTCCCAGAACTTTCGGTTCTGGGAACTCTTTGAACTCTATGTGTTCCACTTTCAAATCTCAAAAATTTAAAAACATCTTTACCACTAATTGCAGCTACAAGATATTTTATCCCCCCCAGATTAGTGTAAGAAATATCGTAAACTTCAATTTCCCACCCTTTTTTATCAGCGTATTTAGAATACATCCTGAAAAGGTCAGCTGCAAAAAGAGCAGCCTCTTCGCCACCTGCTGCAGGTCTTATTTCCAATATTATATCATTACTCACATTCTCTTCCGTATCTTCTAAAAACAAATTTAAAAGTTCATTCATTACTACCTCTTCTTTTATCTCTAACACCTTTATTTCCTCTTCCACCAATTTTCTGATATTACTATCTTGTTCTTTTTCTAAATGTAATCTCATATACTCTTTATTTTTATATATTTCTTCTAATGCAGTATATTTTCTATAAAACTTTTCTAATGATAATTTCTCCTTTAATATTTTATTAAAATTCTGTTGGTCTTTATATATTTGTATATCAGAAAGCTGTTTCTCAAGATTTTTATAACTTTCAATAATCTTTTTTATTTTACCCAAAATAATAGAGCGTTCTTTAATATCCATATATTAAAAACAAACTTTTTAGATACTCAACGGTTTAGAAAGTAGAAAAATAAGCTAAGCTCCTGGCTTAGGAGCGTATCTTCTTTTAAACTTTTCTACTCTACCTGCAGTATCAATAAACTTCTGTTTCCCTGTAAAAAAAGGATGACATACATTACAAACTTCAACTGTTATTTTGTTTTTTGTAGAATATGTCTTAAATGTGTTACCACATCCACAAGTAACCGTGCATTCCTGAAATGGAGGATGTATATTCTTTTTCATATTTATATTATAAAAAATTTTTACTCAATAATTAATAATAAGAATAGTTTTCCCGCTATTCATAACATTTATATTGTGACACAAAATATTAAATTTCTCGGAACGGTTTATTATAAATTTTGACGAATTGCAAAGTAAGTTAATAGCTATTGGTCTTCTTGCAAAAGACGATATTTCTACCACATCTATCTTATTCTTCGTCAAAAATGTTCTTAACCATCGCCTATCAACACTTTCTAAATACAATATCTTGTAATTTTCAAAAGATAAAAATAAATTTTTTAATCTTTTTGTAATCTTTATTTTATTAACAGCAATCATCTCATCCTTAAATACATTTATATTTTTTAAAATGAAATTATAGCCTTTATATAAAATTTTATTGGAATTAATATTATTATCTGTGATATATATAATTCTACCATTCAAAAATCTTAAATACCTTAAAAACTGTATTGTATTAAACAACAACCGCTTGTTGAATTTATCATTAGAAAAAACCAGTATTTCATCTTTATGTTTGATATAGTAATATGTTGTAGACTTATCTACAAGAATTGAATATAATTGACCTTCTTTATATCTTTTAGGATAGAATGTAAAAATCATAAAGATAGTTTTTGTTATAATCAACACAATAATAACTTTCCATAATTGTAACTTTTTTGTATAGACTAAAAAACACATTATAGACATGACAAAGTAGAAAATATATATACTAAAATTATAAGGTACTCCAAAATAAACTGTATTGTGAGTAAATAATGAAAGCATTTTTTCAAGTAGATACACTCCCTTATATATATACCATAGCAAATACGGCAATCCTCCAAAAATTAAAATAAATATCAGAAAGATAAGTGAAACAATAAAATAAAGGGTAAAAATTATAGAAGCAATGCAATTTGCAATAATATTTTCAATAAAAAATACTTTACCTTCTCCGAAATACAAAGTTGAGAGAGGTAACAAAGAAGTAGATGCAATAAAAGTCACGAGTATGATAGATAAAAAGAAGTTTATAATATGATTGAATATTCTGTAGGTCAACCTATCGTCATCAATCAAATTAAGTCTTATGTTAGGAAAAAGAAAAATAATAGAAGAATAAATTATAAAACTGTATTGGAATGATATGTCAAATAATGCATAAGGATTCTCAAATACCAAAATAATTATAAATGACAGGAGTAGTGAATGTAGGTGATTTTCTCTTCTATAAAATACTGGAGCAAGCAAAAATAAAGTAAAAATAATTCCAGCTCTTGTTGCGCTCGGAACAAAACCACATATAAATATGTATAACCATATAATAAAAATACTTATGATATTCCCAAATCTAAAATTGATAAGAAATATACTGACAAAGTAGTATAAAAAAATATATAGGACTGCAACAGAGAATCCGGATACAGCAAAAAAATGATATGTCCCTGAATTGATATAAATTTCTAATTGCCGTTTACTCAATTTATAAGTTGCGCCAAATAATAAAGCCTGGATAAAATTTACCTCATCAGTATGTTCATTTGCATTAGAACTTAAGAGATTATAAATATAGAAATATGACCTTTTTAGGAAAAATGTTTTTTGCTCTTTTATATTTAAAATCTGTGATTTCTTATAAATGAAAACAGATAGGAGCAAGTTGGAACTATACAAAAACCTTTTAAATTGAAATTTCCATTTATCTACTTCATCTTTGATCTTTCTTACTTTTGCTTTAAAAGTTAGCTCGTTTTGACCAAATATTTTTACATCGTTGAAGATCTTCTTATCTATATAAATCATAATAGGAATTGTTATGTTGATGTTATTTTCTTTACATAAAACTTTGTTTACGGTAACAGGAAAATAGATATACTCTTTCGTAAACACATTTTCCATACCAGAAATACCTCTGGTCCTTTTAGGAATATCCTTTACATAACCCCTAAATATACAGTTTTTATTAACAATATGATTATTGATAATTTCTAATTTTTTATCGAGTAATTTGAGTCTGAAAAGCAATAAGAATAAAATCAACCAGTAAAAAGCGCCCAAAATGAATTTCTTTTTTAATATCAATAAGATGCACCACACAATTGAGGTTATAAACACTATAACTGATAATGGATAAATTTTGTAATAGAAAAATAATACAGTAAGAACTATATTAAATGAGAGCAGTGCTAAATTTACAAGATTTATCAAGGAGAAAAAATAATCTTAGATCTAAATATATTTTGGGCACATAAAAGAATCATATACTCAAAAAAGGAATGAATAAGACTTATTCTAAATACTCTTTTTGATAAATTTCAAATGCTTTTGATATATTATTCAATCCTTCAATTAGAATTTCTTTCTCAATGCCGAAGCATATCCTTATAAATCCTTTTGCCCAATAAAAGTCGCCTGGCACAACTAAGGTACTAAATTTTTCTTGCAGAATGTTTGCTAATTTTGCTGAATCAATACCTCGTAGTAACTTCAAAAAAGCCATTGTTCCACCATCAGGTTTTACCCACAAAACATATTTTTCATTGTTTTTTACCCATTCTTCTAAGATCTTTATGTTTTGTAAAAGTCGTTCCTTCCCCATTGCTATAAGAGAATCCAACATCTTCCCAGCATATGTAGCAGTTAGAATACCAGGAAATGAAATATCTACAGAAAGGTAATCATCAATAACTTTTGCCTTTTTCAAAATACTTTCATCTGCACAAATCCAGCCGACTTTTATACCTTTCAACCCTGCAGTTCTTGCAAAACTCGATATAGTTATTACATTTTTGCCACATGTCGCAGCAGATTTTATCTTTTTTTCAAATAACTGTTCTATGAAAATCTCATAACATATTAGATAAGCTTCATATTCTAAAGCTATTTTTGCAATCGCATTTAATTTTTCAAAGTCTGTAACAATACCTGTAGGATTGTGCAAGTTAGATATTATTATTGCTTTTGTATTTTCACTAATTTTTCTTTCTACCTGTTCAATATCAATTTCGTATTTTTTTTCAAAGGATCGCTCCAAAACTTTTATATTTCTTGTGAACAATTTTGCTGTCCTATAAAGCGGCTCATAATTCGGGGTTTCCAATAATATTTCATCACCTTCTTTAAAAAGAGAAGCAAATACCATATACATACCTAAACTCGTTCCATAACATGGATATATATATCGACTTTCTATGCCATATCTCTCACTAATTATCTTTATAAATTCTTTGTATAACTCTCTGTAGTGGTTTGCAGAAAAAGGCGTTATCTTGATATGCTCATAAACTTTTTTAGGAGTAAAAACCGCTGAACTATCAGCCAAATCATATTTAACATTGCCCCAATTAGTATAAGTCCACCTCAAATATTTTATAGGTTTGAATTCCATATCTTTATTTTACTTATAATAAAAATAATAATATAGAAAATTCTAAGTGTGACGACTTAAACAAAAGATGTATTCAGAATGATCAAAACTACGCCCACAAACTTAGATTTAAATATCCAAAACCACAAATTTCTTCTTTCATATCATCATAATACGAACTGCAAATCCGAAGTATGTTGGCAGTATAATTTTCTATAAGATGTTTTTCACCACTAAAATAAACCAATTTTTTGTGTAATTTGCCCTTAAATTTCACTCTCGTAACATACTCCTGGCCTAAAAAACATCCTTTACCAATATCTATAGGTATCCACTCCGCAATTTCATTTGCAAATATATCGTTATTAAAATCAATCCCAACATATGGTATTTTATTCTTAAGTCGTATATAATTTATATAGTCTACGGTTTCTTCATCAATATCTAAATTTCGTTGAGAAATTATATCAATATTCCCTATGAAAAAACTATCATTCTCTGATACATAAAATCCTCTGCCGAATATTACGTTATTTTTTACTATTATATCTTTTTGTAATATACCATCAGTTTCATTGTCTTGCAAAGTATCATAATCATTTACATTAGTATGAAGAGCAATATATCTAAAATCTTCCACCCTTTCTACTTTAACGTCGTTTATCAATATGTGATCTGTCAGGAACTTAAATAATTCTTCCATTTTGTATTCAAAAACAAGAAGGTATAAAGTGGTATCATCAAATTTATATAAATACCCATCAGTCAATATTTTCCCAAATCTGTTTAAAAATAAGCCTCGCTCAGATGAATTGTTTTTCAATTTGTGTATATAGAAAGTTGACATATTATTTATAAAAGATAAAGAATCTTTGCCTGTTATTTTCAAACATTTTATAAATGGAACCAAAATATTATCTTTGATGTTTATTCTGTTTGTTTTAACACACCTTTTAAAATAATTTTCAAAGTTCATTACTTATTTTCTATAGCAATATTTAACAGTAATTGAGATATTTAGAATCTAAACAAGATAGTAAAAGCATGATTGAAATTTTTTTAATTCATCCTTCTAATATTTCCTTATTTTTTTTGTTCAAGACGTCATCTATTTTTTTTTCGTAATCATTCAACAATTTTTGCAAATCGTTTTCTAATTTTTTCTTTTTATCTTCAGGGATCTTTTTATCTTTTTTTTGTAATTCCAATTCTCTCATTAAATCTCTACGAGTATTTCTAAGAGATACTTTTGCTTTTTCTGCGTAATCTTTGGTTATTTTTGTATATTGTTTCCTTCTTTCTTCTGAAAGTGGTGGTATAATTATTTTTATAATGTTTCCTTCTCTTATAGGATTAAGTCCTAAATCTGACTTTAAGATTGCCTTTTCAATTTCACTGCATATAGAATTATCGTAAGGTTTTATTATAACTACTCTTGCATCAGGAATTGCAAAAGTAACTGCTTGTTTTAAAGGTATATTTTTACCATAATAATCAACATATATATTATCAAATATTGCGGTAGTAGCTCTTCCAGCTCTTATACTTTTCGTTTCGTTGATAAATACCTCCAGTGATTTATTAAACTTGTTTTCTGCTTCTTCTATTATCGGATGTTTCATTATCACACTCCTTAAAACTAACTTCAAAAGTTAAAAAATAAATTATACATCATTTACCCACAAATAAGTAATCTTATAATCTGGATACACTTTGTTGTTCTCTTTAAACCTCCCAAATACGACGTAAGAAGAATAAGTTGAAAAAATGCTGTAGTTCATGAGATGTAGGTTCCAATTTTTTCACCTTTTACTACTCTACATAAATTACCCGCGGGTTTTAAACTGAAAACAATTATAGGAATTTTATTTTCCATACACATAGTCATAGCGGTTGGATCCATAACCTTTAACTGGTTATTAACAACATCAAGATATGATATATTTGTAAATTTTTTTGCTTGTTTATTAACAGTAGGATCATCAGTATAGACACCGTCTACTTTTGTTGCTTTAAGGATGATATCGGCTTTTATTTCAGCAGCTCGCAGAGCAGCAGCTGTATCTGTTGTAACATACGGATTTCCCGTTCCGGCAGCTAAAATTACAACTCTGCCTTTTTCAATATGTGATATACATTTTCTTCTTATAAATGGTTCAGCTACAGCAGCAACAGGTAATGCGGTCTGAACTCTTGTTTCTATCTTATGCTTTTCTAATGCATCCTGCAAAGCAAGGGCATTAATTAAAGTTGCCAACATCCCCATATAATCAGCTGTCGCTGGCGAAATTATATTGTTAGATATTAATTCCCTGCCACGCATTATATTGCCACCACCCATAACAATTGCTACTTGCACTCCTAATTCTTTTATATTTTTAATTTCATTACAAAGAAAATCAATTTCTTTCAAATCTATACATTTATTACCTTCGCTACATAAACTTTCTCCACCTATTTTTAATACTATTCTACGATACACTTCAACTTTTCAATTGAATTTTACATCTATATTTAAAAATCATCTCTTTTAGGATATACTATTCACTATTTTTGTTCATTAAAAATTATTTTGTAGAGGCTTCTTGTATCTTTTTGATTGAATAAATCAGCATATTGTTGATGGATTTTCTTTACTTTATCTGGTTCTTTATTGATAATAAGGTAAGAATAAAGAACTAATAAAACTGCTTCTTTGTGAAATTTGTTCGTCTTCTGCTTATTCTTTTCTAATTTGTAAAATTGATGAACTGCTCTTATGTAATTATTATAAGCTTTTTCAAACTCTTCTTTCCCCGGATTATCGTATTTTAATATTTTAAACCACACAAATGATGCCTCTCTTATTATATGCTCATGGCTGTTATTTTTAGAAAACAATTTTTGTATTTCATCTAATATATTCTTATCGTGAGTAAACCTATATCTTAATCCCAAACACTGACTGATAAGATATAAGATATATAAGTCTATAAATTCTTTCCTTTTTGTTCTATCTTTTGCTATTTCTTTCGACATAATCTTGTTAGATAGAAGATAATTTTTTATAGTGCCATTCCTTTCTTCTTCTATGTTATTACAAATAGTCTCTACCAAAGGTTTTACTGGTGATTTTCTCAAATCAAAGCTGTATTCGTATGCTTTGGAAAAAGAATTCATTAAATATACTTTTTCTCGAAAATCAGGCTGAAAACTGTAACTGGTGTTTTTTTTGACACCAAAGGCAAAAAGATTGAAAAAATCTATTGCTTTCTTCCTGTTAAACTTAATAGCATTCAGGATAGCATAGCTTTTTATTAGTTCTAAAACAAAGTTTGAAGGTGTTTTCAATGTTAGATATTCCTTGACCCATACGCTGAAATCTTTGTATTTTTTAGCTAAAAATGATGCTTTGACCGCATCCTCAAGATATGATATATAAATTTCTCTGTTTTCTTTAAGCAATGGTAATATTTGCTTAAAATACCTGTATAATAATTTGTACTCTTTTTGTTCAAATGCTATATTGGAAAGCAAAGATATAGATAATGATAATAAATATAAATTTCCTGACGCATTCTCTTTTATTATCTTTATAAAATCTATTATTTCTTTTCTTGTAATATTGGATAGCAATTTAATATTAAGATACTTTCTTAAAATATTAACTTCTGCTTTATAATCATTGCTCCAATTTTGTATACCTTCTAATATATTTAGTGCTTTCTGAAAATCCTTTTCAATTATTTTGGATTTTATATCTTTCAATATTATGGATTGCGAGACATTAGACTGAGGAAATTTTTCTGTAAATTCTTTTTTATAAAAATTCAATAACTCCTTAAAATACCCTTCTTCCTTTAAATTATTCACATGATCTTGCAAAGATAAAATAGCAGCTCCCAACCTTTTCTCATTTTCTGATACTTTAGCATCACTTCTTGATTCATAAGAACTAAACAAAGCATAGTTTAACACACTACTTTCTAAATGCATATTGACAGATGAAAAAAAAGAAGATATAGTCTCTATCAATGTTTTTTTATAGTTATTATTAAAGAAGTTTCTTTTTTTCATATATAAACTATAAAAGTCCCATACCTTTTGAACATCCCGGGTAAAGATAATTCTCGTAAATTCATTCATTATTTCATTTTCAGTTGGCAAGGTAATATTATGTTGATATTTACTTAAAATTTCTTTTGCCTGAGCAGAAAGCAAAGATGATGATTTTGCAATATACAAATATATGGGTATTGCTTCTTTGGTATTATTCATCAATTCCAATAGTTGTGCTTTTTTAAATAATGCCTCAAATTTTAATGGTAGGAATGGGAAAGAGTATACAAAATTCAAAAGGGACAAACTTTCTGGAACCAAAGCTTTTTTCGTATCCTCTACATTTAAATTATTTTGTAATTTAAACAAAGTTATTTCTACTTTGAAAAGAGCTGAGCGTATGACAACTGCTGTCCATGGGTCAACTTGACTTTTATTTCTATTTATATATTTTTTATACTCATTTATTTCATCTACCCTGGAAATTATTTTTGTTAGGAGTTTATTAATATTTCTTGTGTCATTTTTTAACAGTTTACTTTCTATTATCATTTTTAGTAACTTACATATAAGAAGCGAAACTTCATATGAAGCTGTAGATGGTTGATATTTTGTATAATAATCATCAAAATAAGACACAAGTTTCGATGCTTTTTCGTTAAACTGCGGATCGTCCAAAGGTGTTGTAAATTTAAAGTGAAAGAATTTTAATAAAATGTTATAAAACTCTATTCTTTCATTTATTTGGTCATCTAAATTTTTGGATTTAATATACTCGGTAGTTGTTGAATATATATTTTTTATAAAATCATATAAATTATTTTGCAAGAGTAATTCGTTTTTACTTATACTGTGTAAAAATGTGTCATAATAATTTAAGAATTCTACTATTTGTATATAAAAACTGTTCAGTGCTTTCAGTCCATCCTCTGTTAAATCTTTTGTTTTATCAATATGTTTATCAATTTCTTCCTCGTAAAGTTTTTTAAAGTAGGTAGCAAATTCTTTTAATTGCTTTTCTGTAGGAGCATTATATAATTTTTTAAATCTCAAGTTAAAAAGTATGTTTTTTAGCTCGTTTTTAAATTCTTTGTCGGCTGTTTTGCTGATTTCTTCATTTATCCACTCTTCTGCTAGTTCAAAAAATCCCCTATCGACTAACCTTTGAAAGAATATAATTTCACTTTGAGTAACAAGCTGAGGAGGGAAGTAAAGTAGCCATAGAGTATAAAATATACTTGAAAGCAAACGATTTTTTATCATTCTTTTTCTTCGGGAACTATGATTTTAGCTGTAACAAGGATTATAAGCAATCTTCTTTGATACCCTTTTATTTTTCTGCTAAATAGTGTTCCTATAATAGGTATTTTTGAGAGGAGAGGCACTTCTCCTCTTGCAGTTCCTTCAATTCTGCCGGTAAGTCCGCCAATGAGGACAGTTCCACCATCAGGAACCACAATACTTGTTTTTAATTCCTGAAATTCTCTTTCAGGTGTTTCAATAAATCTTTTAATTTCCCCAGCACCGCCCCCTGGAGGTGGAGGAGCCCCTATTGCAGTTGTAGTTGTACCGGCTACAAACTCTATTTTTCTTATATCAGGTGGTGGCGGAATCAATGTTACAACTTGGGGTTCTAATTCTAATCTGATGTACTTTCTATCATTATCAACAATAGGTCTTACATCTAAAAATACTCCATCCACAACATCCTCAGCCTCTACAACAAGTAATGGTTGCCCAGTTGTCGCTGATTGATCTGTTAATTTCTTTACATACCGGAATTTATTTATATTTCTAAAATATACGCGTTCACCGTTATGAGCTACTACATTCTGCCCAAGTAATGTTTTAACACGCCTGTCTCTTTCAACTGCTCTTAGTATAGCCCTAATTTGAGTAGTGCCAAGCAATGTATATTGAAGCGTCAATCCACCTACTGGTTCTAATATATTACGAAATAATGTCCTTACGACCTGGTCATTAGCAAGAAGATTTTCAAGACGCCCTCTAAAGTCATCAGCTTCTCTAAATATACCTGCAGACGGTTCATCTCTTACCATAGGTGGTCTCTTTGCTTCACCAGGCTGATTTGTTGGAACCTCTTTGGCAATATCTCTACTGAAAAATTCAAATGGGGGGTTCGGAAATGAAGACAAAACAATGTTAGAGTTAAAATCTTCTACATTCAAGCCTCTCATATCCAGGCCTATATCCTGAATAAAATCTTCCGTAACCAATAAAAATCTTGTTTCTACTGAGACAAGAATACTTGAATACTGTCTTATATTTTTTAATATTTCCTTAACAATTAAATGTGCTTCTTCAGGTGCGGTAATTGCAATTACACCAAGTTTCTCCGCATTATCTATGTTTACATACTGTTTAATCTTCTCAGTATCTCCACATATATCTTGTTGTTCTCCTTCAGGGGACTGGACTGTGGGTAAATATTCTTTTATCTCAAAACATATAATATTGCGTAAATTATCTATATTTACTCCCCCTAAAGGGTCAACTCTGAATGATTCTACTCCACCTGCAGGTTGAATTCGAGGGGGCTCGGTCATTGTATTTATGGACGACACTATATCTCTAATATTATATAATTTCGTCACAAATTCTTCCCTTGCAACTTGTTCTGTTTTTTCGAGAAATAAAACACCACCTGGAACTATTTTCACTACAATGTCAGGAAACACCTTGGGCAATTGAGCTAATAACTCTTCTCCCGTTCCAACAGGAAATTGGTATCCTGTAATATATTTTTCAGGAACACTAATATCAACCGGAGATCTTTCTCCAACTTGTATGAAATTGAAATTAATTCTGACTCCTTGGAGTTCAGCTAAATCCCTTAGCTGCTTAATTAAATCATCTAACTTTATAAAAGTAAGTTCTTCAATGCGCAACTTCCTTAAATTATCTCTTACTTCTCTCTCAAAAATTGTCTCTTCCTTTGCTTTTACAACAGGAACATCTGGTTTCCTTTTTTTAATCTGTTCCCAAATTTCTTCTGAAGGGAAATTAAATTCTTCAGGTGGTATTACTGTTTTACCTTCTTCAATAATTTTTCTTTTCGCCTCTTCCTCCTCTTTAATCATAGATAATTGCTTATTCTTATAAATATATTCTGCCTCCTCTACTTTCTTACTTAACTGTTTTACTTTCTTATCAAAAGGAGCTATTTTTTCTGCTTGTTCTATAAGTTCTCTCGCTCTGATAAAATTTTTTGCTTTTAAGTTATATACAATTTCTTTCAGTAACTGAGCTAATTGTTTTTGCATATAAGCGATTTCTTTTTCCTCAACAGCTTTTGCTTCCTTCAAAGCTTCTTCTTGCATCTGTCTTGCTTTGATAAATCTTTCTTTTTTTATCTCTTCTTCTATTTTCTTTAAATATTCGTTGCTATTTTTTTCTACATCCTGTAATTTTAGTTCATAAGGAAACCACTTAAGAGTTTCCAAAACCCTCTTAAATTTTAGTTTTGCGTCCTTGTATTTTTTGTTATTGAAATCAGTAATTGCTTCTTCATAAAGTTTTTTTACCTCAAACCTTGCTCCCTGTATCTGGGCAAATATACGTTCAGTTTCACTTCTAGCAATTGCACCAATATCGCCAGGTGTTACCTCTCCTAATTCCAGCTTTATGTTTTCAAGAAGTGATTTTGCTTTAGAATTCAACGGGTCATGCTCAATTGATTTTAAAACCGCCTCTTTAGCATTCTCAAGTTCCCTAGCTTTATAATACTCCATTGCTAACTCATAATATTTTTCAGAAAGATACACCCTTATTTGTTCTTTTTCTATCATCTCCTCTTCCAATTCTTTTAAAATTTCTTCTGGTTTTTTCCCTTCCTTTTGTACTTTTTCAGGAACTTTTTCCCTTTTTACCTCCCTTAATCCAAGCCGTGCTTCCAATTCTTCTATCTCTTTTTCAAGTTTTGCTAGTTCACTTTTCGGTGGTTCCTTTTTACGCTTACCTTTTGAAAATACAAATGGTTTACATTGAATTAAAAAAAATATCATTAAGATACATAAACATTTACAAAATAAAGATAATCTTCTCATTTCTTTTCTCCTCCTTCATCAATGCTCTTACTTTCTCCTCCTTCAGGTTCCTTCTTATCCTCTACTCTCTGCTCTTCCCTCTTCTCAGATTCTTTGGGAGTGACCTTTTCAAAAATACATTCCAATGAAGTAATAGAATCTTCTTCACACTCCCCTCTTTCGGCGTTCATTTTACAGTATTTTATAATACGCTGCAGTGCGGTGTGTCTATTTACCTTTACAGGTTTGGAATCAATCTCTGTTAAAGTTAAACCTGTGGAAATCTTACCCCCCGTTTTTAATAGAACCTCAATTTCGCTATTTTTTCTTACAAAACCAATTCCCTCTTTTTCTGTCCCGTCCTCTTCATATTGTTTTATTTTTATTTTTAAGGAAACTGATGTGCCAACATTATAGCAAGTAATATAGAATTTTTGCTTTGCTTTTGCTGTTTTTTCCTCCGATGGTTCCGAAGTAATATCACCCTGCCTTCCCTCCGTCGGAGTGCAAACTTGGATAACAGAATAAGCATATTCAATGTCAGGCTTAACATTATCATCAATTTTTTCAAGCTCGGCTGGTTTTAAAAATAAATACAATTTCTTATTCCCTTTTTCATCTTGGATATCATTTCTGTAAACCTCAAATCCTTTAATTTGAGCATTCTCAACCACTCCAGTAATTATTTTGATGATTATCTTACCAGGAATATTATCTTTAAGCTCTAAAGTCGGCTTACCACATTTTGGTTCTTTAACCGGAACTGTAATATCCGGGGGTTTAACGGTAGTAACTGTAACTGTTCCGTATGGAGCATATGTAATAAAAATATCACATTCGGGTATTCTTTTACACATTTCACTCATAAATTTTTTCTGCTCGTCCATCGGAGACACATATAAATTTTTATTATATTGAAAAGTTGCCATTGTAAATAAAGGGTGAGTTATCAAAGTTCCCCATTCTTCTAATTTACCCACTGTCGGAATATCCCCGGGTTTTTTGAACGGAACATTGTATTGTTCAATTCTACTTATAATAGATTCATAATTTAAAAAACTTTCTGTCTTTTTTAAGAATACATTCGGTATTACAGCATTAAACACCGCTAAGCATATCGCACCTAATACGATGAAAAATTTATCTATCTGCTTTTGCATCTCACTGACTCAAAAGTAAGGTAGGTAATTTTGAATAATAAAAAATTATCATCTTTAAGTTTGGATAGCCAACTACCCAAAATCCACTTGCATTAACTGGACAGATAATTGTAAACTACCTTTCATTCTAAAATATTCATTTTTTTTAGTTATTTAAGAACAGGGGTAGTTTGAAATGTTGCGGACGCAAACGAGGTAATATTATCCCAGCATTCTTTAAATCCTTCAGGATCATACAAAAAGATCAATACTTCTGTCAAAAATATAAAATACTCATTCTTTATATTATCTTCCAATTTTTGAATACGCTGTTTTTTTTGCTCTTCTAAAAATACATTCCAGTTAGCATCGCCAGAATTATTCGGAAATTGTTCCATTTGTCTTCTAAATTCAAAGTTATCTGAAAGTATATTTTCATTCATTTTAAATGATATTTTTGAAACAGTAACAGGTATCGGTAATTTTGGACTTTTTTCTCCCAGATCAAAGATATTTTTATTATTTTCCCCTCCATTGATTCTATGTAACGCACGCAGAAGATTATAAAAACTCTCATAATTGGATTTAAATGTAAAAAGTATAGGTATAGTTGTTCCCAACTCATTAGGATATACATTGTATTGAATACCTTTTATTGATAAATCCAATATATCTTTATCAATTTTTTCCTCAGTTCCTTCCGCTGGCCCGCCCCTAATTTCCAACATTCTTGAAGGAATATTGAACAACAAACTTTTGGTTTTGTCGTGAGGATTGCAATTAAAAACACCCTTAGCACGTTGTGAAGTTTTGTCAGTTTTAGCAGAACTTACTCCGTAACAAAAACATAAAGTAGGTTGATATGACCAATTTATGGTTTTATCCGGCGGGATAAATACTTTTATTTTGCTCATATCTACAGGATTATAAGAAGAGACATATATTGATTCAAGTTTAACAGCCTTGAATTCAGGGATGTTATCAATTAAATGTTTTGTCAACAATAAAGATGGTAGAAGTGTGTTATAGTCCCTTTGAAATTGTTTTAGCATCTCTTCTTTTTTTTCTTTCTCAGCTGAAATATCTGCTATCTTCATTATTAAAGCAAATAAATTGGTATATATACCTTTTGTAAAATATTGTATAAAATCCGTATTAATATCAAATGGATTATGCAAAGATTCTAAAATTTTGTCCGGGCTATATTCTTCATGCCATCCGGAAAAATAGTTCTTTTTTAATTCACTATACCATTTACCAAAAATAGAATGGGTTTCTCCTTCTTTAGGTAAATTGTCCAACCATTTAAAAAACTCATATGATATATTCCCAATATTAGCGTTTGTTACATCAATAAGTTGGTAATCACCGAGGTACCCATTCTTAATCTTTAAACTTTCGAAAAAATCGGCGTGTTTAATGTTATTTTTTGCACCAAAAGTTTCTATCCTGTTTTCAAGAAATGTTTTAAAAGTGGTTTCGATTTCATTATTTATACTTTCTGATTCTTTTACCCATGTTTCTTTTGGCAACTCGTTTTTACTCAGTGCATCCGATAACTTTTCTACACTAACTTTAATTTCGTTTGCAAATTCATTTTGCAAAGCGGAATATTTAGATATATTAAGATATGTAACACCTGCGCCTACTATTATCGTTATGATGGTTATGATTGTTATTATTATCCAAAACGCCTCTTTTTTCTTCACGGCCTTTTCTCCATATCAATCCTATTTTTTTTTATCAAGGAAATCGACCAATTCTACAAGCTGTTGTTCCGAAAGCTCATTTGAACAAAAATAAGTTATATAAGTGGCATCACTACGTGTACTTTCACTATCACTACAATCATATTTTGGGATAGGGCATTTTTTTGGTTCTGTTCCTTCCTTAAATCGTTGAACACACATCTTATCTTGGCTTTCCATCAAGTTATGTCTTATTACCTCCATAAACTTGGAAATAAATGACGATTGGTCAGATACAGATATTTTTTGTTGCATAGTTGTAAACGGGCCATTAACACTGCGACCATCCTTACTAACGCTTTCGGAATACCCACCCCAATCCTTTTGACTTGAAAAAACAAATATAAATTTATACTTATGATCTTTTAATCTGATGAATTCTTGAGATGGTATCGTATTATCTTTCTTTTCTTCAGATTGTGGCGACTTAGCCGGAGCATTCGGAGCTACTCCCTGCTCCTTTTTAGTTTCTCCTGTTTTTGGTCGTTTAATTGATGAGGGAGGTGGTATAATTGGCCCACGCACTATTGAGTAATCAAAGCCTACCAAATATATTTTCTCTTCTTTGCTAACGGAAACATTGTATCTTTTTATCTCATATATAAGCGAATCTAAAATATATAAAATTTTATCCTTGCCACGATATAATTGAGGTAAAAAGTTCAAAAGATACCTGCGATACAAGTCTACTTTGCTCTGTTGATACTTTTTATACCAGTTATCATGCACCAGAACAACTTCTTTCATTTTTCTTACTTGGTTCTCCATTTCAATTGTCTTTTTTGATAATGAGAAATAAGCAAGAACTACAGCTATAACAACAAACAACAGTCCTGCAACAGCCACAGGTTTTTTCTTACTAAATTGTTTATATTCAATAACATAATACGGCGTAAATTCCATAGTGAGGTTACTCTTATTAACCGCCTGCAATGCAAGACCAATTGCAGGATATAGGGAGGTTATCTGGGAAGCTATATTCTGTTCTATCGATGGATTAATATATATACTTTGAGGAACATCCATACAACTTGTCCTTATCAGCGTAGCTTCCTGTAACATTTTGGGTAAATTACTCAGTTTTGAAGTGCTACCACACAATTTTATTTCACTTACAACCGCTCTTTTAGATGTATATTTGTAAAAATTGATGGATCTATTTATTTCAGTAGCTAAATTTTTCACAACTGGGGCTATTGCCTGTTGTAATTGTGGAGTTAATTTACTGCTCTTTGCTTCCATTGCTTCTTCTTCAGATACACCAAGTTTTGTTACTATTGTTTTTGTAATATCCTTACCCGCAATATTTAAAATCCTGTGCCAAAATTTACCTTCTTCTACAACAATCATATCATTATTCGTCTCGCCTATATCTAATACTAAATATGTTTCCTTTTTATCTGGATATTCATGTTTCAAATATGAGTATAATGCCAAGGGAACAAACTGTAATACATCAACCTTATATATAAGTGATCCTAAAATCCGTTCCATCTGTTCCATAACTTCATATTTGGCTGCTACAACTACGACATCAAACTCTTCACCTGGATTATATTGCCTGTCTATTTTATGATATCCCCATATCGCTTCATTTGCAGGAAACGGCAAATACTCGTTTATCTCAAAAGATAAAGTTTTATAAAGCTCCTCATCTGGCTGAGGTAACATTCTTACTTGCCTGTTAAAAATGGTATGTGATAAAAAACTTACCCCTAATTTACCACTGATTTTGTTCCTTTTCATTATGGTGTTTACAGCTAAACTAATATTTTGAATACTTTCTTCTATTGTTTCTCCCTTTAAAACATCCTCTGTATCATAGTGGCTAATCGTCACACCATCTTTCTTGGATTCCAATACAACTAACTTTAATCTCGTAAAACTTAGTTCTAATCCTATACCCCTATTAGCCATCTATTATAAACACTACTCTTCTTATATTTTAACTTTTAAAATTTTATATTATTGTGATGAATTTTCACTTAATTTTTTTGCTTTCAGGATATCTTCTTTGAGCAATAGATAATCTTTTTGATTTCTCAATATGTATGCGGGATGATAAGTTGATAAATATTTTATACCATCGTGTTCATACACATTACCTCTTACTTCTTTCATATTTTTTATATTAGGAACAATTGTTCCTAATATAGCTTGAACAGCAACAGCACCTAACAAAACAATAACTTTAGGAGATATATAATTTATCTGAAACCTTAAAAATTTACTACAGTTACTAATTTCAAAAGGTGTAGGTTGTCTATTTTCGGGTGGTCTGCACTTAATAATATTAGTTATATAAATGCTTTTTCTGTCCCAGTTAATTTCCTGAAGTATTTGGTCAAGCAGCTTCCCTGCTCTTCCTACAAAAGGTATGCCCTGAATATCTTCTTCTGCTCCAGGTGCCTCTCCTATAAAAATTACCTTAGAATTCCTGCTTCCATCTCCATATACTACATTAGTTCTACTTTTACATAATAAGCACAATTTACACATAAGTGCTTCTTTCATCATAATTTCCCATTTGTCCTTTTCATCTTTTTTGGCTACTTTAGGTAAAAAATCTATACCAAAAAATTTTTCATTTTCTATGATATTGGTGAGGACGAATTCTCTATATAATTGTTTAGTAAGCAAAATTATTATCTAATAAATCCAAAAATTTATTTACTGCAGAATCCAAAGATTCTTCAAGAGTGCAACCCGATGCCCTCAAATGACCACCACCACCAAATTTTTGGGCAAGTTCAGATGCATCTATACTGCCATTAGTTCTGATACTCACTCTTATTTTATTATTTTCTTCCCTTAAAAGCAATGCAACTTCTACCCCTTTTATTGATTTTATTAAATCAATATATTCTTGAAAGTCCAAAGGATAAAACTGAATTTTCTCGAATGTTTCTTTGGGTAACGATATTATTGCAATTTTCCCACCTTTCTCAAACCTTACTCTTTCTATACATTCTGCTTGTAATTTCAATTCCTTTACTGTTTTATTACAATATAGATGTGTATATATACCAGATAAATCTTGAACATATGCCATCAATTCACTCGCTACTGCAAAAGTATTTTGGGTTGTGCTGGGGAATGCAAACCTCCCTGTATCCGTGTAAATAGCAACCATAAGTGGTAATGCTATATCAATATCCATAGGAATTTGACAGAATTTTAACAATTCAAAAACTAATTCACCAGTTGCCGCTTTTTCTGGGACAACCCAGTTTATGTTACCATAGTATGACGAAGTTTTATGATGGTCTATATTTATAACAAATGAAGTACCTATTGCTTTTTGGATTATATCAATGTTTGGAAATTCACCCGAATCAAATGTAATAACAAGATCATATCTCTTACCCTCTAACTTCTTCAAGTCAGTTTCTATATATTCGAATCCTTTAATAAATTTAAATGGCGATAGTTCTTTATTCATGTTAAGATTAAATATCAAAGGATTTTTATGTAATTTTTTTAATGCCCAGTACATAGCTATTTCGCAACCCACAGCGTCACCATCATATCTGTGATATGCAGTAAGTAAAGTATTATTCGCTTTATTTATTTCCGCTTTAATTTTGGTCAGTAATTCCTGTGTATTATTCATACATTTACCCTCGGTAGGGTTATATCCCGTTGGTTTTGATATTTACCTTTTTTATCTTTATAAGAAAATGAACACTCTTCATCTGCCTCGAAAAAAATAACCTGGGCAATTCCTTCATTAGCATATACTTTGGCAGGTAGAGGTGTGGTATTAGAAATTTCCAATGTTGCATATCCTTCCCACTCTGGTTCAAACGGCGTAACATTAACAATGATACCACACCTTGCATAAGTAGATTTGCCCACGCATAAAGTTAATACAAATTTTGGTATCCTAAAATATTCTACTGTCATTGCTAAAGCAAAAGAGTTAGGAGGGATAATACAAAATTCACCTTCATAATCAATGAATGAACGTTTGTCAAAATTTTTGGGATCTACAATAGCACACAAAACATTTGTAAATATTTTAAATTTATTAGAAACCCTTATATCGTATCCATAAGAAGAAACACCATAAGATATAACACCCTTTTTTATTTGCTCTTCACAAAACGGTTCAATCATCTTATATTCCAGTGCCATTTTTTTTATCCATCTGTCATTTTTTAATCCCATATTTCCCCCTTTTTATCCAACTTACTTCCAGATAAAAAATCCAACTTTATTGTACCGTCCGTCCTGCCGGTCAGAAGTAAAAGGAAGGAACCCTTACTTGAAAACAAGTAAGGATATGAATCCGTCACAAGAAACCTTGAGACCGGACTCAATATTACCCCATCTCTTTTCAACTTTGTGGTTCCCCTTTTTCTCTACTTCCGTATCGCACAGGACAGACATTATTTTTTTATTATAACTTTAATTTAAAAAATATATTATAACTGCCAACAAAAACCTTTCAAATATGTGGTGATATAGCAATGCATCTAATACTGAAGATAGTACCAACTATAATATTTAGAAAGATTTTAAAACTTCTTAAAAAAATAACGACATCTGTAAAAACACACATCATGAAGTTATTAGATATTAAATAAGAAAATTAACTATACCCCAAACCTTTCTAAGAAACACGCTATATAAAAGATTCAATAATAAAAGTAACCAACAAAGAACATCTTTTAATTAGTTAAGAAAGTAGATTATAGAGTTTTTTATCCCCACATACCGTTTTTTTAGTTATCCTCAAAAAATCCCGCTAATGTTAATAAAAGAAATTCTATACATTGTTGAATAAAAGAAATTATACACATACTTTTCATACAATGCACATTGATTTTCACATTATATTATACTGACAAATTCTTATTTGATGTTAATATTGTGCAACTTTTCTAACATAAAAGAGAAAAAACATGCGCTTCTACGAATGAAAGTTCTTCGGTTTATGGAATTACCATCTAATCTCTTCCCCATTATCAATGGGGAAAATAACAATGAAATACAATATAGCGTAAAAAAATCTATCTAGAACCTATATACACACTGTCAATAGAACGAAATTCCGAAATAAATTTTGACCGAGGTATGGTAACAGTAGTTACCACCCCACCTCTTTTAATGGTCAATTCTATGTTTTCTTCTCTATCCACGGCTCTTGGTGCTCTCTCAGGTCCTATCATACCAGGTCCTATCATACCTCTCCTAATAGGAGATACTTCTTCTTCGCCAATCTTCAAGATTATGTCTTTCTCTTTTAGTATCTCTCCATTATTCAGAACAACATATCCTTTTTCACCAGCCACTCTTGCTTCACTAATTATATTAACACTCCTTTTGATTTTTTCATCTTGTTCATTGACTCTAAGGTAGTTATAAAGTGCTGTAATCTCCGGAGAACCATCATTAGCATATTCTAAAATTATCCTATGGCGTAACTCCAAATCCTCCGACATATTCTTAGCAACTTCTATAAATCTATTCTTATACTCAGGACTATCCGAAAGTAACCCAAATAATCTGCTCCTTATAATATTATCTTTCTGATTATCAAACTGCTCAAAAAAATATGGTTTTATATCTTCTCCACTTATCGATATTAATTGGTATAAAGCCATCATTTTGGATCTTATTTCAATGTTCGAACTTTCAATTACCCATTTATAGTAATCAACAAATTTCGGAGAGTTAAGTTCTCTAAAAAGTCGCATATAATTAAACCTCCCTATTCTTCCCCTATCTTCTGACACTTTTTTCAATGTGTCAAACACAAATTGATAATACTCCCTACCATATTCTACAAGTTGTTTAAGTAACTTTACAACAGCCACATACTCTTTACCTTCTAATGCAGAATTTATTTCTTCTATTAAATCATCTGGTAATTTTTTACCCTCTTTCTGCTCACTCAAATCTGCTTCATTTGAACCTATGCTCTTTTTTATATTTACTGCTTCTTTTTCACCAGATAAACTTTCACGCATAAAAGAGTTTAATAACTCAGAAAATTGATTTTCTAAATTCAGTAATTTTTCTTCAGTCTTCCTAATTTTTGTCTTTGACTCTTTTATAATGCTATCCTTTTCTACAAGTTCCTTTTCTAAATTATCTATAACCTCCTCTAACGACAGAGAATTTTTGGTAGCCAGCTTGTTCTGTAACCTCATTATTATTTTTTGTGTTTCCACTTTGGATTTGTAATTTCCTAAAAATAACCCTGCGCCGAAAACAATAAATCCTACTAACAGATTAACTATTATTTTCAGATTCATATCATCCTCCTTAAATTAATTCTTCCCTTCTGATTCTGTCCCATTATATAATCCTTTCTTTTTTTAAACATCAAGATGGAAAATTTGCACAATTTAACATGAAAGATTGCTTACTTACAACACAATAAAAAATCAATTTACCTCCACACAAAAGCTCAGGTGAAATACACTTTATTCAATAAATTACCTTTGTAAATAATCAGGATACATTTTTTATTACCCGTTGAAGTTATTCAACATATATCTATTTACTTTTGTTAAATTATATCAGTAATCAATTTACATATATATTCAACTTTCTCTGTGGAAATAAAAGGATCAATAGGTAAACTTAACACTTCCTTGGAAATAGAATCAGAAATAGGGTAACTTTCATCCTTAAATAAATTCCTAAACGATTTTTGCAAATAAATGGGTATAGGGTAATGTATAATAGTTCCAATATTATTTGCCCTGAGGTGTTTATATAACTTATCCCTTATTTTTGTTCTTATTACAAAAAGATGATAAACTTGATAAGTATCAACCGTATCCTCAGGCGGTAAGATAACAGGGACATTTTTTAACAATTTTCTATAGTAAGATGCTATTTCTCTTCTTTTCTTATTCCATCCATCCAGATATCTCAATTTTACATTTAAAATGGCAGCTTGTATTGTATCCAATCTACTATTTATCCCAAAATATGCGTGTTCATACTTTGATGTTTGACCATAATTTCTTAAATATTTAAGATTTTCAAAAATCTTAGGGTCATTGGTAGTAACGATACCACCATCTCCATAACAGCCAAGATTTTTAGAAGGATAAAAACTAAAAGCAGCTGTATTACCAAATGAACCTACTCTTTTATTTTTATACATTGCTCCATGTGCTTGACAAGCATCTTCAACAAGATAGATATTATTTTCTTCACATATCTTGGCGATTTCGTTAATCTTGCAGGGGTAACCGTAAAGGTGAACTGGTATGATAGCTTTTGTTTTTTTGGTTATCTTCTTTTTAAACTGCTGGATATCAATGCAATAGTTTTCCTCTGATATATCAACTAAAACTGGTTTTAAGCCTGCATTAACTATTGCAAGGACAGTTGCTATAAATGTATATGAAGGTGTAATTACTTCATTATTCTTTTCAAGGTTTAGTGCTTGAAGAGACAAATACAAAGCATCAGTGCCTGAGGCAACACCTACAGCGTAATTTGTGCCAATATATTTTGCAAAATTAGATTCAAATTCTTCTAATGCTCTACCGAGAATAAAATCACTATTTTCCATCACTTTTTGAATGGCAATTCTTATTTCATTCCTTAGAAATTTATATTCAGATTTTAAATCAACCAATGGAATTGCTTGTCTTTGCATTTTCAAATACTTATCAACTATGTATAAGACTGGAATAATTTCTTTAACTTATATTTTCTTTTTCTCTGACTACATATTTTACACTTCTTATCTCTTTGATGCTTTAACCGTTTCTTAGATACCACATTAAAATCCTTTATTCCTTTCTATAAACTTTTGCAGGATTACCGTAAGCAACAGAAAAAGGAGGAATATTTTTCGTGACGACACTTCCTGCACCAATAAGCGCACCTTCACCAACAATAACCCCTGGCAGTATAATTGCTCCCATGCCTATTTTTGCTTTTCTGAGTATTTTGGGTGGTTCCCAGCCACTTTTTCTTACGGGGTACTTATCATTTGCAAGAAAAACACCGGGTGCCAAAAATACTTCATCTTCAATTAATGTATGCTGACAAACATAAACTAAATTATGTATATGCACATTATCACCGATAACACAACCATAATCAATTACACTATTTGACCATATTTTTAAATTATTACCTATTAGGCATTCTTCTCTTATTATACAATTATGACCCGTTTCCAGATTCCTACCAATTTTTGTTCCACCATATATGACACTACCACTTCTTATTCTCGCTCCCTCACGGATAATAAGTGAGTAATCTTCTATTTTTCTGTCTGGTAAATATCCTATGACTACATCTTTATCAATATTAGCTGTCCCTTCTATCTTTATTAATTTCTTATCAATAAGTGTAACCATCTTAATCAAATTAGAATTTCACCACCATCTACACCGATTACATTACCAGTTATCCATTGAGTCTCAGAAACACTAAGAGCATAAATTGCCTTAGCAACATCTTCAGGGGTTGTGCATCTACCTGAGGGGTTATATAATTTTGCTCTCTCAAGCATAGATTCCCAACCCGGTATTTTTTTCAAAGCCGGAGTTTCTGTAACACCGGCACGGATAGAATTTGCGGTTATACCATAAGGTGCCAATTCTAAAGCTATTTGTCTTATATGTGATTCAAGAGCAGCTTTTGCAGCTGAAACAGCTCCATATCCTTTCCATGCTCTTGAAGTCCCTGAACTTGTCATTGCAAAAATCCTGGACCCAAATTTAAGTAATCCGCTGTAAAATAACTCTTGTGTCCAATATACAAGAGTATTACCCATCACATCGATAGTCATCTCCAACTGCTCCTTAGTAATACGTTCGTCTTTTACACGCGGAAAAAACTCTTTTAAAGTTCCAAACGCAAGAGAATGAAGAAAAATATTTATTTTTTTATCTTCTTCTTTTATTGCCCTTTTTTCCACTTCATCTTTTATAAAAGCAACAACTTTTTTTATTGTTTCCTGACTAGCAGCATTTTCATTGAAAAAATATACTAAAACACCATAACTTTGTGCCTTTTCTTTAATTTTTTCAGCGATCTCTATTGTTACCTTCCTATCCAGATGAACCCCAAATATATTAAAACCGTATTTCGCAAGTTCTATAGTTGTAGCACCCCCAAAGCCACTTGAACTACCTAAAATCAATGCCCATTTCATTTTATACTCCTAATTTATATTCTTAAAAATTTATACAATCTAAACTTTTCCCAAAAACAAAAAATGCATGCAAATATTACACTTTTACAGTGTTTTTTATGTAGTCTATTATTTCGGAAAGTAATGTTCCAGGTCTAAATATTTTACGCACACCAACTTTCAACAATTCATTATCATCCTCACAAGGAATAATCCCACCAACAATAACAATAGTATCATCCATCCCGTTATCTTTAAGTGATTTCATAAGCATTGGAACCAAAGTTAAATGAGCACCTGACAAAATACTTACTCCAACTACATCAACATCTTCTTGAAGAGCAATTTCAGCCACTGCTTGCGGTGTATTATGTAATCCTGAGTAAATAACTTCCATACCTGCATCGCGCAGAGCAGACGCAACCACTTTTGCTCCTCTATCATGACCATCAAGACCAATTTTGGCAATCAATACTCTTATTTTTTTATCTTTTGTTTTTACCATAAATTTGTTGCCTCTTTGTATGTTCCATATTCTTCCTTCAGCAATAATGATATTTCGCCTAATGTTACTCTATTTTCGACACACTCCAAAATGGCAGGCATAACATTACAATTACTTTTTATTGCTTGTCTTAATTCATTTAATGATTTCTTTACTAAATTAAAATTTCTATGTGTTTTAAAATTTTTAACTCTTTGTACTTGCTCATCTTCGTATTTCTGGTCTATCTTCAAAATAGGAATATCTTCTTTTTTTTCTTCAACAAATGCATTGATACCTACAATAATTCTTTTGTTTTCTTCAACTTCCTGCTGAAATTGGTAAGCAGAACGTGCAATTTCTCTCTGAATATAACCTTTTTCAGTAGCAGCAATCATTCCACCTAATTTTTCAATTTCTTTAAAATACTTATTAGCTTCTTCCTCCATTTTATTAGTAAGCGCCTCTACATAATAAGAGCCACCTAAAGGATCAATAACATCTGCAACACCTGATTCATAAGCTATAATCTGCTGTGTGCGAAGAGCTATTTTTACAGCTTCTTCTGTTGGTAGAGCCCACGCTTCATCCATTGAATTAGTATGCAAACTTTGAGTTCCACCTAAAACAGCAGCCAATGCTTCCAAAGTAGTTCTTATAATGTTATTATAAGGCTGTTGAGCTGTCAAAGAAACTCCTGCAGTTTGAGTGTGAAACTTCAACATCATTGATTCTGGTTTTTTGGCATTAAATTTTTCTCTTAAAGTTACTGCCCATATCCTTCGTGCTGCTCTATATTTCGCTATCTCCTCAAAAAAATTTATATGAGAATTAAAGAAAAAAGATAACTGTGGGGCAAATTCATCTATACCAATATTTCTCTTAAGTGTTTCTTCTACATAACAAAAACCGTTACCTAATGTAAAAGCCAGTTCTTGAACAGCAGTTGAACCAGCTTCTCTTATGTGATACCCACTAATTGATATAGGATGCCATTTTGAAACATATTTAGAAGCAAATTCTATACTATCTACAACTAACTTAACGGAAGGACGAACAGGTATAATCCACTCCTTTTGTGCCTGGAATTCCTTTAACATATCATTCTGGATTGTGCCATTAATCTTTTTTATATCAGTACCTTGTAATTTAGCTGTAGCTAGGTAAAAAGCCCAAACAATTAATGCAGGTGCATTTATCGTCATGGAAGTACTCACCTTTTCTATTTCTATACCATCAAATATATCTACCATATCTTGTAATGTACACACATTAACACCTTCTTTCCCTACTTCGCCTCTGGCTTCTTTATCATCAGCATCATACCCCATTAGTGTTGGCATATCAAATGCAATAGATAAACCCGTCTGCCCCTGTGATAACAAATATTTAAACCTTCTATTTGTATCTTTTGGTGTACCAAATCCTGCAAACTGCCTAAAAGTCCACAATTTCCCTCTATACATAGTAGCATAAACCCCTCTCGTATATGGAAATTCTCCAGGAAATCCAAGATATTTTTCACAAGAGAAATCACTAATATCCGAAGGAACATACAGCGGTTTTAATGGTATGTTAGATAAATTCTTGTATAAACGGTTATCTACTTTGCACTGACTATATTTTTTGAACCACTCTTGATACTTATTATCCATAATTTCTTTATCAAATTAAAGAAATTCATTAGTAATAATAGAGATTAAATCATTAGTTTTTATATTATCAGTATTCTTTGTCACTATAGCATTTGTTATTAGATTTACGCTTTTTAGCAATTTTTGACTATTATTTAATTTATGATATATAAACTTCTCTACATAATTATAAATTCTTTTCTTAATATTTTCTTTTATCAACTCAATTTTATTATTTCCCTCTTTTAATAGTGTAAGGATATTATTATACACTTGCCCAATATTTTCGTTGGTAAGTGCTGAAACTTGTAATATAGTTATAGGATTCTTCTTTAAAGACATAATTTCTTCCAGATCTTTGAAAATCAAATCAGCACCATCTCTATCTGATTTATTAATAACAATCAAATCTGCGACTTCAATAACACCTGCTTTCATTGCCTGTATAAAATCACCTGATTCAGGGGACAAAACTAAGACAAGAACATCAACACAACTTTTTAAATCAATTTCCTGTTGTCCAATACCAACACTTTCTACTATAACTGTTTTAAAGTTTGCTGTTGCCAATATGTCAATTGCATCAAAAGTGCCATACGATAAGCCACCCAATTTACCGCGCGAAGCCATACTCCTTATAAAAACATCTTTATCTTCAGAAAATTCATTAAGCCTCAACCTATCGCCTAATAGTGCCCCGCCCGAAATCGGGCTCGTCGGATCAACCATTATGATACCAACAGCTGATTTCTCTTCTTTAAAATTATTGATTAACCTTGCAATTAAAGTGCTTTTACCTACACCAGGAGGACCCGTTATACCTATTACATTAGAATTTATCCTGTTGGGAGCAAATATCCCTAAAAATTGTAAGTAATCAAAATCCTCATTCTCTATTATACTTATTGCCTTACTGATAGCTCGCTTATTTCTCTCTACTATTTTGTCATACAAAAATAATTCTTTTGTCTTCTTACTCAACATTAAATAAAATTATAACTTTATTTTAGACTTAAAAAACAATCATATAATATTTTATTATTTAATTTATTTTATAAGTTTTTCTATATCAACAAATCAATACCTTCTTTTGTTAATTTATCAAAATCAGATTCTACTCTTAAACTCTACCATCCACACCAAAAAATAATTAACAACCCGAAATATTGACACACTAACAATTAAGAAAATAAAAATCGAAAATATTTAACCTCAATAATTTTTATGAACCAAGGTAATAAACTGTGTATTTAGAATACAACAAATGACTATTTTATATATTACATAAGTTACATCATTTAAGAAATTGTTACATTTCAAATACTAAATAGTTACTATTAAGTATTTGAACTGAATTAAAAAAATGGGGTTACATCAAACTTTCGCAGGTCTTTGCATTCTATTATTTTGCTAATATATTATAATAATATGACTTATTTGATTTTGGCGATAAACAATGGAGAGGTGCCGGAGCTGGCTGAACGGGCGCGATTGGAAATCGCGTTGGCAGGTAAAATTGCCACGAGGGTTCGAATCCCTCCCTCTCCGCCAGTTGATAATTTATTTTAAAAACTGATCAAGTAATTAACATTTCCAACTAGCGGTATCTTTTGAACAAAACCCAGACGCTGATTTTTGACTTTGTCAAAAAATTCTTAGAAGACACGGACCATTATTATTCATGGTTGCTCATGCCTCATCCTCCCAGGGCGCAAGCAACAATAAGGAACTTCATAATTTTGTTTTACTCTTAAAATTATTGTAGTAAAATTATATCACAAGATCAAAGAAAATGTTAGCTTTGCAAAGAATATTAAAAAATACCGAGCAAAACTCGGCATATTTCAAAACAAGTTATCTAAGATTAAGATTGCCAGTATCATTTTGCATACAATCACAAAAATTGAAGCAGGTGCTAACCCAGACCCAATAATTGAAACCGTTAAGAAAATGGCTAAAGCCCTTGATGTTTCTTTAGATGAATTAACAAAATCTTAACTATGAAATTTCAGGAATTAATAAAACTTTACGAAAAGATAAAAGCGCAATATGGGACAAAGGCGTTTCGGTATATTTCCCAACTATTACGAGAGGCTAAAGAAATACACAAAAAAGATTGGTTGAAATCACCAACTCCAAACAAAGATCACGGGCAATCTTGGCGTGCTTTCAAGGTAAAAATTTAGAGAAGTTGGTGATTCATATTATCAAAGATGAAGTAGAAAGCCTTGGATTAAAAGTAGTTGAGGGGAATACTTTAGAAAGAACTAATAGTAATAATCTCTCTGAAGAATTAAATCGTGTTAAAAGAAATCTTTTAGTTGATTATGGCGAGTTTGGGGCACATCTGCCCGATGTTGATATAATCATTTATGAGCCGAAGACTTATGAAATTATTGCTGTTATTTCCAGCAAGGTTACTCTACGAGAAAGAATCGCCCAGACGGGCTATTGGAAAATTAAACTTAGCCAAGATAAAGTAACAAGACACATAAAAGTTTTCTTTGTTACGCCTGATGAAGACAGAACATTGAGCATTCGAAAACCAGCAAAGAAAGGCAGAGCTATAGTAGAAGTAGATACTGACGGCAGTTATGTTATGAGCGAAGATGAAATAGAAGAAAGTAACAAAGTTAAAAAATTTGACAAGTTCTTTATTGATTTGAAAAATTTAATTTATGCCAAAAGAAGTAAAAAATAAGACAACTCAGCAACCATTGATTACTCAAGAGCAAGAAAATGACAAACCACCTTTTGAGACAACTACTCTTTGGGATTATCCTAAGCAGAGCTATGGCAAGAAACCAAAGGGGAACAATAAATTTCAAGGAGTAACACCAGCTTTTATTATTTGGAATATGCTTCAAAGATATACAAAACCAGGCGATTTGGTAGTTGATCCAATGTGTGGAAGCGGCACAACGATTGATGTTTGCGAGGAAGAGGAAAGAAAAGTAATTGGCTACGACATAAACCCCCAGCACCCGAAAGTTATAAAAAATGATTCACGGAAAATTCCACTCGAAGATAACACAGTAGATATGGTTTTTATTGATTCACCTTACGGGGATAATGTCAGTTATTCAAATGAAGCTTCTGATATTGGCAAAATTTCAGCGGAAGATCAAAAATTTTATGACGAGCTGGAAAAAGTAGCGCGGGAGATATACAGAATTTTGAAACCTGGGAAAGTAATGGGCTGGCTAATTGGTGACCAGTGGGTAAAAAGAAAATTTACTCCCGTTGGGTTTAAGATTTATCAAATGCTTGTTGATAATGTAAAATTCGAACCACTTGATATAATCTGTGTAGTAAGAAGAAATCAAAGCTCTAATACGAGAGTATGGCATTATCGGGCTAAAAAGTTTAATTTCTTTTTGCGCGGATTTAAGTATTTAATTTTGGTCAAAAAGCCAGATAACAATGTTGAAAGTCCTAAAAAAGCCACAAAAGTAAAGTGGCAAAGGTATAAATAAAAGTATGAGGAAATTGCAACATAGAGGTTACAATTACAAAAAAGTAAAAGCCTGTCAGCATGGCTATCCTCAAGGATGGCCCGACTCGCCCGATTATAGGTGGAACAAAGGACAAAGTTAAACAATGGACTCGCCCTGTTGATAGGAGTACACCTATTAAACTTGCTCGCAACATTACTAATGATGTAGTCAGCAAAAGAAGATTTACTGAGCCGGCGAAAAAGTATGCAAAAGAAAAGAATATACGATTGATTCAAGGGAAAAAATAATTGTCAGAAAGAAATAATTTTGCGGTGGCTCTCCCGCGAAGCGGGTATGGCAGGCGATGGATTGCTTCGCACCACCCTCGGCAACGCACAAGTCTTAAGTCAGCATCAGGATTTTGTTTGAAAAAAGTTCAGATTTTGTCTAACAAGTACCACCAGTTGGAAATGTGAATTACTCGCTCAGTTTTAAAATAAATTATCAATTTCTTACACAAAAGCTTCCTACTGACTTGTATTTTATGTCGTATCCTAATCCCCAGATCTCTTTTATTGCTCTTTTTTAACAGTGAAAACTAAAAGTTGAAAAAAACCATAATTATCAATTTAAAATCACCAAAGGTATATCTTGGTTACAATATAATTGATAAATTCATAAAAAAATCAAATACCCGGAATATATTTATTGTATGTGATAAAAACATATATCATAGGATTAAACCTCTCAAAAAATACTGCACTTTTATCTTTACTGAATACTTTTCAGAAAACAAAAAGAATATTAAAAGTATTTTGAAATTAATTTCTTTGTTTATCAAATTTAAGGTTAATAAAAATGATTACATAGCCATCATAGGCGGAGGAACATTACTGGATACTGCAGGATTTGCATCTTCTATTTATAAAAGAGGAGTGCACATCATAAATGTTCCTACAACATTTTTGTCCATGATTGATGCAGGTATAGGAGGGAAAAATGGAATAAATTTTAGAGGGATAAAGAATATTATAGGAACTATTACGCAACCTGAATATATTGTTATTGACCTTAGCTTTTTAGCAAAAGAACAAATTCTACATGGCTTAGGTGAATTATTAAAATATGCTATGATAGGTAGCTACTCTCTATATAGATTTATATATACTAATAGCAATAAGATTATTGATTGTGATATAAAAGTATTACAAAAAGTAATTTACGAGTGTGTAAAGTTAAAATTAAAGATTGTAAAAAAGGATCCTTATGACAATAATTTGCGACATATTTTAAATTTTGGGCACACTGTTGGGCATTTTTTAGAGAGTTTATCCAATTACACTATTACCCATAGTGATGCAACCATTTTAGGTATGGAAAAGGAGTTGTTGTGTGGTAAAAAGTTTGGAGTAGTTTCTGAAAAATTCATATCTTATTTTTATGATTTATTGCAAATTTTTAAAATGGAAAGGAAAACTGTGCCTGATTTTACATATTCCAAATTCACGCATATAATTGGTGCAGATAAAAAGATTGAAGATAAAAATTTTATAACACTTTCTTATCCTGTAGATTTTAATAAATATAACCTTTTCTTCAAAGTGAAATTGAAAAAATTATACAACATACTAAAAGAGCACTTTGCACCTTAGAATATATCCAATATTAAATTATATGGTTATATATAAAAGTTTACAAACTATAATAGAATGGATTTTAATTAGAAAAATATAACCAGAAATGAATAATGAAAAAGAAATAATCAGTTTAGTAACTTTTAATTCATTAAGCTACAAGAGTTTCAAGTTTTATTCTAAATTAAAGGATGATTTTGGTTCTCTTTATGATGCTTTTAAAAATGCTGATTTACACTATTTTACAAGTAACAAATTCCCCAAAAGTTTTGTAGAAGAATTTGTATCCAAAAGGAATCTTGAATTTGGCAAAAAAGAATTAGAAAAAACAAGTAAACATAATATAAAAATTGTCACTATTGAAGATGAAAACTACCCCTTACTGCTGAAGGAGTTACATAACAGCCCAACTATCTTGTATGTTAAAGGCAATCTTATCAAAGACAGCATTAATTTTGCAATAGTTGGAACGAGAAAACCCACTATTTACGGAACAAAAATGAGCGAAAAATTCGCGTATGAATTATCAAAAGTTGGTCTTTGTATAGTCAGTGGATTTGCTCGCGGTATAGATACAATTGCCCATACAACTTGCGTCAAAAATAAAAGTAGAACATATTGCATATTAGGCTCGGGGTTGCTAACTATATATCCACCGGAAAATAGAACGCTTGTAAACAAAGTTGTTGAGTGTGATGGAGCTCTAATCAGTGAATTCCCACTTGATGCCAAACCATTAGTTCAAAATTTTCCAGCAAGGAATAGAATCATAAGTGGTCTGTCTATCGGGATATTAATAGTAGAAGCCCCCATTGATAGTGGAGCACTTATAACAGCAAACTGGGCAATAGAGCAAAATAGAGAAGTTTTTGTAATACCACACAGAGTTGACACCTCAACCGGCTTGGGTTGTATTAAACTTGCTCAAGAAGGTGCAAAAATTGTAGTTAGTGTTGTTGACATATTAAATGAATTTCCTCATCTATTTAAAGAAACACTATTAAAAGATAAAAAAGAAAACAAACTAAATTTAAAATTATCCGAAAGTGAAAAAATGGTGTTAGAGGCGTTAGAAGAGGAAACTTTAAGCTTTGACGAAATTTTCTATAAAGTTTCTATACCACTGCAAAATTTAAATGTTGTGCTTTTGAATCTGGAAATGAAAGGGCTTATAAAAAAGTTGGCAGGAAATAGATACATTAAACAATAATTCCCAATGAATAGTAAAAAACCTAATCGTTTAATCAACCAAAATAATCCTTATCTTTTGCAACATGCTTATAATCTTGTGGATTGGTTTGCATGGAGTGAAGAAGCGTTTGATAAAGCGAAAAAAGAAAACAAACCTATTTTCCTATCCATAGGATATTCTACTTGTCATTGGTGTCATGTTATGGAAAAAGAGTCATTTGAAGATGAAGATGTTGCAAAAATATTAAATGAAAATTATATTTCAATAAAAGTTGATAGAGAGGAACGACCTGATATTGATAGTATTTATATGACTATATGTCAAATGTTAACAGGTAGCGGTGGATGGCCATTGACAATTATTATGACACCTGACAAAGAACCATTCTTCGCCGGTACATATTTCCCTAAAAGGAATGCCTTTGGAAGACCAGGTTTAATAGATATACTCTTGGAAGTTGCTAATAGATGGAAGAATGAAAAGGATAAATTGGTTACCTATTCTAAAAAAATTACTCAAAGTTTAAACGAGTATCTACTAAGTAAAGAGTCAGGGAAAATATTAGACAAAGAAATATTTCAGAAGACATATAATATTTTATTAAACAAATATGATCCTGACAATGGTGGTTTTGGAAATGCACCCAAGTTTCCTACACCACATATCTTATCGCTTCTTCTTAGAATGTATTATAATGATCGCAACCAAAAAGCATTGGAAATGGTAGAAAACACTTTAGTGAAAATGCGTTTAGGTGGTATATATGACCATATAGGATTTGGTTTTCACAGATATTCAACTGACGAGAAGTGGCAGATCCCACATTTTGAAAAGATGTTATACGATCAAGCACTCCTTATCATTGCATATTGTGAAGCATTTCTTATTACTAAAAAAGAGGTTTATGCGGAAATAGCAAGTGAGATTATTACCTATGTATTACGAGATATGCTATCTCCTGAAAAAGGATTTTATACAGCCCAGGATGCTGATAGTGAAGGAATAGAAGGTAAATTTTACCTGTGGAGCTATGATGAAATAAGTAATGCATTAAATGCAGATGATTTGGATTTCGTTGTAAGAATATATAACATTAAAAAAGATGGTAATATAAATGGGGTTTTGCATGGACACAAAGAGCCGGTAAATTTAATTTATTTAATAAAACATCCTGAACAGATAGCAAGAGAGTTGAATTTAGAGTCAAAGGAATTTTATAAAAGATTGGAAAAAGTGAGAAAAAAGTTATATGAGATTAGAGAAAAAAGAGTTACTCCTTATAAAGACGATAAAATCTTAACTGATTTAAATGCACTTATGATTACTGCTCTTGCAATTGCATATCGCACGCTAAATAAGCAAACATATTTAGATGCCGCAAAAAATGCTACTGATTTTATACTGGAAAATATGATAAGTAAAAATGGGGCACTTTTTCATCGCTATAGAAATGGCAATAGAGAAATTGAAGGACTTCTAGATGATTATGTATTTTTTGTATGGGCTTTATTGGAACTATATCAATCTTGTTTTGAGATTAAATATTTAAAAGAAGCAATAAGGTTAACTGATTTTATATTAGAACATTTCTTGGATGAAAAAGGTGGATTTTTCTTGACACCTGATTTTGGTGAAAAATTGATAGTAAGATATAAAGAAGCTTACGATGGGGCAATACCATCAGGTAATTCCGTAGCACTTATGAATTTGCTTCGTATCTGGCATATTACATCCAACAATAAATATAAGGATATAGCACATAACTTAATAACAGTATTTTCAAAAGAAATAGATCAATATCCCACCAATTACGCACAATTATTAATCGCTCTGAATTTTGCTGTGAATGATTTCTTTCAAGTGGTAATTGTTGGCGAAAAAAATTCGCAAGATACACAAAAAATATTAAAAACACTAAATTCTCAATTTTTACCAAATATTGTAGTAATTTTAAAAGACGAAAAAAGTTCAAAAGAATTGGCTAAATTAGCTCCATATACAAAGGATCAAATTACACAAAATAATATAACAACTGTATATATCTGTAAAAATTTTGTTTGTCATTTACCAACAAATAATATCCAAACAATCCTCTCCTTACTTAAAAATAAACACTAATAAATAAAAGTCGAAAATTGGTTTATTTTTTAATAAATCACAAGCGATTTTAAGTTATACTTAGCTTTCCAGAAACACTACAAAAATTTTTAACAATACTCATCAATATGAAAAAGAATACATAAAATAAACCTTTTCTAACAACTTTTTCTCCATCATAAACATAATATTAATAAAATACACACTAAACATATATTACACTTTTTTCAACTTGTTCTTATAACAACTTAAAGATTTTAAGTATTCTAAATGAAGTTTAAAAATCCATAAAAGCGCTATTAAATATTTTAGTTGGAATGTTCTTATTACTTCATTGTGCTAGTTTTTCTTCGTTTAATATTTTTTAGTGTAAAAGCCTTTATAGCTTAAAAGCACTATCGTTTTCATTGTGTTGGGCATTCAAGCGCTCCTTCTGAGAAAGGTTGCGCGTTTTTAAAATCAGATATTCTTTTCCTTAATTCTTCAAAAATCTCTTCACCTAAAATATCTTTTGCTTTTTTTAAATACTCTTCTCTGAAATTTTCACTTGGTGCTTCCTGAGTGCAATAATTCTCATATGACCCCTTATCAGAACAATTATTATTCCCATACTTAGGACACTCTGGGCGATTTGGGTCACATACTCTATTATTATCACAGCACTTTACACAGCACTGATCCCATTTACCGTCTACAAATTCATACCACACTTTATCTTTTGTTCTTTGATGTAAAGTTTTAAAAAAATCATCTAAATTGGTAAGAAGTAAACTTTTATCATTATACTTAATAACACTATTCAAAATACCAATGGTTTCATCATCTATAACCTTAGATTCAGAAATACACTTCATTATATCTGTGGAGCCTTGAAAACATTTCCAGAATGGTTCATACTTAGAAGAATTTTTAGAAATTAAAAAATCCTTAATATATTTATCTACACTATCTAAAATTACATTAGCACATCTTTTTGTCTTATAACTACGCTCAAGATACGCAATAGCAAAATCTATATATACAAAAAGACCATATATATACGAAGAATCATAAAAAAAATATCTTTTTATAAGCTCTGCAATTTTATTATCCACACCTGAACTCGTTATACCATACAAATTACTCCAATTATGTGAACTATTTAAAGAAGGATTAAATAATAAAATTATGGCATCCTTTACAAAACTATAAACTGATGGAACCAATATACTCAACTTATTTTTTATGTTGGTTAGGATTTCATTATAATAGGTTTTTAAATTTCCTATTATTGTTTCTACCTGATTTGATAAGGAGGATAGATACATACCAAAACAATACTTTTGGTCATCCTTCATTTTTTCTAATCCTTTTATGTAATTTGTAGCTATTTTATTTAATTTTTCGTAATCTTTACTAAAGTTTTTTATTTTTCTTTTATACATATCCATATTACCTCTAAGAGCTTCTTCTGACTTAGCATAAGCTTCTTTCACAAAATCATGCTTATTCCAAGAGACCAAGATAATCTTAAACCCCTTCAGCGACATGGGAGCTTCAACAACTTCCTCTCTAACCATCTTTATATCCTTACAATATGTGGCATGACAGAAAAATAAATCTTCCAAATCTTTTAAAAGTTTTTCTATTGATTGGGTAAGAAAATCTTTCATATTTCCTTCTTGGCACACTTGTTCCTTGAAATCCTGAGGAGGATTGTTAATTATATGTCTAAATAAATGGGAAAATGTTAGAATATGTAGAAATTCTTTTTCGTATATTGTGTCATAAAGTATATGTGAAATAACATCCTCACTATTCAGAGCAATTCCGCTTTTATCAGAACACCTAATTCCTAAATCCTCACACAAACATTTCTTATAACATATTTCAAAAATTTGTGGTATCATCTGTTTTGTAAACACTTTATTCAAATACCCAAAATATTTTCGTCCATTCATGTTCACTTTATTTACATAACTTTTTAATTTACTTAAAGGGCAATTCCAAGGTAAGCTTTTATTTCGAAAATAACTTCCTAAACAGCCATAGAGTGACCAGAATGAATCATCGATCTTACACCTACCGAATCTATCCATTTCTGTTAAGTTGCGACATAAGGTGTTTTCATTTGTCCGCTCTGTGGAGAGGTTATTATTTAAATCACAATTGAATCTTACATTTTCATCTAAGAAATAGAAATCCCCGCCTCCAGCAGTATAGGAATATAAAGGACTCCAAACATATACATACGACTCTAACAGAAAATGTTCTTTAATTCTTTCAGGATAGTACCATAACCACCGCAATATATCTTTACCTTGAGTATCTTGTTCCAATGGGTCATTTGGTTTTTTTTGAGGTATAGAATTAGGGCATATTTCTTTTAAATGTGCAAAACGCATCTGGTTGTCTAAAAAAAATATCCTAAAAAATTCCCAAAAGTCAATCAAATTTTTAGAAATTTCTAAATACCAATTCCTTAGAGCTTCCATGGAATAGTAAAGATCAAAGTCAAAAAGTTGCAAACTTTTTTGGTTATTTTGCTCTTTACTTGTAGCTTGGCTTTCAGAAGAACTTTTGCTTTTTGCTTTCTTTAAAAAATCAGAAAA
>FWPU01002364.1_pt1 | contig 52655 bp, 52 predicted proteins | sample 2228361 | NCBI WGS metagenome assembly FWPU01 (sample SAMEA103939777, study PRJEB20133) | metagenome | reverse complement strand
GGGTGGGGGGCAGGGGGGCGAGCGGACAGGCAGGATGCCTGCGCTACACTTTTCGGATAGGCTCTAAGTCAATGGAAGCACGGAGTCATGGAGTGTTGGGGTGTGGGAGCGTTAGAGTGTGGGAGTAGCATGACGCATTCCATCCCTCCACTCCATTACTCCATCGCTCCATTGACCCATTGACCTTACGTTGTTGTCATGCCGACTTACAATCTGATTCAAAGCGTCAACCATACGCTCCGACATGAGATGCGACGGGATGAGCGCGTCGTCGTGCTGGGTGAGGACGTCGCGGTCAACGGTGGAGTTTTCCGCACCACCGACGGGCTGTTGGACGAGTTCGGTCCCGACCGCGTGATTGACACGCCGCTGGCGGAGGCGGGCATCATCGCTGCCGCGATTGGGATGGCGATGAACGGCTTGCGCCCGGTGCCGGAGATTCAGTTCGTGGATTTCATCTTTCCCGCCTTCGACCAAATCGTCAGCGAGTTGGCGAAGATGCGCTACCGCACGGGCGGGATGTATGACGCGCCGTTGGTCATTCGCAGTCCTTACGGCGGCGGGATTCGCGGCGGGCACTATCACTCGCAGTCGCCCGAAGCGTATTTCATCCACACGGCGGGGCTGAAGGTGGTCATTCCATCCAGCCCCTACGAAGCAAAGGGGTTGCTGCTGTCCTCCATCCGCGACCCTGACCCCGTGTTGTTCTTTGAACCGAAAAGGATTTACCGCACCATCAAAGAGGACGTGCCCGAGGAGGACTACACGATTCCGCTGGGGAAAGCGAAGGTCGTCCGCCCGGGCGCGGATGTCACCGTGCTTGCCTACGGCGCGATGCTGCACGTCTGCGCGGATGCGGCAAACAAAGCCGCCGAGAAAAACGTCGACGTCGAACTGATTGACCTGCGCACCCTGCTGCCGTTCGATTTGGAGACGATTCTGGAATCGGTCGAGAAGACCGGGCGCGTGGTCATCGTCCATGAAGCCCCGAAAACTTGCGGTTTCGGAGCGGAACTGGTCGCGCAGATTTGCGAGCGGGCGATTCTGCACCTGCAGGCTCCCCCCGTGCGCGTCTGCGGCTACGACACACCGTTCCCCTACACGCTGGAGGACGTTTACCTGCCGGACGCTGAGAAGGTATTGGAGGCGATTGAGAAAACGGCAAAGTTTTGATGTGGTGAGTGGTGAGTGGTCATTCTGAGCGCAGCGAAGAATCTCATGGGGAACGGCGAGAGGCTTCACTGCGTTCAGCAGGACAAACCACTCACCACTCACCACTGACCAAAAGGAATTCCATGTCCGTCACGTTCCGCCTGCCCGATTTGGGCGAAGGGGTGGCTGAGGGCGAAATCATTCAGTGGCTTGTTAAGCCCGGCGATGAGGTCAAGCAGGACCAGCCGTTTGTGGAAATCGAAACGGAAAAAGTCGTCGTCGAAATCCCCTCGCCCGTTGCGGGCAAGGTCATTCAACTTTTCGCCAATGAGGGAGACGTAGTGCCCGTCGGCACGCCGCTCATCGAATTCGCTACCACCGACGGAGAAGTCATCACACCACCCGTGGAGACAAAGGAGGTTGCCCCTCAACCCGCCATGATGACTGAACAACCCCCTGTCGCACCCATCAAACTCCAACCGAAAAAGCGCGTGCTCGCTATTCCCTCCGTGCGCAAGTTAGCAGAGGAGAAAGGCATTGACATCACGGAGGTCATCGGCACCGGTCCCGAGGGGCGCATCACTCGCGAGGACGTGCTGCGGTTTGCGGACATTCGCGCTCGCATGGCAGCCGCTCCTCCGCCGGTGGCAACGCCCCCGCCGCACGTAGGCGAAGAAGAGCGCGTGCCCATGCGCGGCATTCGCCGCCGCATCGCTGACAAGATGGCGCAAGCCGTCCACACGGCGGCGATGTCGTGCTATGGCGATGAGATTGACATGAGCGAAATCGTGTTCCTGCGCCAGCGGGCGCGGGAGAGCATGGAGCGACGCGGCATCCATCTCACCTACCTGCCGTTCGTCATCAAAGCCGTCACGATTGCCCTGCGCGACTTTCCCTACCTGAATGCCAGCGTGGACGACGAGCGCGGCGAAATCGTCCTCAAAAAACATTATCATATCGGCGTCGCCACGCACACCGAGCACGGTCTGATGGCGCCGGTCATCTTCGATGCCGACAAGAAAACCATCAGCGAATTAGCCCAAGCCGTTCAAAATCTGGCGGAGCGAGCGCGGACGGGACACATCTCCATTGATGAAGTGCGCGGCAGCACCTTCACCATCACCAACCCGGTCTACGGCACGTTCGGCGTGCCGATTCTCAACTACCCGGAGGTGGGCATCTTTGCGATGTTCCGCATCATGAAGCGTCCGGTCTTCAAAGACGACGAAATCGTTGCCCGCCACATGATGAACGTCGCTTTGACTTTCGACCACCGCGTCATTGACGGCAAAGTCGCCGGCGATTTCGTCAACGCCGTCAAGCGGCTGCTGGAGGACCCCAGTTTGATGCTGTTGGAAAGTCTGTGAGTGGTGAGTGGTAAGATGAGAGAGGAGGGATGAAGGCAAATGCCCTTATCCCTTATCCCTCATCCCTTCCTTCACCACTCACCACTCACCACTCACCATGTCCATCAACACTCTCGCTGTCGTCGGCGCAGGCACGATGGGACACGGTATCGCCCAGATTGCAGTGGCGCACGGTCTCAACGTGCTGCTGCACGACGTTTCGCTCGACCTCATTCACGCGGCGCGCGAGCGCATCCAGCGCGGCTTAGAGCGCATGGCGGAGAAGGGCAAGGTCGCTAACGTGGAACAAGCAATGGCGCGCATCACGTCGGCGACGCGATTGGAGGACTTGTCGCTTGCCGATTTCGTCATTGAAGCCGTCGTGGAACAAGTTGAAGTAAAGTGCGACCTGTTCCAACAGTTGGACGCTGTCTGTCCTCCCAACGTCATCCTTGCCAGCAATACTTCTTCGATTTCCATCACGCGCCTTGCCGCCGCCACGCAGCGACCCGACAAGGTGATTGGCTTGCACTTTTTTAACCCCGTGCCTGTGATGTCGTTGGTCGAGATCATTCGCGGCTTGCAAACGTCCGACACCACGTTTCGCACGACGGTCACGTTAGCGGAAACTTTGGGTAAAACTCCTGTGGAGGTCAAAGACGCGCCCGGCTTCGTCGCCAACCGCATCCTGATGCCGTTCATCAACGAAGCCATCTACGCGCTGATGGAAGGCGTCGCCTCCGCTGAGGACATTGACAAAGTGGCGCAGTTGGGCTTCAACCACCCGATGGGACCACTCGCCCTCGCCGACCTCATCGGCTTGGACACCTGCCTTGCCATCATGGAGGTCCTGCACCGGGAACTGGGCGAAGACAAATACCGTCCTTGTCCGTTGCTGCGCAAATACGTGGAGGCGGGGTGGCTGGGCAGGAAGACGGGGAAGGGGGTTTATAGTTATCAGTAACGGAGTTGAGTTGAGTGCATTACACAAAATCTGCAATCCCTGTAGGGGCGGTGTCTCCGCGCCAGCCCTCGTTGTGGGCGTGACACAGGCTGACTACCGATGCTCGCCAAACAGGCATCTACAAATTTTGTGCAATAGATCCCAAAGGGTGCAGGACGTAAAATTTGCAACCCTCGTCAGGAGGCGCTGCTCCGACGGAGGATGGTCAGGCGGCAGGGGGCAAATTTGACGTCTGCGCCCCGCTGGAGCCCTCCTCCCGCCGAGTCGAATTTGATGCGGTGGCGTCCCTCCTCCCGCCGAATCGAATTCGGCGTCTAAGACGGCTACAAAGCCTGCTGAAAGCAGGCTGAAGCGGAAACGAGTCGGCTTCCGCAGACTTTCGTTCTGGCGTCTGAGAGCCTATCCGAAAAGTGTAGCGCAGGCATCCTGCCTGCCCGCCTGCCCCTCCCTCCCCCTCCCACCCCACCCTTTCCCTCCCCGTTGACGGGGAGGGGAGGGGAGGGGGATGTCGGCGCTACTTTTCGGATAGGCTCTTAGACACCGAATTCGATTCGGTGGCAGAATTCGGTGGCAACAGGGCGGCAAATTCTGCGTAAGGCACCCGAGTGATGGAGTATGGGAGTGGCGGAAAATCCATTCCTCCATCACTCCACCGCTTCATCACTCCTTCTCACTTCTTTTCCAATCTCAAGTCCAGAAGTTTCGCTGTCTTGCGCACGCTGTCGAACTCCCTCTCATGGGCGGGAATCCAGTTGACAGTCATGAAGCCGCCGCAGTATTTTTCGACCTCTTTCTTTTTCACCATCTCGTCTATCGCCGACTTGAACTTGCGGATGACGGACTTGGGTAAGTCGGCACGGAGGGCGAGCACGCCGTTGGGAATCGGTTTGGTTTTGGCCACGACGCGCATCTGCGCGATTTTGTCAGCGTCTTGGAGGCTCTTCTCCATGCCGCCCTCGTAGAGCGCGCCGGCGTCCACGCTTTTGTTGAACACGGCTTGCGACACGGCGTCGGCGTTGCCCGCGTAAATCTGGTTCTTCAAATCGGTCTTGGGATTGATGCCGTGGCGCATCAGCAGTTCCTTCGGATACAGGTTACCCGACGTGGACGCAGGGTCGACGAACGCCATTGTTTTGCCTTTGAGGTCTTTGACCGTGCGAATGCCCGAATCCTTGCGGGTGATGATGACGCCGTGATAATACGCGCCATTCTGCCCGGCGGGTCGCTGCTCAACGGGCGAATACAGCGCGAGCAGTTTCACCTGATTGCTGGCGAGCACGTAAGGCAGCGGGCTGAGTTGCACGATGTCCAACTGCTTCGCCCGCAACGCCTCGATGATGCCGACGTAATCCGTTGTAATGAACATCTCCACCTTGCGCCCCATCTTCCGGCTCAGATAATCCATGAACGGGCGGTAGTTCTCCCTGATTCTATCGGCGGCTTCAAAGGGCACGACGCCGAACTTGAGCGGCTTCTCCTGCGCCTGGGGTTCGGAGGGCGCGCCGAGAAGCAAGGCGAATAAAAACCAGAGCGTCAGAAGTGTGCTTCGGGTCATCGTTGTCACGTTTCACCTCAGTAGGGAACGGACTCTGTGCCGTTCCATTGCACATCAGTTCCGCGCAGTATTATAGCGTATCTCTGAGAGGGCTGCAAAGTGGGCAAGCGGTCATTTCCCGTGTTAGCGTGTCTAAGTCGTGGGTAACATAGACGGGAAACCTATCTGCGAAAGGAATAAACCATGACCACAACTCGTCCCAAAGTTTTGCTCTGTCTCAATGCGTCCATTTACGATACCTACGTCACGCCCGACGGTTGGGCGCGGTTGGAGAGTTTCTGTGAACCCATCGGGCGGGAGCGTGTAGAGGTATATTCAGAAGACGAATTGATCCAAGCCTTGCAGGGCGTCGCGGGATTGATGAAGTGGGGCAATCTCGCGCCCGCCTTGACGCGCCGCGTGTTGGAGAACGCGCCGGATTTACGCATCGTTGGGATATGGGACGACCGCTTCGGGCACGGAATTGATTGGGATGCAGCGCGGGAACGCGGCGTGAGGTTTGTGGACGTTTCCAACATCGCATCGCATCAACCCGTTGCGGAGTGGGTGCTGGCGATGACGCTGATGTGCCTGCGCAACGTGGGCGAAGTTTTTCGGCACATGCTGGACGGGACGGAAACATGGGGACGAGCGATGAACGCCGATTTTGTGAACGGCGAATTGACCGAGAAGAAAGTCGGACTCATCGGCTGCGGGCACATCGGGCAGCGGTTGATTGAATTGCTCGCGCTGTTTCGCGTGGATCTGAAAGTTTACGACCCCTACGTGTCCGAAGAAGTTGTGACGCGGTTGGGCATCTGTCGCGTTGAGTTGGACGAGGTTTTGCGTCATGCGGAAATTCTGGTGGTGCAAGTTCCGCACACGCCAAAGACGCGGGGGATGATAGGTGAACGCGAGTTGAGCCGGCTACGCAAAGGCGCCATCCTCATCAACTGCTGTCGCGGTCCGGTGGTGGACACGCCCGCGTTAATTCGGAGGCTGGAGCAGCGCGACCTCATCGCCGGGCTGGACGTTTTCGACCCTGAACCGCTGCCCCAGGACAGTCCGCTGCGGCGATTGCCCAACGCCATCATCACGCCCCACATCGCGTGGTACGCGCCGCACGCTTTGCGCCGTTACTTTGACGTGATGACAGAGGAATTTGAACGCTTCTTTCAGGGCGAGCCGCTGCGCTACGAACTGACGCCGCGCATGGTGGCTATCCGGGCGGGCGCAGAGCCGTTGTAGGGCGGGAAATCTTTTTTCGCCTCTGTGTCGTGCAAGCCGCTCCGTCACCGTCGCGGCTCGGATTTGCACCGAATCCGAGCCGCGACGGTGACGGAGCGGCTTGCACTAACGGAATTGAAATACACCCCTGCCAAGTTGACACCCTCCCTCAGAGCCGTTAGAATGTCAAGCATCGAGAGGAGTTGTCGCCATGAGTCTGAGAAAAGTTGTCCTCGTCAAGCCGCGCGGGTTTTGCGCGGGGGTAGTGCGGGCGATTGAGATTGTGGACATCGCATTGAAGACGTTGCCGCATCCGATTTACGTGCGCAAGGAGATTGTTCACAACAAGCACGTTGTCGAAGATTTCCGGCGGCGCGGCGCGATTTTTGTGGACTCGCTGGACGAAGTGCCTGACGGTGCGATTTGCATTTTCAGCGCGCATGGCGTTTCGCCGCAGGTGCGCGCCGAGGCGGAGCAGCGGGGGTTAAAAGTCATTGACGCCACCTGCCCGCTCGTCACCAAAGTTCACCTCGAAGCCATTCGTTTTGCGCGGGAAGGCTACTCGCTCGTTCTCATCGGACACAACGGGCACGAAGAGGTCGAAGGCACGATGGGCGAAGCGCCGATGCAACTCGTCGAAACGCCGGAAGACGTTGAAAAGTTGGACGTGCCCAATCCCGACAAAGTGATTTACCTGACGCAAACCACTCTCAGTGTGGACGACACCCAAGCCGTCGCCGACGCTCTGCGCGAAAAATTCCCCCGCCTTACGCCGCCGCCCAAAGATGACATCTGCTACGCGACGCAAAACCGTCAGTCGGCAGTGAAAGCTCTGGCGCAATTGGTGGACATTATCTTCGTCATCGGCTCACAAAACTCTTCCAACTCACAGCGGTTGAAGGAGGTCGCCCAAGGCGCGGGCGTGAAAGCCTACCTGATTGATGATGAGACGAAGATTGACCCCGCATGGCTGGACGGCGTGGAGTCCGTCGGCATCACGGCAGGCGCGTCGGCGCCGGAGAGTCTGGTGGAATCGCTGGTCAACTACCTCTGTCAACTCGGCGCGACCGAGGTGGAGGAAATTGAAGCCATTGAGGAGGACGTGCATTTCGCGCTGCCGGCGGAATTGAAGCAGTTGAAGATGGGGAATTAGGAAATTGGGAAATTGGGAAATTGGGAAATTGGGAAATTGGGAAATTGGGAAATTGGGAAATTAGGAGACCAACCAATTTCCTAATTTCCTAATTTCCCAATTTCCTAATTTCCTAATTTCCCAATTTCCCAGTTGACTAAAACGGTGGGGGGACGCGATGCGACGGACAACGGTGGTTGTGACGATGCTCTTACTCGGCGGTGCGGCGTGGGCGGAAATTTTCCGCGCTGATGAGCCTCTGGCGCAAGAGGCGCGGGCGGCGTTGGAGAAGGCGACGGCGTTCTTTCGCTCCCTCTCCACGAACGGCGGTTATTTGTGGTGGTATTCCGAAGACCTGAAAGAGCGGGCGGGCGAAGGGCGAGCAACGGAGACGCAAATCTGGGTGCAGCCGCCGGGCACGCCGTCAGTGGGGATGGCGTTTCTGCGGGCTTACGAGGTGACTGCTGACAAGCATTATCTCGACGCGGCGAAGGCGGCGGCGGACGCGCTCGCGTGGGGGCAACTCGAATCGGGCGGTTGGACGTACTCGATTGACTTCGACCCGCAGGGCAGCCAGCGATATTACCGCCGCGCCGACAAGGGCAAACTCACCGACCAGCAAATCGCCCGACGCCGCAACGTCACGACCTTCGACGACGACAACACGCAAAGCGCGCTGCGGTTTCTGATGGCAGTCGTGGACGCCAGCAAGGGGGCAAAGGATGAAAGAGATGCGCGGATTCAGGAGGCGTTGGAGTATGGATTGCAGAGCATGTTGAAGGCGCAGTATCCCAATGGGGCATTTCCGCAAGGCTACAACGGCAAGCCGCGCAACCCCGCCGATTTCCCCGTCAAGCGCGGGCAGATTCCGCAGAGTTGGTCGCGCACCCATGTCGGTCAAGACTACTGGTTTTTCTACACCTTCAACGACAACACGCACCGCGACTGCATTTTGACGTTGCTCGACGCCTACCAACGCACGGGCAAGCGCGAGTATCTCGAAGCCGCGAAAAAGGGCGGCGACTTCATCCTTCTCGCACAACTGCCCGAACCGCAAGCGGCGTGGGCGCAGCAGTATAACTTCAACATGGAACCGACATGGGCGCGGCGATTTGAGCCGCCGTCCGTGTGCTCCGGCGAAAGCGCGGGCGTGGTGCGCATGTTGGTTGACCTCTACCTCGCAACAGGCGAAGGAAAATACCTCCAACCGATTCCCGCCGCGATTGACTGGTTCAAACGTTCCGCCATCGCGCCGAATACATGGGCGCGGTTCTACGAACTCGGCACGAACAAGCCCCTTTATTTCACGAAAGACTACAAACTCGTTTACAGCGACGACGACCTGCCGACGCATTACAGTTTCAAGGGTTCTTACGGTATCTCCTCCGCCATCGCCTACTACGAAGAAGTCAAACGGCTCGGACGCGACGTCCTCCTCGAACGCCAGAAGCCCAAACCCCTCACCCCGCAGCAAAAAGAATCCCGCCGCAAGTCGCTTGAACCCCGCGTCCGCGAAGTCATCGCTGCTTTGGATGCAAAAGGGCGATGGGTGACGAACGGAAGGATTGAGTGTCGGACGTTTATTGAGAACGTGAGGGTGCTGTGTGATTATCTGGAGTGATGGTCATTTTACCGCCGCATCGAGTTCGGCGTCTAAAATGACAAAGCCTGCTGAAAGCAGGCGGCAATAACCAGCAGGCTTTGAGCCTGCTTTGTCCCGGTAGACGCCACATTCGATGCGGCGGGAAGGCTGAATTTTCTTGACTTTTTCCCTTCCTTTGTTTATAATTCGCGTTGGAATCCGTCGGGGCTGTGGCGCAGTTGGGAGCGCGTCTGAATGGCATTCAGAAGGTCAGGGGTTCGAATCCCCTCAGCTCCACCACGGGAGTTAAGGTGGTTAGGGGCGCGATGCAGGAAGTTGCGAAAAAGGTCATCCGCGTTGACCTACAGGAGAGTCTGCTGCCAGTGAATCCAAATAAACCCCGTCAAGAACAGTGGCTCGTGTGGATTGTGGTAGCAGCGATATTGTTGTATTCGCTGGCGGTGGGGTTCGGGTTGATGATTCGAGCCGCCGCCGGTGGGGGCACGGAATGGGCATTTCCTTTGATGTCCGTTCCGTGTTTTGTAACGGCAGGGTGGTACGTATACGCCTACCTGTCGGCGCGCTCATTGGGGCGCGATGCGGGTCTGGTTCTCAGCGCCGTTGGGTGGGCGGCGGTGGGCATGGCGTTCCTGTTCAAACGCAATCTGGCGCAAGCGGACGGCGCGGGGAACGCCCAGAGTTTGTGGTGGAGTGTGCTGGCGATGGTGTGCATCATCGGGGGCGCCGTCGTCAGTATTTCGGGCAGGCGGCGTTCGGCGTCGGCGTCGTCACTCACAGTGACACAGCGACCGCCTCGTGAGCCCGCGCAAAGTCCTTCCCCTCAGCCCTCAGAAGAGAAGAAGGAATGAGCCGTGCAATGCTCTCCCCTTGCTGGCAACAGGTTGTGTGAGCAGGAAACAATGGGGAACGACAGAAAACGACGGGGAGTTTCCGTCAATTCCTGCTGTTTTCCTGTCATTTTCCGCCGTTCCCTGTTGACTTGGCTCGTCGTTCTGATGGCTTCTCTTGCGCACGCCGCCCCCAGCCCTGATGTCGTTGTCATCGTCTTTGCGGTGCCCAACGTTTCGGATACCATCAGCGTCGCTTATCGCGTCCCCGTGGACGACGAGACGGGCAAGCAGGATTTGCGCGTTTTGGCGAAGCGGGGCGGGTGGACGGTCAAAAAACTGTCCGTGACGCAGAAAGATGGCACGGGGGCGCGGCTGGAGACGACGGGCGTTGTTAATTTCGCTGCGTCCACGCTCCCCGTCGCCCCTTTCATCGAAGCGTTCAAGCGATTTCGCCGGTTGCGCATCATGTTCATCCTCAACGGCGCGTCCACGAACTTCATGCCCAACCAGCCGCCCGTGAGCGAGAACCAGCAGGTCAGACTGACCTTTTTTCATCGAACCAACACCTACACTTTCGACGTCGAAATACTCAACAGCGACTTTGAATCCGTCACGCTGCCGACGGTTGCCGCCCAACCGTCAGCAGCGGCAGAAACTCAAGCCGCGCCTGCGCGCAATGCGTGGGTATGGTGGGCGATGGCGTTCATTCTTGGTGCGGGGAGCGCAGGCAGCGCAATCTGGTACATGCGCAGCAAACCTTACGGTAAAAATTCGGCGCGAAGAATGAAATGGGGCGCGCCGTCGAAGAATAAAACCACACAGTGAATGGTGGAGTGGTGGAGTGATGGAGTGATGGAGTGATGGAGTGATGGAGTGATGGAGTGGTGGAATTATGAACACTCCAATACTCCATCACTCCATTACTCCCAAAATGTAATTCCATGCCCATTGATTTAGAAAAGTTGATGCGTTTTGCCGTCGAGCAGGGAGCGTCGGACATTTTTCTCAAGGCGTACACGCCGCCCTGTATTCGTCTGCACAGTCAGGTTATCAAATTAGACGCGCCGCCCCTGATGCCGGAGGATTTGAAGGATGCCGCCGACATGCTCATGACGGAGGAACAACTCGCCAAGTTTGAGCACACGAAGGAAATGGACCTCGGCTTCGAGTTCCCCGGCGTCGCCCGTTTCCGCGTCAACCTGTATCAGCAGCGGGGCACCATTGGCATCGTGCTGCGCACGATTCCCCTGCGCATCCGCACGATTCAGGAGTTGGGACTGCCGGACGCGGTGGAGATGTTCACGCGCTACCGCGAAGGATTCGTGCTGGTCACCGGGGCGACGGGTTCGGGCAAGTCGACGACCTTAGCCGCGCTGCTCGACCTCATCAACTCCCGCCGTCGCTGTCACATCGTCACGATTGAAGACCCGATTGAGTACACCTATCAGGACCGCATGGGCTACGTCAGCCAGCGCGAGGTTCACAACGACACCGAAAGTTTCGGCAACGCCATGCGCGCCGTGCTGCGCGAAGCCCCTGATGTGATCCTGATCGGTGAAATGCGCGACCAAGAAACGATGAACGTCTGCTTGCAGGCGGCGGAAACGGGACACCTCGTGTTCTCCACCGTTCACACCGCCAGCGCGTCGGAGACGATGGAACGCATTATCAACATGTTCCCGCCGCACGACAAGCCGCAGATTTGCTTGCGCCTGTCACGCTCGCTGCTGGGCATTCTCTCGCAAAAACTGGTGCCGCGTGCCGATGGCAAGGGGCGCGTGCCTGCGATGGAAATCCTTTTCGTGACCCCGACGGTGGCGCAGTACATCGAGGAAGGACGTTCGGGCAACATCTACAACGCCATTAAAGAGGGCGGCATGCAGTGGAACATGCAGACGATGAACGACTCGCTCGCCCGCTACTATGCGCAGGGCATCATCACTGAAGAGACCGCGCTCGACTACGCGGGCAACCGCACCGAGTTGCGCCAGATGCTCCGCTCCATCCGCGAGCGCGCCGCGTCTCCACAGCCACAGGGACCGCCGCGACCGGGCACGCCGCCGGGAGTGAGACCGGGGTAAGAACGAGTCCATGAGTCAATGGGTCAATAAGTCAATGAACCCGTTGACCCATTGACCCATTGACTCATCTGGGGGAGGAAAGCCGATGACGGACTACTACCAACTGCTTGGTTTGGAGCGCACCGCCACGCAGCAGGACGTGCGCACCGCGTTTGAGCGGAAGAAGGCAGAGGTTCTGCAGCGATTCGGCAACACGCCGGAAGCGCAGGCGGAAGGGCAGAAGTTGGTCGAAGCGGCGCAGACGCTCTACGACCCGGCGAAGCGGGCGGCGTACGACCGGGTGCTTCAGCAACACGTGGGCAAAGACGGGGACGGGGTTGCCATCGCCGCGCCGCCCCCAACGGCAATGCCGCACGCCGAAACTGTGGCGGGACACGAACCCGTGACCCTCAGTTCCGGGCACAAATATCACCTCGACGATTTCCTGCGGCTGCTCGTGCAAAAAGAAGGCTCTGACCTGCACCTCCGCATCGGTGAGCCGCCCATCTTTCGCATTCACGGCAAACTGACGCGGCAGACGCAGTTCCCCGTGTTTCAGGATGAGGACATCCAGACCCTGATGTACGCCATTATGAACGAGGAGCGCCGCCAGCGGTTCGAGGAGAGAATGGAACTGGACATGTCTTACTATCTCCCCGGCGTGGCGCGATTTCGCGTCAACGTCTTCCGGCAGCGGTTCCACGTCGGCGCGGTGCTGCGGCAGATTCCCGTCAAAATCAAGACCATTGACGAGATGAAGTTCCCGGCGATTTTCAAGGATCTCGCCATGCGCCCGCGCGGGTTGTTCCTCGTCACTGGTCCGACGGGTTCGGGCAAGTCCACGACGCTTGCCTCCATCGTCGACCATATCAACCTGCACCGCCGCGCTCACATCATCACCATCGAAGACCCCATTGAGTTCGTGCATCAGGACAAACTGTGCGCCGTCGAACAGCGCGAGTTGGGGATAGACACCCACTCGTTCGCCGACGCGCTCAAGCACGTTTTGCGTCAGAACCCCGACGTGATTCTCGTCGGCGAAATGCGCGACCTCGAAACCATTGCCCTGGCTATCACTGCCGCCGAAACCGGACACCTCGTGTTCGCCACGTTGCACACCACCGACGCGGCGCAGACGGTCGACCGCATCATTGACGTATTCCCGCCCGAGCAGCAGGAACAGATTCGCACGCAGTTGGCGACGACATTGCTCTGCGTCGTGTCGCAAACATTGCTGCCGCTGGCGGAGGGCGAAGGGCGGATTCCGGCGTTTGAGATTATGATTTGCACTCCCGCCATTCGCGCCATCATCCGCGAGGCGAAGACGCCCCAGATTTACTCGATTATTCAGACCAGCCGCGATATGGGGATGATTTCTTTGGACGAATACTTGATTGGCTTGCTGCGCGAGCGGAAAGTCACGTGGGAACATGCCTTGGCGAAAACCTCCAACCCCGCCGACTTCGCTAACCGCGCGCAACGGGAGGGACTGATACCGGCATCTGCGGCGGAGGGCATTGTGGGATGAGGAAATGAGTCAATGGGTCAATGCGTCAATCAACCAGTTGACCAATTGACCAATTCGGCGAGGAGACGCTATGAATGTGACAGTTGACCAACTTCTCACGGAAATGGTGCGGCGGGACGGGTCGGACTTGATTGTCAAGGCGGACAACCATCCGCTCTTTCGCATTTACGGGGACTTGATCCCCTACGAGCAAGTGCCGCGACTGACCGGCGCGCAGGTGAAAGAGTTAGTTTACAGCATACTGGACCAGCGAAAGCGGCAGGCTTTTGAGCGCGATTTAGAGCTGGACTTCGCCTACGAAATTCCCGGCGTGTCGCGCTTCCGCGTCAACGTCATGCAGCAGCGCGAAACCCTGACGATGTGCCAGCGCGCCATCCCTTTCAAGGTGAGCACGCTGGATGAGTTGAACGCGCCGGAGGTGATGAAGGATTTCTGCAGCCGTCCGCGCGGGCTGGTGCTGGTCACCGGTCCGACCGGTTGTGGCAAATCCACGACGCTCGCCGCCGCGATTAACTACATCAACGAGACGCGCTCCGAACACATCGTCACGATTGAAGACCCGATTGAGTTCGTGCACGAGGACAAACTCAGCCTCATCAACCAGCGCGAGTTGGGCAGCGACACGCACTCGTTTCACAACGCCCTGCGCGCCGTGCTGCGGCAAGACCCCGACGTGATTCTCGTCGGCGAGATGCGCGACCTCGAAACCATTGGGCTGGCGATTACGGCGGCTGAAACCGGACACCTCGTCTTCGCCACGCTGCACACCACCGACGCGGTGCAGACCGTGGACCGCATTATTGACGTGTTCCCGACCCACCAGCAGCAGCAGATTCGGATGCAGTTGTCCGTCAACCTCGTGGGCGTCATTTCGCAAACGCTGGTGAAAAAGACAGACGGCAAGGGGCGTGTGGCGGCGTGGGAGGTCATGTCGGCTATTTCCGCTATCCGCAACCTCATCCGCGAAAACAAGACGTTCCAGATTGAGTCCGCCATCCAAACCGGCTCGCGCTACGGGATGCAGACGCTCGACCAGAATTTAGCCAATCTGGTGCGGCAGGGCATCGTGACCGAAGAGGCGGCAATGGACAAATCCTCCAACCCTAACGAGTTGGAACGCCTGATACGCGAAGCCGAAGCCGAGGACGCCGCCGCCGCAGCGGCAGCAGGACGCCGCGCGCCGGCTGCGCCAACGAGGAGATGAGTCAAGAGTCAATGGGTCAATGGGTCAATGAGTCAATGAACGGCATGAACCCATTGCCCCATGAACCCATTGCCCCATTGACTCTTTTTTATGGCTGAACACCACGCAACCGTCAAATCCTCTCACTCCTCCAACTGGCGCTTCTGGGCAGGCGTCGGAGCGGTGCTGGCACACGCGGCGAAAGGGAGCGGGATCCTGATGGTTCTGTCGCTCGCCTACCTGCTATTCGGGTTGTTCAGCGGGCAGTTGGTGCGCATCGAGAACACGGCAGCGGCGCAGGCGCAGGCGTACAATGCCGCGCGTATCGTCTTCTCCGTGTTTCAGTTCAGTGCGATGGTTTTCTTCCTATCCATTCTCCTGCTCGCGTGGGAGAGCAAGGACGCCGCGATGATTCACGTCGTCGGCGCGGTGGTGTGTTACTTCGCGCTGCCCTATTTCGTGATGCCATCAGCCGGGTTGCAGTCCGGTCCCATTTACCAACTCCTCAACAAGGGCTTCATGGTCACGGGGCTCATCGTGGGCGTCATGGCGATTGTCCGTTACACCGTCGCCCTCATCGAATACTTCATCGCCCTGTTTCGGGGAGAAGCCAAACTGCCCTTCGGCGCAAAGGGCGAAATCGGCGTGGCGGACAAAGCCCCTGTGCGCGAGCGACTCAGCCACAAACCCGGCGTGTTCAGTCCGTGCTGGGACCTGCCTTTCTGCCGCGAAACGATTCGCAAAATCTGCCCGGCGTATCTGGCGCGGAAAAAATGCTGGAAGTTCGGCAAGGGCTGCTACTGCGACCATGAGATGATCACCCGCATCATCACAGGCGAAGTCGGCGTCAACACGGCGTCGGCGCGCGCCTTCGCCCGCGACACCATCACCACCGACTTAGGGCTGGACACCGCCAAACGCGGCAAGCCGCCCTGCGGCAAGTGCTACATCTACCTCTACCATCAGCAGTTGAAGCACCGGCTCCTCAGCCCGCTCATCCTGCCCGCCACCATCGGGCTGGTCGTGCTGCTCAAGCCCCCGTTTGATAACGCCTACGCCCTCTGCGCGAAATACAGCGCGACGTTCTGGCAGACCATCAGTTTCACCAAAACGCAGCCCACCCCCGCCCACGCGCCGGGCACGTTCGACATGGCGCTGCAAGGGTTGGTGCTTTTTCTGTTCGGGTTCTTTCTGCTCATCCTGTTGACAAAGACTCTGGAATTCTGTATCTATAAGTTGAAACTTTGACAGCGTTCACATCTCACGTTTTATGCAATACGCATGACACGCTCGTGGGGAGGCTTCGTTCATGGCAAAAGTCGTTCTCAAAGACCTCACCAAAAAGTTCGGCAACGTCTTCGCGGTGCGCCACGCGAATTTAGAGATTCAAGACGGCGAGTTCATGGTGCTGGTCGGTCCGTCCGGCTGCGGGAAGACGACCGCGCTGCGCTGCGTGGCGGGATTGGAAGAGGCGAGTGAAGGCGAGATTTGGATTGGCGAGCGGCTGGTCAACGACGTGTCGCCCAAAGACCGCGACATCGCCATGGTGTTCCAGAACTACGCGCTCTACCCGCACATGAACGTCTACGAAAACATGGCGTTCGGTTTGCGCCTGCGGATGCCGCCCACCGCGCCGCTGTCGTGGCTGCTGCAACGTCCCGCCCACAAAGCCAAAAACGCCGAGATTGACCGCCGCGTGAAACAAGCCGCCGAAATGCTCGACTTGCAGCCACTCCTCCACCGCCGCCCCAAAGAGTTGTCCGGCGGACAGCGGCAGCGCGTCGCCTTGGGGCGCGCCATCGTGCGCGAGCCGAAGGTATTTTTGATGGATGAGCCGCTGTCCAACCTCGACGCCAAACTGCGCGTGCAAACCCGCGCCGAGTTGATTCGCCTTCATCGCCGACTCGGCATTACTACCATTTACGTCACCCACGATCAGGTCGAAGCCATGACGATGGGCGACCGCATCGCCGTGATGGAAGGAGGGGTGATTCAACAGGTAGACACGCCGCTCAACCTCTACAATCACCCCGTCAACATGTTCGTCGCTGGCTTCATCGGCAGCCCCGAAATGAACATGCTGGAAGCGACGCTGAAAAAATTGGACGGCAACTACTTCGTGGACACCGGCAGTTTTCAGGTCAAAATCCCCGAAGGGCGCGCCAAGAACCTCGAAGCCTACGAAGGCAAGTCCGTCATGTTCGGCATCCGTCCCGAAGACATCTACGACCCGGACCTCGCGCCGTTCAGCAACCGCGACGGCAATCAAGTCACCGTCACCGTGGACGTGATTGAACCGATGGGCAGCAGCCTTCTCGTCTACCTCACGGCAGGCAAGCACCCCCTCATCGCCAGTTGCGACGCCAACACCAAACTCAAAGAAACCGAGACGTGGCAAGCCGTCTTCGACATGCAGAAGGCGCATCTCTTTGACAGGGACACGACGAAGGCGATATTTTGATAAACTCTCGTTGCAGAAGACGCAGAAACCGCTCCGGCGGAAACGAGGACCCGCCCGCGCACCTCGCGCGGGAAGTCGCTGGCGCAAATTGTGGCGCCCGCGCAAACGATGGCGTTTGCCGACTCGTGGGACACACACCGCTACACCATTGGGATTGACTGGATTCTAGATAGGAATCGAACCGCCGCAGGGAGTCATCACCTGCGCCATCAAGGGCGGATGATTGTAAACTATGTCGACGGGCACGTCAAAGCAGTGCTGTGGAAGGTCGGACCGCCAGGGCAGATGTGCTTCCGGGGCATCCCGGTGGCTGCCCCCCGTTCACGGGAGGACCAGTTGGCGTATTGCGGCGACCCCAATGAGACGATTAATATCTGCGGTCAGCTCATGCCCTGTGGGCAATTGCCCAACGTGCTGGACAGAATCCAGTGGTACTAATACCGGCGTCAGCCGCACGCTTTGAAGAGTCGGTCGGGGCTGCGATTCAGCAGACCGCGCAGGTGGCAGAGTCGCAGCCTCCTTTTTTGCCTTTCCCTCGAAAATCGTCGGCATAGGATGCCGCACTGGTCTATCGCGCCGACCACGACGGCATCCCATGCCGTCATTTTCATGCGGCGTGGTGCGCCAACGGCGCATGGGCGATTCCCATGAAATTCACTCTATTGCTGACTCTCGTTGTGACTCTATCCATTGGCATTGCCGTCGCGCAGTCCCCGCGCCAGACCTCAAATGTCATCCTCATCCCGCTGGACGGCTTGCGCTGGCAGGAGTTGTTCGGCGGCGCGGACGAGGCGTTGATGAACAAAGAAAACGGCGGCGTTGAAAACGTGGACGCGCTGAAGAAAGTGTTCTGGCGCGACGCGCCCGAAGCGCGGCGCGAGGCGTTGATGCCGTTTTTCTGGGGCGTTATCGCCAAACAGGGACAGGTGTTCGGCAACGCTTACAAAGGCAGCGCGGCGAAGGTCACGAACGGGAAGAATTTTTCCTACCCGGGTTACAGCGAAATCCTCTGTGGCTTCCCCGACCCGCGCATTGACAGCAACGCCAAACGCCCCAACCCGAACGTGACGGTGTTGGAATGGCTGAATCAGAAGGCGCAATATCGCAACCGCGTGGCGGCGTTCTGTTCGTGGGATGTGTTCCCTTCCATCATCAACCGTGAGCGCAGCGGCGTGTTCGTCAACGCCGCGCACGAGCCGGTGCCGGAGGGCAACCTGACCGAGCGGCAGGAATTGCTCAACCGCCTCATGTTTGAAATCACCCCGCCGTGGGGCGGCGTGCGCTGGGACGCGCTCACGTTCTACTCTGCGATAGAGTATCTGAAAAAGCACAAGCCCCGCGCGCTCTATGTCGCCTTCGACGAAACCGATGACTACGCGCACAGCGGACGCTACGACCGTTATCTCGAATCAGCGCGGCGCGCCGACGACTTCATCAAAACGCTGTGGGAAACCGTTCAAGCCATGCCTGAATATCGCGGCAAAACTTCACTCATCCTCACCACCGACCACGGACGCGGCGATGCCCCCACAGATTGGAAAGGGCACGGTGCCAACGTTAAAGGTGCGGAGAACATCTGGATCGCCGTGCTGGGTCCCGACACGCCCGCCTTAGGCGAACGGACGAACGTCGAGACCGTCACTGCCAGCCAAATCGCCGCCACTCTCGCCGTCCTGCTCGGCGAAGACTACTGCGCCGCCGTTCCAAAAGCGGGGAAACCGATAGCGGGCGTGGTGAAATAAGTCTTTCACTATCGGGCTTCGGGTTGTTCCCCATCATCGCATACAACCCAGAGCGCTGCGTATCGCTACTGAGTGGCAGAAGATAGGTTCTCCTCGTCCAACTCCACTCCAATCCCCGGCTTATCCGGGATTTTGACGCAGCCATCTTTGTCAATCAAAATCGGTTCTCGCAGATTTGTCTGCTGCGTTGTGGCGGTCAGGAAGGGCGGGGCGTAGGAGTACTCGACCATCGGGCAGTTTTCGACGGTTGCCATCGCTTGCAGCGTCGCTGCCAAGAAAAGCCCGGAGTTGCCGCCGGAGCAGACGTGCGGAATGACCAGTCGCCCGAAGTGGTCGGCGAAAATAGCGGTCTTTCGCAGTCCTGTAATGCCGAAGTTCCCGCCCAAAATGACGTCAGGTTGCAGGATGTCGTACGCGCCGCGCAGGACGTGTTCTTTGAAGTCGTAAGCCGTCGGCGTGTGTTCGCCGCCCGCGATGAACATGTCCACTGACGCCGCGATTTCCGCCAGCCCTTCCACGTCGGCGCGCGGCAGCGGCTCTTCAAGAAAGTAAACGTTGAGCGCGTCTAATTCTCGCGCCATCTGCAGGGCGGTGCGGCGCGACCAGAAGCGGTAGCCGTCGGAGTAATTGTTCTGATTGGCGTCCACGCAAATCATCACGTCGTCGCCCACCGCCGCACGCACGGCTTCCACCACCGCCAAATCGTCCCACGGATTGGGGCGGTGCAGCCGCAGTTTGACCGCCTTGAAACCTTCGCTCATCAGTTCCTGAACTTGCCGAACGTGCTGCTCCTTCGTCAGCAGTCGGCTGGTGGCGGCATAGACCAGAATTCTATCCCGACAGGCTCCGAGCAACTTGTGAACGGGTTGGTTCACCGCCTTGCCGATGATGTCCCACAGCGCGATTTCCAGCCCCGCCGCGCCTTTTCCAGACATATCAGAACGTTTCCCGCTCATGTGCCTCAGCCAGAACTCCTCGACATGGAACGGGTCAAAGCCCTCGACCAACTCAGGACGCGCGCCCGTGTTGGGACCGATGCCGATGATACCTTCGTCCGTGTGGACTTTGTAAAGCGAAAACTCAAACGCCGTCACCGGCTTCCCGCTCGGCTCGCGCCACGCCGCCCGCCACGGTTCGGGCAGGAGAATCGGCTCCTGGCTGCGAACGATTTCGACTTTCGTGACTTTCATTTTTCACCTCGTTCAACCTTGCTGTCGTCCTTAGAAGATACCGCGGATTGAATGGACGGACGCGGATAGGGGCGGGGCGCCAGCCTCCGCGTGCGTCTATTAAATCCGTGGTATCACCGTATTTCCCATGCGGCGTGGTGCCGACGCGCCAGCAGGGGGGACTCCCTTGAAAATAATCGTCGTCGTCTCAGTAGGCTTTCTGGGATCATATACACCGAATTCGACTCGGTGGTCAAGCCGTCCCGCGCTTATACCGAAATGTCTGGCGGGACTTCTGGTGATTTTTCGCTTTACAAAACCATCGGTTTGGACTATACTGGGAGACAATCTCATTGATGCCGATTCATCGTCAACACGCCACATGAAAATCTTACTCTTACTCTTACTCGTAATCTTTACTCGCATCGTTGCTGCTGAAACTGCGTTGCAGACCGCTTCGCTTAAAGAACAATTATGCCTCCGACAGGGCGGGCGATTACGAGGAGGATTACGATTAGGATAATTTTCAAGGGAGGCGTCATGCCACGCATCAACAAGGCGATTGAACTGCTGGAACAGGGACAGCCGATTTACTACACCGGCGCGGGGGAGTTGAGTTACGAGGGCGGGAAACGCGCCGCGCAGACGTGGGCGGACTATCTCATGGTGGAGATGGAACATGGCGTGTTTGACCTGCGGGGGTTGCAGTCGTTCATGCGCGGGTTGGTGGACGGGGGACCGACGCGCAGCGGACATCGCACGCCGGCGGTCATCGTCACGCTGCCGACGGACGGCACAAACGAGGCGGTGATTCGCGCCAACGCGTGGATGATTAAGCAGGTGCTGGCGCGCGGCGTGCATGGCATTCTGCTCTGCCACGCGGAGACACCGGAGGCGGTGAAGGCGTTCGTCGAATCGGCGCGGTATCCGTTTCAGACCATCGGCGTCGGGCAGGGGTTGGAGGTCGGACGGCGCGGCAGCGGCGGGCAGGGGGAGGCGGCATTCATCTGGGGCTTGTCGGTGCAAGAGTATTTGCGTCGCGCCGACGTATGGCCTCTGAACCCCGAAGGCGAAATCATGCTTGGCTTGAAAATCGAGAACCGCCGCGCGTTGGCGAACGCGGAGGCAAGCACGAAAGTGCCGGGCATTGCGTTCGCGGAGTGGGGACCGGGCGACATGGGGATGTCGTTCGGCTATGCCGACCAGCACGACCCGCCCTATCCGCCCGAAATGCAGGCGGCGCGGCTGCGGGTGCTGTCGGCGTGCAAAGCGGCGGGCATTTATTTCCTCAACAGCGTGCGCGCCGACAACGTGACGCAGATGATTGACGAGGGCGTGATGATTGGCTCCGGCGGCGGCGAGGAAACCGCCAACATCGGACGGCAATATACCAAACGCACGATGCCGTGGTGAGGGAGGCAGCGATGAACCCCAAACCGCGCCCGAATCATCGGAAATACATCGAAGTGCTGCGGCAGATGACGCCCGAGCAGAGGCTGCGCAAAGCCTTTGAACTGTCGGCGTTTACCAAGCAACTCTTCACTCACGGCTTGCGGAAACGATTCTCCGACTTGACGGAGGAAGAGTTCAAGAAACTCCTGCTGAAGCGTCTGGAAAAATGTCACAACAGGAACTACTGAAACGGGTCATTCAAGCCCTTGAGGAGGCGGGCATTGAATACATGGTCACAGGTTCGATGGCGTCCAGCCTTCAGGGTGAGCCGCGCTCAACCCACGACGTAGATTTGGTCGTTGCGATTGAGAAGTCCGCCGTCAAGAAACTGCTTGACGCCTTCCCGCCGCCCGATTTCTACCTCGATGAGGGCAGCATCCTCGACGCGCTGAGGCGACAGGGGATGTTCAACCTCATTGACGTCAACGAAGGTGATAAGGTGGATTTCTGGATTCTCACAGACGACGCCTTTGACCAATCGCGTTTTGCGCGGAAGTGCGTTGAGGAGGTGATGGGGTTCAGAATGTGCGTGTCCAGCCCGGAGGATACCATTTTGGCGAAACTGAGATGGGCGAAACTGTCCGGCGGCAGCGAAAAGCAGTTCACCGACGCTCTGCGAGTGTACGAAGTGCAATGTGAGAGATTGGATATGAACTACCTACATTATTGGGCGAAGGAACTCGAGGTCGAACCCCTGTGGCAAAGGCTTCAGGAGGAAGCAGAGGTCGTATAGGTGCTGGACGCTGCACAATGTGGTAAAACAGACACAACAACGCCAGCCCTGTGCTTGCGTGACACCAAGAAGGGGAGAAGTGCCATGAAGAGGAGAGTCGTATTGTCCGTGATTGCCGTCGTGGTTTTCGCCAGCCCATACGGGTCAGCCCAAGATGCGTGGAAGGAGTTCCGTTCGCAAACCGGGGGTTTTACAGCGGTTCTATCAGATGGTCGTCCTCGCACCCCAAGGCAAGGAAGACTCTCCCGATGCTACGAAGTTTCTGGACTCGTTCAAACTGACGCAGTGAGTTCTTCACCCCTGCGCCGATGCCACCGCTGCCCGCAAACCGAGTAGGTAACTTTGAACGCCAAACCCGGCAATCTGCCCCTTGCACGCCGGGGCAATGACGGAGTGACGACGGAACTCCTCGCGGGCGTGGATGTTGGAGAGGTGAACCTCCACCGTCGGTTTACTGACGGCGGCAATGGCGTCGCGGAGCGCGATGCTGTAATGCGTGAACGCGCCGGGGTTGATGACGATGGCGTCCGCCCACTGGCGCGCCTCGTGAAGGGCGTCCACCAAAACGCCCTCGTGGTTCGACTGCACGATGCGCACTTCGACGTTCAATTCCCGCGCCAACGACTCAATCTGACGATTGATCTCCTCCAACGTGGTCGTGCCGTAGACCGACGTTTCGCGCTCGCCCAAAAGATTCAGGTTTGGTCCGTGGAGAACAAGTATCCTCATGGCTTCTCACCTTTCATCCATCAGGCATCGTCTTCCCTTCGCTCCTGCTGGGCGCGTTCTCTGGCTTTTTGCGCTTTCTCCTTTTCGCCCTCTTGACTGTAAACCGTTGCCTGACTTTCAAACAGTTCGCTCCGTAACTGTCGGATGTCCGACGGCGGAGACGCCTGAACGGGACCCCCTGCTTCGCGCAACTTCGACCAGAACTGACGCTCTTTGTCCAGGGCGCGCTGCGTAAGGTCTAACCCCTGTTCAATCCAGCGCAGAGCGTCCTCATATCTTTTCCTCTCTGCCTCGATTTGGCTCAGATACAGATAAGCGCGGGCGTAATTGACGTCCACCAAGTCCGACAGCGCCGAATACTTGCCGTAAGGCGCGCGGGCTAACTGGGCGACCTTCAGAAAGTCAACGAGCGCCGTCGTGCGATTTTTGAAGTCCAGTTCAATCTTCCCGCGCCGCACCAACACGCCAGCGTCGTTCGGGTTTCGTCGCAGGGCGCGGTTCAGCGCGTCGCGCTCTTTTTCTGGCTCATGCACTTCGCGCCAGAAGTCTGCCAGTCGTTTGTAGGGTCGCACGTCCGTCGGCGCGAGCGCGATGGCGCGTTCAAACTCTCCGACGGCTTTCCGCCGGGCGGCGTCATCTCGCGTGACGATGTATTCCGCCGCGTAACTATACGCCAGTTGCAGATGGTTCTCAACGGAGGATGAATCAAGTCGCACTGCCTGTCGCGCTTCTTCCACCGCCGCGCGGAGATTATGCATCCGCAGCCGCACCTCTGACTCAGCGCGAACATTTTCAGCCGCGACTTGTCGCTGTATCATCGCGTTAAAGAGCAAACAGACAAACACCAGCAGAGCGAAAGCCATACGACGACGAGTGACCACTGACCAATTTCCCAATTTCCCAATTTCCCAATTTCCCAATTTCCTTTGGACACTGGACATTGAACATTGGACATTGATAATAGCAGCGCAAGTCAGAAAAGTCAGCGTGATGGGCGTGACGTTCCAACTGTAATCCACGAGATTGTGGAGCGCAAACCCAACAACGGCGACGAGGAGGGCGAGGAGCAGGGGGCGGCTTTCGGCAGTCGCCCCGCGCAAACTCTTCCACGTCAAAGCAATCAGGGACACCATCAACCACACGAACGCCGCCCCTCCGACGACACCTGTTTCAGCGGCAAACTGAAGATAGGTTTGGTGCGCCGCGCGTGTAAAGCCGGTTTCCGTGAATTGCGGACAGATGTATTCAAAGGTTCCGAGGCCCGTGCCGTTGAGCGAGTGCGCCGCCGCCATCTTCGCCGTGCCCTTCCAGGTGAACCAGCGGAACAGGGTGGAATTCAACTGTTCTCCTTGCATCATTCCCACCAACCGCACGCGCAGCGGAACGGAGAGAACCACGATGCCGACGAGAACCATCCCCGCCCCCACCGCTAACCATCGCCGCTGTGACAATTGGGCGTGAGGCGCGGAGCGCCTCAAAGCGATGAAGCCCACCAGGACCGCAACACAAAACGCCAGCCAGCCGCCGCGCGAGCCGGACAACCCCAGCGCGTAGAGCATGAGGAATGCCCCCAGCACGGGGGGGGCTTCGCTTACCGCCAGCACGACGGGCAAGCGCGGCGACTCGCGCAGCGTTTTCTGAAGCCAACCGCGCAGATAAATCACGACGCCCAACGTCAGCGGCAGCGCGAGCATCAAATAGCCAGCAAAAAGGTTCTGGCTGACGAAAAACGAGAACGGACGCCAGGCGAGGTCTTGGCTGGCTTTTTGTTGGTGAATTCCAACGACGGCTGACCACACGCCGCCCACGAGGACGGCGACCATCAGCCCCGCAGCGCGGTGAACGTTCGCGCAAAGTTGGACGGTCAGATAAAATAAACTTACCACCATCAACAACCGCAAAAATTCGTGCAGACTTGCCCGCCAGAAAATAGTGTCCAGCAGCGAAAATGCGCAGGCTGCGAGCAAAAGAAGCAGAGGCGGAGAGAGCGCGCTGCGCCGCCACGTCAGTTGTGGGTTAATAAGGAAACGCACGCCATAGAGAATCAGCAAAGCAGATGTAACGATTAACAGCGATGAGAAAATGCTCAGGTCAATGCGCGTGAAAGACGGCTGCGTCAAATCCATCTTGCCCAGATAAAACGGCGCGACGGCAATCACCCCCCACAGCCCGCCCAAGCACGTCCAATCCAGCGCGCGGTCGGCAAGCGCAAGCCGCTGCGTTCGTCCTTGCGTGGGCGACGCCCCACGCGCGGGGGGCTTCAGGCGTCGTTGAGTTGTTGTGGAGGAACGACGAGACACAATCTCAGAAGGATGAGAGATAAGGGATGAGAGATGAGAGGGAGTATCTCCCCTTATCTCTCATCGCTTGTCCTTTCGTTTTCTCCACGCTGTCACACTCAGATTATAGGCAAGGCGCGTGAGCGCGCCGACGGCGCGCACGCAGAGTCCCAGAAAAACGACGGGCAGCAGCAAAGCCGACGCGCCCCGACCGTGGTGCTTGAAGTAGTAGCGCCACATAGATTTGTGCCGCTCAACAATCATCCGCGCCTGACATTTGTTGCTGCTGCCGCCGATGGCGTGCGTGATGACAGCGTGGGGAACGTAGCACACTCTCCAGCCGCGCTGGTGCATCCGATAGCACCAATCCACGTCCTCGCAGTACATGTAAAAATCTTCGTCCAGCAGCCCAACGCTTTCAAGCACGTCGCGCCGCACCATCAACGCCGCGCCCGACAGCCAGTCCACTTCCCGCTCAACAGTGTGATCCCAGTCCGTCATCAAATACTGCCGCACAAAGCGGTTGCGGGGAAACAAAGCCCCCAGCGGTGTCTGGCGAAAGAAACCCGCGCCCAGCGTCGGAAAAGCGCGACAGGAATACTGCAAACTTCCGTCGGAGTTGAGCAAGCGCGGACCGGCTGCCCCCACGTCGGGATTCTGTTCCATCCATGCCACGAGCCGTTCCAAAGCGTCCCCGTGAACAATCGTATCGGGGTTGAGAAGAAGAACGTATTTGCCCCGCGCCTCGCGGAGGGCTTGATTGTTCGCCCTCGCAAAACCGATGTTGGTAGGATTGACAATGAGCCGCGCCTGGGGGAATTCGTCGGCAACCATCTTCGCGCTGTCGTCGGTGGAGGCGTTGTCAATCACGATGACTTCGCAGGAGATGTGTTGCTTCGACGCAACCAACGACTGGAGGCAGCGGCGCAAATCGTCGCGAGCGTTCCACGTCACGATGCAAACGGACAGGTCGCACGTGATACGTGAGGCGTGGGGCGTGAGAGGGTCGCGCGCAATGGCGGTTAGTTCATCGGGCATAAAGCATCATTCAACTTTGCGCTTTGGTTTCGCCGGTCGGCGTCGGCAGTTCGGCTTCGTCGACGAGCATGACGGGAATCCCGTCGCGCACGGGGTAACGCTTACTGCACTTTTTGCACACCAAACGCTGCTGCTCCTCCCACTCCTCCAAATCGCCGTGACAGTCCGGGCAGGCGAGAACTTCCATCAATTTGGGATCAATCAGAGGCATCACACGGCTCCTTTCTGCTTGGAACGGCACAGAGTCCGTTCCCCACCAGTTTGACGATTATTGTATCTGATGACACGGGGAAACGCAAGTTTGACAGCGACGCTTTCCCGTGCTATTATGAACGGCACAAAGTTCGTTTCCTGCAAGAAACTACACGATAGGATACCAAAATAGTGCTGCGTCAAGGTAGGCTTGACAGGTAGCCGCACCCTTTATGGGTGCGTCCCATCGCAGGCGTAAAGCCTGCGGCTACGTTCAGATGAATCCCGATGTATCGGGATGAACCTGTCAGACCTACCTCGACGCAGCAATAGCGATGACGTTCCACATTCTTTTTATCACGGACCGCTTCCCGCCGCAGAGGGGCGGGGTGGCGATTTCGTCGGAGCGATTGACGCGGCTGCTGGCAGAGCGGGGGCACGTCGTTCACGTTTTACATCTCGGCGCGAACGTGGAGCCAGCCTCCGTGCAGAGCCAGCGCGAGGGCGATGTGATGGTGCATCGGCTGGGCGCACTGGAGTCGCAGGACATCACGCTGCAATTGGCGGACAACGTGATTTCGCACCTGCACGAGCGCGTGGGCTTCCAGATTTTTCACGGGCACTACCTCACGCCGTCGGGCTATCTGGCGGCGTTCTATGCCAAGATGTTTGGCGCGAAGTCGTTCGTCAGCGTGCGCGGCAACGACGTCGACCGAGGTCTGTTCCACAGCGGTCAACTTCCGTTCATCCTCTGGACGCTGCAACACGCGGACGCCATCGGTTGCGTCAGCCGCGAACTGATGCGGAAGTGCAACGCGCTATCAGGACGCGATGATATTCACTACACGCCCAACTCGGTTGACCTCGACGTCTTTCAGCCGCAGGCGAAGGATGCACAACTGCTGCAATCGCTCACCCCGACCCCCCCCGCAAGGGAAGAGGAGACCGGGAGCGACGCTCTTCCTCTGCCACCAGAGAGATTAGAGGACGAAAACGAAACTCCCCTTCCTTTGCGGGAAGGGGCGGGAGAGGGGGTGATACTCGGCTTCGTCGGTGAACTGCGCTTCAAAAAAGGCACACACTTCCTCCTTGACGCTTTCCGCGTTGTGCGCGAAAAGCGGACGGCGAAACTTCTCATCGTCGGCGGGATGCGTGGAGAGGACCGCTCGTTCCTGCGCCACTACTTGCGGCAGTATCCCGACCTTCGCGCTGATTTGCACATCGTTGACTACGTTCACGACCGCACCGATCTGGTCAAGTATTACAACCTTATGGACATCGTTCTGTCGCCGTCGCTGTGGGACGGGATGCCGAACAGCGTTCTCGAAGCGATGGCGTGCGGGCGTCTCGTTCTCGCCAGCAACGTCGGGGGCATCCGCGACGTTGTCACGCACGGCGAAACGGGGTTGCTGGTGGACGTTCACGAGTTGCACCGTTTGGGTGATGGATGTCTGGAAGTGATGGAGGCAGGCGAAGAAGTCCGAATGGCAATCGGCAGCCGCGCCCGGCAATACGTAGAGCAACATCACGCGCCGGAGCAGGAGGGAGAGCAACTGGTAAGAATTTATGAAATGATTAATGGTTGATGGTCACCCATCAACTATTAACCATAGGGGGGACATTCCCTATGCGTTTAGTAGCGCAATTCATTGCGCGTTATGGACGGCGATGAATCGCCTCACTACCAACAAGTTTGAAATGCCCCCGACCATAGAGGTTCAGCAACGCCTCCTGCGCCCGCTGCCAACTGAACTGCTCTCGTGCCTTCCGCAAGGCGTTCTCGCCCAACCGCTGCCGCAGTTCGCCATCCTCCGCCAACCGCAACAAACATTCAGCCAACCGCAAGGGCTTGTGGACTTTGTAAAGCAGCGCGTCCTCTTCGTGCGTCAGGATTTCGCGCACGACCGGCAGGTTGGCGGCGACGATGGGTTTGCCGCACGCCATGTATTCAAAAATCTTCACGGGACAGCAGCCCTGCACGACGTTGCGCTCCGTCGGCGTCAGCGGTGCGACGCAGATGTTCGCGGCGTGAATGAGAGCGGGCACTTGTTCGTGTGGAATGGGCGGCAGAAATTCAACGTGCTCCGTCAGTCCGAGTTTGCGAGCCCGCCTCTCTAGCGCCTTACGCCACTCGCGCCGCCCGACGCCCAAAATCTGGAGGCGCATGGGCTTTTGTGCGATGACGAGTTTCAGGGTATCCAGAAGAAAGTCGACGCCTTGCCACGGGGCGAGGGTGCCCACGTAAAGGAGGGGCGAAGCATTTGTCTGACTCGTCGCTGACGAGTCAGACAAATGCTTCGCCCCTACGAAACGTTCAACGTCCACCCCATTCGGAATCACCACCACCTTCTCCTCCCCGACGCCCTGATGCACGATGTATCTCTTCGTCACCAGCGACGGCGTGATGATGACGTCCGCCGTCTCAAACGCCAAACGCTCCTGCGCCCGCAGTTTCTCGATGAGCAACGGATTCGCACGCAGCGCGGGATAGTGATACTTGAGTTCAATGCTGTCCACGCCGTTGACTTCGCAGACGACTTTGAAGCCCTGCCGTTTTTTCTCCTCCGCAACCGGCATCGCTGCCCACATCGTGCGGAAGTGAACGAGGTCGTATCGGTGATCTTCCAAATCGTCCCACACTGCCTCGCGGAACTCCAGAGCGCGGTCGAGGAAATTGGGTTCACTGAGCGGAACGGCGACGTGCCGCGCGCCGCAGTAAGTGGCTTCCGCCGATGACGCCGCGTTGCCGACGCTCATCAGCGTCACGTCGTAAACTTGCGTCAACGCCTTGACGAAGTAGGTGACGTGCGTGCTCGCGCCCTTCGGAGAGGGGATGGCGTCGAAGCAGATGTAAAGCACTTTGAGTCGCTCGCTCATGGCTTTATTTTCCGCCGCCGTTTTCAACTTGTCAAATTGCGCCGCTTGCGCTATGATAGAGCCATCTGCTTGGAGTAGCGCAATTCATTGCGCGTCATCTGATGGGTTATCTGACGCGCAATGAATTGCGCTACTATGAACGAGGGAAATCATCATGCCACTTGCGTTTTCGCAGACGGGAACGGTGGACGAAATCCTCAACGGCTTGCGCGATTTGCAGAAGCGCGATGACCTCATCGAAGCGCAGGCGCGCATCTGCGGCAAAAAGGCGACGCGGTGGGGAATCGGTTTGGGCGTATGTTTCGTGTTGGGGATGATTAGTTTGAGTCTGAGCCTCCTTCCATTATTCGGAGTCGTCTTCGTCGTCGGCATCGCTTGTTTGATATGCATGATTTACTGGATCGTTCAGAGTTCCAGATGGTCGGCTCAAGACATGGAAGACCGCCGCCTCGCGCTTGCCTTGAGGTTCTTTGAAGTGTTAGGGCGCGACGTGCCGAAGAAAGCGAAATGCGCGGTGGACGTCAACTTCGACGGCTATTTGAAGCACGGTCAACTGTTAGAGCAGCAGGGCGGCGGCTGGCTCAATCCCATCACGGTCAAGAAGTTTGCGGATACGTGGTTCACCGCGCGCGGGCGATTGAGCGATGGCAATCAGTTTCGCGTGAGCATCGAACAGGTTGTGCGCCGCAAGGAAAAGCGCAAGCAGAAATACACGAAGGTCAACGAGCGCATCGCCGAGGAAGTGACGCTCGCGTTGAAAATCTCGCCGGAGTCGTATCCGAACTGGCAGCAACTCGCGCAGACGTTGACAACGGGCGGAGTAGACGGTTCGCTGAACGTGACGCGCGCGCAGGTGCTGGACGGCGTTGTCCGCGTCGTCGGCGAAATGCCCCTGATGGTCAGCAACAAAGGACGCTATGGCACGCAAACCTCCGGCGAGAACAATCTGGCGACCGGCGACACGCTGCTGCGGTTGTTCCTCTACGTTTACGACAAGTTGCAACACTGCTGGGCGGAACAAGCGGCGAGCGCGTGAAAGCGAGGTGATGAAAATGCTGAAGGCAGTTGAAGGAATTTATCGAGATGGCAAGGTAGAATTGCTGGAGACGCCACCGGACGTTGAAGAGGCACGAGTCGTCGTGACGTTCCTGCCCAAGCGGGGGGCGGTAGACCTGCAGGAACGAGGCATCAGTGAAGCCGAAGCTGCTGAACTTCGCTGGCGATTTCAGGCGTTTGCGGAGGATTGGGAACGCCCGGAGATGGAGGTCTATGATGACCTATAAACGCGGCGATGTTGTGCTGGTATTGTTTCCTGACTCGAATTTGCGTACAGCGAAGCGTCGTCCGACGCTCGTTGTGCAAGCCGATCATTTGGACACGGGTTTGGATCAGATGATTGTCGCCATGATTACCAGCAACCCTACCCGCGCTGGGCACCCCAGCCGCGTAAGTATCTCACTGGCGACTCCCGAAGGACAGCAAACGGGATTGGTACATGATTCAATCATTATGACGGATAATCTGGCAACTGTCCTTGAAAAGCAAGTTGACTCTGTTCTCGGGGTGTGGACGGACAGGGCAGCAGGGGACGCTGCTCTGCGCCACACTTTGGGGTTGTGAAGGTCATGTATAACCTCCCTGTCTTTGTGCAAGACAAATCGCTCTTCAATGAGTTCCGCGCCGCTGTGTTTGAGGGCAAGCCGGTTGTGTGCATCCGCGACGCGAAAATCAAACTGGTGGGGCGGTGCAATCTGCGCTGCGACTTCTGTCAGTTCTGGCGGATGCAGGAGCGCGAGGAGTTGACGACGGAGGAAGTCGCGCGCGTGGTGGACGACCTCGCCGCGCTGGATTGCCAGAAGATTCATTTCACGGGCGGCGAAGCGATGCTGCGAAGAGACCTCGCGGACGTCATCGCTCATACAACACGATTAGGCATCAAAGCCAACCTCACGACCAACGGCACGCTGCTGACGGAGAAAACCGCTCACGCCTTGGTGGAGGCGGGGCTAAGTTGGGCTGCGCTCTCGCTGGATGCTGCCACGCCGCGCCTGCACGACGCGATACGCGGCGTCAAGGGCGCGTTCAAGCGCACGGTGCGCGGACTGAAGTTCCTCAAACGCGCCAACAAAGAGTTGAAGGGAAAAACGAAAATCCGCCTCAACATGGTGCTCACGCGGCACAACTATCACGAGTACCCCGACGTTCTGGCGTTAGCTGGTGAGTTGGGTGTGAGCGAAGTCATCCCGCTGCCGGTGGACGAGGGCGGCAAGAGCCGCAACCGTTTGCTGCCCTGTCAATTACAGGAGTACCATGAAGTCATCGCGCCCGCTGTCGCCAAGATTCGCGCCCGCTATGGATTCTCCTCTGCGCCGCATTTCATTTATCCGTTCGGCTTCAACAAAGACGACCTGCGCCATTCCGCCCACGTCGAATACGCGCGCGGCTATTTCAAAGACCATGTCTGCTACGTGCCGTGGCTGCATACGCTGATTGACTGGCGCGGTGACGTTTACCTCTGCTGCATGACCCGCAGCAAAACTCCGCCCGTTGGCAACGTGCGCCAAACGCCGCTGCGCGACATTTTCTTGGGGGAGAAATATGAGCGAATTCGGCGGATGTTTACGACGGAAAGATTCGGGGTGTGCCATCGGTGCGATAACTTTTTGGCGGAGAATAAGTTTCTGGAAGAGAATCTCGCGTCAAGGCGCAAGGACGCTCAGGCTTCAGCCATTGAGCCATCGCTTGCGCTGCCGCTCGGCAGCCATTCGTAAACTGCGCCGCTGTGAGTGGCTTCAGTCGGCATGTCTCTAATGTCTCATACAGTAGCCTCTCCAACTCCTCCGGACCTCGTGCCACCCTTGCGTTTCGCGCCCGCCAGAACTGGTCGTCGTAGCGGCGCGGCTGCGGAAGAAAGATGGCTTCGACGCCGCAGGCTTGCGCTTCGTGAAAGAGGTGGTAGCCGCTCGCGCCAACAACGACGTCCACGCCGTTAAAGAGTTCGATGAGGGGATAGTGTGAAACAAACTCCCCTCTCCCGCCCTGCGGGAGAGGGGCGGGGGGGGAGGGCAAGGCAGCGAACCGCAACTGCGCCTGTGGCTTCAGCCGCCGCCAGATTTTGTCCAGCAGAGCAAAGAAATCTTCCGTCCATTCTTCGCTTTCGGAACTGACGCCCAGCACAACCGTTTCGTCCTCCGCGACTCCCAACCGCGTTTTCGCCGCAGCGCGGGGCAGAAGTTCGTCGGCGTTGCGAAGAAGAAGGGGACAACAGGGAACGGCGGGACAGGGCAAGGGAGTGGGTGGCTCTTCGGCGAGGAGCGCACAATCGAAGTGTGACATCGCCTCTCGCGCCTGCGCCGCAAAAGGCTCCTGCACGTGGCGATAGACCAGCACTTTGCGGCACGACAAACTGGCGAGAACGTCCGTGAGTTCTCCCACGATGCCGTGAGGAAAAACGTCAACGACCAAGACTTGCGGCGCAAGTGCGACGATGGCTTGCGGCACTTGAACGCGGAGAACATCGGGGGCGTTGTCGGTGAAGTGAAGAAACGGAATCCCTTCGCGCTCGAACGGCAGCGGCAGCCGCGCGTTGGTCAGCGCGAGCAAACTTTCATAGCCCAGTCGCCGCAGCTGGCGCAGGATTGCCGCCGCGCGCGTGGCGTGTCCCATGCCGCCACCGAAGGCGTGGTAGACGACTTGCGGCTTAACTCTCCCACGCATCCGATTCCCCGACGGCGGATTCCGTCACGTCCGACACCGGCTGATTCTTGCGGTCAAACACGCGGCGGTCGCGGTCGTCGAAGTGCGCGCCGAAGAAGTAGGGGCGATAACTGCCATAGTAAGGGTAGGAGTAGTAAGGGTCGTCATAAACCGCGCCCGCCCGCCCCGTTGTTCCCGTGACCTGCTGTTTGCGGACGCAAGTGGGACAGGCGACGCTTTGCCCTCCCATCGGTGGTTTCGCGGGCGCGTCAGGAGACACCGCCGCAGACGCAGGTTGCGGAATTGCCGTGTCGTGCACGACGGTCGAATGTTCGCCGCACAATTCCTTACCGCAATAGACGCACTGAAACATCGCCTCTTGCTCGCAGCGACGCAGCATCAAAAAACCTGTGGTTGCTTTGCAGCGCATTATCTCTGGAGTATTGGAGTGATGGAGTATTGGGGTGTTAGCACTGCTCCAACACTCCAATACTCCATCACTCCGCCATTTTGTCCTACAGTTGACTGACCGCCAGTATGATCGCCGCCTTTTGCAGGTCGTTGAATTGCTTCACGATAAGCACGCCCGTCACGTCAGCGCGCACCTTGCCGGAGACTTTGAGGATGACCGCGCCCGATTCGGTGGACAACTCAATCGTCTCGCCTTTTTTCTTGCCCTTCGCCAGACTATTGCCCGCTTCGTCGCCGACTTTGAAGCCGTCGTCGCGGGGCTTGATTTTGAGGAGCGTTTTGTCGGCGGCGTCCTTCACGCGCCAGCCTCCTTCGCGGCTGCTCACCCTGGCGACTTTCTTCCCCGCCGCGTCGTCCAGCGCGAAATCGCTGCCCGATTTTTTGACCGAGCCGACCTTGTTGCCCCGCGTGTCGTAGATGCCAATTTTGCCGCTTTCCAACTTGAGGCTGCCAATCGTGCGGCTGCCGTCGGAGACGTCGTACTTCGTGCTGCTCTTCGTCACGACCAGCACCGACTTGCCCGCGCCGTTCGTCACGGTGAACTGCGCCCACGCCGCCTGCGCCCAGAGCGCGCAGGCGAAGGTCACGGTGACAATGAACTGTTTGCGATAGGACATCGCTTTCTACCTCCCGTCTTTTGATGGACACAGTTTATCACATTTCGTTAGGATGGGCAAATGTGCCTGCTTGACAGTTTGCCCGGAAAGTTCTAAACTTCGGGGAGAGCCCTCATTCCGCCGAATCGAATTCGGCGTCTAAGACGGCTACAAAGCCCCGATGAATCGGGGCTGAACCGCAAACGAGTCCCGATGCATCGGGACTTTCGTTCTGGCGTCTTAGACCCCGAATTCGATTCGGTGGCAACAGGGCGGCAAATTCTGCGTAAGGCACCCGTTGACGAGGAGCACGCAGGTGAGCGCATACGACATTGTGATTTTGGGTGGCGGACCGGGTGGATACGTGGCGGCGATTCGCGCCGCGCAACTTGGTCTGAAGGTCGCCGTGATTGAGAAGGAAAATTTAGGGGGCGTCTGCCTGAATTGGGGCTGCATCCCGACGAAAGCGCTGCTGCGCAACGCGGAGATTTTGTCGCTGTTGCGCCGCGCGAAGGATTTTGGTATTACGGCGGACAACGTGCAAGCCGACGTCGGCGCGGCGGTGGAGCGCAGTCGCAAAGTGGTGGAGCGGCTGGTTAAAGGCGTGCAGTTCTTGATGCAGAAAAACAAGGTGGATGTGATAGCGGGGGAAGGCTACCTGATGAGCGCCCAGCGCGTCGGCGTGCGGGGGGGGCAATCGTTGAAGGCGAAGAACATCGTCATCGCCACGGGCGGACGCCCGCGCACGCTGCCCGGTCTGGAAGTGGACGGTGAGACCGTTCTGACCAGCCGCGAGGTGATGATGCTGAAAGAGAAGCCGCAGCATCTCATCGTGGTCGGTGGTGGGGCGATTGGCTGCGAGTTCGCTTACTACTTCAACGCCTACGGCAGCAAGGTTTCAATTATAGAAATGATGCCGCACCTTCTGCCGCTCGAAGACGAGGAAATCAGCGTTGAGTTGGAGCGCAACTTTCTGAAGCAGGGCATCAAGTTTCATACGGGCATGACGTTCAAGTCGCTGGGGAAAGCGGATGGCAAAGTTCAGGTGACACTCGCGCCCGCGTCGGGCGCACAAGGGAAGGACGTGACGCTGGAAGGCGACAAAGTGCTGGTCGCCGTCGGCGTGCGGGGAAACATCGAGAACATCGGCTTGGAGAACGCAGGCGTCGCCACGACGGAGCGGGGCTTTATCGCGGTCAACGAGAAGATGCAAACGAACGTTCCCAACGTTTATGCTGTCGGCGATGTGACGGGCAAACTGCCGCTGGCGCACTGCGCCTCCGCGCAGGGCGAAATCGCGGTGGAAACCATCGCGGGAAAAGAAACCACGCCGCTGGTTTACGAGAACATCCCGCGCGCGACCTACTGCCAGCCGCAGGTGGCGTCAGTCGGTCTGACGGAAGCACAAGCCAAAGCGCGCGGCTACGCAGTGAAGGTCGGCCAGTTTCCGTTCCGTGCGTTGGGGAAGGCGTTGGCAATGGCGGAGCACGAGGGATTTGTCAAGGTCGTGGTGAATGCGGGGTACGGCGAACTGTTGGGCGCGCACATCATCGGCAGCGAGGCGACGGAACTCCTGCCGGAGTTGGTGCTGGCGCAAGCGTTGGAGGCAACCGCCCACGAACTTGGTCACACGGTTCACGCGCACCCGTCGCTGGCGGAAGCCATCATGGAAGCCGCCCGCGCGGCGGAGGGAGGGGCTATCCACCGCTGAGACCGGCAACGTGAGAGGGGGGCGTGATGAGTCAGGCGGCGGCAATGACCTCATTGACCAATTGACTTATCGCCTTCGCCTGTCGGAGCAGCCCCGCCAGGTGTTCGAGCGGCATCATGTTTGGTCCGTCGCTCAACGCCTCATCGGGGTTGTCGTGGACTTCCATGAACAGGGCGTCCACGCCGACGGCGACGGCGGCGCGGGTGAGAGCGGGAATGAACTCGCGCTGACCGCCCGACGCCGCGCCCAGTCCCCCAGGCAGTTGAACGCTGTGCGTGGCGTCGAACACCACGGGGTAGCCGAACCCACGCAGGATGGCAAGCGAACGCATGTCCACCACGAGGTTGTGGTAGCCGAACGACGTGCCGCGCTCGGTCAGCAGGATGTTTTCATTGCCCGTGCTGGCGATTTTGTCCACCACGTTGCGCATGTCGTGCGGCGCGAGGAACTGCCCCTTCTTCACGTTCACGGCTTTGCCCGTCCTGCCAGCGGCAAGCAGCAAATCCGTTTGACGGCAGAGAAAAGCGGGGATTTGAATGACGTCCACCACCTCCGCGACTTCCTCGACTTGCGCGGTTTCGTGGACGTCCGTCAGCAGCGGCAAGTCAAAATCGCGCTGGATGCCCGCTAAAATCCTCAGCCCTTCCCGCAAGCCCGGTCCCCGAAACGAGCGCACGGAACTGCGGTTCGCCTTGTCGAAGGAGGCTTTGAAAATGACGGGGACTTCGACCTCCGCCGCGATTTCCTTCACCCGCCGTGCGATGAGGCGACAACCTTCCTCGCTCTCAATCACGCACGGACCGGCAATGAGCGCGAGCGGCTGCCCCGCGCCGATGACGACGTTACGGATTTGAACTGAGCGTGTCATAATTCAGGGAATACCTCATGCGTCGTCGACGCCCCCGCCGCAGGAACATCGCGGACCGGGAGGGGGAGGCCCTCGCCGAATCCTATATGGGTCAACAGGATAACTGGACAGATAGACCACGTCGGCATCCTATGCCGACATAGGATGTCGGCGTGGTCTCTCGCGGAGTGGAGCAGGCAAGTGTTCAAATATCCTGTTGACCCATATAGGCTCCGCCGGAGCGTCGCCCTCCCGCGGGGGCGGGGATGTTCGGAAGAGGATTATAGCCCAAGCGGGAGGCGGTGTCAAAAAAGTGAAACCCGCTTTTTTTCCTCCCGTAATACCCGAACGTAGGACTTCCGAAAGCAGGTGGGTGAATTGAGCCTCAGCGACGAATGGCTCGTGCGGCGGTGCCGAGCCGGGGACCGCACCGCGTTTAATGAGTTAGTGTCGCGGCATTATCGGGGCATTTACCGGTTGACGCTTCGCATGGTCGGCAATCCGTCCGACGCGGAGGATTTGACCCAGGAAACCTTCGTGAAGGCGTATGCGGCGTTGGCGCAGTTCGACACGGCGCAGAAGTTTACGACGTGGCTCTATGCCATCGCCTCGCATTTGTGCATTGACCATGCCCGCAAGCGTCGCGTGCCCACAGTGGCGTGGGAAGAGGAGGACGACGAAGGCGGCACCCTCAGCCTCGTCGACCGCTTGCCCGACGACGCGCCCCAACCGGACGAAGTGTTGGAACGTTCCGAGTTGAGCGCGCAAGTGCAGCGAGCGGTGCTGTCGCTCCCGCCCAAATATCGCGCGGTGGTGTTGCTCCGACACATCGAAGATTTGAGCATTGAGGAAATCGCAAAAACGCTGGACATGCCGCAAGGGACGGTCAAAACTAATCTATTTCGTGCGCGGGACATGCTGGCGAAGAAACTGAAGGACATCGTATTAACGACTTAGAGCCTATCCGAAAAGTGTAGCGCAGGCATCCTGCCTGCCCGCCGACAGGATGTCGGCGCTACTTTTCGGATAGGCTGTTAGTTGCTACTACCTCAGGTGGTGATATGATGCAATGTGCGCACACTGGAAAACTCCTGTCCGCCTACGCGGAGAATGAACTGAACATCATCCAACGCTGGCAGGTGGCATGGCACCTGCGAGGCTGTGAGCGGTGTCAAGCGCAGTTGGGCGAATGGAAGATGGCGGCGCAATATCTCGCTACACTGCGCGAGGCAGAACCGCCACCGGATTTACTGTCGCGCATCACCGAAGCGGTTGATGCCGCGCCGGACGTGCCCCTCTCCTTCTCTCCTTCTCCCGCCCGCCCACAAGGACTGCTCCTTGCTTGGAGTTGGGTCATGCTCGCGGCTCTGGGGCTGGCTCCTTTTATCGCTTCCGCAATTTGTCAGAACATCGCTGCCAATCTCGATGCCGCCACAAGTTCCCTTGCCGCTGGAGCAGAGTTGAGTTGGGGCGTGCGCGAACTGCTTTTGTGGTGTCTGCTCGCTCTTGCCCGTTTAGTCGTGCGGGGCGCGGAGGCGCTGAACGGCGTATTTTGGGGAGTGGGGGAGAATCATCTGTCTGCGCTGATGACGTGGGAAGTAATCATCTGGTTCTGTGGCTTAGCGTTGTATCACTGGAAACGTCGTGGGCAGCAGACGTTGATGAGTTTGGTCGCAACGTTTTAGTAGTGCCGACATCCTGTCGGCACGCTGCTGGCAGGATGCCTGCGCTACCAATGGGGAGGTGAAAGCCTTATGAAACTCTGGACGCATCTCATCCTTTTGTGCCTGAGCATCGGCATCGCTTCAGCCACTCACGCCGCCACGTTCAAAGCAGGCGAGAACGTGATTATTGAAGAATCGGAAGTTATTGATGATGACGTTTACATCGTTGGCGGAAACGTGACGGTGAAAGGAACGGTGAAGGGCGACCTCTACATCCTCGCCGGCAAGGCGCGCGTGGAAGGAACTGTGGGACGCTCTCTGCATGTCGCGGCAGGCGATACCCGCATAGACGGTCGCATCGGCTGGAGCGCGCACGTTGCGACGGGTTCGCTGCGAATGCAGGGACACGTCGAACGCGACTTGATGATTGCTGCTGGACAGTCGGAAATCGAACGCGAAAACAAAGTGCTGGGCAGCCTGTTTCTGGGCGCGGGACAGGGACGCGTGGAGGGCGACGTTTCCAAAGACGTTTACGGGGGCGTCGCGGATATGTCCCTCAACGGCACCGTCGGGCGCAACGTCGTCGTGGACGTGGAGGAACTCACGCTCCTGTCAGAGGCGCACGTTAAAGGTGACTTGATTTACACCTCTGACAAGCCGGCAAAGAGACACGACGGCGCAAAGGTGGACGGCAAAACCGAATGGAAGAAACGACACAGAAAACCCGCGCCTCCCCCCGAACGCGGCGGACCGTCGGTGCTGTTCTTCCTCTGGCGGCTGCTTTCGACGCTCATGGTTGCCGTGCTCATCTTAGCCGTCGCCCCGCGTTTCTCGCAGCAAGTCAGCGACACCCTCAAACGGCAGCCGTGGACAAGCATGGGCGTAGGCTTCGCGCTGTGCGTTGCCGTGCCGATTCTCTGTCTCATCCTGCTCGTGACGGTGATTGGCATCCCGCTCTCCCTCATGGCGGGGATGCTCTACGGCATCGCGCTCTACGTCAGCCCGATATTCGTCGGACTGTTCATCGGACAACTCATCATGCAGTGGGTCAAGAAAAACGGCGCGCCGCCGTCGCCGTTCCTCAGCATCGCCGTCGGTTTGTTCCTGCTGCGCCTTGGGCATGAGATTCCCTTCTACCTCGGATATCTCGTGGATTTCCTGAGCATCTTCCTCGGGTTCGGCGCGGTAACATTGACACTGTGGCGTCGTCCGTCCGCGCCTGTCGCGCCCGCTGATTTGAAAGCGTCGTCAGTTTAGGAGGAAACGTCGTGCAAGCCGTTTTGGAAGTTGAGGAGGTTGGTCGCTTCAGGAATGAAGAGGCAGACCTCGCGTCCAGTGAACTGACGGATGAGGACTACCAGCAGGGATACCTGATGAGAGCCATCCTGCTGCTGCTGGACGACCTCCAGCAAATGAAATCGCTGGACACTCGCTCACTCCAAGACTTCGCAGCAGAAGCCGCTCTGTGGCTGTAAAGTTGGAAGGGGGAAGAAGGGGGAATTCAAAATTCACCCACCCTGCTTTCACGTTCCTTCCCCCTTCCGTTCTTTTGGAACCTCCTCGTCATTGTCACCGTAATCCTCTTTGTCATCGTCCTCGTTATGAAATCCGCGCCCGTCCATTCAATCCGCGGTATTCTGTTGTTCATGCCGCCGCAGGGGAAATACGGTGATACCACGGATTTAATAGACGTACGCGGATACTGGCGCCCCAACCTTATCCGCGTCCGTCCATTCAATCCGCGGTATTCGGAGGAGTTGTTCATGCCGCAGGGAAATACGGTGATACCACTGTGTTAGGAGGCAACGCATAGCCCATGGGAACCTGTGTCCACACAGTTCGTCTCTGTCGTCCGCAAAGTCTATGGCGTGTCGCTAACAGCGTTAGAACGCGAGTGGCAACAGAAGGAGTGCGCGTCGTGCAACACGACAGGGATTGTAGTATGGGCGGGCAGCAGGTGAATGAAACTACGCCCGCTGTCAAAAACGACCAGGCGTTGGGATGCCCCAACCCCCGCCGATCTTTGGCGATTTACGCTCACTACGACGCCAAGAACGAGGTCAAGCGATATGTCGTTTTCTTCCTCCGTTGTCTGCGCGAGTGGTGTGACCGCATTGCGTTCGTTTCCACGTCGCCACTGCCCCCAGCGGAACTCGACAAAGTGCGCCCCTTCTGCGCCGAGACGTTTCTGACCGAAAACCTCGGCTACGACTTCAGCATGTAGCAATATGCCATCGCGCGCACGGACTTGAGTGAGTGGGATGAACTGATTCTCACGAACTCCAGCATCTTCGGTCCCTTCAAACCGCTTGCGCCGATTTTCGAGCGGATGGCATCGTCCTCGTGCGACTTCTGGGGGATGACGGAGAGTTTCGAGAATGTGCGTCATTTGCAGAGTTACTTCCTCGTGTTCCGCAGGCGCGTTCTACAATCCGCCGACTTCAAAAGGTTTTGGGACAGCGTGCTGCCTTACAAGGACAAAGGACAGACTACCCGCGCCTACGAATTAGGGCTTACGATTTTTCTTACGGAACGTGGCTTCACCGGCGAAGCCGCGCTCCCTCACTCGGCTCTTCCGCAAACGCCGCTGTGGAAACGCTGGCGACATCAGCCCCCCCTCAATCCACTCCTTGCTTACCCTGCTGCTCTGCTGGAAATGGGAATGCCCTTTGTGAAAGTCGCCGTGCTGCGGGATAATCTGGGAAGAGTTCCGCTCGAACCCCTATATCGCCTGATGGAAGCAGCGGGGTACGAAAAAAGCCTCATTGAGTTTTGAGGAAAGGAATCCTTCCCCTTCTGTCGAACGGAAGAAAGCAACACAATCAATGTCACGGGAGGCAACATTCATGGTCAACATCGGCGTTGTGGGCATTGGGTTTATGGGGATGATTCATTCGTATGCGATGTGGGGCAAGGGCGCGGCGCGGAAGGTGAAGGGCGCAAAGTTAGCCGCGATTTGCACCCGCGATGCCAAGAAACTTGGGGGGGACTGGTCGGGAATTCAGGGCAACTTCGGTCCGCGCGGAGACGCCAACGAGAATCTCTCTGGCGTGAAGAAATACGACAAGTGGGAAGAGCTCATCAACGACCCGACGATTGATTTGGTGGACGTCACGCTCCCCAATCACCTGCACAAAGAGGTGACGATTGCCGCGCTGAAAGCAGGCAAGCACGTTCTGGTCGAAAAACCCATTGCCGTACAACTCAAGGACGGCGAGGCGATGGTCAAAGCCGCTGCCCAAGCGGGCAAGCAACTGCTCGTCGCGCAAGTGCTGCCGTTCTTCGCTGAGTTTACTTACGCGCTGGAGGCGGTGAAAAGCGGCAAGTACGGCAAGTTGTTAGGCGGGCACTTCAAGCGCATTATCTCCAAGCCGACGTGGGCTCCTGACTTGATGGACGTGCAAAAAAGCGGCGGCATGGGCATTGACCTGCACATTCACGACACCCACTTCATTCAACTCCTCTGCGGCGTGCCGAAGGCGGTCTCCTCACGCGGCATTCTCACGACGGGAAATTACGTTCAGTACGTCAGCACGAACTACATCTTTGATGACAAAGACCTGACGGTTTCTTGCACCTGCGGCGGCATGTCTCAGAAAGGGCGTCCGTTCACCCATGGTTACGAGATTTACCTGGAGAACGCGATGCTCTCTTACGGCGACGGTCAGCCGCTCACGCTTTATACCGCCGACGGCAAGGTAACGCAGCCCCGACTCAAAGCCTTAGGTCCTGTGGACGCTTTTGTGGACGAAATTCAGTATGCCGTCGACGTGGTGAGTAAAGGCAAAGACCCCGCCACGCTGTCGGGCGAAGGCGCGCTCGCCGCGCTGCGGCTGTGCTGGAAAGAAGCCGAATCGGTGCGCACAGGCAAGACGGTTAAGGTGGGATGACTGACGGGAAGGGCGTTGCGAAGGGAGGCGGGGCGCCCGCCCTGCCTGTCGCGGTCTCCATCGCTCCTTTCCTTCGCTGGGGTCTAACTTCCTCCGCCCTGATTGCCGATAATGAGAAGGAAGACAGGGACAGTTTTGTATGGAGGCGGTTAGACTTTGAGAGGGCAACGACAAACCGGACCCCCGCAGACGGCCTTGCATCTGGTAGATGGACAGGGCGCTCAGGGCAAAATATCCATTGACCTCAGACGGATAGAGGAACTCCCGACCCTGCCGGAAGTGGCAGCGCGGGTGATTCAGGTGATAGGCGATGCTCGTTCGTCGGCGAAGGACGTTGAATCTATCGTCGTCCACGACCCCGTGCTGTCCGCCAAGATTCTGCGCGTGGCGAACTCCGCATTTTACAACTTCACGCACGAGATTACATCCGTCAGACACGCCATTGCGATTTTGGGCTGCCATCAGATGCTTTCCTTGCTGTTAAGCATTATGATGTTTGACAGGTTCCACACGCGCCGCATGGACCTGCGGGGCTTCTGGCGACATTCCATTGCCACCGCCACCGGCGCGAAGTTTCTGGCGTGGGTGGGGCAACTGCCTGTTGAGGAATCATTTATGGCAGGGCTGCTGCACGACATCGGCAAGTTGGCATTCGCGTTCCTCTGGGAAGGCGTGTATTTCGACGTGCTCCGCCTGTAGCACAACGAGGCGATTGATAGTTGCGAGGCGGAAACGCGGCTGTTGGGCTGCCCACACACGACAGTGGGCGGCATGATGGCGGAGAACTGGTCGCTGCCCGCCGACTACGTTCAGGTGATTCGCTCCCACCACGCGCCGAGGCAAGCAGCAGAAACGCACCGCGCTCTGTGCGCTCTGGTTTACGTCGCTAACTTTGCAGCGCACGAGGTTTTCCCCAGCCTGTTTTCCCACGTCTGGGATGAGGCAAAACTGGAAGAGGCGCAGTCACTCGCCCAGTTGCCTGCCGATGCCTTCGACCAGTGTGTTGCTCACGTCAGAGAACAGGAAGAGGGCATCAATACGTTCCTGACGGCGATCCAGTAGAGATGTAACAAAGGCTAAGAGCCTATCCGAAGAGTGTAGCGCAGGCATCCTGCCTGCCCGCTCGCCCCCCCACCCTTTCCCTCCCCCCCCGCCAGCGGGGGACGGGGGGATGTCGGCGCTACTTTTCGGATAGGCTCTAATTCAAATCACCTCGGTTGCCGATAACTGAGTGAGGACATTTCTGATTTCATATCGGGGGTGAATTTGCATTGCAGGAACAAACATTTGTCGAGACTTCAAATACCGCATTTCCCCAAGAAAGCATACTACTCGACTCTGACCTGTCGGTTGACCTCAAACGCCTGGAGGAATTGCCCACGCTGCCCGCCGTAGCGATGAAGACGCTTCAGGTGATCAACGATGAACGCTCGTCAGCCAAGAACGTGGAAGCCGTCATTATGAGCGACCCCGTGCTGTCTGCCAAGATTCTGCGCGTGGCGAACTCTGCGATGTTTGGCTTCGCCAGCAAGATTACCACGCTGGAACACGCCATCGCTCTGTTGGGGTTCAATCAGGTTCAGTCTCTGTTGGTGAGCATCTCGATCTTCGACAGGTTCCGCACGAACTGCTTGGACCTGTACGGCTTCTGGACGCACTCCGTCGCCACTGCCGTCGGCGCAAGGTTTCTCGCACAGAAAGTGTGGGTCAACGCCGACCATGCGTTCATGGGGGGATTGCTTCATGACATCGGCAAGTTGGCGTTCGTTTTTCTTTATGACCGCCTCTATCTGAACACGCTGCAATTGCAGTATAAGGAATCTCTGTCCAGTCGCGAAGCGGAATTACGCACCCTGGGCTGTTTCCATACGACCATGGGAAGCATGATGGCAGAGCAATGGTCCTTGCCCGAAGAATACCTTCAAATCATTCGCTACCACCACGAACCTCTCCAAGCAGCCAAGTCCTACCAACCGCTGTGCATTCTGGTCGGGATTGCTAATCTCGCGGCGCACGAAGCGTTTGACACCTTGTTCGCTCATGCGTGGGACCCCTCTGAGATGGAGGATGTGTGGGGAGTCATCAACCTGCCTTACGAAACAGGCGATGAGTGTGTGACTCACATCAAGCAATCCGAGGAGAGAATCAAATCGTTCCTGTCAGCGCTCCAGTGAGAGGGATGAGAGAGGCGTCGCTTCGGCATCGTTGACGCCCCACGCCGCAGGAAAATCGCGGACCGGGAGAGGGAGGCTCCCGCCGAGCCTTAGAGTGCCTCACAAAACCTGTTTCGCTCCCTTTTGTCCCTTCTTGTCCCACGATTGAAATCGTGGGCTACTTTCACAAAGCCCCGATGAATCGGGGCTGAAAAAGGGGTAAGCCGGTCGCCCCCGTCAGTCCCGATGCATCGGGACTTCGTAAGAGTAGCCCCGATGCCTCGGGGTTTTGTTTCGTTCAGAATGACATTTGGGGGAAAGGCTCTTATGCTCCGCAGGAGCGTCGCCCTCCCGCGTGGGCGATGATTTTCGGAGGAGTTGAAGCAGTTCATCCCTCCTCCCTCTTCTTCGCTCTCACTGGGTGCATTACGCAGAATTTGCCGCCCCGTTGCCACCGAGTCGAATTCGGTGTCTAAGACGCCAGAACGAAAGTCTGCTGAAGCAGACTCGTTTGCGGGTCAGCCTGCTTTTAGCAGGCTTTGTAGCCGTTGTAGCCGCCGAATTCGATTCGGCGGAACGGAAGTCTGCGGAAGCCGACGCCTGCCTTCTTCCAGCGGGGCGCAGGACGTCAAATTTGCCTCCTGCCTCCTGCCCCACCTCCGTCGGAGCAGCGCCTCCTTACGAGGGTTGCAAATTTTACGTAATGCACCCCTCTCACCCCGCCACGTGCGCATAATCCCGCAGCGTGTAAATGACCTCCCCGGAAGAACGCTTGTCCGAACTCCATCGCCAATCGGTTTTCATGGGGCGCGTGTGGTGGTTCAGCCCGAGGGCAATGATGCTCAGAAACTCGCCGGGCGTGAGTTCTTCTGTGAGGCGTTCGCGCAGGGGGGGCGGAATCGCGGCGGCGCGCATGGGGACGCGCTTAGACTCGGCGCGACGCGCGGGTGATTCGGGCGCCGGTGTCGCCTTGACCTCAAGGAACTGGCTGTCGTAGGGCACAAAGTTGACCGTCACGCCGGTCTTCTGTTTCATCAGGTCCAACAGGGTCTCAAACGTCGAATCATCCTGCACCTCAGATAACTTAAACTTCTTTCCCTCGACGACATCGCCATCCGGCTGCAAGCGGGAGAAAACGGTGATTGTGCCCCCGGCGGATTTGCCTTTGGACTTTTCCCACCGCCAGTCCCACTGGCGGTTGTTACAGTTCCAGATTTTCTGTCCGTCGACTTCAAAGGCGTAGGGCGTGCGGGCAAGTTGCCACTGCGCGCCGGCTTTGCCCCGCCGGTTGGCGGGGAGCGGCGAGCCTTCCCATCCCGCACTCGTGAGAAACTTCAAGGCGTCGGTGGCGGGCGAAAGTTTGAGAGTTCTCCCCACAAGGTGCGGCGGGAACGTATAACGCCGCGCCAGTTCTTTGTCCTTCTCCGCAATCACAATTTGCGCGCTGGTGAATGGGCGCAGCCGTTCGACGACTTCAACCAGAGTGGTCTTTGCCGTAATCGTCAGCGATGACGCCGACCGCGCGGGCTTCGGGAGCGATGCGGCTTCGACTATCATCGCGCAGAGAGCGACAGTGACACACAACAGCCATTTTGCTTTCATGGTGAAGATTTCTTTCCCTGATACCGCGATGCAAAGAGGCAGGGAGGCAGACAGTATCCCTGTCCCCCTGCCTCCTTGCATCCTGGCATCTCGTCTTCATGCAGAGAATTCCTTGGTCAACACTTCCTCAAAAATGTCCAATCCGATTTGCGCTAATTCCTCCGAAATCATCAGCGGCGGCGAGATGCGAATGACGTTGCCGTGAAAACCAATCGGCGCAATCAGCAGCAAACCTCGACGATAACAGGCCTCCACAACGCGCTTGGTCAGGTCGGGCGCGGGTTCTTTCGTCTTTTTGTCCTTGACGAACTCCAGTCCCAACGCCAGCCCCATCCCCCGCACGTCGCCCAAAATCGGCGAACGTTCTTGCATCCTTTGGCATCTCTGCATCATGGCATCCCCAACTCTCGCCGCGTTCTCCGCCAGCCGCTCCTCTTCGATGATGCGAATGCTCGCCAGCGCCGCGCGACACGACAGCGGATTGCCGCCGTTCGTGGAGGAGATGCTGCCCGGCTCCAGCACGTCCATAATCCGCGACTCGCCGACCACCGCCGCACACGGCACGCCGCAGGAGATGCCTTTGCCGAGGCAGAGCAAGTTCGGCGCGATGCCGAAATGCTCGAAGCCGAACATTTTGCCCGTGCGTCCGAACGACGCCTGCACCTCGTCAATGATGAGCAGCACGTCGTGCGCCTCGCACCACGCCTTCAAACCTTGCATGAACCGTTTCGACGGCACGCGCGAACCGGCGGCGCCTTGATAGGTTTCCACCAGCGCGGCAGCGACCTCGCCCGTGGAAACGGTGTCCCGCAACAAGTCCAGATGCTCAAGGCAGTAGCGGTCAACCTGTTCCTCCGTCATCCCTTCGACGGGCGGGCGGTAGTAGTCGGGAAACGGCGCGTGGATGACGCCGGGCACCATCGGACCGAAACCTTTCTTCACGCCCATCTTGCCGCCGACGCTCATGCTCATGTAAGTACGCCCGTGAAATCCGCCGTAGAATGAAATGATTTCCTGCTTGCCCGTGAACCGCCGCGCCATTTTCACGGCGGCTTCAATCGTCTCCGTGCCCGTCGTGAGGATAATGGCTTTGTCCAAATTGGGCGGCGTGATGTCCACGAGTTTCTTCGCCAGTTCCACGCGGGGCGGCGTGACGAAATCATAGGCGTTCAACACCAGCCCCGCCTGCTCGCGAATCTCCGCGACGTGCTGCGGGTGGCAGTGCCCGACGTTCATCACGAGAACGCCCGACGAGAAATCAATGAACGTGTTCCTATCCACGTCCGTCACCGTCGCGCCCTCCGCCCGCGCCCACACGCACGGCACCTGCTCGCTCATGCTGTGCGGCTCATACTGCGCCGACATCTCAAGATACTTCCGCGCCTTCGGTCCGGGAAGTTCGGTGACGATGCGAGGGACGTCGCTTTGTGCGTGAGAGTTATCCGTATCCACCAACCCCTGCTTGGTTGCGTAACTCATGCTTGCCTCCAAAGACGCCGCAGATTCGAAAGACGGACGCAGATGGGTTAAGGCTGTGAGCATCCGCGCTCGTCCATGAAATCAGCAGTCTCACCTATGCAAAATGGAGTATAACGCAACCTCACGGGATTATCAAATCATCTTACTCCTGCCCGCTTTTGTTTTGGAGTTGTTCGTGCTATACTGAAACGTGGAGGTGAAACCTGATGTCGACGTCAACTCTGATGAAATCGGCTGAACCGCCTGAACCCATTCGCTGGACGCGAGACCAATACTACAAGATGGCAGACATGGGTCTGTTTGATGGACGGCGTGTGCATCTGATGAAAGGGGAGGTTTTTGAGATGAGTCCGCAGTATAGCCTGCACGCAGAGGCAGTGACAAAGGCAGACGACGCCCTGCGCCAGGTTTTTAAGCGCGGGTATCGCGTTCGCGTTCAACTGCCGCTGGACTTGGGAGCAGATTCCGACCCTGAGCCGGACATCGCGGTTGTGGTCGGCAGACCGGGCGCGTATCGGAACGCGCATCCGACGACTGCCGCTCTCATCGTGGAAATCGCGGACTCATCCCTTGACCACGACCGTCGTCACAAAGGCAGCCTCTACGCCAGCGAGGGCATTGCAGATTACTGGATTGTCAACCTCATTGACCGCCGACTGGAGGTTTACCGCCATCCCCAAGCCGACGTGACGCAGCCTTATGGTTTCGGCTATGCGGACGTGAGGATTTTGAAGGCGAGAGAAAAAGTTTCGCCGCTTGCCGCGCCGCGCTCACAGGTGAAGGTGGCAGAACTACTGCCGTAAGTTCGCCTATGGCGAACGACAGAAACGTGGGTGAATACCATGTCTGCTGTTCAAGAACAAACCGTCGAACTCGACATCAAGGGGATGCACTGCGGGGGCTGTGCGGCGACCGTGCAGAAGGCGTTGCAGAAAGTGCCTGGCGTGCGCGACGCAAACGTGAACTTCGCGGTGGAAACCGCGACGATTCAGTTCGATCCCACGCAGGTCAATGTCGCAGACTTCATCGCTGCTGTGAAGAACGCGGGTTACGACGCCGAGATTCCCTCTGAAGAAGAAACCTCCGACACCGCCGACGCGGAACGCGACGCCGAGATTCGCAGCCTCACCGTGCGAGCCGTTGTTTGCGCCGCGCTTGCCCTGATTGTTTTCGTGCTCAATAATGCCAGCCACCTGTTTCATTCGATTGGTCAGTGGTCAGTGGTCAGTGGTCAGTGGTCATTTGTTTTGGCGACGCCTGTGCAGTTCTGGGGGGCGGCTCCGTTTTACGCGAGCGCGTGGAAGGCTGCCGTGCATCGCACGACGAACATGTTCACGTTGATTGCCATTGGCAGTTCGGCGGCTTACCTTTACAGCGTGGCGGCGACGTTCTTCCCGTCGCTGTTCACGGCGGCGGGGGTGAAGGCGGAAGTTTATTTTGATACCTCCTCATTTATCATCGCCATCATTCTTGTCGGGCGGCTGATGGAAGCGCGGGCGCGGCGGAAGGCGTCGGATGCGATTCGACGGCTCATCGGCTTGCAGCCCAAAACCGCGCGCGTGGTGCGGGGCGGCGAGGAGGTTGACGTGCCCGTTCAGAAAGTTCGCGTCGGCGATGCCGTCATCGTTCGCCCCGGCGAGCGGATTCCCGTTGACGGCAAAATCACCGAAGGCGCATCCACAGTGGACGAGTCCATGCTGACGGGCGAATCCATGCCCGTTGAGAAGAAAGTCGGCGATGCCGTGATTGGAGCGACGGTCAACCTCGCCGGCAGTTTCACGTTTGAAGCCACTCAAGTCGGCAAAGATACCGTGCTCGCGCAAATCGTGCGCCTCGTCGAAGCCGCGCAAGGCGCGAAGGCGCCCGTGCAGCGGCTCGCCGACGCCGTTGCGGCTGTGTTCGTTCCGACGGTGCTGGTCATCGCTCTCATCACCTTCCTTGCCTGGTGGCTTCTCGTCCCTGCTATCGCGCCAATTTCCCAATTTCCCAATTTCCCCATTTCCCCATTTCCCCATTTCCCCATTTCCCCATTTCCCCATTTCCCAATTTCCCCCTTCTCCCGCGCCCTCATCGCCGCCGTTGCGGTGCTTCTGATTGCCTGTCCTTGCGCAATGGGATTAGCAACGCCCACCGCGATTCTCGTCGGCACGGGCAAAGGCGCGGAACTCGGCGTCCTTATCAAAGGCGGCGACGTTCTCGAGCGCGTGCAGAAAATTAACACCATCGTCTTCGACAAGACGGGAACGCTCACGCAGGGCAAGTTGCGCGTTACCGACATTTTTGCTGCAAATAGCAATCCGCAATCCGTTCTTTATCTCGCGGCTTCCGCCGACCAGCGTTCCGAGCATCCCATCGCTGCCGCCCTCGTCGCCGCCGCGAAGGAACGCGGAATCAAACTGGATTGGGGCGCGGAGTTCAAGGCGTTGGCGGGCTTGGGCGCGGAGGCGACGGTGGTGAAAACCAAAGTGACGCTGGGCAATAAGGCGTTGATGTCGCAGCGGGGTTACAACTTGAACGGCTTAGATGCGAAAGCGGAAGAGTTTGCCGCGCAGGGGAAAACGACCGTGTTCGTCGCTGGCGATGGCGAGGTCATCGGGGCGATTGCCGTGGCGGACACGCTCAAGCCGCACGCGAAAGAAGCCGTCGCTGCGTTGCACAGAATGGGCTTGGAAGTCGTCATGCTCACCGGCGACCAGCGGCGCACAGCGGAAGCGATTGCGCGGGAAGCAGGCATTGACCGCGTGATTGCCGAAGTCCTGCCCGACGGCAAAACGCAGGCGATTCAACAACTTCAGTCCGAAGGCAAAGTCGTCGCGATGGTCGGCGACGGCATCAACGACGCGCCCGCCCTCGCGCAAGCCGACATCGGCATCGCCCTCGGCACGGGGACGGACGTTGCGATGGAAGCCAGCGACCTCACGCTCATCCGCGACGACCTGCGCGGCGTCCTCACCGCCATTCAACTCAGCCGCGCCACGCTGCGCAAAATCAAAGAGAACCTCTTCTGGGCGTTCATCTTCAACCTCCTCGGCATCCCCGCCGCCGCCTTCGGTCTCCTCAACCCCATGCTCGCCTGCGGCGCGATGTCGGTGAGTTCGATTGTCGTGGTGACGAACTCGTTGCGGTTGAGGCGGTTCCGCGGGAGATGATAGACGGTTGTAAGCAGAGGGTATCTTCACTACCTTCTTCCCCTTCTTCACTTCTCCACGGGGAGGGGTCGCCTGCTATGGGGGGCGTTATCCCCAAAGAGTCTGCGCTCAACCAGCAGAACAACGGACATTTCTTGACTTGTTCTCGCAACTTCCTGGGTCTGTCAAATGTCCCTCCCATTCGTTGAAAGGAAAACGCCTTACGACATTGAACTTACTTCCTAAACTTCGAAAAGGAGATAAGCCATGAGATATGACCTCATCCTCCGAGGCGGCAGGGTGATGGACCCGTCGCAGTCGCTCGACGGCGTGCGTGACGTGGCGGTGGCGGACGGAAAGATTGCAGCCGTAGCGGAGAACATCGCGGGCGAGTCGCGGCAGACGATTGACGCGCGCGGGAAACTGGTCACGCCCGGGCTGATTGACATTCACACGCACGTTTACGCGGGTGTGACGACGTGGGGCGTGAAGCCCGACCCGGCGGCTCTGCGCAGCGGCGTGACGACGCTGGTGGACGCGGGCAGTCCGAGTTGGGTGACGGTGCGGGGATTTCGCTGGTATATCGCCGAGCCTGCGAACGCGCGCGTGCTGACGTTCATTCACATTTCAGGGATTGGATTGGTTTACGGTCCCGTCGGTGAGATGCGCGACCTCGACTACGCTGACCCGGAGAAAGTCGCGGAGTCCGTGCGGGAAAATGCCGACATCGCGGTGGGCGTGAAGGTGCGGCAGGGACAACTTCAGGTCGGGAACAATGGCGTCAAACCGTTGCAGCGGGCGGTCGAAGCCGCAGCGCAAGCGAACACGCGAGTCATGTGCCACATTGCGCGCGGCGTGCCGCTGCCGGAGGTGCTGGCGTTGTTGCGACCGGGCGACATCGTGACGCACTGCTTTCAAGGGCGCGCCGATTGCATCATTGACGAAACCGGGCGCGTCGTTCCCGCAGCGTGGGAGGCGAAACAGCGCGGAGTCATTATGGACGTGGGACACGGCGCGGGCAGTTTCCGCTGGGAGGTTGGCGAGCGCGCGCTCGAACAAGGTTTCCTGCCCGACGTCATCAGCACCGACTTGCACACGGGCAACATCCTCGGTCCCGTCTATGACATGCCGACGACGATGAGCAAGTTTCTGCACCTCGGCTTGAGTTTGGAACAGGTCATCGCCGCCAGCACCGTCATGCCCGCCCGCGTCATCGGGCGCGATGACTTGGGCACGCTGCGCGTCGGCTCACCCGCCGACATTGCGGTGTTTGATATGGTGGAAGGCGAGTTTGAAATGTTCGACACCCACCGCCGCCGCCGCATCGTGCGACAGAAGTTGCAGCCCATTTACACTGTCGCGCAGGGCAAAGTTTTTCGCTGCGATGAGGTCGAACCCGAACCGGAGGAAGCGATTCGCAAGCGGTTTTACATCGGGAAATCGGTGAAGGAGTTGGACAAGGAGTTGGCGTTAAAGTAGAAGAGAGGAGGACAAATTGTATGGCAGTGGTGACGATTCAACCGAATCAGCAATTACCCATCCCCGCTGACTTCCTCAAGCATCTTCGTTGGAAGGAAGGTCAGAAAGTTTACGTTTACCTGATGGAGGATGGCGTAACCATTCGTTCCAAGCCTTCAAAGGTGTTGGAAGCGGCGCAGGAGTTTGAAGCCATCATGCGGGAGGAGGGAGTTGCTCTGGATGAACTCCTCAAGGGGGTTGCAGAGGAACGTGAGAAGATATACCAGCAACGGAAGCAGAGAGGCAAAACCGGAAAGTAAATGGTCAAGGTTTTCATAGACGCCAATATCTGGATTGCGGGTGCTGCATCCCCTAAGGGCGGTGCGCGGCGTATTTTGGATTGGGGAGAAGAAAGGCTCGTCCAAGTATTCACCAGTCGACATGTGCTTCGTGAGGCGCGAAATAACGTGACCCGAAAACTTCCGAGGGCTTTACCAGCCTTTGAGCGTCTCATCAAAGCCGTCAATCCGCACGTCGTCCGACAGCCGTCGCAACGGCGCATTGCAGAAGCGGAAAAATTGATTCATCCCAAAGACGCGCCCATACTGGCGGCTGCCATCAAAGAAAACGTTGACTACTTTGTTAGCTGCGAACCGACAGCGGTGCTGGGTGCAGATTTGTGTTAGTGGTAGCCGCCAGCGCATCGTGCACTTTGTGACCTAATGATGC
>FWPU01002363.1_pt1 | contig 52660 bp, 51 predicted proteins | sample 2228361 | NCBI WGS metagenome assembly FWPU01 (sample SAMEA103939777, study PRJEB20133) | metagenome | reverse complement strand
TTTTTATATGAGCTTAAGATTATTCTTTTCTATATTTATCAAATTTTTTTTAAATATTCAATCAATTTTTTCTTGAGAGATTTGGGTGATTCAACCTCAGCATGATAGTGATAGGGTAAAACAAGGTAAAAAAGAGCTGCCTCTGGTGAGGATACCTTGATTTTTAATCTCATTGAACCATCCTGAAATTCCTGCTTTTCATACCTCTGAGGAAAGTGTTTATCTTTAATATGTTTAGCCGCTTCCCTGTCATAAAATATTGAAACCCATTGAGATTTAGTCCCCTTCCATGGTCCGAACATATCCCTTTTGAAATCCTGTAAGTTATGGGAAATTGTTTCGGTACATATTTCATTCAGAAGAGTCAAATTCTTTATTTTTTTCAGGTTAAAAGTCCGCATTTCATCTTTTTTTACACAATAACCTATTAAATACCATTTACCGAAGGTGAAAATTAAAAACCAGGGAGCAACCTTTCTTCTTATTATCTTTTTTTCCTTTGAACCATAGTAGTCAAATTCTATATATTTTCTACTATAAATTGCCTCTTTTATTTTTATATACTCGTCCCTAAAATCTGCGGGAACAACATAATCGGTCATCTCAAAAATTGAACTATAATGAAAAGTTCTCGTATATTCCTGAATCTTCTGAATTATATTTTCAAGGTCCTTTGTTAAAGGAAATGTTTTTCTTTTTTAAGAAAATCAATTACTGAATTGAGTGTATATATTTCATCTTCTGTAAAGGGAATCTGTGCAAAAGAAAATTTGGTAACTATTTTTTAAAGATAATATTGGTTAGTGAGCCTGTTATACTCTATTCCAATACCTAAATTTTTTCTTATATATTCAATATCTCGCTGTATTGTTCTTTTACTCGTTCTAAATCTATCCATAAACTCCTCCATACTTACCCTCTTACCCCTTAAGAGAATTCCAATTATCTCTTGAATTCTGGAAAATTTTGGCTGATACTTCATATTTCCTACTCCTTTATATTATATATTATAAGGCAAAAATGACAGAATTTGTCGCTTATATTCATTAAATTTAAAATGCTATGAAAAATTTAAAATTACCGGATTTAAAATACTATAAAAATTCATCCTTGATAAAAAATTTCAGAGAACCCTTATCAATATCCGATATTATAAAAATAGCTTTTATTGGAAACCTAAAACACCCTTTTAATAGGTGAGAGAGGAGAAGGTAAAACAAGGCTTATGGAGGAGGTAAACTTACTCTATTTTGCAGAAAAAGGGATTTATATAAGGGCAAGACCAGATATGAAATTAAGGGAAATTTTTGAAAAATTTAATATTGAGAAAATGAAAGTTGAATTAAAGGATATAAAAGATGCTCCCTTTACAATGATAGACGAGATAAACAGAGCTCCGCCTGTAATCCAGAATGAATTTTTCCACATCCTTGATGGCTATATTGAATTTGAAAAAAGAAAAATACCACTTGGTAAAGGCTATCATATTGTATTTGCAACAGCAAATTATGAGAATGAAGGAGTAATAACAAGGTATCAGGGGATATTCCGTATGGATGCATAAATACTTGATAGATTTCATCTGATAATAAATCTTGACAATTTCACTCCCTCATCCCTTGACACAATTGAAATAATAGAAAACGGTGTTCCAGGAAAAGATGAAAATAAAAAAGACTTTTCCGGATACTTCACGAAATTATCAAAGGAAATTCATAAAATTCCATTAACCCTTGATGCGATGATCACAATGCTATACTTAAGATACGGTTTAAATTATTGCGAGAGGGCAAGTCTTTTATCAAAAAGAGCACTTATCTCAAAAATACCCTCAATATGCGAAGGATGTCACTGGCTTGGAGAGGGGGTGCGGATACATCTACCCTCCAAGCACAAGATTTTTAAAATCCCTTGTCATATTTTCAAAGGCAAAAGCATATTATCTTTGTGAAAAATCGGACAGGGAAAAAATCTGTTGATTATAAAGATATACTTGAAAATTTTTCTTTTCTTGCACAATGGAACGGAATTATAAATGAGTTTTTCATAGATGAAAAATATTCAGGTGATTCACTCAGAGCAGTAATAAGTTTGAAAAATAAAATAAAAAAAAGAAATTGAGGGTAAAAAGGAGATAATTAAAAAAAGCATTGTTCTTTCACTTAAAGGAGAAAGGGAAAAAACATCTTTAAAAGAACTTGAAGGTCACTGGAACTTTACAAAAGAAATCACCAATAGTATATTGGAAATAGCAAAAAAGGAGAATGACCTTTTAAAAATTATGAAAAAAGAGCCCTTGAAATTTGAAAAGATTGCAAAATATTATAAACATCCGTTGCTTTTATCCATGATTAGAAATGATTGAGGAAATATTTGAAAAACTTGAAGAGAAAACAGGATTCATAGGAGGAATTGTTAAAGTTTTCAAAACAGATGATAAAACAATAAAAGCGGGAATATCCGTGATAGACTGGAAAATAAAAATAAAAATAGGTAGGGATTTAGATTTTAAACAAAATTTCATAAAGGATGTACTCCTCCATGAAATTGCTCACTGGAAGGTATGTCCAAAAGATATAATAAATCACCATATTCTTCTCGATATCGCAGGGTGCGAGTTTTGTGATTCTGAATTTTCATCTTACTTAGTGAATGCCTTTGAGGACTTAATGGTTAATACATGGAATAAGTTTAAAAATCCTCCCTATGAAGGGCAAATAGAGTTTTTTAAAATTCAGATTTCCCAAAAGACTTCAAAATTCTATAAATTCTTTGTGATTTTAAACCTCTATCTCATGGTGGAAGAAAAAAGAGTAAAAAAGCTTTTTCCTGATTTTAATATTCACAAAAAAGAAAACAAGGAAATAATTGAAGATGTAAAAACACTTATCAGGGTGTGGCAAATACCCATGAATACCGATGATAAAATTTTTTATATTGTAAATCCAGAAAACTGGAAGAATATGTTCAAAAATTTTCTATCAAAGGCTAAAAAATACTTTGATTTTTTAATCATTCCCCTATCCGCCTTTGAACCTACTTTTAATCAGAAAGCAAATAAAAGAGAAAGCATTGAAAAATATATTCTTTACAAAATAAAAAGAGGGGAAATTCCTTCATTTATTTCCAAATTTGAATTTCTTGATGCATATTATAAAATTCACACACCCCTTTTAATGGTAAATCTACCTTTAAAAGGCGATTTTAAAATACCCCTTTCAAGATACGGAAAAGAAAAGTTTGACCCTAAAGACCATTCTTTTTTTGAAATAGATACAAGAAGCATTTTCTTTGACCCAAATAGTCCCTTTAAAGGAAAAATAAATTTTTACATAAGACCCTTTAAATCAGGAATAAGGGTCAGAGGAGGTGAAAAAAAGAGTTTGCCTGACCTTCTTGTGATTCTTGATTCTTCAGGTTCAATGACAGGCTATTCCCGAGAAATAATTCCCTGGGGCAAAAAATATCACAATGCAATTCTCGGAATATACGCTGTTTTTTCATTTTTAAAAAGAATAAAAATTGTTCCATACATAAAATATTGTCTTATCCAGTTCAGCAGCCATACCATAACAACCGGGTGGTTAAACTACAGGGATATGAAAATTTTCAAACAGAAACTTTTTTCTCCTGAAAGAGGTAAAACAAACCTGAGCACAAAAATAGTGGAAAAAGTTTTGGAAGAAAGTAAAAATGAAAAATTTATTTTATTAATAACGGACAGTGAAATCCATAACTGGAGCAGTATAAGGGACAGACTCATAAGACTTTTATCAAAGAATCACACCTTTTTCTTTCAAATAGGAAATGAAGGAAAAGTATCACAAATTCTAAAAAATCACTTTAATTACATAAAAGTTAAAAATCCTCAGGATTTGGCAGGAAAGATAATAGAGGTTTCAAAAAATGTATACCTTTAATACAAAAATATTCGATGAGGACATTTTAGAAATTCATAAAAGGATGAAAAACAAAAAAATAAAAGTAAAATCCGAGACCACTCCTGATACCCCTTTTGAAAAGATAAGGAGAGCAATAGAAAAATCAAAAAAAATAGAAATCCAGTATGTGAACCAAAAGGGGGAAAAAACTATAAGGGTAATAAAGCCTGAGAGCATAAAAAATGGAAATCTAATTGCCTATTGCTATCTGAGAAATTCATGGAGAGTATTCGAAATAAAAAGGATAGAAAAAATTAAATTGATTTGAGTGTGTCCAGCCAAAACCGTGAACAGGGGAGGCTGACTGAAGATGACCCTTTAATTATTAATTTTTAGACAACCCCTAAACCTTAAAATTAAGGAGTTCAATTTGAAAAATTTTTCAAAAATCCATTATTATATATTTCTCAATACAAAAAGGGGGGGTAGTGTGTTCTTTTTTTAATAAAAAAGTATGATTTGATAGTCTTTTGAGATTTTATCAATATTTTCTCAATGTTTCTCAAAAATTTATCAACAAATCTCAATTCCTGTTGACAATATATAAAATAGGATGACATAAATTGTCACAGAAAAGGCGTATATTTTAGGTATGAAAAAAATAAAAAAAATAAAAAGGAGGTTAATATGTTTCTTAAAGGCATAGGAATATACGGAATGGAAGAGGTTGAGGACTTCATTCTTGCCTCGCTTGTTACAGGCGACCCCCTTCTTCTTGTAGGTGATGTAGGAAGTGCGAAAACACTTCTATCAAGAAAAATAGCGGAGTCTCTGAGTCTAAAATTCCATGCCTATGATGCATCAAAGGCACTCTTTGAGGATGTTATAGGGTTTCCGAATCCAGATGGTTTTGAAAAAGGAGAGATAAACTATGTTCCTACCCCAATTTCAATATGGGATAAGGAATTCATTCTTATAGATGAAATATCAAGGGCAGAACCACAGATGCAAAACAAATGGCTTGAAATTATAAGAGAAAGAAAGATAATGGGTGTGAAATTAAAAAATCTGAAATATATATTCGGAGCCATGAATCCGCCTGATTATCTCGGAACAAATTATCTTGACAGAGCATTTGCAGGAAGATTTGCTTTCATAATAGAGGTTCCATCAATTAGAAAGATGCGAGAGGAGGAGATGGAAAAAATAATAGAGACAATCTCCGATGAGGATGCACCTATGATAAATGAAAAAAGAGAAGGGGGAAATTCTGAGGAACTCAACAGATTTATTGAGGAATGCAGAAGGAGTTTCATAAGGGTGGAAAAAGAAATGGGTAAAACAGTAAAAAGTTATATTGTCTATCTTCTCGAAGAGATTAAAAACTCTGAACTATTTATAGACGGAAGAAGGGCCGGTATGATTTACAGGAATATACTTTCCGTAATATCGGTGCAGTTAAACAAGGGAAATTTCAGAAATGAAAATTTACCCCCAATCCTTTATAAAACAATTTTTCTGTCCCTACCCTTTAAGATAACAGGGGAAAAGTTTAATCCAGAACTTTTTATCCTTGTTCATTCTGAAACATTAAGAAAACTTGAAGGAAAGAGGTTTTTCGGACCGAATGCAGTGGAGTCCCTTTATCAGGAGGAGACCCTTTCCAATCTTTTGAACGCTGTTGACTCTTCGGCTTCCATACACAAAAGAACAATTAACACCACGAGTCTTCTGTTTTTCCTGCAGCAAGTCCTTACCGGAAAGGCAAAAACATCAAAAAACTTTTTATCCACCTGTTTAAGGATATTTGCGGAAAGAACAATATCCTCTGACCTGCCCGAATATCCTTTTCTCCTTTTCAGAACCTCCAATGTTCCTGATTTAAACAACCCATTCGAATCCCTTGCTTTCAATCTTACCAATTACGACCAACAGAACTTAAAAGGTAAGGGGTTTTTCTCCACAATCTCGGATGAGGTTCGAGAAATATTTTGTGAGTATAAAAATTCCTTAAAAAATCTTTCTTAGAGGAGTAGAAATGAAAATAAATGTATTAAAATCCATAATAAAGGAAAGAATGGTTGAAGTGCTTGAATTAAGAAAAGAGGATATTCCACTTATAGATATTCTCAAATATGGGATGTGTGATATAGAAGTTGTTATGGAAGAGCCCATAAAGTATTTTTTTGAGGAACCAATATTTTATGATTTAAGAAAAAAATCAGGACTTCCTGAATTCAAAATAAATATATATGGAAAGGTTAAAAAAATAAAAGGAATCATATTTTCCACTTCCAGAGAAGATGCAGTTGAGTTTCTATCAAAATACTATGTTGAAGGTGATAGTGTAATAGATTCCTGTATAGAACTCGCACCCACAAAAAGAGAAGGTATTCAGAGGGCTTTTTTGAATTATTCTGAAGATATAGAAATTGTCATATCTGACTTTGGCGACCTACTTGAGGAAAAATTTTCAATAGTAAAAATGGTGAGGTACAGGGATTTATATGTATGCTCAATTTATGATTTTGAGAAAATGGTTCTAACAAGGGATAAATTCATAAAGGTGAAAAATTACAGAATTCCTCGCACAGAATACCTTATATTCTTTACAAAAAGGAAAAACAAAACTTTAAGAAGGGGATTTGCAGGGAGTTTTATATATAGAAAAAATCTAAGGAAAAAAGTTTATGATATTGAAGTGCAAAAATGCCTTTATTACAACGGAAGAGAATTCAGTTTTCCAGAATTAATTTCATCAAAGATTGTATCAAACTTCGAAAAATACGGAAATATGATGCTGATTTCATCGTATGTGTTTGGTTATAACTTTCTTAAATTCAGGGCATTTGTGCCATTTAAAAAATTTTTAAAGAGAAAAATATCTACAAAAAGGATAAAGAATCCGTTCGGAGTGCCAGCAGTATTTGCATTTGACTCAAAAATCCCTATAAATCTTCCTAATAACACAAGGGTGATTGATGATGAGGAAACAATTTATGCATTCAATTACATAAAGAGTAAGAAAAGGACACCCTTTGATTTTCCAATTGTTTACTTTCATCCATCAGTGAAAGAGGGTACAGAATTTCTTTTAATAGCGAGTTTATAAAATGCTAACTCCTGAAGGATTTAAAATTTTAAAAATAGTTTTTTCTACAATAGAAATTCATGAGGATGAAAATACCCCGACTGCTGAAATCCACAAAGGCAATGGATTTTATTATATAAAAATGGGGAAGAGGTTTAAAGAAAAATTCATAAAAACACAAGAAGATTACTATTTTGTATTAATTCACGAATATCTTCATACTTTTCTGTCCCATTTCTATTTGGGAAAATATTACAGCGAGACTGAGAAAGAAAACAAAGCACTTTTAAACTTCATATTTGATTCAATCGTCAACTATTTCATAGCAAAGAATCTGCTTTTAAGAGAACCTCCTCTTTTAAAAAAGTTATACAAAAACCTCCCCTATTCCCTTTATATGTTTCTCAATCCTTACGAACTTGTAAAAAAGGGAAAGTTAAGGGGTAAACCTCTTGCATTTTTGAAAAAGAAAAAAGTGCACAGAGCAGATGAAGTTAAATTATGGATAAACTCATTTCTCTATTCTGGTGAAGAGGATATACATGGATTTATATCTTTTATGAAATCCTATTTAAAGGAAAACTTTGCACGAATATATCATAACATAATCTTTATTGATAGATTAAAAGAGTTTTCAGAAAAAATTCCCTCTTTTTTGAAAGAATTTTGGGAGAAAAGAGCAGGATACAATGAAGATGAGGAAATTGATAAAATTAAAATAAAACAGGGAGATAAATTCAGTGAGGAAACAATAACAGCATTCAAGATGGCAATAAAAAGGGTTCTTGCAAAAGGAAAAGGGTTTATAAATGATTTTAAAATAGAAAAGACAAAGTCAATCGTTCCTTTTCCGGGAAGAAAAGAATTCGTATTTATTAAAAAAAGAATATATCCTGTATTTTTCAAAAGACCTATAAGATATACTGTTCCTGATAATAAAAGACCCAGAATATACATAGATGTTTCAGACTCAACCTCAGAACTATGGCCTTTCATTTACGGAATATGCTATTTTCTCAAGAACTCCATAGGCGAACCGATTTATCTATTTTCAAACAAGGTATATGAGATAACCCTTGAAGAAATGAAATCGGGTAAGGTAAGGACAACCGGTGGAACAGATTTTGATTGTGTTGTAAACCACATACTTAAAAATGGATTCAAAAAAGCGCTTTTAATAACTGATGGATGTGCGGGTTTAAGTAGTAATTTAAAAGATGAACTTTTAAAAAAACAGGTTGAAATATATGTGATTTTAATTGAAAACTACCTGATGCGTGAGTATTACACCCTTAAAAGCATTGCAAAAAAGATGTGGTGCGTGGATTTTAAGTGAAAAGATGATTTTTTAAAATCTGTGTCAGGAATTTTCGTTCATAAGTTTATAATTTTTAACATAAAAAGGAGGTAAAAGATGTGTGAACTTAGGGGAATATGTTTCAACAAAAAAGTAAGCCCCTGGATTTCATTCAGGGTTTTAAAAAAAGAGGCAAAAGCAATCCGGATGGATGGAGAATAGGTTATTATCCTGATGAATTCGCACAGATAATAAAAGAACTTTCTACTACCTTTTATGCCAATCCTGAAAAAAGAAATTTGATTGATATAAAAATTGAGGTTCTACTATAATTTTTTATTCAAGTGAGGTAAAAATGAAAAAATCAAATGATGAAGTTGTAAGATTGGGGAAAAAAAATTGAAGAACTGGCTCATAAAGTTTACGGAAAGCTTGGTGAATTTGGATTTATAGAGGAGATCAAATATGAATCCGCTCTTGCTTATGAATTTCGTAATGCAGGATTAAAATATTTAGAGCAGGTCCCGGTTGATATAATGTATGGAACACAGGTTGTAAAAAGAGGTATTGTAGATTTTATTGTATTTGACGAATCCGAAGAAATAGGTATTCTTGTGGAGTTAAAATCTAAGGCAAATACAAATGGAGAGTTTCTACATCAGTTGGTTAAGTATTACGAAGCACTTACAGATAAAAATGGCACATTTCCCAAGTTCATTTCAGATAGAATAAAAGGTGCAGTAATTATAAACTGGATTTCTTCTGACAAAACAGGAAAGATATTATTAGAAGAATTCGAGGAACAGAGCGAAAGAATAGAATATAAAGAAGATTTTGAAAACCTTAAAGAAATAAAGGATAAGATTAAAATTATTGAAATTGAGGTTAAAAAAAGGAGGATTGAAAAATTGTAGCGATGCGATTTATGGCACAAAAATTTTTTAATTTGAAAATTTTTGATTTTGATGTGTTTTTACTATTAAAAATATTTACTAATGGGAATACAAAACAGGGTTCCAACCCCTTTAAATAAACAAAAAGGAAACTATGACCTATAAAGAAAGGGTGCAAGATGAAATAAAAGAAGAGAGATTGAGAGGACTCTGGCAAAAAATATGTGAAGCCTATGAACAAAGTGGAGTTGAGCAGATAAAATCGGTGCTCATCTCCCGGATAGATGAAATGAAAAAGGATTATGGAAAGCAACTTAAAAATCTTGAAAAAATGCTTTAATTGAGGTATACAATGTTGAAAATTAAAAGAATAGAAATAGAAGGGTTCAGAGGATTTACTATAAAGATCTCCCTAGAATTTGAGAATCCCGTTACTCTATTATATGGTGGAAATCACCAGGGTAAGAGTAGTGTCCTGAATGCAATCGAATGGTGTTTATATGGATACGAGTGTATTGGTGATAAATCTGGAATTCGTGAACGTGTGGGGAAAGGTGAATTTGAGTGGAGAGTTGTAAATGACAATTTTGAAAAGACCCAAGTAAGATTGGAATTCGAGGGTGGCTTTTCTATCAACCGAGCCGAAATCTCTGTTCCGGTGCTGTTACATCGGACAACAAGCGAATTCGCGGTTTGCTATCACTCACCCAAATCCTTATAGGTTTTACATACTCACAAAACGTCAGATTGTATGAAAAATAGGAATTAGATGTAAGAAGAGAAGGTGAAATTTCTTTAAAAAATTTCAGAATGAATCCCAATAACTCTTTGCTCTTTTTCTTTATCTTTCTTTTTAAAGTTGTTTCTTTCTCACTGATTCTATCAGATTTCTTATACCCACTATATTTTAAACACCTTTGTTATCCCATGTTTGACAAATTCGGCAACAAAATACCGCTTTTACGCATAACCCTAATATAATTAATCCTCTAAAATATCAACAAAATCAATAATTTTCGCAAATTCCTGTTTATTTATCTTCTATTTTTAAACGAATTTTAGTAGTGACAAAATTTTATTTTTACCTTTTGACAAATTCTTGATTTTATGTTATAATATATTGAAATATGGACAAATTTAAATTGGAGTGACAAAAATATTTCTAAGAATAGTTGGAGCTAAATATAAAAAGATAAATACAGCACGAGATGCTTTAGAATTTTCTAAGCAAGTGAAGGTGATTGAGTTAGAGGTTAGTGAAAGGGTAATAAGATTAATTACGCAAAAAGTTGGGAAGATAACAGAGAAAATATTCAATTTAATTGGTATAAAATTGCCACAATATGTTAAAGAAATAAAGGTAGAAGAATTTACTTATCAAAAAGGAGTTCAAAAAGAGTTATTTTATTAAGAATTTTAAAAAAATGATAAATGTAGTGGCGGGCTGAAATAAAAAATGCTTAATTTTTAAGCACTTTAGAATCTAAATGTCAAATATGGGTTAAGAAACAAAACTAAAATATAAAATTCATCTTTTACAAAATCTCGCAGACTAACATAAAAATTTAATTTGTCTATAAAAATAAAAAAACACAATATAAAGATAAATTTCAGGAAAACTTGGCTGAATTTTTGATGAGAAAATTTGCGAGATTAACTTTTTTTCTTACCTCTACATCTTTTCAGCCATAACTATAAAATCCACAAACTATTCCTTCTACTTTTGCGAAAAAGTGAAAAATTGAAGTTATATAAGTGCCTCATTAAAGGCAGTAAGTTCTACAAAAATGAATTGGGAGATTAATATTAAAATTATCAGCAAAGCATGGGGTTGACAATCAAAATTGTTTTTTATTATAATTAAACCTATATGATTAAAATATTCTTGATTTTCCAGTTCTCTTTGCCTCCCTTACCTGTTTCAGAAGTAATTGCAAGGGATGTTCCAAATGATGCGGGTGGCAAAATACAAATTGAGTGGGAACTTTCTCCAGATGACTCAATAATAGATTTTTACACAGTTTTCAAACAGGAAAAAATTGAAGGAGAGTGGAGTGAACCTGAAACATTGACAGTTGTGAGGAGTAGCACAAGTTCGGTCACTGATACTGATTGCAAGGATGGAGTTGAATACAGGTATTTTATAAGGGCATCAAAAGGAGAGGAATTTAGTGATAGCCCATTTTCATATATAGCAATATCATCTCCTCAGTGGTTTCATAAAAAAAGATTAAGCGTCTTAATTCTGCTTATAATAATTATAGGACTTCTTATCTACTTTATTCAAAAAACAAGAAAGGGTGAAGAGCTTTTTATAAGAAAGATTGCAGGTCTTGATGCTCTTGATGAGGCTGTTGGAAGGTCAACAGAACTTGGAAGACCACTTTTATTTGTTCTTGGACTGGGAACAATTGCTGATATACCAACGATTGCGGGGCTTTCCATTCTAAAGAGAGTTTCAAAAAAATCCGCTGAATATGAGACGGATTTAATAGTTCCCTGTTTTGACCCTGTTGTTTTTGTTGCAGCACAGGAAACAGTTAAAGAAGGCTATATAGAAGGTGGAAGACCCGACTTGTTTAAAGAAGGGAATGTGTTTTTCCTTTCCTATGACCAGTTCGGATATGCCGCAGGAGTTGATGGAATAATGGTGAGAGAAAAACCCGGTGCAGTATTTTTACAGGGATACTTTTATGCAGAATCCCTTATACTTGCAGAGACAGGTAACTCCATAGGAGCAATTCAGATTTCAGGAACAACTGCAGTTACACAATTGCCATTCTTTATTGCTGCAACTGATTATACTCTAATAGGAGAGGAGATGTATGCGGCGAGTGCCTATTTAACAAAGGATGCTTTATCCCTTGCAACAATAAAGGGTGAAGACTGGTTGAAAATTCTACTAATAGCTGTGATACTGCTGGGAATAATTTTTGAAAGCATTGCATTTTTTACAAAGATATCCTGGTTCCATATATTGAAAAACTTTTTTACAGTGGTGTGATATGAAAAAAGAAGTTCCTCTTGCAATAACCTTTATCTCAGGATTTTTGCTCATAGTAGCACTTTTTATACCCCATGAACCCTTTGGGAGTCTTCAAGAAAGATTTAATGACTGGTACATAATTGTATCAGGGTTTACGCTGATTCTTGGAGTTGATTCTCTTATTTTATACCACTGGAGAAAGATAAAAAGGAAAGAGAAGGAAGCCCCCTATTCAATGATTTTAATATTAACATTTGTTATTGTTCTCGCATGGGGCATATATTCAGGTGTAAAGCACGGAAACCCCTTTGCACCTGCGTCCTCATTTTTAAGATATTTTTACACCTATATGTTTGTTCCCCTTCAGGCAACCATGTTTTCATTGCTTGCCTTTTTTATTGCATCTGCTGCATACAGGGCATTTAGAGCAAGGGGACTTAACGCAACATTACTACTCGTATCCGCAGGAATTGTTATGCTGGGTAGGGTTCCGAAAGGTGAGGAGGCATCACCTTATTTTATAGGAATAACCCTTATTCTGCTTGCAATAGTTTCTACGCTTGAAGGGATTTCAAGGGTGGAAGTTTATGAAAAGATAATATTTTTTGGGCTTGCAATAATTTCAATAATTGCAATTTTCCCTTCCGCATGGTTTTTGAAAGTAAATCTGCCAAAACTTGCAGACTGGGTTATGAATGTTCCACAGCTCGGAGCAAAAAGGGGACTTTTCATAGGAATATGGCTCGGTGCTATTGCAATGGCAATAAGAATAATACTTGGAATTGAAAGGACATATTTGAAATGAGAGAGTTTTTTGAAAGAATTTCAAGAATTGATAGAAGAATTATTTATCTTCTTATATTTATAGGTGTTACAATACCTCTTTTAACCAGGAAGGGATTTGAGTTTAAACCCCTTAAGGAAGTTGAAACTGCTTATAATTTCATAGAGAATCTTCCTGAGGGCTCAAATGTCCTTGTATCAATAGACTATGATGCAGCGAGTATGCCTGAACTCCAGCCTCTTCTTGAGGTTATGCTCATGCATCTTTTTAGAAATAATTTAAAGGTGATTATGCTTGGGCACTGGCCTTTGGGCTTACCTTTAGGACAAATTGCCCTTGAAAAGATAGCAAAAAAAATGGGCAAGAAATACGGGGAAGATTATGTATTTCTGGGTTATAGACCAGGTATTGCAGCTGTTATCCTTAACATAGGTAAAGAAATAAGAGGAGTTTTTGATGTTGATTACAAAGGCACTTCTCTTGATTCACTCCCAATAACAAAAGATGTGCACAATTATGATGATATAGCACTTCTTATAGGGTTTGAAGCAGGTTCTGTAGGAGATTTATGGGTCCAGTTTGCACAGGCACGATTCAACCAGAAAATAATTTTGACATCAACCGCAGTTGTGACGCCAGACCTTTATCCCTATTATCAGGCAAAACAGATTGTGGGGCTCATAGGAGGACTCAGAGGCGCTGCTGACTATGAAATACTTGTTAAAAAGAAAGGTTTTGCATATGCAGGAATGACTGCCCAGACAATAATCCATATAATAATAATTACTCTGATTCTTATAGGAAATATAGGTTACCTTGCATTGAGGAGAACAAGATGATAGACACAATATTTCTATGGATAGCGGTGGGTCTGACACTTGCAATATTTTCATTTCTTTACAAAGATAATCCCTTTTATAAAGTTGCAGAACATATATATGTTGGCTCTGCTGCATCTTTCTGGTTTTTGTATCTCTGGTTTTTTGATGTAGAACCAAAAATTTTAGGTCCTTTTAAAGAAGTTTTCCATATCCACGGATTCTGGAGAATGTGGGTACATTTTGGAGCAACTCAGTGGATTTTATTCATACCTATATTCCTGTCTATATGCATGCTTTTAAGATTTATTCCGCGTGTTGCATGGCTTTCAAGATGGGCAATTGCTTTTACAGTTGGAATGGCTGCAGGTCTTGGTATTACAGGAGCACTTCAGGGATACATAGTTCCCCAGACACAGGCAACTTTGTTGCCTGTCTGGTCCGGAGACCTACTTGCAAGTTTTAACAACATCATAATAATAGTTGCAACTCTCACAACACTCGTGTATTTCTTTTTCTCAAAAGAACATAAAGGTGTTATAGGAGGATTTGCAAAAGTCGGAATAACTTTCATAATGATAGCATTTGGAGCGTCCTTCGGTTATACTGTGATGGCACGTATTTCCCTACTTATAGGAAGAATTCACTTTTTGATATTCGAGTGGCTTGGTTCTTTATTTTAATATTTTTATCTCAAGCTAATTTAAGGGAAGAACTTTTCTTTTCAAATCCTCAAAAATATAGAGTATACTATTTTGATTTGAGAATTGAATACTTAAAACAGAAAGATTTTGAAAAACTTTATAAGATTTCTCAAAAAGCGGTTCAAGAAATGGGAAAAGTAGAAATATACTATTCAGATTTTATGGTATCGAGATATTTCACAGATAGAAAGGTAGAATCATTGATAGACTCAATTGTTAAATTTTTTAATGAAGAAAGTATAAAAAGAATTTTGTTTCAGACAATCACTTTAAGATGTTATAAGGGGGGAGAAGAAATTATATCTTATATAAGAAGAAAAAACAAAGATGATAAAATTTATTCTGAAATTATGTACAGAATATATATTGAAAGGAATAATTATAACAATGCTTTCAGGGAATTAAAAAAATTTGAAAATAAAAATCTTATTGAAATAGAACTTAAAAGAATTGCAAAAAAAATTGATTTCAATGAGATTGAAAAAGAATTCAGAGATAATGAGGAATTTTATTCTGTTCTTGCTGATATAGCCCTTTTAAAAGGATTTTCTGAAAAAGCTCTAAATTACTTTATAAAATCAAAAAATGAAGAAAAGATAAAAGAATATCTTGAAAAAAAACCTTCTTTTATAATAAAATTTACAGATGAAGAAAAGGACCCTCTGATTTTATTTTACAGAGCAAAAGCCTTTGAAAGAGAGGGAGATACAGAAAAAGCACTTGAAATTTATGAGAAAATTGAAGGTAAGATTAAAAAGTATGAAGATGAGGTAAATTATTCAATTACCAAGATATGTCTTGAAAAAAAGGATTTTAATGAGATTGAGAAAAGAATTTCAAAGATAGAAAATATAGATAAAAAAAATCAGATTCTTTCAATTTATAATTTATTAAAAGGAAACCCTGAAAAGAATTTCTCAATCTTAAAAGATATGAAAACGCGAGATGCTCTTTTTTATCTTTCATTGTCCTACTACTTTTCAAAAAATTTTTCAAAGGCAGAAACAACATTTTTTAGATTTATAGAAAACTTTCCAGATGATAAAAGGGTGCCGGAAATTCTTTTTTTATCCTATTTGTTAATAAATTTTAAAAACAACCTGAAAAATTATGCTGAAATTCACTATAAGATTTTTAAAGGGGAAAACATAGAACCACCTGAAGTAGAGGAAAAAATAGACTTTCTATACAATTTTCTTTATGCAAAATATTTAAAACAAAAAGGTAATCTTAAGGAAAGTTTAAAATTATTTGAAAAAATATCAAAAGGTGAGGAAATCCCTGAAATAATAAAAGTAAAATCTTTAATGGAAACTGCTGAAATCTATGAAAAAAAAGACAAGAATAAGACAAAGGAAATTTATAAAGAAATTCTTTTAAAATATCCTGAAAATCCGTTTTTCCCTTATATTCAGGAAAGAATTAAGAAGTTATAGATTGATTATACTAAAAGGCGCAAGATGGGCGAAAAAACAAGAAAGATTTATCACTTTAATTTGGTTTGTTTAGTATCCTACATCTGACCTCGACTCTGTTGGAATAGTTTACAACTATGGCGTGATTCACATTCATTGCCTTAATCGTGTTGTTCTCGTTTGTTTTTTTAATTTCAGTGGTTTTTTCTTTTTCAACCCTGACCTTAATCCCCAACTCCTTCAGCTTTCTACCTTCACTCAAAACACATTTTCAGCGCATCAATGGCTGATAGACAGAGGTTGAAGATTGATAATTTATGTTATTTAATTTTTTCAAAGTAATATTTTGTTGGAATTAAAACATATTTTTTCTTTAAAATATTCTTCTATTTCAAAGGTTAAAATAAAAGCGTTTACAAAAATTTTTAAAAGATTGGTGAATAAAAGAAGGATAGATATTTTAAAACTTCTCCTTTATAAAAAAGAGATGGAACTTGAAAAAATTATTAAAAGACTCCGAAGACCTTACAAAACAATTGCGAGACATCTTAAGATACTCGAACATAGTAATCTTGTGGAATCAGGGAGCAGAGACATAATCGCATACTGTAATAATCTGGTGATTCCAAAAACACTAAAATTTTCTTTAAAAAAGGTTGAAAAATAGCAAAAGCATAGTTAAAAGAAGTATATAATGAAAAAAAAGAATGTAAAGGAAAGATTACCTATCTCAGTAATCATTCTCACTTACAACGAGGGAAAAAATATTGAAAAATGTTTGGAATCGGTTTATGAATGGGTGGATGAAATTTTTATTGTCGACTCAGGAAGTATAGACAAAACTTTGGAGATAACAAAAACATATACTGATAAAATCTATTATCACTCCTTTGAAACACATTCAAAACAGTGGGCTTGGGCGTTGAATAATCTGCCAATTAAAAATCAATGGGTTTTAGGATTAGATGCTGATCAGGTAATAACTCCTGAGCTTGCAGATGAAATGAGCAGAATCTTTATCAATAAGGAAATAGATAAATACCATGGTTATTACATAAAGAGAAGACAAATATTTTTGGGTAAATGGATAAGACATGGCGGATACTATCCATATTATTTATTAAAACTATTCAAGAAAGATTGCGTCAAAATCGAAGAAAAAGAACTGATAGATCACCATTTTTATGTGAATGGCAATACAGGAAAGTTCAAAAATGATTTAATAGAGTGGAATCGTAAAGAAGACGATCTTTCATTCTGGATCGACAAACATAATAGATATGCAACTCTACAAGCAATTGAAGAGATTTATCTTAGAGATAAGCCTGATGACAAAAGCAGCCTTTTCGGCAATAAAGATCAGAGAACACTCTGGCTAAAAAATAAAATATGGAGAAGACTTCCACTATTCATTCGCTCTTTCCTTTATTTTATCTACCGCTATTTTTTTCGGCTGGGTTTTCTTGATGGAGTGGAAGGGCTCATCTTCCACCTACTCCAGGGCTTCTGGTACAGGTTTATGGTGGATGTGAGGATATGGGAGATGAAAAGAAGTAAAAGTGCCGAATGATTTACAACCCGTAATATGATTATTTTAGGAATTAATTCATATCATCCTGATGCTTCTGCCTGTATAGTTGTGGATGGTAAATTAATTGCTGCATGTGAAGAGGAAAGATTTACAAGAATTAAACATTATGCTGGTTTTCCTGAAAATGCAATTAAGTTTTGCCTGAAAAAGGCAGGAGTTGATATAAAGAGTGTTGATTACATTGCAATACCAAGAGAACCCAACGCAAGAGTTTTTAATAAAATCCTTTACGGGCTTAGAATACCCGCTCTTACTTTAAAAAGAATTACAGCGTGGAGGAAAACTTTCGATGTTAAGAAAAGACTGTCCAAAATATTTGATATTCCTGAGGAGAATATAAAGGCAAAAATTTTCAGAGTTGAACACCACAGAGCCCATCTTGCCTCTTCTTTCCTTGTCTCTCCCTTTGAAAAGGCATTTTTATTCTCAGCCGATGCACTGGGAGATTTTGCCTCAACAATGTGGGGATATGGTGAAGGAAACAATATTAAAGTTCTGGGTGATATAAAATTCCCTCATTCCCTCGGGTTTTACTATACAGCCATAACCCAGTACTTGGGATTTCTAAAATTCGGAGATGAGTACAAGGTTATGGGACTTTCTGCTTATGGGGAGCCTGAATTTGAAAAGGAATTTTCACAAATTTTAAAAATAAAGGGGAAACTTTTTGAACTCGGTCTTAATTACTTTATCCATCACAAAAAATTGATTGATTTAAATTTTGAAGGTTATCCTGAAATTGATATATTATTTTCAGAGCATCTTGAAAAGCTACTCGGGGAAAAAAGATGGTCCGGTGAACCAATTGAGAAAAAACACGAAAATATTGCGTCAACTCTCCAAATTCATTTTGAAAAAGTGCTTTTTCATATTATGAATTCCCTTTACCATAAATATAATCCTGACACAGTAAACCTTTGCCTGGCGGGTGGGGTTGCCTTTAACTGTGTTGCAAATGGAAAGATTTTTGACAATACGAAGTTTGAAAAGGTTTATATCCAATCCGCTGCGGGAGACGCCGGTCTTGCAATAGGTTCAGCCTTTTATCTCTGGAATCATGTGTTTAGTAATAAAAGAGAATTTGTAATGGAACATGCTTACTGGGGACCTGATTATTCAGAAGAAGAAATAGAAAAAGAAATTTTAAAAAATAAAAACGAGATAATGAATTATGGTTTAAAAATAGAAGAAATAAAAAATGAAGATAAACTCTGTAAAATTACATCTAAACATATTTCCGAAGGTAAAATAGTTGGATGGTTTCAAGGAAGAACCGAATGGGGACCAAGAGCTCTTGGAGCAAGGAGCATAGTTTGTGACCCAAGAGTAAAGGAGATGAAGGATATATTGAATAAGAGGATAAAACACAGGGAAACCTTTCGCCCATTTGCACCATCTATCCTTGAAGAGAAGGCAGGTGAATATTTTGAGAAGACTCATCCATCACCTTTTATGCTTTTTGCCTATAAGGTAAAACCCGATAAGATAAATTTAATCCCTGCCCCAACACATATTGATGGAACAGGAAGACTTCAAACTGTAGGTAAAAAGACAAATCCTAAATACTGGAAACTGATAAAAGAATTTGAAAATATTACTGGAATTCCTGTAGTTTTAAACACATCTTTTAATGAGAATGAACCAATTGTCAATACACCAGAAGAAGCCATTGATTGCTTTTTAAGAACAAAAATGGATGTTCTTGTGATTGGTGACCTAATACTACACCCCGGGGTGCAGGAAGCAGATTGTAAATTTATTTGACATTCCTCTCCTGTTCTCTTTATGATGTTAATATATGGAAAAAATTACTTTTATTAATCGCTCTTTCTATCCAGATATAGAAGCAACAGGACAATTTTATACTGAACTTGCAGAATTTCTATTAAAAAAATTTGATATAACTTTTGTCTGCGGTTTTTCTTATTATGTTAAGATTCACGATTTTGGTTTCAAATTATGGCGAAAGGAGAAATATAAAAATGTAAAAATTATAAGGGTAAGACATACACTTTTCTGGAAGGGCAATGTTTTAGGAAGGTTCATAAACTGGCTAACATTTTCATTTGTCTCATTTTTTGTGCTTTTGAAGATTAAACCCAAAACAATTGTATGTGGAACAGACCCTCCTTTACTGGGAATTTTATGTTATGTCCTGAAAAAGTTAAAGAATATCCGGTTTATTTATGGATGTAACGACATCTATCCTGATGTGGCAATATCTCTGGGAACATTTAAAAAAGGATTTTTTACTAATTCCTTTGACTATCTTAATAAAAAAGCTCTCATTAATTCCCTTAAAATAATAGCACTCAGTGAAGATATGAAGGAATTAATAGCGAACAAGAAGGTTGAAAGGAAGAAAATTTATGTTATACCAAGCTGGGTTGATACTGGGAGAATATCTCCTGTTTCAAAAGGTAATAATATATTCTTGAGAAAGTATAACTTGAAGGATAAATTTGTTATGATGTATTCGGGTAATATGGGTCTTCCCCATAATCTTGATATTTTGATTGATGCCCTTGAAAAATTGAAGAGTAAAGAAGATTGGATAATGGTGTTTGTGGGAGATGGTGTAAAAAAGAAGGATATTTTAAAAAAAGTAAAGGATAAAAATCTTTCTGATAGGGTAAAATTTTTGCCCTATCAACCAAAGGATTTTCTTTCTCACTCCTTAAGTGCAGCAGATTTACATATTGTATCTTTAAAAAAGGGGGTAAAAGGAGCGTGTGTTCCATCAAAGGTTTATGGAATCCTGTCAGCAGGCAGACCCTTTATATCAATATGTGATGAAGATTCAAATTCTTCAATAATAGCAAATAAGTATAATTGTGGAGTTTGTGCAGACCCTGAAGATGTTAATGATATAAAAGATAAAATTGAGTGGGTGATGAAAAACAGAGAAATTTCAAGAAAGATGGGAGAAAATGCAAGAAAAACAGCTATTAAGAAATTTGATAAAGGTATTATATTAAAAAAATGGGGAAGATTCATGGAGGAAGTATCCATTGATTAATATATTCTCAATTATATTCTCCTTTCTCTTCTGTATGTTCCTGACAATTTCATTCATACCCATTGTTCATAAACTGGGGAAAAATTTTAATATAGTAGATTTTCCAGATGAAGAGAGAAAAATTCATCAAAAGCCTTTACCAAGAACAGCAGGAATAGCAATTGCACTGTCAATTATACTCACATTTTTCTTTTTCCCGAAAGAGAAAATAATATATTACCTTATTCCTTTTTCTCTTTTATTCTTTACAATGGGATTTGCAGATGATACTGGAACAAAGATGAGGAATGTGTATAAATGGCTGATAGGAGCAGGAATTGTCCTGATATTCAGCATTTTCACTCCTTTTAGAGTTAAGAATTTAGGGAATCTTTTAGGCTTTGGTAATATAACTATGGATTTTATTCTTTCTTTAATATTTTCCATATTCGCAATAAACTGTGTTGTGCACTCTTTTAATTTAATAGACGGCATTGATGGACTTGCAGGCGGAGTTAGTTTTCTGGCGAGTTTGGGCTTTGCCTTTTTAAATTTCAAAAATTCTAACTTTTATCTTGCCTGTGTTTCAGCAGGTATTGCAGGTGCATCAGTTGGTTTCTTGTTTTTTAACTTTTATCCTGCGAAAATTTTTCTCGGAGATGCTGGAAGTTTTTTCTTAGGAGCAATGCTTACAGGGATTTCTGTATTTTCAGCAAAGGAAGGTTATGGAAGTATAAAACCCATTCAAACAGTTTTAATACTCTCACTGCCAATCTCTGATATGATGTGGACAGTTTTAAGAAGGGGAGTTACCAGTAAAGATGTATTCAATGCAGACCTTAGTCATCTTCATTACAGGATTTTAAAAAAGGTCAAATCCCAGAGAAAAACAGTCCTTATTTTACTTGCACTTTCCCTTTTCTTTAGTCTTGAGGCCATTTTCTTAGGAGATTTGCCCGATTATATTCTTTTTCTTATATTCTGGATTAACTTTTTTATTGTGGGATTTTTTGATAGAGTTTTTAAATGATTGGAATTGACAAAATTAGATGTTTCTCGTATAATATAAATTCTTGTTTATCCCATTTTTGCGGGAGTAGCTCAGCCGGTAGAGCGCTACCTTGCCAAGGTAGGGGTCGCGGGTTCAAATCCCGTCTCCCGCTTTGTAATTTGAATTAAAAATTAGGGTCTGAAATTTATCATGTTTAATTCCCGAAAATTAAGAGAAAGTTTCTTAAAATTCTTTAAGGAAAAAAAGCATAAAATTATGCCTTCTTCTTCACTTATTCCTGAGAATGACCCTACACTTCTTTTTACTACCGCGGGGATGGTTCAATTCAAGCCCTATTACTCTGGTGCTATCCCTCTTCCTTTTACAAGGGCAGCCAGTTGTCAGAAATGCTTGAGGGTTACAGACCTTGAAAGGGTTGGCAAAACCTTGAGACATCATACATTTTTTGAGATGCTGGGTAATTTTTCTTTTGGAGATTATTTTAAGGAAGAAGCAATAACATGGGCGTGGGACTTTGTAATAGAAATTCTTGGAATAGATAAGGAGAAACTTTTTGTTTCGGTCTATTATGAAGATAATGAGTCATATAATATTTGGAGAAAGAAGATAAGCTTGCCAGAAGAAAAGATTTATAAACTCGGCAAGAAGGACAATTTTTGGGGACCTGCAGGAAAAACAGGTGCATGTGGTCCTTCAACAGAAATTTATTATGACTTAGGAGAAGAATTTGGATGTGGAAAGGAAGAATGTGGTCTAACTTGTGATTGTGATAGATTTATTGAATTCTGGAATCTTGTTTTCCCCCAATATGATATGCAGGAAGATGGAACACTTTTACCTCTGAAAAATAAAGGAGTTGATACAGGTATGGGTTTTGAAAGAACCCTTTTGATTCTCCAAAATAAAAAATCAAACTATGAAACCGATGTTTTTCATCCGATAATAAAGAATTTAGAAAAAATATTTAACAGACCTTATAAAAATGCAAAAATTCCTTTTAATGTAATTGCTGACCACATAAGAACTCTTGTTTTTGCAATAAGCGATGGCGTGTATCCTTCAAATTTTGGGAGAGGATATGTTTTGAGAAAAATATTAAGAAGGGCGTTAAGATTTGCACAAAAGTTAAAATTTGAAGAACCATTCATATACAAACTTGTTCCTTCTGTTGTTGAGATATTTGAAAATGTTTATCCTGAAGTCTATGAAAAAAAAGAGTTTTCAGGTGTTCTTATAAAATCTGAAGAGGAGAGGTTTCTGGAAACTCTTTCAAAAAATTTGCCCTATTTAAAAGAAGTTATTGAAAGTTCCAGAGAAAAAGGTATAATTGATGGCAAGGATTTATTTAAACTCTATGATACTTATGGGTTCCCTATTGATTTTATAGTAGAATATGCACAGGATGAGGATTTAAAACTTGATACAGAAGGGTTCGAGAAGGAAATGGAAAAGCAGAGAGAGGTTTCAAAGAAAGAAGAAATATTTATGGATAAAGGAATAAAATGGAAAATTTTTAAAGATGTTAAGACCCAATTTATAGGATATGATTTTACTGAATATGAATCAGAGATAACCAGATACAGAGTAAGAAAGGATGATAAGTTTGAAATTGTTCTTGATAAAACCCCTTTTTATGCGAATGCAGGAGGTCAAATAGGAGATAAAGGATTTTTTGAGGGAGATGAATTTTTATTTGTGGTTGAAGATACAAAATGGTTTGGAGAAGATATAGTTCACATAGGAAACTTGAAAAAAGGCGAGGTTAAAAATATTAAGGTTAAGGCTAAAGTTAATAAGGAAATAAGGTATGGTTGTCAGAGAGCTCACACATCAACTCATCTTCTACATACCACTTTGAGAGAGTTCTTAGGGGAACATGTGAGACAGGAGGGCTCCCTTGTTGAACCTGATAGGTTGAGATTTGACTTCACTCACTTTGAAAAGCTTGATGATAAAATAGTCAGGAAAATTGAAAATTATATAAATGAAAGAATAAGGGAAAACAGGAAGGTGAAATGGAAATACACTGATTTTAAAAGTGCTGTGGAAGAGGGAGCAATAGCATTTTTTGGTGAGAAATACGGTGAAATTGTCAGAGTTGTTGAAATTGAAGGGTTTTCAAAGGAATTATGTGGGGGCACCCACTCTGAAAGCACAGGAGAGATAGGTATGTTTAAAATTATTAAGGAAGAAAGCGTTGGCGCAGGTTTGAGAAGAATAGAAGCATGGACAGGGCAAAAGGCAGTTGAATTTGTGCAGGAGCATGAAAGAGTTTTAAAGGAGATAGGTGAAATATTTCAAACAGAAATAAAAGCAATTACTTCCAAGATAAAAAAATTTGTTGAAGAAAGAGAAAACATAGTTAGAGAAAAGGAAAGATTAGAAGATTTAATTGCTCAAAAAATATTTGAGAGCATTAACCCCCTCAAAATAAATGAATTTGAAATATATTTAGAAAATTTTTCATCTCTTAATATGAATATTTTAAAGAAAATATCTGATAGAGTTTTTTTAAAACAAGGCAAAAACAGGATTTTAATCCTTACAGGAGAAGAAAAGGGTAAACCTGTTTTTTTTGCCAGGGTGGGCGAGAATGCTGTGAATCTTGTGAAAGCCAGAGAACTTGTCAGTGAATTTGGAAAATTTATTGGAGGAGGAGGGGGTGGCAATGATGAAAAAGCCGAAGGTGGGGGTGGAAAAAAAGATAAGGTAAAAGAAGGATTGGAATTCATAAGAAAAAAGATAGAGGGAAAGATTTTATGATAAGTCTTAAAAATCTTTTAAAAGATGATGAAATTTTAAGTTATATAAATGCTGCGGACAGACATTTAGCATCCTTAGGCTATACTGAACATGGAATAAGACATGCTGGATATGTTGCAAAAACTGCTGGTAATATACTGAGAAAACTCGGATATAAGGAGAAGATATGTAAAATCGCGGAATTCTCCGGTCTTCTGCATGATATTGGAAATGTAGTGAACAGGGACAAACATGCTTTGGTAGGTGCTTTGCTTGCCCATAATTTACTTTTAAAAAAGGGGTTATCCCTTGAAGATGCAATTGAAGTTGCAATGGCAATAGGAAATCATCACGAAGAAGAGGGAATGCCTATTTCGCCTTCTGCCGCAGCTCTTATAATAGCTGACAAATCTGATGTTCATAGAGAGAGAGTTAGAAAAAGACACAATATAAGAAGTGACATCCATGATAGGGTAAATTATTCAGCAAAGTCTTCAAAAGTGATAGTTTATCCCCAAAAGAAAAAGATAGTTTTTGACATTAAAATTGATACAAAAATTTCACCGGTTTTAGAATATTTTGAAATTTTTATGGAGAGGATGCTTATAGCATCAAAGGCAACAAAATATCTTGGTCTAAAGTTTGAACTCATAATAAACAGAACAAAAATGCTTTAAGGAGGAATTTTTATGGAACTTTTAGAGTTAAAAGAAAAAAAACTGCAGGAATTGCAAGAGATAGCAAAGGATCTGGGGATCAAATCGGTCTCCGGTATGAAGAAAGAAGACCTTGTATACGAGATAATAAAGCAAATGGCGAGAAAAGAAGGGGCTGATTTTAGAGAGGGAATACTTGAAATTCATACTGAGGGTTATGGTTTTTTGAGATCACCTAAGAATAATTATCTTCAAGGTCCTGAAGATGTTTATGTATCACAGTCACAAATAAAAAGATTTGGCTTGAAAACAGGAGATAGAGTTGCTGGATTAATAAAATTACCTATGGAAATGGATGGCAAATATCCTGCCCTTGTAAAAATCGAAACCATAAATGGAAAAAGCCATGATGAAATAAGAAAAAGACCTTATTTTGATGACCTGATTCCGTTTTTCCCAGAAGAGAAATTCAATCTGGAAAGAGAGGGTGAAGAAGATTATTCAATGAGAGTGGTTGACCTTTTTACTCCGGTGGGAAAAGGACAGAGAGGATTGATTGTATCTCCACCAAGAGCAGGTAAAACAGTTCTACTTCAGGAAATTGCAAAAAGTATAAGGAAAAATAACCCTGAAGTTTATCTAATAGTGCTTTTGATTGATGAAAGACCTGAAGAAGTTACTGACTGGAGAAGAAAGGTTGATGCAGAGATAATAAGCTCTACTTTTGATGAACCTGCTGAAAGACATGCACAGGTGTCCAACATAGTGCTTGAGAAGGCGAAAAGGATGGTGGAACTCGGTGAAGATGTTACAGTTCTTCTTGATTCCCTCACCAGGATGACAAGAGCTTACAATGTTCTTGCTCCTCATTCGGGAAGAACAATGTCAGGAGGACTTGATGCCACCGCGCTCCACATGCCGAAAAAATTCTTCGGTTCTGCACGAAACATCGAAGATGGAGGTAGCCTGACAATAATTGCCACATGCCTTATTGAAACCGGTTCAAGAATGGATGATGTGATTTATGAAGAATTCAAAGGAACAGGAAATATGGAAATAATACTTGATAGAAGACTATCTGATAGAAGAATTTTTCCTGCAATAGACCTTAAAAAATCAGGAACAAGAAGAGAAGAACTTTTACTTCCTCAATCTACCTTGAACAAAGTCTGGATTCTAAGAAAAATCCTTTCAGATATGACTCCTGACGAAGCAATGGAATTCTTAATTCAAAAGATGAAGCTTTATAAAACAAATGAGGAATTCTTAAAATCGATGACCGAAAACAAATACTAAGAGGGATAAAATGGAAGAGAGGTCGTTTTTTCTGGGAAAATGGCAAGAAGGTGAGAAATATTTTGAAGTAAAAAATCCTTACAACCTCAAGAACCTCTGGGAATTCCCTTTGTTAAATGAAGGAGATGTTAACAAAGCAATTGAGTTTCTGGAAAAAAATAAGAAAATAATGAAAAATATGCCAAAGTATAAAAGAGCACAGATTCTTGAAAATGCTAAAAATGTTCTTGAGAAAAGAAAAGAGGAAGTTGCGAAGACAATTTCCTTTGAATGCGGTAAAACCATAAAAGAAGCGAAAACTGAAGTTGAAAGAGGAATTGACACATTAACATATGCTTTTATTGAGACAAAAAATTACAGAGAGGAAGTTGTGCCTTTTGATTCTTCAAAATATGGTGAGGGCAGAATAGGTTTTTATATAAGGGAGCCTCTTGGAGTTGTTGCTGCGATTACACCTTTTAATTTTCCATTAAATTTAGCCCTTCATAAGATTGCCCCTTCTGTTGGAGTTGGAAACTGCATAGTCTTTAAACCTGCAAGCTATACTGCAAAGACGGGTAAATTACTTGTTGAAACACTTCTTGAGGCTGGATATCCCCCTGAATGCATTGCCTTTCTTACAGGCTCGGGTTCGATTGTTGGTGAAAGCATTGTTAAGAATGATCATGTTAAGGCTGTTAGTTTCACAGGCTCACTTGAAATCGGGGAAAGAATTTCCTGGATTGCGAAAATGAAAAGGATAACCCTTGAACTTGGTTCAAATTCTGCATGTGTTGTATTTGAAGATTCTGAATGGGTAAAATACCTTGATAGAATGGTAATGGGAGCCTATGCCCTTGCTGGCCAGGTATGTATATCGGTTCAGAGGATTTATGTTGAAAAAAGTATATACAAAGAATTCTGTGATAAATACCTTGAAAAGGTTAAAAATTTGAAGGTGGGAGATCCGCTATCTGAAAATACTGATGTTGGTCCGATGATAGATGAAACAAATGCAATAAGAGCTGAAGAATGGCTTAAAGAGGCGAAAGAGAGAGGTGCTGAGATTCTCCCTGAAATTAAAAGAGAAAGGACAATTCTTTATCCATGTATTGTTAAAAATGTCCCTGAAAATGTAAAGGTTTGCAAAAAAGAAGCCTTTGCTCCCTTAGTTGTTATAAATCCTTTTGAAAAAGAAGATGATGTTATAGAAAAGATCAATAATTCAATTTACGGGCTTCAGTGCGGCGTATTTACAAGGAATATAAAAAGGGCTTTTAAATTTACAAGAGAAATAGAAGTTGGGGGAGTTATAATAAACGATATACCCTCTTACAGGGTTGATTTAATGCCCTATGGAGGAGTTAAAGGAAGCGGAATAGGAAGGGAAGGACCTCATTTTGCTTTTGATGAACTTTCAGAAATAAAATTGGTTGTGTTTAATTTGAGTTAAAAAATTCAGAAAATTATCTTTTTCCTCTCAGATAAATAATTTTCCCCAATTTTTGATACTTTTCATTTTTATAAATTATAAAATAAGTGCCTGATTTTATATTTTCCGGGTTCCAGAATATTTTGTAAATTCCCTTTTTCTTATTACCTGAAAAAACTTCTGCAATTTTTGAACCCGTGACAGAATAGACTCCTATGTTTACATTTCCGTCTTTTTTAATTCCAAATAAGATTTCAAAAGACCTCAAGCATAAAGAAGGGGTTATTCTGAAGAAGTTTTTAACAGTCAGGGTTTTCTCTTCGATTTCAAGCTCCTTGATAACAAAGGTGCTGTCACTCTCATCAAATCCTGTATTATCGTCCTGGTCATAGGCAAGAATTTTTATAAGGCATAAATTTGATTGGGTATCAGGAACCTGCCACTTTAATATTGAATCATTACCCATAATTGTTGTAATTTCATTGTATGTCTGACCAGAATCAAGGGAAAGATAGACTCTAAGAGATTCAACCTTTATGTTATCGTTTGAGAACCATCTTATTTTTGTTGTATCATTTACAAAAAGAGTATCTCCGCCATTGGGATATATAACAGTAACCTCTGGAGGATAAATATCTTTTATTCTGAAGAATGAATCCGATAAATCAGCTGAAAAGTTGCCCCATTCATCCCATGCTGTTATTCTGACAAGACAGCTTTCAGATGCAATTTCAGGAACAGTCCATACAAAACTTGTTTCAGACGCTGAAGAAGATGTTATAAAATTCCATGTGTTTCCAGCATCATAAGAATATTCAATTATAATAGAATCAACCTGAACATTATCACTTGCATTCCATCTTATTGTTTCCTGTTCATTTATATAAAAGATTTCACCACCATTGGGGTAAATAACAGATACACTCGGTGAAACAAGGTCTGATAAAAAATGAGTTGCGTATATGTCCCAGTTATTTTCTCTGAAACTCTGCCATGCAATCCATATATTGCCGTCATTATCACAGCTTGCTTTTGGAAAAATATCAATTGTTGTATCCTGTGTAATCTGGAATGAATCCCTCCATTCACCATCCTTATAATATTTTGCAAATATATCCCAGTTTCCGTTTCTGTTACTCTGCCATATACACCATAAGTGTCCTTCTCTATCAATAGCAAGAAAGGTTTTTTCATCCCTTGAAGCATGTCTTACAACAGGTCTTACAGATGACCATGAAATCCCGTCAAAATGACTTTCATATATATCAGGGTTTCCGTTTCTCCATGTAGTCCATGCGACCCATACAACACCATCTCCTGTTACAGCTATACTGGGATCCTGGTCCTGTGCGGGATTGCCCGTTATTCTTCTTATATTTTCCCAATGCCCTGAACTCGGGTTATATCTTTTTACATAAATATTTTTATTATTTTCATATCTTTCGCTTGTCCATGTGCACCAGGCAATACCAGTGCTATCAACAGCAAGTGCTGCCTGATAATCATTCGCGGAGTCAATGGTAACAGCAAATGTTGGTTGCCATGAGCCATTCTCATAGTATCTACAGTATATGTCAGCATTTAGATGATGCCATCTTTCATAAACACACCATACCCTTCCATCTCCATCTGTAATCATTACAGGAAATACATCGTTACAGTCCCTTGAACTTATTTCATAGGAGGATACCCATCCATTATCATAATAAGTCCCGAAAATATTGTAATGTCTTGCAAAAGCCCTTGTCCAAGAAATCCATATCTTACCTGTATTGTCCTTTGTAATTGCTGGAAACCAATCCCAGTAAAGATAAGGGTCTATAACCTGTGCTGATGTCCAACCTGTTGAATCTCTGTATTTCGCATATATTTCTGTTCTTCCATTGGATTGAGACCTTCCAGAAACCCATGCTACCCAAATTGTATTTCCGTCAACAGTCATTGATGGATAACCGTCTGTTTCAGGATGGGAGGTTACTCTTTCTATTTCATAATCTAAGGAAGGTGAAGATATCTCTCCATTTTTATAATCAAAATGTTTTTTGTGAGCAAATTCAGATGAGGATTGCTTTGGTTTTAAAGTTGGGTCCCCACATATTACCATTCCATAAAACCAGTCAACATCATTTATTCCGTGCTGTGCGAACCATGATTTAAATGCATCACCTATGGATATGCCGCCTGCAAGGGGACCATAAAAGTCATCAAAATAGAGCATACTTCCGACTTTTGTGCTTCCTATTGCAAGAAGCCCGTAATCATAGTTGAACAGTAAACAACCCGCAATATAGTTTTGTTCAACAAATCTTACCGCACTGCAGGCAAAAAAATTAATAAACAAAAAGTGAGGACATATAACCCAGGCCTCAAAGTTAAAGACTGTTCCTGCATAGCCCGATGTATTTTTAAATGTCTGACCCCATGGAGATGAATGGGAGCATACCTGAACCCATTCATAATCCTGATAAAGCCTTACCCTGTAATCAGCAGCAGTTGTTGTATTGTAATTTCTTATTACATCAACTGTATCGTAAAGATAACCCAGGTCACAATCATCAAAATTATACCAATCATCATCCACATAGGCTAAAGCCTTTTGCGGAACTGAAAAACCACCTGTTCTGTATTTATGAATTTTGGAAAGATATCTATTGACGAGGGTTGCTTCATCTTCAAGTGTCATCTTACTCGCATCTATTCTACCTATCCATATTTCAGGTTCTTTATTTCCTGTATGACCATCAAATTTAGAATCATTATCCGAGTCAATCCATGTACCGTCAATGTCCATGAAAAATAAATCGCAGGGAAACTCTTCATCTCCCTGTCCACTTGAATATTCATACCAGGCAATTGGAATTTCTCCTATAAACACTGCTCCAACAAGACCCGAATCAATAAGTGAGGCAAGATGGTTTTTTAAGGAAAATATATCGTTTCCTGAAAGCGTGTCAGCCCTTATCTCATAACCCTCCTGTTCAAGATCAGAGATGTAAATATTCAATGAGTCAAGTATGTTGGAATAGATTCTGGAATTCACTATTATATTTACAAGTTGCTGTCTTTTCTTTATCTTTGTTTCATAGAATTTACTTATTCTAAATCCCCTTTCCATTGTACATTTTGCCTTCCATTCTTCATAAGAGGTCAGTTTTCTACCATTTGGGTCATAGAATTTTGGAATTTCATAGGAAAAAAGAGAACCTGAAAAAAAGGCAGCTATGATAATTTTAATAAAGACTTTCATATCACTTCCTATGTTAAATTACAATAATAAGGTAATTTATACTTTTTGTTCAAACGCGCCCGGCGGGACTTGAACCCACACATTGGGGTCCGGAACCCCATGCTCTATCCTGTTGAACTACGGGCGCCCTCTAAGTTATATTAACTATTTTGGCTTCTATTTTTTGTTTTATTTCAAGAACTGCAAATGTTTTTTTTAATGAGAATACTCTATCTGTTGGTGTCCCTGGATTTAAAAGTAGAGTTCCTTTATAATTTTTAATAACCGCCCTATGGGTATGTCCAAATACTATTAAATCAAGTTTTTCTCCCTCAAACCTCTTAATTATTTTTTTTTCAATTCCCACAGGAGGACCAAATCCATGTATTAATCCTATTTTCTTACCTTCAATTTCAATAATCTTTTTTTCGTGCAAATACTCCCAGACTTCTTTTTCATCCATATTGCCTGGGACACCATAGAATTTGTTTAAACCTTCAAGAAATTTTACGGTTTCTATTGTTGTGAAATCACCCACGTGGATTATTGCGTCAGAGTTTTCTACTTCTTTTAAAAGAGAAGCGGGTAAATTTTTTGACCGTCCTGGAATATGAGTATCAGATATGACAATTATCCTCAATTAATTTTATTTCTTTTTATGTCTTTCCCTTTTTTTTCTTTTTTTCAACTTATGTTTTTTAATTTTTTTTCTCTTTCTTTTTTTTCCACAAGGCATATTTTTCACCCCCTTATTTAATCACTCTTATCTGTTTGGAAGGTTCAAAAACAACAACATTTCTTTCGGGTATCCTTACTTCTTCCTTTGTCCTGGGATTTCTGCCCACCCTCGCTTTTCTTGTTTTCACCTTGAAAATTCCAAATCCCTTGAGGCTTATTTTTTCTTTCCTTAAGAAGCTCTCTTTCATTGTATCAATCATTGATTCTATGATCAGAGCAACATCTCTTTTAGGAAAACCTGTTTTAGCATGGATTATTTCAATCAATTTTACCTTTGTCATTTTATACCCCCTTTACTATTTAAATATTAAATTATACACAAAAACCAACTCTTTGTCAATCAATTATTCTTCTCTTTTAACTTGTTCCCATATATCCTCTAAATACCACATATCATCTGCTTCCAGTTCTAAATTCTCAGAGACCCCCTTTCTAAAAGCTACAATCTCTACTCTTTTGCCCAGATATTTGATTTCTCTGACAACCTCAACAAGGTCTTCATCTCCTGAGACAAGTACTGCTGTGTCATAGGCGTTTCTTACAGCAAGCATAAGCATGTCAGTTGCTATTCTTACATCAACTCCCTTCTGGATGGGTTTGTCTCCTCTGAATTTCAATGTTGAGAGTCTGGGAGTAATTCCTCTTCCTATAAAATTCTTTATAAAGGAAATTTTCTTTTCTCTTTTCTCCATATACTCGGCTAATCTTCTTGCATCTTCCTGAGAATAAATTCCATCGTAATAGTAGCTTCTTATAATTTTCCTATCTTTTTTAACAACCGGAATAAGTTTAAAAAGGTCATACTTGACATTTCTCTCACTACATGCTGCAAGCATATATGCACCATCTATAAATACAATCAATCTTTCCATCTTTCTCACCTCCATAAGGTATTTAAGAGGTAAATTATATGGTTTCCCAAATACAAAATCAAAAGTGGACTTATCTACCTCGTATTGCCACCTCTTCATAAATTGCATTAGAAATGGTGTCAAAAAGTAAGGACCCAAAAAATATATATTGGCTCGTCTATTGCAAATATCTTTAAGCAATTTAAAAGCTTTACTTCCCTTAAACTGGTTAATATGTGTTGTCCAATTCATAATAAACTTGACATAGGTATAAAAAATATAGTATTTTTTATTTCTTATGAGTAAAATAAAAGCGTTTAAAAATTACTTTTTGTCTTTAAAATTTTTTGAGAGTTTACTTATTTTCTTTTCAATCTTTATTTTATCCTTTTTAATCTGTATATTTACAAAGACGCCCTCATATCTGGCATTTGTTCCTTCCTTGTTTCCTTTAATTCTCTTTATAAATAAACTCTGTAAATCCAGTGATTTTAAAATAGCAAGGTTTATAGAGAAAAGTATTCCTGAACTTGATGAAAAAATAGTGACATACTTAGAATTCAGGAATTCAAAGAATATAAGGAAAAGGGAAATCGCGGGTAAACTGGAAAAAAGTTTTGAGAAATACAATTTTAAGAAAGTGTACCCCTTTCCTATGATTTTTGGAAAATTCAGGGTTTTTGTTTATTCATTGGTTTACTTCCTACTTTTTATGTCATTGTTTCCTGAAAAGTTTGCTGAATATCAGGTAGGGGTCAGTTTTCCACCAGTTTATTTAAGAGTTGAACCCCAGAAAGGTGTATTTTTTATCCCTGGAACAATTCATATAAAAACAATCCCTTATGGACAGAAGGTGGAAAAAGTTTTTATTGAGTATCAGATTGGAGAAAACAAAAGTAAAGAGTTAATGAAGAAATTGAATGGTTTTTTTTCCTATTCAATAAATGCTTTTAATCCGGCAGTTTTAAAATATAGAGTAGAAACAAAGGGGTTTACAGGTAAAGAATACAAGATTGTCTTGAAAGAGAAGCCTTTTTTGAAATTATGGATAGTTTATATCCAGATGCCTCACGGTAAAGAAGATACACTCTATTTGTCTGATAAAGTTAATTTTGTTGAAGGTTCTTCTGTAAAAATCGGTTTTGAATTTGGGGGAGATTTTGACTCAGGCTATGTTTTCATAGATGAGAACCCGTTAAAAAGGTTTTATGACAAAAATACTGAAGTTGAACTTAAAGATAAATCAGGAATTATAAAATTTGTATATTTTACAGAAAATATAAGAATAGAAGATTTACAGAAAATAGAGTTGATAAAAGGGAAGGATTTATCGCCCTTTATATATGTGATATTCCCACCTTTTGACCAGGAAATAAGTGAGGACATGAATATTCCCTTTGTTCTCTATATAATGGATGATATTTCCCTTAAATATATTGATTTGAACTACAGATTCAAAACAAAGGATTTAAAAAGAATAAAAAATTATAGAGCGCAGAAGGAGGATACAATATTTTACAGTTTTGACTTTTCCCATCTGCCTCTTTTACCCGGTGATACAGTGGAAGTGTGGTTTGAAGTTGCGGATAGGGGCTTAAAAGGGAAGAGTCAGATTTCGAAATCTAAGATGTACAGGTTCTGGATTCCAACCTATACAGAAATTTATCAGGAGACATCAGGAGAAGTGGAAGAGCAGATTTCTTTTTTAAAAGGTGAAGGCAAAGAGGTAGGGGAGTTTTTAAAAGATTTAAAATCTTTTCAGGAAAAAATAAGCCAGTTAAAGGAAAAAAAAGAATTTGAAGAGGTAAAAGAAATGGTTGAAAGTCTTGAGAGGAGCTTAGAACAGATGAGCCAAAGATTTGAAGAGTATTCTAAAAAAGTTCAAAACCTTCTGAAAAGACAGCCTCTTGATGCAGAACTTCAGGAAAAGCTTTTCAAACTCAGGGAGCTTTTTAAAGAAATTATGACTCCTGAATTTGAAAAAATTTTTGAAGATTTGAAAAAAGCTTTAAAATTAATGAGTCCTGAGCAACTAAAGGAATCTTATAAAAACTTGATGTTAAATCAGGAACTTCTGAAGGAGCAGATCGAGAGAACTCTGGAGTTGCTTGAGAAGGTGAAGCAGGAGGTAAAACTAAAGGAATTTATCCAGAGGATGAAAGAGATGGAAGAGGAAATGGAAGGTATGGAGAAAACTCCTGAAAAATTATCTTTAAAGGATTTTGAAGATTTAAAAGGAAAAATGCAAAAACTTTCAGAAGAGATGAAAGAAATTTCAGAAAGCTTTAAAGGAGGGGAAAAAAAGGTAGGAGAGCAATTAAAAGAAGGAGAACAGGACATTAAACAGTCCCTATCAGAACTAAGCCTTTCAATGAATATGCAGTTACAGGGTAAGATGGGCGAGTGTAAAGGTAAAATGGGTTCATCAAAAAAATCTCTCCAGCAGGCAAGACAGAAAACAGAAGAGGCTCTTCAAGATTTACTTTCAATGAGAAACAAGTTAAGAGCCAAAGAACTGGAAAATATATTTTTTTCTGCTATTTTTCTTTCAGAAAAGCAATCTGAAATAAGCGAAAAGATAAAAAAGAAAGAGGAAGACATAACTGAGGTTGAAAAAGAAATTATGAACAACAGAGAATCATTGAGAAGGTTTAAAGAAGATATTCTCAAATTGGCCAGGAAAAATCTTACTTTTCCAAGAAATATTTTAAATTACACATTTTCTGTTTATTTTAAAGGTGAGGAGCTTTATGAGAAGGCGCAAATCCTTGAGTTTGATAAAATAGAGAGAATATCAGAAGAGATAAAAGATTATCTAAATCTTCTTGCCCTTGAAATATTAAGGCTAAAAGGAGAAGGACAGGGGGGAGGAGCGTCACAGGCGTTAATGCAGGCTCTGAAAAAGCTTTCCGAACTTGCAAGGGAACAATCCCATATAAATGCTTTAAGTCAAAGCATTTTACCTCTTGATACAGGTGAAGCACCTTCAGAGGAATTTCTTAAGTCAGTTCAAAGGATAGCAGGAATGCAAAAATCTCTTGCAGAAAAGTTAAAAGAGGTGCTTGAAACAATTAAAGAGGCAGGTGGAACAGAAGGACTTGAAAAGCAGATTGAGAAAGCGCTGGAGGAAATGGAAAAAGTTGCGCAGGAACTTGAAAAAGGTGAAGTTAAAAGGGATATTCTTGAAAGACAGGAGAGAATTTTATCAAGGATGCTTGAAGCCCAGAGGTCAATATACAAAAGGGAGTTTACAAAAAAAAGATATGCAGAGAGGCCAAAACCTTATCAGCCTTTATCTTCCCCTCAAAAAATAATAGAAGAGGATGAAATAATAAGAAGAAATATAATAAAGGTCTTAACTTCAAATATGTCTTACCAGGAGAAAAAAATCTTTATAGATTATCTGAATTCTCTTCTGGAATGATTAATTACAAAGATTTTAAAGATATTCTATTAGATGTATTTCTTGACGAAGAAGATTTACGAGAATTTATTAAAAATATGGGGATAGAATCAACTCAATACATAAGAGTGAATTCTTTGAAAATTTAAAAAAACTCATAACCGATGTTTGCCTAAAAAACGGTTTTTTAATCATTTTTTGGGTTTTCAAGGGAAATTAAATTCTCTCTATATTTTATATTTCCTCACAGAGACAAGAGTTTCAAAAGGCAATTGGCAAACATGGGCTATTCCTCTTTTAAACCTTTGAGATTGAACCTTTATATCCCATTAATCTATAATTTAATATGCGAAAGTATAAAGTTTCTTCATGGGCAATTATTCTCATTTTTCTATTTCTACTTATCTTTTTTCTTTCTCTTAGAAAAATAATGGACCTTGACTTAGGATTTCATTTAAAAGGTGGAGAATGGATGCTTCAGAACAAATCCTTTCATAAAAAAGATATTTTCACTTACACAGTAAAGGGCAATGAATACATTGCAATGTACTGGCTTTATCAGATTTTTCTTTTCCTGATTTATAAACTATCAGGGTATGCGGGAATTTCAATTATGAATTCAATTATTATAACATTTTTATTCTGGCTAATATTTTTGAGAATGAAAAAAATGCAAGTTCCCCTCTGGATTTGTTTTTCTGTTATTTTTCTGATGGTCTTTTCTATGGAGATAAGATTTTCTGTGCGTCCTGAGGTTTTTACATGGATTTTTATGACCCTTGTCCTTTTTATTCTTGATCAATATTTCTATAAAAAGAATAATTATCTTTTCCTTTTACCGCTGATACAAATTTTTTGGGTAAATTTTCATGGACTTTTTATTCTGGGCTGGTTTTTGATGAGTTCCTATTTTCTAAGTTCATTGATTCATTTCAAAAGATTTGATATTAAATTTTTTAAATATATTTTTTTATCAATAATCTGTTCTTTTTTAAATCCATATACATGGAAGGGGGTTCTTTTCCCCTTTTATCTTTTTACAAGACTACAGAGCTCAAGCATATTTAAAGATGTTATTTCTGAATTTACCTCTCCCTTTTCAAAAAAGGCTTTAATACTGATGCCAAAATTACCACTTATATCCTTTTACATTTTTGCTTTTACAAGTATCCTGTTTTTTATTCTAACTTTTAAAAAAAGAAAATTTCACGAATTCTTAATTTTCAGCGGGTTTTTCTATCTGGCATATACTGCAGTCCGCAATATACCACTTTTTTTAATTGTCACTTCCCAAATAATTGCTCTTTCTCTTTATGAGTTATCTGAGAGGCTTAAAATCCTGATTAACTTCAAGTTTTTCAGAATTTTACAAAAACTAACTTTTTATACTGCGGGAATATGGATTTCCCTTGTGTTGATGAGATTATTTACCAATGCCTATTATGTTGATAGAGGTGGGGGTAATTTTGGAGTGGGTATTGACCAGACTGTTCATCCTGTTGGTGCTGCGAACTTTATTGTGGGAAATAATTTAAAGGGTAGAGTATTGAACGATTTAAATCACGGTAGCTGGTTTATATGGAAAATAAGCCAACCTGTTTTCATAGATGGAAGGCTTGAGGTCATAAAGGAAAAATTCTTTGAAAAGTATCACAGAAGTTACTCTCATGGAGGATTAAAAAGTCTTATTTATGAGTATAACCCGGATATGATTGTTTTTGATTACTCTTATCCAGAAGCCCTTTTCTGGGACAGGGATATAAAGAGTATGCCTGACTGGCGAATAGTTTACTGGGATTCAAAATCAGTTATATTTGCGAAAGAAAATTTTGCTACTCATATTAAAAAACTTAATTTTATGGGAACAATAAAAGAAATGGGAATTGATACAACAATTGGGGAAGAAAAATTGTGGGAGATTCTTTTAATTAAACCAGAATCAAACATTATTGACTGGTTTAAAGGTTTTTTTAAAAGTAAAGAATCTCAAATTCCTCTTTTAAAAATGGCATTTTACGCGTATTTATCGCTGGAATTTAAATGTGCAGAGATTCTTTATCTTGAATCCCTTAAAAGAGGATGCAAACTTTATGATAATATTTATTTTAATCTTGGGGCAGTTTATTTTTTTAAAGGAGAATATGATAAAGCTGTTTACTGTTATGAAAGGGTTTTAAAAGAATCCCCTGAGAACATAAGAGCAGAAGAAATGTTAAAGAGAATTAAGGGTTTAAAATAAAAAGGGGGCATAAAGCCCCCTGATTTTTTCTGAATAATTTTTCTGTTATACCCAGCCTCTTAATTTCATTGCTTCGATTACCCTTTGAACAGAAAGGAGATATGCTGCGAGACGGGGGTGAACTTTTCTCTTTTCATATTCCTGGTATGTTTCGTAGAATGCCTTTGTCATCTTCTTATCAAGTTTTTCGTGAACCTCTTCAAGGCTCCAGTAGTATCCGCTTAGGTTCTGAACCCATTCAAAATATGAAACAGTTACACCACCTGCATTTGCAAGAAAGTCAGGAATAACAAATTTACCATTTTCATGAAGAATTTTATCTGCTTCAGGTGTTGTGGGACCATTTGCAAGTTCAACAATGATTTTGCCCTTAATTTTATTGGCATTTTTATCAGTTATAACATTTTCAAGAGCAGCTGGAATTAAGACATCTACATCAAGTTCAAGAAGTTCTTCATTTGATATTTTATCAGTACCGGGAAATCCAACCACTGTTTTATTCTTCATTTTGAATTTATATGTCTCTTCAAATTTAAGTCCATTTGTATTTAAAATTCCACCCTTTGAATCACTAACAGCAATTACCTTTGAACCAAAAAGTTCTTCAACAAGTTTGTGGGCAAAGTATCCTGCATTTCCATAACCCTGTATTGCAACTGTTGCCTTTGACAAATCTATACCCAAGGTTTTAGCAGATTCCCTCAGAGTATACATTCCACCTCTTGCAGTTGCGTCCTCTCTCCCAAGAGAACCTCCTATTGGAAGAGGTTTTCCTGTTATAACACCAGGGTTGTTATACTGTCTTATTTTAGAAAATTCATCCATCATCCATGCCATTATCTGAGGTGTTGTGTAGACATCAGGGGCAGGTATATCCTTTTCAGGCCCTATTATTTGAGCAATTGCTCTTATATATCCTCTTGCCAGTCTTTCCTTTTCATTATCAGACATTTCCTTTGGATTACATATGATTCCACCCTTTCCACCACCGTAAGGAAGATCAACTATTGCAGTTTTCCATGTCATCCAGGTTGCAAGAGCTCTTACTGTATCAATAGTTTCTTCAGGATGCCATCTTATTCCACCCTTTGTTGGACCTCTTGCATCATTATGCTGAACTCTGAACCCTTTAAACACTTTATAAGAGCCATCGTCCATCTTTATTGGAATTAAGACATGAAATTCTCTCAAGGGTTCTCTCAAAATCATATGCTCTGCTGTTCCTTCTATTTTCAGAACCTTAGCTGCTTCATCCAGCTGTGCCTGTGCGATTTTAAAGGGGTTAAGTTTTTTACTCATATTTCCTCCTTTTTAAACTTTTTAGATTTGAATAAAATTTTAAAATCTTCACAGAGAAATTTATAATAAAGAAAATCTATCATGAAATTCAAATAATTTCCCAGAATATGTTTTTAGTTAGATTTTAAATAATTTAATGTGTTTTATTTAAAAATTGGCTTTTTGTGGTATAATTAAAACATAAAGCAAAAGAGAAAATCAAACAGGGTAGATGAGAGCTTATAATTAGATAAAGAAAGGGTAAAAATATTAAAAAAATTAAGAAAGATAACTCAATCAACTTATAATTTATATCCTAATTAAAAGAGGGATTTTAATTGTTTTGTTAAAAATCTAATCAATATCCTTCCCAGTACCCTCTGTCAAGAGCTCTGTATTGAATTGCCTCTGCTATATGATGGGGTTTAATATTTTCACTTTCCTCTAAGTCTGCTATTGTTCTGGATAATTTTAAAATTCTTATATAGGCTCTTGCAGATAGATTTAATTTATCCATTGCACTTTTTAAAAGATTTTCTCCCTCTCCTGAAATATTTATAAATTCCTTTATGTGTTTTTGTTTCATATGAGCATTAAAATATATACCTTTTTCATTTTTAAATCTTTCAATTTGAATTTTTCTTGCTCCTTCAACTCTTTCTCTTATTTTTTCAGAGGTTTCACCATACCTCTTTGAAGAAAGGTCTGTATATGTTATAGGTGGAATTTCAAGATGAATATCAATCCTGTCCAGTAAAGGACCTGATATTTTAGACAGGTATCTCCTTATCTGCCCCGCTGTGCATGTGCATTCCTTCTCAGGATGGGTTAAAAATCCGCAGGGGCATGGATTCATTGAGGCAAAAAGTATGAATCTTGCTGGAAATGTCACTGAAAATTTTGCCCTTCCTATGGTAACAAATCCATCTTCAAGGGGTTGTCTTAAAACTTCAAGAGAATTTCTTGAAAATTCAGGAAATTCATCAAGAAATAACACACCATTATGAGCTAATGATACCTCACCTGGTTTTGGAATATGTCCTCCTCCTATAAGTCCCACATCAGAAATTGTATGGTGAGGAGATCTAAAAGGTCTTGTTGTTATGATGGGTTTATCATAAGGCAGTTTTCCTGCAACCGAGTGAATCTTTGTTGTTTCAAGCGCTTCATTTAGTGTCATCTCTGGTAAAATTGTAGGGAATCTCCTTGCAAGCATTGTTTTTCCAGCACCAGGAGGACCTATAAATAAAACATTGTGTCCTCCTGCAGCAGCAACTTCTAATGCTCTTTTTGCAGAATTCTGACCTTTTACCTCAGAAAAGTCAACATCATAAAAGGAAAGTTGAGAAAATATTTTTTCCTTTTCAACTTCAAATTTTTCAATCTTTTTTTCTCCCTTTATAAAATTAACCACTTCTTTAAGAGAATCCACAGGATAAACATCAATACCATCTACAATTCCTGCTTCAGTAGCATTTTCAAAGGGTAAAATCATTTTTTTAAATCCTTTTTCTATTAATAGAATTGCAATGGGTAGGACGCCTCTTATTTTTCTCAATTTACCATCAAGGGAAAGTTCACCTAAGAAAACCTTTCCCTTTAAAAGATCCTGTGAAAAATACCCTGATGCTGATAAAATCCCAAGGGCCATTGGCAAGTCAAGACCTGTGCCCTCTTTCCTTAAATCAGCCGGGGCAAGATTTATTGTAATTTTTTTAAAAGGTAGAGAAAAACCGGAATTTTTTATTGCTGTTAAAACCCTTTCTTTGCTTTCCTTAACCATTGTTTCAGGTAGACCCACAAGAGAAAAAGAGGGGATTCCTTTTGATAAATCAACCTCAACATCAACAAGAGTTCCTTCTATCCCTATGTATGTTGCTGATTTCAATTTTGCAAGCATTCATTCCTCCTTGAAAGCATCCTCGAAATGCTCTATTTCAATTTCATCATTTTTAAAATTTACGGAAATTACATCAAATCTTACTTCTCTTTTACCAAATAAATTTTTTGATTCAAGATAAAATTTTGCTGTTTCTATTATTTTCTTTTGTTTCGCAATATTCACGGTTTCATAACCTTTAATATCCTCACCCTTTTTACTTCTTACTTCAAAAAATACTATAATATCCTTTTTCCCAGCAATAATATCAATTTCCCCTTTTTTCCATAAAAAATTTTTTTCAAGAATTTTATATTTTTTTCTCTTTAAGTATTCCTCGGCAACCAGTTCGTAAAATTTTCCCTTTTCCCTTTTTTCAATCAACCTCTACAATCACCTCTTCGTTTTTATCTATATCAATTATAACAAATGTTGAGTTTCCTGTGAGATACCCGCATAGTTCTCCTGGATTTATTAATGTGGTGTTGCCTTTTTTAATATGAATCCTGTGAGTATGGGCAAAAAAAACATAATCAACTTTGAAATCTATTTTATCAAATTCAGATAGAGAATGAAAGAGTAAAAATTTTTTGTTTTCTATTTCAATAAGCTTTGGTGGGTCATAAATCTCCCAGTGATATACCTCAAATATTTTTGAAAGAAAAACCTTTTCACCATCATTGTTCCCGAATATACCTACGAGTTTACCCGAATAAAAATCTCGTATCCTTCTTATTGTAAAAGGTGCGACATAATCTCCGAGATGGAAGACAAATCCTATTCCTTCATCGGTTATCTTTTTAAAAGCATTTTCTACTTTCAAAAGATTGTCATGAGAATCAGCAACCACTGCAATTTTCATCTTTTATGCTTATCAATGATCCTTCTTAAATCTTCTGGTATTTTTATCGGTTTTAAATCCTTTGTTGTGCAACAATGCCTTGTATAGCCTTCTGCAACAACTATTCCATTCTTGAGAATATGGTATTCGAATTTAAAGGAAGTGTTTTTTACCTCTGAAATCCAGCAATTAACTGTTATCTTATCTTCGTAGAAAAGAGGTGTCCTGTATTTGCAGAAAGCTTCAAGAACTGGAATGTAAACCCCCTCTTTTTCAAACTGACTGTAAGATTTCCCCTCTTTTTTTAAAAGGGATGTTCTTGCTGCTTCAAAGTAAATAAAGTAGTTCGCGTAATATACAACCCCCATCTGGTCAGTTTCTGAATACCTGACAAAGGTTTTAAAATGGAACATTTTTTTAGTATAAAGCAAAAGAAAAACTTAATTCAAAATCCTAATGGAAATTAAAAACGTTTTTCTGTTATAATAATTTTTTTTTCTTATGACAAGGAAAGAATTTTTTGAAAGTGTTTTAGGATTTTTTTCAATTTTAATTGGGAGTTCTATTATGAAACCTTTTAAGGGTTTTGCTGATATTTTTTTGTCAGATATAGATGATTTTAAAGATATTTTATTTCTTGCTCTTTCAAAAGGTGGAGAGATTTCTGAAATATTTATAGAAAATACCCTTTCAAGGAATTATACCATAAGAAATGGTGTTTTTGAGACTTTAAGAATAAGTCAGGATGAAGGATGCGGAATAAGAGTTATAAAGGGTGATAAATACGGTTATGCCTATACCCAGAATTTATCAAGAAATCATTTAATAGAGACAGCAAAAGTGGCGAGTGAAATATCAGAGGACAAAAAAATAGCAAAGATAAAATATTCGGAAAGAGAGAGTTTTTCAAAAAAAACCGTTTTACCTTTTAAAATTCCATTAGATGAGGTTCCTGATGACGAAAAAATAAAATTTTTAAAAGAAATTCACGAATCAGCATTTTCTTTTTCAAATAAAATCAAGACAGTTAGTGTTAGTTATGATGAAAAGATAAGAAGAATAAAAGTTATAAATTCTGAAGGTGTTCACATAATTGATTTACAGCCAGTTTTTATGGTCAGGGCGGGTGTTGTTATTGAAGGAAATGGGAAAAGAGCATCGGGTAGAAAAAGGGAAGGTAAAAATGGTGGTTTTGAACTTTTAAAGGAAATAAACCCTTCAGAGTTTGCAAAAAGAGCTGTTAAACAGGCAGAAAAAATTCTGAAAGCAAAGGAGTCGCCTGCAGGCAAGATGCCGATAGTCATTGAAAAGGGATGGGGAGGTGTGCTTTTCCATGAAGCAGTGGGTCATGGACTTGAAGGAGACGCAGTTTCTGAAAATGCCTCTTATTATTCAGGAAAAATGGGGCAGTCTGTTGCATCTTCCCTTGTTACTCTTGTTGATGATGGAACTCTTGAAAATGCAAGGGGAAGTTTTAACTTTGATGACGAAGGAACTTCTTCCCAGTATACTGTGTTAATAAATAAAGGTAAACTTGTAATGTTTATGACTGATACAATAAGCTCCAGAAAGCTGGGTCTTGAAAAAACAGGTAATGGAAGAAGAGAATCTTATAGATATCCACCCCTTGTAAGAATGAGAAACACTTATATACTTCCGGGTGAATCAGAACCCGAAGATGTGATAAAATCAACCCAAAAAGGCATTTATTGTAAGGATTTTGGAGGAGGGCAGGTAGATATAACCTCTGGAAATTTCACCTTTAGTGTGACAGAAGCATATATGATAGAAAAGGGTGAATTAACATATCCTTTAAAGGGTGTTACTATAATAGGAAATGGTCCTGAAGCACTTAAAAACATAGATATGGTTGCGAAGGATTTCGGTTATGGTCCTGGGACATGCGGTAAAGGACAGTGGGTTCCTGTAGCAAATGGGCAACCCACTTTAAGAATAAAAGAGATAACTGTTGGTGGACAGAGATGAAGAAAACAATTGAGACTATGAAGAAATTTCTAATTGAAATAGAAAAAAGGGGATTTGATGGAGAAATTTACTTTTCTGAAAGTGAAAATCTGAGGATTTCCTATAAAAAAGGGGAAATAGATTCTATAAGAAAGTCTATGGATAGAGGAATAGGTGTAAGAATTTTTAAACACAATAAAATGGTATTCTTTAACACTGTGTTTAAAAATAATCTGGACTTTAAAAAACTGCTTAATAGTGCGGAGAGCCTTTTGAAAAATGCAAAGCCCGACCCCGCAAATTTAATTCCTGAGCCGGAAAGAAAGTATAAAGAGGTTAAAAAATTTGATAAAGAAATTGCAGAAATAGATGCTGAAAGATTAAAAAGATTCGTTCTTAAATACGATAAACTCCTAAAGGAGGAAAATCCTTACCTCTGGTTTTCTTACGGTAGCAGAGATGTTTTAAAGAGAATTATAATTTCTTCAAAGGGGATGAACTTTTATGATGAGCAGACATCCTTAGACCTCGGATTTTCTCTTTATTTTGAGAAAAATGGTGAGAAGTGGGAGTCAGGTGATTATGTATCAGTCAGGAAATTTTCTGATGTTGAGAATAAACAAATTAAAAAAAGAATTAAAAAAGAATCAGAAAGAGCAAAAAAGCTTGTTGGAGCAAAACCAGTAAAAACACAGGATTTACCTGTTTTATACGACTTAAAAACATCTTCTTTTTTCCTATGGATAATATCTTCCCTTTTAAACGGAGACAACCTTTATCATAAAGAAACCTTTATTTCAAATGAAGATATCGGTAAAAGAGTTTTTTCAGAAAAAATAACAATTACTGAAGACCCATTTATTCCTTATGGCTTAAGAAGCAGAAGCTTTGATGACGAAGGAATTCCCTGTAAAAAAAGGGAAATAGTTGAAAAAGGTGCTATAAAAGAAACCTTTGAAAACTACCGTTCTGCTTTTTTGAATAAAAGAAAATCTACAGGTAATGCATCAAGAGGAGGATACGATTCCATTCCTGGTATTTCTCCTTCAAATTTGATTCTAAAAAATGGAGAGAAAAGTCTTGAAGAGATAATTTCAAAAATAGACAGGGGATTTTACTGTCTCGGAACAATAGGTTTTGGTGTTGATATAGTTACTGGAAATTATTCTGTTGGTGCATATGGGTTTTTAATAGAAAAAGGAGAGATAACACAATCTGTTGCAAGGGTTACCCTTGCATCAAATTTAAAAGATATGCTGGGTAAAATTCAGGAAATATCAAAAGAATACGATATATCAAGGGGATTTAGGACTCCTGCAATCTTGATTTCTAAAATAAAAATAGGTGGAATTTAAACATTAAATCCGAATTTTCTTAAAGCTTCTTTTCCCTGTTCTGTAATTTTCTCTGGTGACCAAGGTGGGTCAAAAGTGAATTCCACATTACACTCATCTATTTCCTCGAGTTCTTTAACCTTTTTTTCAATATCCTGTTTTATAAGATGATAAATTGGGCATCCTGGTGCTGTAAGAGTCATGAGAATGTGAGCCTTTTTATCCTCGACCTTTATATCGTATACAAGTCCTAAATCATAAACATTCACAGGAATTTCAGGGTCATAAACGGTTTTCAAAACCTCAATTATTTTCTCCTTCATTTTCACCTCCTCTTTCAGGTTTATAATTAATGGTTAATTGTAAAAAAAATTTTTAAGCCATAAACCATACACCATTGACCAAATCCTATGGGACTTAACGGAGAGGGTGGGATTTGAACCCACGGTACCTCTTTTGGAGGTACAATCGCTTAGCAAGCGACCGCCTTAAACCGCTCGGCCACCTCTCCGAGTCTTGCTTCAACAAAATACTTTATATAACTTATGGTTTATAGCGTATATTAAAAAATTACTTTTCATTTTTATTTTTTAAAAAATTTTTAAAAGACTGGATTTGCTTTCTGCAATATTCAAAACTACTGAATTAGATGCACGAATTATATGGTTTACAATGTCTTTTTCTCTGTCAAACATTTTTATCTTTTCCCTGCGCACTTTAGCAAAATCTTTCGCTCTTTTATAAATTTCCAGATTTTTAAACTAAATGCCATCTCCTTTTTGCTATTTATGTTCCCAAAGTAGAACCACGGAGGGTGAGGGACTCGAACCCCCATCCCGATATAAATCGGGAAGCGGATTTCAAATCCGCCGCCTTAAGCCAATTCGGCCAACCCTCCGTAATCGACATATGGCTTATAATACAATTAGTATATAATTATACCAGAATTGAATTAAAATTTCAAATTCTTGGAAAATTTCAAAAGATGTTAGAGAGTTAAAAAAATTTTAATATCATAAATTTTTTGATAAATATGGAATTCTACAAATATTTTACTTCCGAGCATTCCATTCTTTAAAATCTTAAACTATGAATACAATGGATTTGTTTTTTAATCCCAGGAAAGTCGCAATAATTGGAGCCTCAAGAAACCCAAAAAGTCTTGCCTACCAAACCTTCAAAAGCATGATAGAATCAGGATTTGAAGGCGCGTTTTTCCCTGTTAATCCTTTAGCTGATTATGTTCTTGGTTATAAATCCTATAAAAGTGTTTTAGAAATAGATGATGAAATAGACCTTGCTGTTATAACAGTTCCAGCAAAAATTGTTCCTTTTGTTCTTGAAGAATGTGGTAAAAAGGGAATTAAAGCAATCATAATAATTACAGCAGGATTTAAAGAAGTTGGAGGGGAAGGAATTCTTCTTGAAAATAAAGTTAAAGAAATTGGAAAACAGTATGGAATAAGAATTGTTGGACCAAACTGTCTTGGTGTTATAAATACATCTCCCCAAAAAAGGCTCAATACTTTTTTTGCAACTCCCCTGCCTGAAAGGGGTAAGGTTGCCTTTGTATCTCAATCAGGTGCAATATGTGTGTCCTTTCTTGACCATGCAAGAGAAAAAGGAATAGGATTTTCAAAGATAATGAGCATAGGCAATAAGGTTGATGTTGATGAAGTTGATGCTTTGAATTATTTTAAAGATGACCCTGAAACAGAAATAATTCTTATATACCTTGAAGGTCTTACAAAGGGTGAAGAGTTTCTTAAATCTGCAAAAGAAACAACAAAAGAAAAACCTGTTTTTGTTTTAAAAGTTGGGAGGACTCCTGAAGGTGCAAGAGCTGCATCATCTCATACAGGTTCAATGGCGGGTATGGATGAAATATATGAAGCCCTTTTTAAAAAAGCGGGTGTCTTGAGGGTTTATGAACTTGCAGAAATGGCAGATAAAGCCCTTGCTTTTATTTCACAGCCTCTTCCAAAAGGCAATAGAGTTGCAATTATAACAAATGCAGGTGGAACAGGAGTTATAGCGACTGATGAATGTATTAAAAGAGGACTTCTTCTTGCAAAAATTGAGCAAGAAACAGAGGAAAAACTAAAAGAAAAAGTGCCCCCCTATGCATCTCTTGCCAATCCTTTTGATTTAATAGGTGATGCTGATGCTGAAAGATATGAGTGGGTAATGAAGCATCTTTTAAAAGATAAAAATGTTGATGCAGTTGTTCCAATGATGGTCCCCCAGAAAATGATTGATATGGAGGAGGTTGCAAAAAGAATGGCAAAGTATGCTAAAAATGGTAAAAAACCCCTTATACCTGCATTTTTAGGAGAAAGAAGTGTATTGAAACCCATAGAAATTCTAAAAAAAGAAAGGGTTCCTTTTTATGTATTTCCTGAGAATGCAATAGATGCGGTCGCAGGTCTTTATCAATATATGACTTTGAAAAAATTTAAAAAAGATGAAAAAGAATTCCTTTTTAAGGTTAAATCGGAAAATGCCAAAAAAATTCTGGAAAGGGCTGAAAAAAGCAAAGACGGTTTTATTCCTTTAAAAGATGCTTTTCTTATACTTAAATCTTATGGATTCAATTTAATTGAATGGGAATTTGCCCAAAAAGAAGGTGATTTAAAAGACAAGTGCAAAAATATAGGGTTTCCCCTTGTTATGAAAGTTGTTGCTCCTGAAGTTGTTCATAAGATGGATGTTGGTGGTGTTGTCCTTAATATAAAATCAGAAAAAGATGCGATTTTAGAGTTTCAAAAAATGAGAAATAAATTTAAAGCTGGATTTAAAGGAGTTATAATTCAGAAAATGGGTAAACCTGCAAAAGAACTTATAGTAGGAGCGAGAAGGATAAAGGGATTTCAGCCACTTGTTATTTTTGGACTTGGTGGTATATATGTTGAGGTTATAAAGGATGTAAGTTTTGGCCTTGCACCTTTAACTTCCTCGGAGGCAGAGAAAATGATAAAGAGCACGAAAGGATACAATTTACTTAAAGGAGTGAGAGGAGAAAAGGGGGTAAATATAAGAAAGGTTAAAGAAGTTATTTTAAGAACCTCACAACTTGTAAAAGAAATGCCCGAAATTGAAGAACTTGATTTAAACCCTGTTTTTGCCTACATAGATAAAGCTGTGATCGTGGATGTGAGAATAAAAGTATTCCCCTAATCTATTCTTTTAAGTTTCCCGTCATTTATTGTATATATTAAATCACTTACCTCTTTTAAAAAATCCCTATCCTGAGAAACAACGATATAAGAAAGTCCAGGCTTTCTTAATATTTGGATAAGCATTTCAACTCCTTCCTCATCAAGTTCTGAAGTGGGTTCATCAAGTAAAACTATTTCCGGTTCCATTGCAAGAACCGTTCCGATAGCGAGTTTTCTTTTTTCTCCACCTGATAGATGATAGGGGGGTATTTTTTCGTATTCTTCAAGCCCAATAAGTTTCAATACCTTCTTAACAATTTTATCAACTTTTTCTCTTGACCTACCAAAATTTAAAGGAGCAAAGGCAATTTCCTCGTAGACACCTGGACAGAAAAGCTGGTTATCGGAATTCTGAAACAAAAGCCCTATTCTTTTTCTTACCTCTCTGAAATCTTCTTCACTTTTTCTTACTTTGCCAAAGATTTCTATTTCTCCATCAAAGGGTTTTAAAAGCCCCATGATTATATGTAGAAGAGTTGTTTTACCAGAACCGTTGGGTCCTGTAAGACCTATCCGTTCTCCTTTTTTTAAGATAAAATTTAAATCTTTTAATAATTTGGGGCGGAATGGATATCCGAAAGTTATATTTTTTAATTTTATCAGAATGTCATCCATTGTAAGAATAAAAGAAAAGTTATATAAACACTGAATATTCCGATAATAAAAATATCATTTTTTCTTAAAGAGAATTTGCTTAGCATCCAGAATTTACCCTTAAAGCCTCTACATAGCATTGCTCTGTGAATTTGCTCTGCACGGTCATAACCCCTGATTAAGAGTGTACCGGTCAGATACGCATAAACACGATAGGTATGAAATGATGTCTTGGGAATAAATCCCTTTATTTTCAAAGCATTTTCCAATCTTGCGTATTCTCTTAAAACAGTAAATATGTATCGATAGATGAGAAAGAACAGATATACGATTTTATCAGGAATACGGAGGGATTTTAACGCATAGGCAAGATCCAAAATACTTGATGTGGATAAAAGAGATATGATTGCAAAGACAATTGTGTTACACCTCACAGTAATCTGTAAAGCGTAAAGGATCCCCTCCCGAGTAATATGCAGTTTCCAGATTGAAAACAAGGGTTCTCCTGAAACAGAAAAGGGTAATATAACCCAGAGTGAAAGTATAAAAATATTAACCAGAAAAAGTCTTTTCGATAACTCTTTAAATTCTAAACGAGCAAGAAAAACAAGAATTACTGAAAAAATAAATCCGAGAGCAAGAACGAAAGGATTTTTGCTAACAGCTATAATAATTGAAAATAAAAAAACATAGATTATTTTGATTCTCGAGTCAAGTCTGTGAAGTGGGGAATCACCATTTGAAAACCTTTCATCCATCATTTCTTTCTTCTCATAAGAAATAAAATTATCCCAAGGATACCGAAAATATAACCTATTCCACCTACTACTTCACTGAATTTTACTCCTTCATATTTTCTCTGCTCCGTAAGCATTTTATAAAGGGGATGTAACTTTTCGTCCAGAACTTCCTCAACTATTTTTTTTATCTCTTCAGTGGAAACCGAATATACTCCCTCTTTATCTTTTTTATGAGTGCTTTCTCCCCTTTTATTCTCTTTCACTTTCTTTACCTCTGGTAGATTACCTGCCGGGATTTCAATTTCTGCACGGTGTCCTATGCCCGCATGGAGAACAATCTTTAAATTCGTTTTTTCCGGAACTTTGAAAGAAAAAATACCCTCTTCATTGGTTTTACCCTCAAGTAATTTAGTACCATTCTTTTTAAATACCTCAATCTTTCCAATTTTAACCTTTGAACCATCTGTATAATAAGCCTCGCAAAAAACCTTGTTTCCTTCTATCCAGGCAAAGACATTCACCTTGTGTGCATATCCTTTTGAAACCCATATAAGAATTAACACCTGTAAAATTAACTTTCTCATTCCATACCTCCCAGAATTTCTGGTTTTAATTTTTTTATAACCACTATTATAAAAGAAGTTATAATCCCTTCAATAACTATAACCGGGAAATGGATAAAAATCACAAGTTTTGCAACATTCAAAAAAGCCTCACCGGTTGTAACCAAAAAAAGAGCAACAAAAACACTCGCAAGGAAAACTCCAAGAACACCTGTTAGAAAACCCGAAATTACGCTCAGGATATAACTTCTCTTCCTTACCAATTTACCAAAAAGATAAAAACATAAAATTGCGGGTAACCCCATTGTCAATGTGTTAACCCCGAGTGTTGTTAATCCTCCGAATTGAAATAGTATTGCCTGAAGTAAAAGCGATAGAAAAAGGGCAGGAAAGAGAGACCATCCAAGTATAAGTCCTGCAAGACCGTTCAGAATTAAATGAACACTTATAGGACCTAAAGGGATATGAATTAAAGATGCAACAAATAAAGTGGATGAAAGAACAGCAACCTTTGGCAAATCATCATCCTTTGTTTTTTTTATTCCAAGACCCATACTTGCTGCACTTGCTGCAGCACCCGCAATTAAAGTAGGTGCGGATAAAACTCCTTCTGAAATATGCATTATTTCATATCCTCCACCCTTACCCAGATTAATGCTCCAATTTCAACAGGATATTTTTTACCATCTTCAGGATTTTTCATTTTTTCTTTTATATCAGTAAGAGCTGCAAATCCCCACCATCCTGCTTTTGGCATGGCATAGCAAAATACACCATTTGCATCCGTTTTTATAACCTGGGTAATAAAAGGACCTGCAGGTGCTTTATATCCTTTATCCTTGTTGTAATATTCAACCTCAACAGGGATAAAAGGTGCGGGTTTCCCGTTTACCTTGACAAGACCGCGAAATACATTGCCCGTATAAAGTCCATAAGGTCTTGTAAGGGGAATTATTTCAGCCTTTAATCCAACTTCTCTGTCCCAGCCTTCTTCAAGACCAAATGCATTGATTATTGCTTTTGTATAGTGGACGATAAATTTCTCTTCAGCAGGTTCCCAATAGGGCTTCGGCACTATATAGAATATATAATCTCCGGGTCTTTTAATTTTATAAGTTGTTTTCCATGTGGTCTTCCCATTTGACATATATTTATTTAATCCAGTTAGGAGATTTTCTTTTTTAACTCCCTTTACAAAAACACCAAATTCAGAAGGCTTTTCCATATTCATAACACCACCTTCAAAAGGATGGCAGAAAATTAACCAAAGGAGAATTTCACTTTCCTCTTTGTTTTCTATTATATCTTTATCCGGTAGAATCATCTGGAAATGGGCATATAAAGATAGAGATGTAAGAAGCAAGACATAAGTAAACTTTTTCATAACTTTACCTCCCTTTAAAATTCATAATGTAATCCAAATGTTCCTTTGATTTCATTTTTATCATTGAATCCACTTGATATTCCAGTATCAATATTGAACCCATCTATTAAGCTAAATCTCCCACCAAAAAGCCATTTTTGGAATTCATTTTCATTCCAAAAAATTTCAACACCAAAATCAAATTTCCAAAACCCTGCAATAATCGCAAGCGCATAAAATAAAGACCCCTTATTGAAGTCTCCTGGAACTGAATAGCCAAAATTTGCATCAACTTCAACTATACCAAATACTTTTGTAAATATGGTATTAATATCATAGGCTGATGTTCCGCTCTCATTGCTTATTGAAGCAGAAAAGAAATCAGGAATAATTGAATATTTTAAACAGAGTGATAAAGGGGAAAAACAATTTTTGGGTTCAGAAATCGTATTATATTCAAATTCAACTCCAATATCCATTCTTTGTGTTAATCCATGTTTAAAACTGATCCCTGCTACACCATCATCTTTCCCAAAATCATAACAAATTTCAAGTTCATATCCTGTTTTCGAAACAGTTCCTGCATCGTCTGTAGCAAAGGGTCTTGCCCCATATGTATAATTGATGAAGCATAGAGTTAGGACAATTGTGTAAATATGCTTCATCTTTTTACCTCCTTTAAGTAACACTTTTTTAAAAAAAGGTGTTATTATTTTAAAGTAGAGAAAAAACAAAAGTCAAGTATCTTTTTCAATATTTTTTAAAACCTAGCCCATGTTTGCCAATTGCCTTTTGAAACTCTTGTCTCTGTGAGGAAAGATAGAATATAGAGAGCATTTAATTTCCCCTGAAA
>FWPU01000672.1_pt1 | contig 52670 bp, 45 predicted proteins | sample 2228361 | NCBI WGS metagenome assembly FWPU01 (sample SAMEA103939777, study PRJEB20133) | metagenome | reverse complement strand
ATAACTCCAGCGCTTCAGTTCTTCAGATCTCATAAGAAGGATAATTTACATCAACTCTTCCTATGTGACATTTCAAAATAGAATCATCACTCATTTAATTTTCCTGTTGACATTTTTAGAAGTTTTAAATACACTATAATAAAAATAAATTATAAGGAGGGAACAAATATGAAATATTTAAGACCAATTGTAATGATTGCTGTGATTGCTGGAATCTTCTACGCATGCTCCTCCGCACCAAAGGTTACAGGAGACAGAGAGATTATTGACAGGAGCGGCGACAGACCTGACTGGTACACAAAGGTCCCAAAGCCAAAGGACGGTAAAATATTCTTCCGCGGTGCGCGAACACGGGCTCTCACCTACGAAGATGGATTGACGGACGCAAGAATGGATGCAATGAGGCAGGTAGGAGAAAAGATTCAGACTATTATCCACACCTCCTATGAGAAGGCGCGCGTTGAATACGGAATTCCTCAGGACGATAAGGATGCAGGAAGGGACCTTGAGGATGGCCTTATCGCCCAGGCAAAGGCAGCAGTGACAGGCGCCCAGGAGGAGGATGCATTTTGGGAAAAATATAAGGAACTCGGCGGCGGAGGTGTCTCCTATTTCTATGATGTGGCCATCTTAATGTCACTCTCCCAGCAGGACTTTGAGAGAAGTTTAGCAAATACACTAAATGGCGCCCTTGAGAAGAAGCGCGAGGCAAAGAATAAGAAGGCAGAAAAACTTCTTGAGAGAATGAGAGAGGACATAAGCGGAACCATTCAGGAAAATATACAGGAGTAATTACGCACCTGCTTCGTAAGCAAGCATCAAAAGGAATGTTTTGAATCTTCTCAAGAATACAGTAGGAGAATGTATCTCTTTTAGTTGTTTTTTTATGTATTCCTTTCTGAAATAGAATTTCCTGTATGCCTTTTTGACAATTCTCAGTCGCTCTTCTATGGACAATGTACCATCAAGGTAAAGTTCCTTAAATTGTAAGTTTTGATTAAGCGTATATAATCTGAAATAATCCTTTATTTCACCATCCGAAAGGACAGAATTATAAAGTGGGGTTCCCGGCTGGATGGAAAGGGGCAGATACTGAACATAGTCCGGCTCTGTATCTATTGAAAATTTTATTGTCTCTCTGATATCATCGTAACTTTCCCCGGGATAGCCAATAATATAAAATGCAACCGTAGTAAATCCGTATTTTTTTGAAATCTCCAGCGCCCGCCTCGCCTCATTTACTGTAAATCCCTTATTCATCAATTTAAGAATCCTATCTGTCCCTGCCTCAATACCGAACTGTATTCTAATGCAGCCCGCCTCTCTCAAGGCCTCTGCGGTCTCTTCGTCAAAGGTATCAACCCTGCCCATAAAACTGAAATTTATGCCAATCCTTCTACGCACTATCTCTCTGCAAATTTCAAGGACGTTTCTTTTATTTATATTGAATGTATCATCAACGAAATTCACAATACCAAATTTCATCTCTTTGCATATTTCAAGTTCATCAGCAATGTTACTGGGGCTCCGTTGTGCCCATACCTTCCTTATGGGTTTGCAGAATGTGCACTTAAAGGGACAGCCCCTGCTGGTAAGCATTGATGTGGCTTCAATTGGTCTATCTACCACAATGTAGTATGCATCCCTGGGCACAAGTGTCCTGTCCGGAAATGGAATTGAATCAAGGTCGCGAAGGAAAGATGGCTCATAGAAGCGATTCCTTTCACCACCCCTGAATACCACTCCGTCTATCTCCTCTTGCTTTCCGTTACCAATGTTCTGAACAAGTGTCAAAAATGTATATTCCCCTTCACCGCTAACTATTGCATCCGGAATACCGGTCAGCATTAACTCCTCAGGGTAAAGGGAGCAGTGGGTTCCTCCAAAAACAATAAATACATCCTTTTTGATTGATTTAGCAATCTCAGCCATTCTGTAGGAACGATGAAGGGTTGGTGTCAGAGCAGATATACCAAGAACATCAGGCATAAAGTCCTCAAATATCTCTTTAAAGGCACCCTCAGGATTCCTGTACAATTGGCCATCAAAGACCTTTACATCCTTAAAATCATTATCTTTAAGAACCGATGCAAGATACAGTATGCCCAGCGGAGGATAAGAACCCTTGCCCTCAGTAATTAACCGAGGGATGTGAAGGTATTTCAAATTTCTGTGCGAAGGGACCGCAAGGAGAATCTTCATCTTAATTATTTTAACATAAAATTGAAAAAATTAGATCAATTCTCTAGCAGTTCCTTTGCCTTCTTCAAATCCTCCTTTGCTTTTGCGAGCAGTTCTGTGGCATATTCTATATTGTGGACCCCATTCCCGTAATATACAATATTGTAATTAAATAAAGCATCCTCCAGTAATTTTCTCGCCTCTGCATTATTCTTTCCTCCTGACCTAATCCTTGCCTGAATATCCTCCAGCATTGGTCTCACATTATTAAGATACTGCGACATCGTATTCTTCCAGTCCGCCAGGACCCCTCTATAATCAACTCCATGGCAATTAAGACAGGCTGCCTCTATCGCCTCTATTGTCTGCCCTGTAAAAAATAGCTTGCTACCAACGTTCTTCGGCAATATATGGCAACCGGTACAATCAACTCTGGCAAGAAACATGGGGCTTGGCATGTCTTTCACATTTTTACCTCCGGTTCCCATATAGAGTTTTTCCTGAGCGCTGTGCTTTTCAAGATGACATGAACCGCAATCTCTTTTCACAAATTCGTAAAGTGTGGTAACTTTATGTTTGATTTCCGTATGGCACTGAAAGCATTCAACTTTATGTTCTGTGACATGTTTATCATGAATAAATCTGTGGTCGTCATATTTTGCAAGTTTTTCTTCCTCCCCATGGCATGTGACGCACATTTCCTTCGGAACTTCACCTTTCCCCTGAATTACATCCACATGGCATTTTATACACTCAACACCCCTTTCAACAAAATCCCTGTGATTATATGTTATTCCAGAGAGTTCAAAGTCCTCTTTTGGTGGTTCATGACAGATTGTACATTTGCTGATATGTGAGGGACTGCCATCCTCCTCTGGCTTGAAATGGCATGTAAAGCAGACGTTCTTGGTCACTGCTTCGTGGGAGCCAATGACAATCTGCGAATGACAGGATGTGCACTTTAATTTTCTTCCCCTCCTCATCTGTGTCAGATGGGGTTTGTGGTCAAAATTTATATTCTTCTTGAATGTAACATCACCCTCAAGGAGCCGTTTTGAATGGCATCCCTTCCGTAAACAACTTGCATCTTCAATCTCAGCGTATGGTTTGGTGCTGTAAGTCCTTGTGATATACTTGACAACCTGGACTGAGGCCTCAAATTTTCCCCTTAACTCTTCGGTAAATCCAGGGGGATAATGGCATTCTACGCAGGTGACAAAATTGTGCTTGGAATCCTTCCATGACTTATAGTATGGTCGCATGATATGACAGGTTCCACAGAAATAGGGGCTCGTGCTAAATTTGAAGAAACTGAACGTTCCAACAAAAAAGATGATAATCATAGCAAGACCGAAATAGGCAAAACGCCCGGAGAAGTGAATAAGGTCTTTTTTGTCTTCAGGGAAATGAATACCGATAAATTCAAATAACCTCCTCAACAACCTTCTTCTATTTATCCATGCTTTGAATCCCATTTCTCAGAATCCTCCTTCTTATAACATAAAGTAATATAATAACTGTAAGGAAAAGAAATATATTTATTACAAGAGTCACCCTTCTGTCTTTCCATTCTATCATCCTTGCTGTAACCATTTCCTGAACATCCTTTGCAAGTACCTTTGCATTTTCTGCTCCTTCGTTAATTAACGGGATAGAAAGTGTATGGGTGACTGGTCTCAATTCGTTTAGCCGGGAACGCGCCTCATCAATCTTCAAAAGCTCTTCGTCAATATCAAAACCCCTCTGCCGTGCTCTCTCGGTCATTTCTTCAGCCGATTTTATTGATTCCTCTGCTTCTTTGAATATAGAAAGAATTGCCTGCCCAACCCTGTATTCATCTGTATTTTCCTTATGACATGCAAGGCAACCCATACCATTATTATTTTCTTTAAGACCGCCTGTAAAGAGATCAGACCCAGCCACCTGAGTTCCATGAGAACCATGGCAGGTAATGCATTCTTTTAATTTCTTCTTCTCAAGGGCTTTCCTGTGGGGACTGTTCATAAAATTTTTCTGCTGCAAGACATGACATTTCCCACATACATTTTCCACCTCGGTAACGCCAGGGGGTGTAGCACCGTGACTGCCGTGACAATCAGGACAACCAGGAGACCTCATATCGCCTTTTTCAAGGCGCAACCTTCCATGCACACTCTCCCTGTATTGTTCAAATTGACCCACTGGAATTCCGTAATCTTTCATGTATTCTTTATCTGAATGACATTTTGCGCAGGTAAGAGGTATATTCTTCCAGTAGGCACTTGAAACTGGGTCAGAGACCCTCCTGATATTGTGAACTCCGTGACAGTCGGTACAGACCGCAACTTTCTTGTCTCCAGCGATTAACAATTTCCCGTGCCTGCTCCCTTTATAAATGTTATACTGGTCGAAAAAATGGCCATATTGAAGCATTTTTTCACTATCCGAGTGACAACCTGCACACAACAAAGGTATCTTTTCCCTTCTTATCCTGCCTTTAAATCCTTTCGTTCTGTCCATTGAACTAAATGTCAAATCAGCAGGATTACCGCCGTGGCACACCACACAATCAAACTCTCTTTCGTAATGGATGCTCTTTTTATATTCGGAATTTATATCAGAATGGCATATCTTGCAGGAATTCACTGACTCCGCATCCGCCAGTGAAGTGATACTCAAAATAACTAAAAGAAAAATACTTCTCGCTCTCATATCAATACCAGATTTCTGAAACAATTAAAATAATTGCTATGATAATGAATACTATTCCTGCTACTGTCTGAATAGGTCTTTTAAATGGCTGGCGATCCGCTCCCCTGTCAATAAATGGCAGTGCTATTAATAATAGAACAAATATCAATACAATAACTGAAAAAATTTCTATTCTATTAAATATAAAAAATTTAACAGGGAGTGATTTGTAAATCTTAAAAAGCGGCAACATAAACCATGATGGCTCAATATCATCCGGCTGGTGCAGTAAATCTGCAATATCTCTGAGCGGTGCAGGGAAAAATACGGAAAGTATCACAAGGACTGTAAATATTCCAAAGAGTATGATTGACAGGTCAATGACAAGGACAGCATAAGTATAACCTGGTTCCTTTTTCACAGTTCTCCATTCAGATAACCCCTGATACAAAATCATGAATATGTGGGCTGAAATTATTAGAGTAAAAACTGCAGGCAGTAGAACAACGTGAGCAACAAAAAAACGAGTGAGGGTCCCGCCTCCCACATCCACTCCGCCTCTTATAAATAATCTCACATAATTCCCCACCAGTGGCAGGTCCTTCAATTCGCTCGTCATTATCGCAGTTGCCCAGTAAGAAGAATTGTCCCATAGAAGAAGTCCCCCTGTAAATACAAATAAAAATATGATAAGCATATTAAGGAGGCCTGAAAAATAGAGAAGTTCTCTCGGAAATTTGTATGCTCCTGTGAAGAAAACACGCCAGAAATGAGCAAAGAGAAAAATGATAAGCAGATCTGATGCCCAGTGGTGGATACTTCGTATCAACCATCCATAGGGAACTTGGTTCATTATATACTTGACGCTCACATAAGCATCTTCAGGTGTGGGCTTATAATAGAAGGACAATAAAACCCCGGTTATTGATAGAATTATAAAGAGTATTATTATAATAACTCCGAAAACATTAAACCATGAGATGCTCTGAGGAACTGGCTTCCAGAGCAGGTTCTTTGAGTAAATCAACACATCATCAAGATGAAAATTAAACCTTTTCTCAAGACCAGTTTTTATGTCTTCCAAAATCTTTTTCATCAGAATTCACTGATATAAATTCTATCGTCAACAATCTCAACCCTGAAGCGAATGAGCGGAACTGAATCAGGTCCCCTAATCAGAGAGCCATTAATATCGTAGGCAGAATAGTCACATGGGCAGATAATCTGTTGATTCATATAGTCCCAGTTAAGATAACAGCCAGTTCTTGGACAGAGGCCCAAGAGCGCAAAGACCGACTCCTCTCCTCTTATAATCAATACCGGTTTATTCCTGAAGAGAACTCTCTTTGCCTTACCAATCTGAATATCATCTATTTTTGCAACAAACAGTTTTCTTCCACTTTCTTCCATAACCCTTGATGGTGGAAACAGAAATTTCACAATAGGAACGAAAATATAATATGTAGAAAATATAATAAAAAGTGCAAGTAAAACTTTTATATACCTCTGTATTCTTACTATCGGGACTCTTTGAGTCATAGTGCCATTAACTTTTTAAAAAATCAGAACTACCCTCAAGAACTCTTCGTTACTTATTGATTCTCTATCAGTGTTCGCTATGTAAAAATCTCAGATAAAGCAGGAGAATAATTGTAAAAATTAATCCAACGGCAATATACATAAAAATTTTTCTCTGCTCCACCTCTGCTCTGATATTCTTAATTTTTTTATCAATATGCTCAATACTTGTGTTTATACTATCAGCAAGTTCTCTAATTTTATCTATACTTACAGTATGGGAAACTGTCTTTGATTTTACAATGTTATTCTTGACCTTGGACAATTCTATCAAAATATCATCTATATTTTTGCCCGAACGCTCAATCTCTGCAACGGATTTTTCAATTATATCTGACCGTTTTTCAATCTCCTCACGCATTGCGCCTATTTTTTCAGCAACATCCATGGGATACGTTCCATGGTCATGACATTGCGCACACAGTGAATTCCCACCACCGGTAAACATTTCCACTGTTGGATATAAAATTTTGTGATTTCCATGGCAGTCAATACATCTTGGAGCACCCTTTGTCTGCAGTGCCTCGTAGTGTTTACCTTCTCTAAAAAATTTCACCACAGTGGAATGGCAGTTTCCGCAGACATTGACAACCTCACCTCCGCCCGGGGGAGTTGCTCCATGAATACCATGACAATCAGCACAGTTCGGAACAAGGGATGGATTCTTCCCCTCAATCTTTCCGTAAAGTATATTACCATGATAACTTTCTTTGTATTCCTCAAACTGGTTTGTGGGAATATTGTATGGCTTCATGTATTCAGGATTTGAATGACATCTTGCACATGTCTCAGGGACATTGGTATGAAACACACTTGATGCTGGGTCTGACTTCCTCCTTATATCGTGGGTTCCGTGGCAACTCACGCATGTTGCAACCCTTTCATCACCATCTTCAAATAATCGTTTGCCGTGAAGGCTTACCTTGTATTCAGCGAACTGGTCTGTCCTTATATTGAACTGTCGCATCATCTGGACATTGGAATGACACTTAGCACAAAGGGATGGAATTGACTTCGGAGATATCTTCCCAGTAAACCCGAACTTCGGGTCCATGGAGCTCTCATCTTTTATTTCTGGATTACCGCCATGGCAATCATGACATGCAACCCCGATTTCCTTATGAACACTCTTTGACCACAGCCGAACCGGCTCGCTTAATTTCTTCTCAAGAGTTGTGTGACATTCCACACAAGAATTACTATTCGCAGCATTCAGCGATATCTCTGATAGGAAGAGCAGTAATACCGCCATGGTCAAAGGATATAATATGCAATCATGAATGGAACTCACTGAATTGTGTGTCTGGAAGTGAAAAGCCCTTTTACCCACGGTCATGAATATTTACCCCATATGGTAAATACAATAAATAGTATAACTCCGCATATTCCTGCAAGTATTGCAAGTTTTCTCTTTGAGGGATGCCGATCAGGACCCCTGTCAATGAAGGGAACAGAAAACAGTAGCAAAATCGCAAGAGCCTGTCCCAGCACACCAACAAGCTTCGGAGCCCAATTCCCGAGAACACTGAGCTTTTCCGCAACCTTTAGAAACTGGTATGCAGCAAGAAAATACCATTCAGGTTTTATATGCTCCGGTGTTGTAAATGGGTCCGCCTTTGGCTCCATGGGTAGAGGAATCAATGTTGATAGAACAATAAGGAGCACAAAAACTAAAAGGATTTGAATCAACTGAACAACCATGTGATGGGGGAAAAATGGATGACCTAATTTCTCTTCTGGCCAATCCTTATAGGGGTCCCACTCATCCGTAGAGCTGTTCTTATGTTCTTTGTTTTTATTCAAGTCACTCATCCTCTAAAATAATTAATTTTTTAATTATATTTTAAAATTATAAATAGACAAGCACTTTTTGAGAATTTTTTTTATAAAAAAATTTACATTTTTAATTGACACAATAATTTAAACTCGTTAGAATTTTAAAATTAACTATTTTTCAATAATCAGGGTAGTGAGAAAATTCAGGATGTAATTGGATAGAAAATGAATTCTCCAGAGCAGGAATATATAAAATGATGAATCCATTTAATTTGATTAAAAAGGTTCCCGAGCAGGTTAAACGATTATCAATAATCTTCATCCTGGTTATAGTAGGTTTCTCAGTCACAAGACATTTCTTCATCCCAGAGACATTTGGAAAATATGGGCACTATAGAGGTGTGGCTCTTGATGATGCAAAGTCAATTCAAATAGAACATGCGGGAAGACACAGGTGTGAAGAATGTCATGATGATAAAATCAAAATTCTAAATTCATCCTATCACAAGAATCTCTCTTGTGAGGTATGCCATGGACCTGCTCAGAAACATGTAGAGGCAGAGGGTGATTATGAACTCCAAATGCCAACCAAGCGGGATTTCTGCTTTAAATGTCATGCCTATCTTGATGCAAGACCTACAGGCTTTCCACAGATTGACCCCATGTTTCATAATCCAAACAAACCCTGCATTAAATGCCATAACCCTCATGATCCAACACCACCCTATCCACCGAGCGAATGCAAGGTCTGCCACAGGGCAATTGCGAGTATGAAAATGGTATCGCCCCACACATCCCTTGACTGTACCACATGCCACACAACCCAAAAGGAGCATAAACTAAATCCAAAAAAATACAGACCAACAAAGCCCACAGCAAGGGATTTCTGCGGAAGATGTCATGCCCTGAGTGCAAAAAGTTCACCGGAGATTCCAAGGATAGATATGGAAAAACATGGGAATACCTATGTATGCTGGGAATGTCATTATCCACATTCCCCACAGGCGGAGTGAAATATGAAGACAGACGACAGAGGACAGACAAGAAGGGAATTGTTAAAGTTACTGGCAAAGTGTATTCCTTCTGCGGGACTACTCTGGATTTCTGCTGGTAATCTTGCATTCAGCACTGATGAGAAGAACGGAAAGAAAACAAATTATGGAATGGGCATTTATATCAAAAGATGTATTGGTTGTGGAAGATGTGCTGATGCATGTAAAAGGGAGAACCACGTTCCTCTTGAGCCATTCTTTTACAGAACATGGGTGGAAAGATACTCTGTGTATATGGATGGAGATGTAAAGGTTGAAAGCCCGAATGGTGGTATTGATGGTTTCCCGCCAGTAGAACATAAAAAGCAACTCTTAAGGAGTTTCTTTGTGCCAAAACTCTGCAATCACTGCAATAATGCTCCCTGCGTTCAGGTCTGCCCTGTGGGCGCAACATTTAACTCACCGGAAGGCGTTGTGCTCGTTGACGAGAAATATTGTATTGGCTGCAGATATTGCATTCAAGCATGTCCATACGGGGCAAGGTACCTGCATCCTGAGAAGCGCGTTGCTGATAAGTGCACATTCTGCTATCATAGAATTACTAAAGGTTTGCTACCTGCATGCGTTGAGGTCTGTCCTACGAACGCGAGGGTTTTCGGCGACTTAAACACATTGAGCAGTCCATTATTAAGATTCAGGAGAATGAACGAAATACATGTTCTAAAGCCGGAAATGAATACAAAACCAAAGGTATTTTATGCAAATATGGATGGAGTGGTGAGATAAATGGAAAAGTTGTTTGAACAATTATATTCTGCATACCAGGAAATTGCTGGTTTTATATATCCAAATGAGGTTGAACTCCAGTGGAGTATACTCATCGTAGTTTATCCCTATTTAACCGGACTTGTTGCGGGAGCATTTATCCTGGCTTCACTCGTTAAGGTCTTTAATGTTAAGGAAGTAGCTCCTACATACCGTCTTTCCTTACTTACAGCACTTGCATTCCTGATTGTTGCACCAATGCCGTTGCTGTTCCACCTCGGACACATGGAGCGCTCATATGAAATTTTCCTCACACCACATTTAAAGTCAGCAATGGCTGTCTTTGGATTTGTTTATATGTGGTATCTGATGGTTGTCCTTCTCTTAGAAATATGGTTTGATTATCGCAAAAATATGATTGACTGGGCAAATAATTCAACAGGATTAAAGAAACTATTGTATAGAGCAATTTCCCTATTTTCCACAGACCTTTCACCGGAGGCAATTACCTTTGACAGAAGGGCTGTGAAGGTAATTACAATTATTGGTATTCCTTCTGCATTTTTACTCCACGGCTATGTTGGGTTCATATTCGGTTCTGTTAAGGCGAATCCATGGTGGAGCAGTGTGCTGATTCCGGTCGTCTTCCTTTTTTCTGCAATCGTTTCCGGCATATCAATGGTTTTGCTTCTTTATATGGTTATCACCATGTTCCGCGGGGAAAAATTGGATATGAAATGTTTGGACCGTCTTGCTGATTTTCTTCTTTATGCTGTGATCGTTGACTTTTCTCTGGAAATGCTGGACTTTATTCACCGTCTCTATCAATCGGAGGACTCAATTGAAATTATATCCCAATTAATAGAAAGAAAACTCTTCCTGAGTTTAATAATTGTGCAAACCCTTTTTGGAATTATAGTGCCCGTCGGACTTATTGTACTCGTAAAGTTTTTTAAATACGAAGAAGAGTTACGGCGACTTATCTATTTCCTCGCTGCACTGTTGATTCAGGTAGGAATATTCAGCACAAGATGGAATGTTGTAATTGGTGGACAGTTGTTCTCAAAGAGTTTTCGCGGCTTGACTGTCTACAAAATGGATATATTTGGCATTGAGGGTTTATTTGTCGCTATCTGCTTCCTTATATTGCCCTTTGTAATTTTATATGCCCTTGGCCGCATTCTGCCACCATGGGAAAAGGCAGGAGAATCGTAATCTAATTAACTCAATAATTCTGGACGATTATTTCCTCTTATTTATTTCATGCACTTCTGGCACAGGCCATAAAAGTCAATGTGGTAACCCTTGAGATAAAATTTATTCTCTATTTCTTTAGGGGGCTTTATTTCAATATCAATCTCAAAAACATCCATAATCTGCTTGCATTTTTCACAGATTATGTGATGGTGCCTCTCAGAACGAGGGTCAAAATGTCTCTTTTCGGGATCAATGTCAAGAGAGATAATCTCCCCCATATTGATAAGCATCTCAAGGGTCTTATAGACCGTAGTAAGAGTAATTGTAGGATACTTACGCGAAACCTCTTTGTATAACATCTCTGCTGTTGGGTGACTATAGTTATTCTGCAAAGCATCAAAGATTGCAAGCCGCTGGGGTGTGATTTTATAGCCCTGTTTCCTGCATTTCTGGACTAATTTGTCCGTTTCTACCATAAGTAAACACCACTAAATTTAAAAATTATTACCTTCAAATTATTATTATAATTGATTGAATATATTTTGTCAACAAATTTATTATTTCTTCTATCCACGGAAGGGAAGTACATACCAGAACTGTAACATGCCAAAAATAGAGGGCAATGTTGTGGATAAGAAAACAAATGATGAAAAAGGAATGATCAACTGGCTGGGAAATTATGTTGTATGGCGCAAGGGTAATAAGCGACAACCGCCTTAAACCACCGGAAAATGGAAAATAAGGATTGAAAACATCTCTTTTTAAGCCCCTGAAGCATACGAAGGTATAATAAGTGCCCGCCTCTATTATATTTATAAACCCTATATAATTGAACGTACAGAAATGAAGGTTGAAATAAATTCTGCTGAGGGAGTGGCTGTTAAATAAGAGCAGGATTATATCTCCTCATCTTCATTAACATTTGTAAAGCCAGAATGCATTACGACCTTTGCGGATTCTGATTGTGAGCTACTCAATTCCTCCTCCATCTTTTCTAACTTGTCCTGACAATCAACACAGTATCTTGCATAGGGCAGGTATTTTAATCTCTCTGACGAAATTTCATCGCCACATTCCTCACATATTCCGTAAGTTTTATTCTCTATTCTCTGAAGCGCATCTTCAATTTCATTAAGTTTCGCCTTTTCTCTCTCATTCAATAATAATGATAATTGTTTTTGTCTCTCTTCAATGGTGTGATCAACTTCATCAAAAAGTTCCTCTTTCTGAATGGTATCCTCCGCACTATCTTTCAAACTCACCGTCTTAAAAATTTCGGTTTTAAGTTGAATCAATGCTTCCTTCGCCTCTTTTACAGACCATGCGCCTATATCCTTCTGTCCCTTTTTCTGTAATCCTTTCAGATGTTGCTTTTTTGCCCGCGCCTTAACTCTGGTTGGCTTCTTCTTTAGATGTTTTTTCTCTTTCCTCGGAGAGGCTTTTCCCTTCTTTAGTTTTTTCTCCATAACTTTTTTCTCCTGTCTTCTCTTTATTATAAAATCAAATAAGCCCATTTTATTCTACCTCCATCTCCCCAATGAGATCATAGTTGGTTGCATCTACAATCTTTACTTTTAAAAAATTACTTTCTGGAACAGCACCATACAAGATTGTATTTCCATCCACCTCTGGCGCCTGCGATGAAATTCGACCATAGATGAGATCCTTCTCCTGTTCATAATTCTCCACAAGCATATCCCTACTTTTGCCAATTAACTCCTGATTTTTTCTCAACGAAATCTCTGCCTGCAACCTCATTAAGGCATCGTAACGCTCTTCTTTTACCTTCTCGCTAACCTGTCCCTCAAACTCTGCTGCCGGTGTTCCTGCCTCTCTCGAATATTTAAAGGCACCCATATGTTCAAATCCAAAGTCCTTTACAAAATCATACAACTCCCTGAACTCTTCTTCACCCTCTCCTGGAAAACCTACAATAAAGGTCGTCCTTAGAGTTATTGATGGAATTTCTTTATGCAATCTCTGCAAAAGTTTTTCTATGTATTTTCTGTTAACCCTTCTTCCCATTTTCTGTAATATCCTGTCATTGATATGCTGGAGTGGCAAATCAATGTATTTACAGATCTTCTCGCTTTCTGCGATATATTTTACAAGTCCATCACTGAAATTTGCTGGATGGCAATAAAGAAGGCGAATCCATTTTAATCCGTCTATCCTTTCAAGATTCTTCAATAATTTCTCTAACCCATCTTTGTCATTCTTATCAATACCGAACCCAGTTGTATCCTGTGATACTAAATTAATCTCTATCACCCCACGCTCTGCAAGCAATCTTGCTTCAGACAGAATGGAATCAATTGTTCTACTCCTGAGGGAACCCTTTATTGAAGGTATTGTACAATAGGTGCATCTGTTGGAACATCCCTCTGAAATTTTTATATAACTGTAGGGTGCTGAGTTTGTAAAAAATCTTGGCAGTGCGCTTCCATTAACTATGGTTTCTCCGCATACTGCAATTTTTTTATTCACCTTTATAATCTCAGGGAGTTCCTTAATATTGAAACTGCCAACAATGCTATCTATCTCAGGGAATTTCTTATTCAGTGTTTTATAATCTCTAAGAGGAAGGCAACCTGCCACTATTAACTTCTTACATATGCCATTCTTTTTCCTCTCAATAATTTCTCTAATAACTCCCTCTGATTCTTCAACAGCATCTCTAATAAATCCACATGTATTAATTATCACCAGTTCTGCTTTTTCATCCGGCACAATTTTATACCCTGCCTCCTGAAGTATTCCGAGAATATACTCTGAGTCAATAAGATTTTTTGAGCACCCAAGAGAAATTATTCCTGCTGTTTTTTCATTCAATATCAATGGCTACCTCTTCTCAGGAGTTACTACATTTACTCCCTTTGGTATCTGAAATTTAAATACCTCATCGGGAATGGACTTATTTCTTTCAATATTTGAAAATATGATTTTTGTAGTATTCTCAAAGGGATCAACTGTTATGGTTTCTCTGACAAGATATTTTTCTTTATCAACAGCAATAAAAATTTTACTTACTCCTTTGATTTTTTCTTTTGGCATTAGTTCAAGATAATAAAGGTCAGATGTTCTCTCCTCTGACTTATAATAATTCTCCACCACATCAAAATCCCTTTTTATATTCCCCATTCCTGAAAGAAAACTAGCAGGTGCTCTGGAAGGCACAATATTTTTTAGATCATCCACCAGCACCTGGTTATCACCAGGATTATAAAAATATATCTTTTCTCCATCGTTAACAATCTTCTGCAATAGGATATCCTTCCCGCCCACCTTCTTTATGTAATCCCAGCGCATCTTCCCCGGCTTTTTAAAATAAACAACACCTGTATCAGTAATGGTATATTTTAATGCTTTATTCGTACTCTCCTGGAGAAAATCTGCTTTAAAATCTTTAATATCATTATATGTTTTCTGTATTTTCTCCACTATTTTTGAGACATCTTCCGCATTCAGCGGCATTGCCATTAATACCATAATTAATAATAAACGAATTCTCATAGCGCCCTCCTGAAAAGTATTCTATTTAATACTATTATTAGATTAATTTCAAGTAAATTCGGCATTTTTAATTACTCATTACGGGATGTACCAGCTGTTTCCGCAAGTTCCCACTTATTATTTCCCACCCGCCGGATGATACCCTCCTTTTCCATTCGCTCCATTATTCTTGCTGCCCTGTTGTACCCGATGCGAAGTCGTCTTTGAATATAGGATATTGATGCATACTGTGCCTCCTTAACTATGTTAAGTGCATCAGGATACATCTCATCATCGCCATTTGTGCTTTCCACAAAGCCATTGGCAATGTCTTCCATTTTTAAGATGGATGAGTCATATTCTGGCTCGCCCTGATTCTTCCAGAACTCAACTACACTCCGAACTTCTGATTCTGAGATATATGCACCGTGAACCCTTTTCATTCCCGGTTCATTTGGAAGAATCAAGAGCATATCTCCCTTGCCAAGCAATGCCTCCGCCCCATTTGCATCCAATATCGTCCTTGAGTCGGTCTTGGACGGGACTTTGAAGGCAATCCTCGCTGACAGGTTTGCCTTTATTGTTCCCGTTATTATATCAACCGAGGGCCTCTGCGTTGCCACAATAAGATGAATGCCTGCAGCCCTTGCCTTCTGGGCAAGCCGGCCGATACTATCCTCCACATCCTTGCCTACTACCATCATCAAATCAGCCAGTTCATCAATAGCAATTACGATTATGGGCATGTCTTCCCCTCCGGACTCGCGATAACTTATTACATTCTTTACCCCCTTCTCTTTCAGTTTTTCGTAACGCTCCTCCATACATCTCACAGCCCATTTCAATACCCTTGCAGCATCTTTTATATCAATCACTACCTCATGCATAAGATGGGGCAACCCATCGTAAATCGGTAATTCCAGCATCTTTGGGTCTATCATTATGAACTTCACCTCATCAGGAGCTGCCTTAAAGAGAATACTGTTTATCAAGGTATGCAGACATACGCTCTTGCCTGAACCTGTTGCACCTGCAATGAGCAAATGGGGCATCTTCTCAAGGTCCGCTATAACCGGCTGTCCCGTTACGTCCTTTCCAAGCGCAATGGTTAGTTTTGATTCAGATGTTTGAAAATCTTTTGATGACATAATCTCCTTTATAAACACAGTTTCTCTGTGGATATTTGGAATTTCAATCCCAACGACTGATTTTCCAGGTATTGGAGCAAGGATTCTTATGCTCTGGGCACGCAACGCAAGGGCAAGGTCATCGCTAAGATTCACAATCTGGTTGATTTTAACGCCTGCTGCGGGCTCATATTCATAAACTGTCACGACCGGACCTAACTGAAAACCAGTGACCTTCCCTTCGATTCCGAAGTCGTTAAGTTTTTTCTCAAGAATCTGGATACTTAATTCTATTGTCTTTGCATCAGTTAATTCCTTTTTAGATTCATCTATGTGCAAGAGTGAAAGGGGTGGAAGGGTATATTTACCCGATTGTTTAACAAGTAGCATCTGCTCTGATTTTATGGAACCCTTGCGTTTCTGTGTTGTCTTACTTATCTCCTTAACAAATTCTGGCTCTTTTGTTCTCTTTACAATCTTTTCAATCTCCTCTTTCCTCTCCGCTTCCTTGATTCGTTCAATCCTCCTGTGTCTTCTCTCAGAGTATTCAATTATTTTTGTATATATAAATGAATAAGATAGTTTTAAAAACCTCCTTATCCAATAAAACACAGAACCCAGGATATAAAGCACTGTCTCCACAAATGCAATTGGTGAAATCCTGAAGATAAGAATGGCAAGTATAACAAAAATAAGAATGAGCACAATGCCAGAACCAAAATTTCCGAGATAGGGTGTGAACATTTTCAGGATCAAATCACCCAGTGCGCCACCCGACTTATGGTAGCGTTTAAAATCCTCTCCTACAGGCACAATCAGGGTAATCAAAGCAGTCATCACAAGAAAGAGAAGCAAAAATCCCAGTGTCTGCAATTTGATGATAACTTTGATTTTTCTGAATAAAAAAATGTATGCCATAAAGATTAAAAACAATGGAATTAAATAGCCTGTGTAACCGAAGGCAAGGAAGATTAAATCAGCAAGGTGGGCTCCAAACCAGCCCAGCGCATTATAATATTCCTCCCTCTTAATGCTATTTGAAAAGGAGGGATCAAGGGAAGAATAGGTAACCAAACTTATAAATGTGAGAACTGCAATTCCGAAAGTCATTATTGCGAGTATGTCCGGAAATAATCCTCTGTTCTTTTCTCTCCCTGCCATCAGTTAACACCCGAGATTATAATATAAATTAATAATGTAATTCCGATAAGAAAGCAATAAAAGGAGAAATAATAAAATTTGTTTTTGTTTATTATCCTGCTGAGAAGGCTGAGGGCAATCAATCCGCTGAAAAATGCCGATAAAAATCCAGTAATATATTGAGCCAACATCTCAGACGATATAGCCCTTCCCTCAGGCATCTCAAGGACAGTTGCACCTAAAATTGCCGGCAGGGCAAGCAAAAAAGAGAACCTGAATGCCTCCTCGCCTCTTATTCCCGAGATTATACTGGCAGAGATTGTTGCACCTGAACGGGAGATGCCTGGTAGGACAGCAACTGCCTGGGCAACGCCTATAATTATGGCATTCCTTATCTTTAAGGAGACCTTATCGCCTTTATTAAAGAAAAATGTAATGAATAAGAAAATACCGGTGATACAAAAATTTATTGAGACAAATAAAAGGGAATTAAATGTATTCTCAACAAAATCCTTGAAGGGAAAAACAAGGAGAACAGTCACAACTGTGGCCACAATAATATTTATAATCAATCTTAATGATTCTAAATTAAGATCACTTTTATCCTTATACAGAGCCACCGCGACTGCCCCCCTTATTAATCTTATTATATCACCGAAAAAAAAGACAAAAACAGCAAAAAATGTGCCGAGATGGAGGACAACAAAAAAGAAGAGCAGATTCTCCTGTTTAGTAATAAGCAAATTCAGCACAGCGAGGTGACCGGAACTGCTGATTGGCAGAAATTCCGTAAGACCCTGCAAAACTCCATACATTATTGTCTCAATAAGTCCCATTTTTATTTAAAATTATAAAAATTATATCAGAGAATAATGTTTTTTCATAAAAAAATTAATGTGTTATAATAGGACAATATGGATTTATATTTCTTACTGAAAAAGAGGGTAGCTCTTTTGTGGCTTAAAAAATCATGGTCTGCCTTTGTCTTCTTTATTATCTTTTCCTCCTTTATTATCTTTGCCCTTGAACCACTGGTGAAAAAGTTTGTACCACCTGATAAACCTGAGACAAAAGAGATCCTAGGATTTATAAAAATTCAGAAAAAACCAGAAGGACCCTCCCGGGCTGATAAAATTCTAAAGAAACTTACTCCGTGGATGTGGGCTCTAAATGGGGTTACATTCATATTTCTCATGATAAGAAAGATTAAGCCGACCTTAACCGAATCAGAAGAATACAGCAAAATCCTTCAGTCAGCTGCAAAGAAATCCCTGAGTGATAACGAAATCAACAAAGGCGTAAATTTGATGAAAAAGGCAATAGAGTACTCCACTGACCCTGAAAGTTCCGTAACATTATCCAAAGAATTAAAAGAAATTGAGACATACAGTTTGACCTATACCAGGGGCGAAGGCACGCTTGATTCTAAAATTGCTTCCTTCCAGAATATTATGCAACAGACAATTGTTGACTCACTAAATTTCCTTGATAAGGGTAAATTGTTGATTATAAATGTTATTGGTTCTGGAGGAATGGGGAAGGTATTTCTTGCAGAACACACAATGCTCAGGAGAAAGGTGGCGGTAAAAGAACTGGCTCCCCATCTTCTCTCAAATCCTGACCTTGTGGAAAGGTTCAGGCGAGAAGGGCAGGCACTTGCCCGCCTATCCCATCCCAACATTGTTCAGGTCTATGATTTTTTTGAAGAAAATGGGAAGAGTTATCTTGTTATGGAATATGTCAATGGCGAATCCCTTGACCAGATTATTAAAAAAAAGGAGATAGATTCAATTGATAAATTTAAGAATTTTGCAGTTCAGATCTGCATGGGACTTGAATATGCACACTCAAAGTCAATAATACATCGTGACCTCAAACCTCACAACATCCTCATCTCCACAGAGGGAGTGGTAAAGATTGCTGATTTCGGGCTTGCCCGTTTACTTGATGCAACAATATATACACTTCCGGGAACAGTAATTGGCTCCCCCCTTTATATGTCCCCGGAACAGGCAGAAGGAAAGGAGGCGGACTTTCGCTCTGACATCTATTCCTTCGGCATCATTCTTTATGAAATGGCAACAGGACACTGCCCATTCAGAGGCAATTCATCGGAGATTATTGCACAACACCTCACAAAAAAGCCCGAGTTGCCAAGACAATTCAATTCCAAAATTCCACAGAAACTTGAAAAGATAATACTGAAATCAATTGAAAAAAAGCCAGAAAACAGGTTCAACAGTATGGGGGAAATATTATCAGAATTAAAGCGCATTTAGGCATTAACTATTTTAATGTGCTTATGAAGCAATTGCGACCTGAAAACAAGTAGTCCCATAAGAGTTGAAGAACTGGAGCGCTGAAGTACGGAATTAGTTAAGTGCCTTTGCCTCTTCTATGAGTTTGCTTATCTCTACCCTCACCTTTTCCATCAATTTTTCTTTCTCATCAAGCGTATATAACTCTGTGTCAATAGGTTTGCCGACGGCGATATTAATTGTTCCTGATGAAATTTTTAATGACCCCTTTGGAAGAATCCTGTTGCTTCCATAAATTCCAACCGGCAGAATTGGTATTCCTCCTTTGATTGCGAGAACAAAGCCCCCTTTTTTAAAGGGCAACAATTCGCCTGTTGAACTCCTTGTCCCCTCAGGAAAGACCATTACATTTGTTCCGCCTTTAACCTTCTCTGCTGCCCTGTCAATGCTCTTAAATGCCTCTTCTCTGTCCGTCCTATCTATGGTGACATGCCCCATCAGAAACATTGCCCACCCAAAAACAGGAATTCGCATCAGTTCCCTCTTAGCCAGGAAATAAATCCGTATGGGCATTTTTGAAATTAATGAAAGCACATCAAAATGGCTCTGGTGATTGGACATCAGAACATAGGCACAACCACGGGAGATATTTTCCGTCCCTTTTATATTGACCCTTACACCGGCTGTGAGTAGAATTAATTTAGCCCATAGCACAGAACAGAGATACTGCAAATAATTTCCCCTTGAAAAAAGCCCTACAACAATTACCAATATCCCGAGAAAAAGCGTATATACAATGAGACCTGATAGCGCGAATATTGACCTCATATTATTTTATTTTACATTTGTTCTGGAAGAGAATCAAATATTGCCCTGCATTTCTTAATATCATCTTCTATTTGTTTCTTGAGTGCCTCAACACTGTCAAATTTAATTTCATCACGAATCTTTTTTAAAAATTCAATTGATAGCTCCCTCCCGTAGAGATTCTGGTCAAAATCAAGTATGTGCGACTCTATCATTAATTCATTGCTGCCAAATGTTGGCGCTGTCCCTACATTTACCACACTCCTGTATGTTTCGTCATTGAACTTTACGAATGCCGCATAAATCCCCTTAGATGGGATAAGTTCCCAATCAGTCCTTAAATTCGCTGTGGGGAATCCAATCTTTCTTTGTTTTCCTCTCACAACTATTCCCTTAATATAAAAATTTCTTCCAAGCAGACCGCTTGCCCTTTCCACATCTCCTTTTAACACCAGTTCTCTTATCCTTGAACTGCTTACAATATCCTCTCCTGATTTTATCGGTTCCACAATGCTAACATCAAATCCATATTTTTTGCCAAGAGAAAGGAGCGTATCCGCCGTCCCTGAAGCATTCATACCAAAGGTAAAATTTCTACCTACAAAGACAGCTCTCGGCTGAAGTGGTATAGCGATATAGTTTTTTACAAAGTCCTCCGGCTTTTGCCTAGAAAATTCCCTGGTAAAGTCAATACATAAAACACCATCTATCTTACCCTCAAGCAATATTAATTTTTCTCTAAAGGGCGTAATATTTTTTAATGTTCCAATTCCTCTGAGCACCTTCTCCGGATGGGGCTCAAAGGTCATAAGGAGAGAAAAAGATGAATACTCCTCCGCTCTTTTTTTCACCCGCCTCAATATCTCTTGATGTCCAAGGTGTACTCCATCAAATATACCTATTGCCATCACCGTGTTTCTTGGAATCTTATCCGAAATGTTTCTGAAGAGAACTGTCATTAAAATGATTATTTCTTCCCTATAGCGCCAGGGTCCCAATCAGAAAGGGAACTGTAATCAAAGTAGTAGCCACACCTGAAATTTACATCAGCAAGGTCCGATATATTTAAGGGAAAAACCCTGCATTGTGTGGGCCTTCCCGCATTGTAAATAAGGCACTTCATTGTGTGCTGACTCTCAACAAGTAATGGACATCTGTAAACAAGTTTACAACAATGGCCGCATTGAAGACATTCACCCCTGCGCCTCTTTAAATTTCTGGAGATGATTTCCTTTTCAAAATGACAGATAAAAAATCTTCTTACCTTATTAAATAATTTTCGCGCCTCAGAAACTGTCCTTTTCTTATCCGACAATTCCATAAATAATAGACCTTCTGATTGGTTTCACTTTACTATAAATTATTGCGCCTGTCAACCTCTCAAATGCAAAGTTTAATTTTTTCTCATCATTATAATATAAAATTAAAATTGGCTCTCCTTCTTTTACGTAATCGCCGGCAGTCTTTCTCAACACAATTCCTGTTGAATGGTCTATTTTATCTGTAACCTTATTCCTCCCTGAACCAAGCAACATTGCTGTTTCACCAACAGCAAGGGCATCGATCCCGGCAATGTAACCGCTCTTTATTGCCTTAAATTCAAAATATTTATCTGCAACTTTTAGTTTCGCCGGATTCTCACAAACAGAATCATCGCCCCCCTGACTTTTAATAACCTCTTTTAGTTTCTCCAGGGCAGTGCCGCTCTTTATTGCTGACTTCGCAAGTTCTCTGCCATCACTCAGGTCCCTCACCTTTCCTGCAAGTTTAAACATCCAGGCACTTATTTCAATAGATAACTCTTTCAGTCGGGATTCACCAGCCCCTCTTAAGACCTCAATAGCCTCCCTTACTTCAAGGGAATTTCCAACCGCTTTACCGAGGGGATTATTCATATCCGTAAGAAGAGCCACGACATTTCTTGACATTGACTTGCCGAGCCATATAAGATTTCTCGCCAGTTCTTTTGCCATTTTAATATTTTTCATAAATGCACCTCTGCCAACCTTTATATCAAGCACAATTCCATCGCTCCCAACGGCAAGTTTCTTTGACATGATGCTGGATGCAATCAGTGGTATTGAATCCACTGTCACGGTAACATCCCTCAGAGAATATAATTTTTTGTCCGCAGGCACAAGTTCATCTGTCTGGGCAATGATGCCCGCACCGGTCTTTTTTAAATTAGACTTAAATTCATCCAGGGTAAGTGCAGTTTTAAAGCCAGGGATTGATTCAAGTTTATCAATCGTGCCTCCAGTATGCCCCAGTCCCCTTCCGGCAATCATTGGAACAACTACACCCTGAGAGGCAACGACAGGAAGGATTATCAGTGAGATTTTATCTCCTACGCCACCCGTTGAGTGTTTATCAATTTTTGGCATTTTTATATCAGTAAGATTGAGGGTCTTCCCTGAATTAATCATCTCTTTTGTAAAGGTCAGGAGTTCCTTTTCCATAAGTCCCTTAAAATAAATCGCCATTAACAGCGCGGACATCTGATAATCAGGAATATTCCCGGCCGTATATTCTTTAATAACAAAGGAAATCTCCTGCCTGGTAAGAGATGTCCCCTTTTGCTTTTTCTTTATTATACTCGGTATATTCACGAATAAATATTATCAGAAAACTTCATCCTTTTCATTATTTTTTCGTTAATTTTGTGGTGATATGGTGCAGGAAGGAAAAGTTAAGATACCTATGCGACACGACATTAAGGATTGATTGAGCAGGGCAAATTGTGTTATAATAGAATCTATGAAAAAAATCATCATCGGAACAGCAATTTTATTCCTATTAAAAATATTTGTATCAGCAGAATATCTCATAGGTCCCGGCGATGTCCTTCGCATTGATGTTTTTGAAGAGGACCAACTCTCAGGGAAATATACTGTCTCCTCAAACGGAACTATTCAGATGTTCTTATTAGGCGAGGTTCATGTGGCTAATCTTACAACGGAACAATTAGCTCAGAAGTTAAAGACAGAACTTGAAAGGGACTATTTAAGAAACCCACAGATAAAAGTTGCTGTGGAGGAATATAACAGCCATAAAATTTTTGTTCTGGGAGAGGTCTCAAAACCCGGGACTTACCATCTAAAAGGGAAAAACACTATTCTTGATATCCTCCTTGAAGCAGGCGGACCGACTCAGAATGCCGGCGACCAGTTATCTATATTGAGGACAGAAAATAAAGATGGCCAGGAATCATTAACTCATATCCCTGTTAATGTAACTAAATTATTTATATCAGGTGATATGAGCCAGAATATCGTTCTTAAAGATAATGATATAATCTATATGTCAAGAAGGGAACGGGGAGATATCACGAGCAGATTCTTTCAGAAAGAGATAAATACCTTCTCTGTGGTGGGTGAGGTGAAAAAGCCAGGCGCCTATGAATACCGTGAGGGTTATACTGTACTCAACGCTGTCCTTGAGGCAGGGGGTCTCACTGAATATGCTTCTCCCAACAGGACCAAATTGGTGCGCGGAGAAGGAGAAGAGAGGAAGACAATTAAGATAAAACTTGGAGACATAATTGAAAAGGGCAAAAAGGAACTCGATCAGGCAATTCAACCTGGTGATTTAATAATAGTGCCCGCAAGTTTATTCTAACTTATACCAAATATCTTCCTGAATATAGAGGATTTAGGTTCTCTATTTGTTCTTAACTTGAATTCCTCAACCGGTACTTTTAAGTATTCCGTCCTTGTTAATTCCTTATTAACCAATTCTCGAATATTAATACTTTCTTTATAAAGCCTGCTTTTATTATTTATAAATTCATCAACGATATCTTTATCCAGTTGAGTGCCCGCTGATTTTCTTAACTCCTTTACAGCATAGTCAATATCGTATTCTTTCCTGTAGGTCCTTTGTGTTGTTATTGCATCAAAGGTATCCGCTACAGCAACTACACGGGCAGTAAGAGGAATTTCATCTCCTTTTAACTCACCCGGATAACCTTTCCCATCTATTCTTTCATGATGATACTTTATGATTGGAATCGTATCTTTAAGAAATTCAAAGTCCTTAATAAATTCAACCCCGATCTGCGGATGCGTTCGTAATATTTTTATTTCTTCCTCATTAAGTTTCTCGCTCTTCCGCACAATATCCATCATTGCAATCTTACCAACATCATGCAATCTTGACCCCCTGTTCAATTCCCCTTTCAGGCGATAGTTTAACCCAATCCAGTCAGAAATCATCATGGCATACAAATTCACTCTGTAGGAATGTCCATAGGTGTATGGGTTCAATGCCTCTGTAAAATCCATAATCTTCTTAATCAGTTGATAAAAATCCTCTTCCTGCTTTTCTTTCATCATCCTTAAACTAAGAATTGGGGAGAGAATCTTCGCAAGCACTTCAAAATTCTGAACATATTCCGATGGAATGGTATTACCGCAAACATTTATAACACCCAGAATTTTATCCCTGTCCATCATGGGAATTGAAAGAAATGTCTTGTTGTCGTAAAAGTCCGTCTTTACACCCCAGTGTTTAAATGCAGGATGCTTCCCCACCTGCTCTATCAGTTTTCTCCGCCTCTCTTTAAAGACAATACCCGAGATACCATTTCCAGGATAAAACTCAATCTTTGTCTTTTCTGGAGATAATCCAACCGATACAAAATGTCTTAAGCTATTCCGTTCTGGATTGTAAAGTAAAATGGCAATCTCATCAAGTTTCATATTTCTTTTTAATTTATTCAAAATACCCTTTGTCACCTTCCCAAGGTTACCTGAACCAGTAATTGAGGTCACAATCTCTTCATTCAAATTTAAGAGTTTATTGAGTGTATTGATTTTGTTCTCAGCTTTTTCAATTGATACAATTTTATAAAAGAGGTCCTCCTCAAGTTGCTTTACTCTCCTCTCAAGAGCTGTTAATTTTTGACTTTTCAAAAACCTTCTCCTCTATATAATTATACCACAGCATGTAGAAAAGACACCACAACAAAAGATACAATGTTTTTTTCTGTTATTACTACTTAAGAATGTCGCATATTTGGTATTTATCGGGTAGTCGCTGGCTTTAGCCTGCGTAAATGATTCCACCCTCACCCTCCCCATTATCCCCTCCCATCAAGGGAAGGGAGATTAGAAAAGTGGAGGGGAGGTAAAATAAGAGTGAGGATACCTTCAGCGCTTCAGTTCTTCAGATCTCATAAGAAGGATAATTTACATCAACTCTTCCTATGTGACATTTCAAAATAGTAACATCACAGACAATCCTTTTTTCTTGACGCTTTTATTATTTGTATATATAATGCAATCTCAAGGCCAGATAGCTCAGTTGGTAGAGCAGAGGACTGAAAATCCTCGTGTCGGCGGTTCGATTCCGTCTCTGGCCAACTCTTAATCATGAAAAATTTATTGACATACTCTGCCTCAAAACTTGCAGAGTTAATTCATAAAAAAGAAATATCATCCTCAGAAGTTGTAAATCTGCACATTGAGCAGATTAAAAGGGTCAATCCCATCCTGAATGCGGTTGTCAAAGAACGCTTTGAACAGGCAAAGATTGAGGCAGCGGAGGCAGATGAGATAATAAAAAATACACCTCCGGATAAATTACCTCCTTTTCTGGGTGTTCCATGCACGATAAAGGAGTGTTTTGCCTTTAAGGGGATGCCAAACAGTTCAGGACTTGTATCAAGGAAGAATCTTATCGCACAGGACGATGCCACAGCAGTTGCACGCATCAAAAAGGCAGGTGCAATCCCTCTAGGCGTCACAAATGTTCCAGAACTATGCATGTGGATGGAGACATACAACAGGATCTATGGGAGAACAAAAAATCCCTATGATAAAAGAAGAATAGTTGGCGGAAGTTCCGGCGGCGAGGGTGCAATCATTGCCTCCGGCGGCTCACCCTTTGGACTCGGCTCCGACATTGGCGGCTCAATTCGCATGCCTGCATTTTTCAATGGAATCTTCGGACATAAGCCCACTGGGGGACTTGTGCCGAATACAGGACACTTCCCACTGCCAAAAAATGAGGCACTGCGGTATCTGTCCACAGGACCCCTCGCTCGCAGAGCAGAGGATTTGATGCCTTTGCTGAAAATTCTATCAGGGCCAGATAACATTGACACTGGCTGCAGAGAATTTACTCTGGGCAACCCCATGGATGTCAGGATTGAGTGTCTAAAAGTTCTGGATGTGGAGGATAATGGCTGGATAGAGGTTGACAGCGAATTAAAGTCAGCCCAAAAAAGAGTATCTGAATATCTTGCAGGTCTCGGTGCCAGGGTAATAAAGAGGGAGATTAAGGAATTTAAAAAGTCACTTTATATATGGTCAAGTATGCTCTATTCCTCAGGGAGCGATTCCTTCAGTTCCCTCCTCGGTGATGGAAAAGCAATTAATGCCTTCCTTGAACTCATAAAATCAATCTTCAATCGTTCAGAGCATACATTGCCGTCCATTGTGCTTGCAATCATTGAAAAATTTCCAAAAATGACTCCGAAGAGAACAAAAAAATTTGTTGAGATGGGTTTGGAACTTAAGGAACAGATTGTGAAACTTATCGGACCCGATGGCGTAATGCTTTACCCTTCCTACCCTAAACCAGCCCCATTCCACAGACAACCCTTATTGATGCCATTTCACTGGGTATATACTGCAATATTGAATGTTCTTGAACTTCCTGTTACCCAGGTTCCACTTGGATTGAGCAAAGATGGCATTCCTATTGGCATCCAGATTGCTGGGATTCATGGCAATGACCATGTTACAATTGCTGTTGCAATGGAACTGGAAAGAGCTTTCGGCGGCTGGACCCCACCACGGATTGGCTTCTTCGCAGAATAAAAACTTAATCTTTAATTTTTTGATTATAATTAAAGGTCTTACTAAAAATCCGTTGCCCTGTATATTCCAAAGACACCTCTTAATACATCACTTATCTCACCTACTGTTGCACCTGATCTAACTGCCTCCAGAATAAATGGCATAAGGTTCTCTTTCCCTTCTGCAATTCTTTTTAGATTATCTAATGAATTTTTGACTTTAATCTTATCCCTCTTCATCTTCATTTTTTTTATATTTCTTATTTGCTCTTTTTCGAGTTTCTCACTAATTTTGAGCGTTGAAACCCTTTTTATTTCCTGAGCCCTGAAAACATTCACTCCAACTATCTTTCTTTTTCCTGATTCAATCTCTTTCTGGTAATGGTATGCAGAATCTGTTATTGCCTGCTGAATATAACCCATCTTGATTGCTTCTCCTGCTCCACCTATATTATCAATTCTCTCTATCTCTTTTCTTGCCTCTGATTCTATCTTATCCGTAAGGTACTCAACCGCGTAGGCACCACCGACAGGGTCCACAGTATTCACAATTCCTGATTCCTCAGCAATAATCTGTTGGGTCCTGAGGGCAAGCCGGACAGATTCCTCCGTCGGAAGAGCAAGGGCTTCATCAAAGGAATTGGTATGGAGGGACTGAGTTCCACCGAGAACTGATGCCAGTGCCTGCAGTGTTACCCTCACAGCATTAGTCAACGGCTGCTGAGCAGTGAGGGTGCATCCGGATGTCTGGGTGTGGAATCTCAACATCATTGAACGGGGATTCTGGGCTTTGAACCTCTCCTTCATTATCCTCGCCCAAAGGCGCCTTCCAGCACGAAACTTTGCAATCTCCTCAAAAAAATCATTATGACAGGCAAAAAAGAAACTAAGTCGTGATGCAAAATCATCAATCTTCAGCCCCCGCTTCATACATGCCTCAACATATTCAATGGCATTAGCAAAAGTGAAGGCAAGTTCCTGGATAGCAGTTGCACCTGCCTCCCGCATGTGGTAACCGGATATACTGATAGGATTCCACAATGGCAGATTCTTTGAACAGAACTCTATAAGGTCAACGGTAAGTCGGAGGGACGGTTCAAGGGGATAAATGTATGTGCCCCTTGCTACATATTCCTTAAGGATGTCGTTCTGCACAGTCCCGCGCAGGACATCCATCTTCACCCCCTGTTCTTCTGCAACCGCAATATACATTGAAAGAAGAATGGGGGCAGTGGCATTGATTGTCATTGAAGTGCTTATCTCTCCAGGAGGCAACCCGTTAAAGAGAATCCTCATATCCTCCTTTGAGTCAATTGCCACCCCAACCCTGCCCACCTCACCCTTTGCCATCTTATGGTCTGAATCGTAGCCCATCTGGGTTGGCAGGTCAAAGGCGACTGAAAAGCCGGTCTGGCCATGGCTGTAAAGATATCTGAATCTTTTGTTCGTATCCTTTGCTGTGCCAAAACCAGCATACTGCCTCATTGTCCATAATTTCCCACGATACATGTCAGACTGAATCCCGCGGGTATAGGGGAAAGCACCTGAGATGCCCAGTGATTCATTATAATTTATCGCGATATCCTCAGGGGTATAAAAATCCTTCAGTTCAATTCCTGATAGGGTCTTAAAGTCCTTTTCCTCTGATTTAAAATTCTTTCCACCCATTATAATTATCTAATTTCTCATATGTGTTAAAAAAGGTCAATGGATTTTAGTATCTACAAAAACCTTATCCATCCGAAAAAGAGTAACTTCCCTTGAATAAAATCAATTTTATAGTATCCTGAAATAAATGTGGAAGGATATTAAATGTTTTTTTATAATTGTATTTCTTGCCATTATTTCCTACGCAAATGTAATTAATAATGATTTTGTCAATTATGATGATCCCACCTATATAATTGACAATCAAAGAATAAAGAGTGATAAGATAATGAATGCCTTTGCTCTTTTTAATCCTGCACCATTTCTAAAGGGATCTCTTCCAAAGAAACTCAACGAATACTTACCAGTAAGGGACCTTACCCTGTGGCTTGACTATCAGTTGTGGAAGCTTAATCCACAGGGTTATCATCTGACAAATCTAATAATTTACATACTCCTCTGTGTTGCAATCTTTATTCTTCTTAAAAAACTTGTCAAAAATCAACTAATTGCTCTCTTTACTGTAATATTATACACCGTTCACCCGCTCCATACAGAGAATGTCGCCTGGGTCTCTGCACGAAAGGACCTCCTCTCTGCCTTATTTTATATACTCTCCTTAATTGCATATATAAATTTTTCAAGAACAGACGAGAGGAAATTCAGAAGGATATGGTATTCCTTATCATTTTTATACTTCCTTGCCGGTTGGTTCTCCAAACCACTCATTATTACCCTGCCTGCAATTTTCGTTATCTGTGGAATTCTGGAGAAGAAGAAAATCAGAGAAATATTTTTAGAGACATTAATATTCTGGGGCTTTGACATAATGTTCCTTCTTGTTAACACTATAATAGTACAGGGTGTAAAGCCATTATTGAAGGGACCTTCTCCCGGGCTGTTCTGCGGAATAAACTATATTGGTTATTATTTTTATCTTTTTTTCCTTCCGCATCATTTAACACCGATAAGGGAGCCACTTAGTCCATTTACACTCTTTCACTTTATTCTATCCATTTTGTTGATCGTCTTCCTTCTTATATTGATCATAAGACAAAAAAACTTATTGTTTCCTATATCCTTCTTTTTCTTAAACATCCTGCCCGTCCTGAACCTTACTGTCTTTGCAAATTACAGCATTCACGACAGATATATGCTGATTCCATCAGCAGGTCTATCCCTTCTCGTCACAGAAGCATTTTTTAAAATTAAAAATCTTAACTTACGAAACTCCATCTTCGTCCTTTGTGTCTCCGCTATTCTACTATTAACTTTAAGACAAAACACTATCTGGAAAGATAGTGAAACATTATGGAAGAATACACTAAAAGTTTATCCAGAATCATCCATTGCCCACCTAAACCTTGGTTCAGCCTATCTGGATAATAAGGAACATGAAAAGGCAGAACTTGAATTCTTCAGTGTCATAAATTTACCGGAACCCATTCCTGAAATGCGCTCCTCTGCTTACTACAATCTTGGAATCATGAAATTAAAATCTGGAATGTTAAGGGAATCATTGAATCTCTTAGAATCAGCCCTTAATGATTTCCCAGAGCCGGCACGAATATACAGGATCATGGCGGGAATTTATGTAAAACTCAGAGAGCCTGGAAAGGCAATAAAACACTATGAAATGTCATTAACCCTTGACCCGAACCAGCCGGAAAGAGAATTGATTAAAACCATAATTATGCGGCTAAAATCCATTCCTCCGCCTCTTCCAGAGGGTAAGCCCTGAGGCAGGAAGGAAGGCAATCTCTATGTAATTTGCTCTGATAAATTCCCAGATGGGGTCCTTCTTAAGCAGTTCTAAATCAAGGGTGGGGAACGGGGTTTTGTCAGGATTATTTAAAATAAAATTCAACACATTATCGGTAATAATATATGATGGCTGGGTATTTATAAGAATCTTCAGAGAATCTTCGTATTGTTTTAGACTGTTATGTCCCATTAAAAGACCATCAACAGGCACTGGATTTTTCAGTTTAAACAAAAAATAGTATTGAACAGCCCAGTTATGGATATATACCTCTTTTTCTTTCGCAGGAATCTGGTAAAAGAAATTTTGCAATTGATTCAATTCAAGGCATGCCCGTTCATCTTTAAAATATATAATTCCACCGGTTGCGGTAACAGAACAGTTAAAATTTATTCTTTTGTCATAAACCATCAAAATACCATAAGTCAATATTACGAGGTATAATAAAGCAACTACGATATAGATAGTGATTTTGCCTTTTCCTCTAATTTCCTTGATAAAATCTATAAGTAAAATTAACGCTGGCATGGATACAAACATTAACCTGGTTAGTTCTGCCCTGTGAATTTGAGAAATAAATAACATAATTCCTATAATTGTAAAAAATAAACGATATAAGTGGCAACCACGGCCTTTTATAAAATTTTTTATTAAATGTATAAGAGAAATCCCATAAACGATTATTAGACCATACTGAATGAAATAGATTAAACAAATTATTGTATAACCATATATTTTTAAAAACACCCCCGCAAGCCCTTCTACGCCAGATATCTTCCATAGAAGGTCTTTTGTAAGAATTTCTGTAAAATACCCGAAGAAAGGAATTTTGTTAGCCCTAAGATAATTTTCAAAGAGAAACAAAAAAGTACTTGCAAAAAATTCTTTGAGACCACCCTCAAACAGAAAAATTATAATAACCAGTGTTGCAATGGTAATAAAAGGAACAAAAAAAATTAAAATAGAGGGTAAGAATTCTCCAATCTTTTGTTTTTGAAACTTAGAGAAAAAAATTAAAAATAATAGAACGCCAAAAAAAAGAAAAATTCCTTCATTCTGGATTATGAGTGTGGTGCGAAATCATTATTATAAATAGTATCTCCATTCTTTATCCATATTCCTTTTATACTATGGAAATCCTTCTTGTTTTCAAGTGCATCACAGAGCTTCACAATGGAATTTTCTCCTTCGCCTCTGCAAATAAAATCAAACCCCGGATGATTTATTATTTCCGGATAATATGTGGAATGTGCACCCCCAAGAATTGTCTTGACGCCCGGCAGAAACTCCTTGACCGCAAGCGCACACTCCTGTGCCCAGAGGTGATTGCCAGTGAGGGCAGAAAAGCCCACAAGTTGCGGTAAAAATCTTTTGAGTTCCCTTTCAAGATTACGGTCATCAAAAAAATACCTTACATCATGCCCTGCCTTTTTCAACGAGGCAGATATATAAAACAAGCCCAATTGGTCATGCATAAGGTTTGTAATCAGAGCAACCCGCATAATATTCATTTTATCAGGTTATAAAAGATTTACAACTGGGAAGGTTCAACCCCTGATCCGCAAATAATTTTCAAGAGGGGTATGAAGAGATTTGAGTAGTAGGAGGTGATACCTTAAAAAATCCTTTAGAAATGCAATAGAAATGAGGAAAAGTTTGGCACAGAATTTGCGGTATATCTTTCTTAGGTAAAACAAAATATTCACCGAGGAGGTGAAAGATGAAGGGTTATAAGCCACTTTCCCTCCATTTTCCTGAACCTTATTTACGGATTACGGTTCAATAACCACTTGTAAATCCATATTATGGAGGTTATAATCCTTAGAATGCATGAAGATAAAAAAGACCGGTATCTATACATAATCCTCTTCCTGTCAGCCCTTGCAATTTCAATCTTCAAAATCTACGAGTCAGATGCCTTCTGGCATTTAAAGTCAGGTGAGTACATACTTAAGAATTTAAAAATTCCAGCCACAGACCCCTTTACTATAAATGGAGAAAGCAAGCAATGGGTCAATACCTACTGGCTCTTTGAGGTTCTGGTGTATACCATTTATAAATTATTGGGATTTACAGGTCTAATATTATTCAAGGCAGTGATATGCTCGGGCATTTTTGTTATCCTCATGAAAGCCCTTTTACTTTCTGGTGTAAGCGGAACAGTTGCCTTCGTGCTCATACTTCCATTCCTCTCAATATTTCGGGAACGCTTTCTTGTAAGACCTGATATATTCTCTTACTTGTTCGTCGCTTTATATTTCTACATCCTCTTCCTTTTCAAGTATAAGAAAATTAACAAACTTCACCTGTTGCCTGTCATTATGCTATTCTGGACAAATACGCACTCAGGCGCATTCTTCGGAGTAATTCTTCTTTTTACATTCTTAACAGGAGAGATAATTACTGAATCATACAGGGCTTTGAAAGATGGAATTGAATTGAAAAATGTATTTGCTCAATACAGGTATCTAATTATCTATTCAGTCATGTGCCTTATTCTCTTTTTTGTCTCACCTGCAAATTACCATGCAATTCAATATCTATTAAGCCAGTGGAATGTAAGGGATATTATAGAGATTTCAGAATTTAAACCACTGACTGATAGTGAGAACCGCCCGCTTCTCACGATTGCTTTTACATTCGTATTTATAATTCTTATGTCATTCCGAAGGGTCCCAATTTCTCTATTGTTTGCTGGAATTGTTTTTATTCTCCCTGGAATTATGACCCGGAGAATGTCTTACTATGCCTTCCTTGTAAATATTCCCATCCTGGTTCTGTTTTTTGATAGCGTAATTTCAAAAATTAAATCCATAAAAATTCCATCCTCTATACATGTGGTATTATGTATTTTATGGTCCGGCGCTGTCCTTTATCTAAAAATCTCCACTGACCCATATCATTATGCTGGCTTTGGCACCCGTAATATCTATTACCCGGAGGGGCATGTGAAATTTCTAAAAAGCAATAAACTAAAAGTCAATCTGTTTAATACGCCCAATATAGGTGGCGGAATAATATTCGCCGGTTATCCTGAGGTGAGGGCTTTTGTTGACACGAGAATCCAGGTGAATGAAGAGACGCTAAAGGAAATAAGGAATTCAATGCAAAACCCCGTCTTATTCATATCATTTCTGGAAAAATATAACATTAATGCAATTCTGGTTGAAAACAGAATGGGACTTATAACGAACCATCTCATAAGTACCGATGAATGGGGACTCCTCTACTGGGATGACTACTCCATGCTCCTTTTGAAGAAGAACAGCGAATTTCAGGACTTCATAAGGGAGCATGAAATAAAAATAATAAATCCTGAGACACTTGTCCTTGACCTGCCCGGCTATTTAACAAATGAGGCACTTACAGAAAGGGTAATATACCATTTAAAAAGAAGTACATATATAAATCCAAATTGTTACACCGCATACTACTCACTTGCCTATCTCTTGAGGAGAAAGGAAGATAAAAATTTAAAAGAAATCTCAAATTATCTTGATAAAGCATACCGGATTGAGCCAAATCATATCCCAACACTCTATGAGATTGCAAATTTCTATGCATCTATACGGGATTTCTACAATGCACTATTTTTCTATAAAAAGATTCTTCATCTTGAAAGGTTTTATAAAATTACTCTTCTCTACCCAGCCATCTACAAAGAGATCGGCATGGTCTATCTAAACCTTGGCGAAAAAGGTATGGCAAAAAAGTATCTAAAAAAATACCTCAGAGTCCAGCCATACGATACATTTGTTATAGAACAGTTGAATAATCTTTAACCTGCAAATTTATACTAAACATAAAGTTAGCGATTCTTTTTTATTATAATAATTACTTCTCCCTGTACCTCTTTCTGAATCTCATATTTAAATCCGCGCTCCTCAAGCCGTGGCAGCAGAAATACAGGGGTCCTCTCATGTTCTACCACAAGTTCTTCTCCTTCTTTAAGTTCCTGGAGTGTAGTGAGAATAAGTTCCATTGGCTGTGGTGGTTCCAATCCTTTAACATTGAGAATTACTCTATTACCTTCTATCCGTTTTCTTTTTTCCCATTCCACCTGCTCTCTGGAACCAAATTCTTGAGTCCTTGCATTTCTGTAAAAATAGACCCGATAATGCTCTTCCGAGACCCTTTCTGTATAACTGGCAAATCCCTTTTTCTCCATAACATCGTAGAGGGGGCCGGGTTCAAAAAGGACATCAAGAAGAAATACCTGGTTATCCCTGAGGTCCTTTACCGCATCCATTATCCTCCCGAAGGGTTCCTCACCTCTCCTGAGCATATCGCGCACATCAAGTCTAACAATATCTTCCTGTTTTACACTTTTGATTTCCTCTGGCATTTCCTCAGGTCCGCGCTTAAATTCAGGAACTGTCATCAATTCCTTTAGAGTCATCTCATAGCCCACTGCCTCGTTCAAAACCTTGAGTAACCCACGCAAACTTACCCCGGCGACCTGAGCTGCCTTCTCAACTGTCGCAAGTTTTGCCACTGTCCTCCTCAGGATGGGATTTTTTAATAACTTAAAATGGGGATTGTAATTGATAAGCACATCAACGAGGTGAGGATATTCCTTTATTATATTCGCAATTTTATCATCCTTCTTAATTTTCACTTCAGTACCCTAATTTCGCCTTTGCGGAATCGCTCATCCTCTCTGGCGTCCACGGTGGGTCCCAGACAATATCAACCCTCACATTCTTCACAAAAGGAATTACCCTTATTGCATTCTCCGCACCAGTCCTTATGCTCTCGTGAAGGGGGCATCCGATGGCAGTAAGGGTCATCTTTACATAAACATCACCTTCGTTGATCTGGATGTCATAGATGAGTCCGAGTTCAACCACATTCAGTCCTATTTCCGGGTCATATACATCTTCAAGTGCCTTAAGCACCAGTTCCTTTGTAAGCATATTTACCTCCTATTTTCTAAAGACATTTAAAATGTTCCACAAAAACAGAGATGTTGAGAATAACATTGCAAGGGCGCCGAAACGAATAGCGAGCCCCTCAGAAAACCATAAACCCAGGGCAATTACAATAATGCTACCGAACCATAAATAGACCGTTGGACCTATTAATGATTCATCAATCATGTCCTTTGTAAGCGGAACCTTCTCCCGACCAATTCCGGGACTGTATTTGTTATACCACTCAAGGAAGGGGACAATCTTGTGCATCATACCAAGCACGTAAAGCCCTGCAAACCCAGGCAGGAGAAATATAAAAGGAAAGTAATGCCCTGAATAGTCACTGTTTAATCCTGCTGGAATCAAGAGAATACCAGTGAGGAGGAAGATTTCCGCAAGGATGGTTGCAAAGATCTGGGGTTCTATTCTCTTTCTCAAGCGTCTTTTAAATATTGCGTGGATCTGAAAGAGATGAAATAGAACGCCAGCAGATATAAATAGAAATGCTACCTTCTCAGCCGCCTGAAGTTTTTCTGAAAACTGCGCCATAGAAAAAATAAAAACACCAGGGACCATTGTATAAAAGGAGATTTTTGAATAATGCTCCGGATAGCCATGGGAAAGCATAAACATTGGAATTAACTTATATGAAAAGCCCATTGTGGTGATTATTATCCAGCCGAACAATGCAAGGACAAGATGGGCTTTGATTAATGCCATGGGATCACTGAAAATTCCCCTCAGGATATTCTCTGCCATAAGAGAGCCAAGAACGAGAACAAAAAAGAGGGATAATACACCGACAATGACATGGGCAACTATAATGTCTTTCTTACCTGAAGATAATATTGTAATTCCAGCATTGAGGACAAAAATCAAAAGTGAGATGGCAAGGAGTCCGCCAGTTATATTTATTTTATTGAAGTCATAAAAAAATGAGAGAAGCATACCTCCCAGACCCGATATATAAATCCAATAATTCCATCTTCCGAGGCGCTCGCTGAATAATGGTGATTGTAGAATTACTGAGAGCAACTGGTACATAGCACCCATCATAATTGAAGTAATGAATCCCAGACCGAAGGTATGTACAAGAATTAGGGTATCCCTTGAACGAATATAATCACCTGTAAGTGACTCAGGATAGAGGAGGAGATAAATCACACTTGCAAGAAGAAATCCTAAACCCGTAAGAAGATACCTGTATGGCAGGTCAAGTTTTGGTGAGAATTGAGTTGCGATCTGCTCTGAATTCATCTTGTCTCCCTCATAATTATAGTATAATCCCTCCTCTACACAATTGTTATGACATAAATCATAATCAGAAAGTATCCCAGATTTCTCCCATCCGCCTTCTTAATGTTATCACGGAGAAAAAGAGGCCTACTACAATCAAATCTCAATTGACATATATTGAATTTTATTATATAAGTAATCTATGAATTATTTTCGTGCATCTTTTTCTCTGTTAATTTTTTCTTTATTAACATATTGCGCCAGTACACCGGTAATTCAGGGCGAGAAACAACTTATTGAAAAATCGCATTCAGCAAAGCCCAACTGGGTAACTGATATACCAAAAGAGACGGAAAAAATGATTTACTCAGTGGGCGTGAGGACTGATTCTCCTTCCCTTGATGGTGGAGAGACCGATGCGAGAATGAATGCAGCAAGAAAAATTCTTGAGCGATTCTTTGGCTTGAAAACAACGATAGAGTATCAGAAACTCAGAAAGAGCTTTGAAACCAATTATCTTGACCAGATGAAGGCAACCGGTGGAGGAGAAATATTCGGAACAAAGACAAAGGCAGTCTACTGGGAAAAATACGAGGTCAAAAGTCCTGATAAAATAACTTACAGTTATGATATCTGGGTTTTACTGGAAGTTAAGGTTGATGATATCATAAAGGCGCTGGATAAAATGGAAAAGAGGCGAAGGGAATTTGTCGGACTGGCGCGCTCCATGCTATCAGGTTTATCTGAAAATATCTGTAATCCAGAACCATTGAGAGAAATTTCAGAATACCAGAACTCACTATCAGAATTTGAAGGCGATGCGGAGGTGAATGCCATTCTCTTGCAATTAGGCGAAAAGCAAAGGGAGATTGAGTCATGCGTAAAAAGCATAGCCCTTTACATATCTGAGAAGAATCTTGGCGAAGAGGAGTCGGGCTTTATAAAAAATATGATCGTTGATGTATTAAAAAAATACTCCTTTCACATAAAAGAACTTAACAGTAATCCCGAGGCAGAGAATGACCTTTATCCACTTGGTAAAAAGGAAAGGGTAAGTTACCTCCTCACAGTTGATGTGGACACTGTCAGGAGCAACGAAAAATCAGGATATTTTGTCTTTGCCTACGCGAAAGGGAAAATGGTACTTAAAGAAATTTCAACAGGCAAGACAATACTCACTGCTGGCGTTAATGAAAAGGCAGCGGGCACCGAGATATCAAAGGCAGGAAGCGGGGCACTGAAAATTGCTGCAAAGGTGCTTTCTCAAAAACTTGAGGATACAATAAAGAATATGTGGTAAAAATTTAAAAGGAGGTCAATTATGGGGAAGAACAAAAAATTGATTGATGCATTAAACCAGGACAGGGCAGATGAACTCGCTGCAATACTGCAATACATGGGGCATCATTATTCTGCAGAGGGACTTGAAAGCCCTGAAGTAATTGAGATATTCAAAAAAACTGCAATTGATGAGATGAAACATGCTGAAAAACTTGCGGAGCGTATTGTCTATCTTGGTGGCGAACCGGTTCAGAAAGCATCACCCACTATCAAGAAGGGTGGTGACTTAAAAAGGATGGTTCAAGATGACCTTGATGCTGAAAACATGGCTATTAAAAATTACAAAGAGCATATTAAACTCTGCGAGGAACTTGGTGATTATGGAACAAGACATCTTCTTGAAGAGATTCTTGCTGATGAGGAGAGTCATGCTGACGAATGGGAAACCATTCTTGGCATAAAAAAATAGCGAACACCTAATAATTTTGTTCCCTTATTATAGTCTTTAACTCACTAACTCCCTTTACACAGCAATGGCCTCTTTAGCCTCCTCTCCCCTCATTTTTATGTTATTCATAAAGGATCTTAACCGCTCATTTTCGGAATGGTCTCCATCATAAAAGAGATTAATCACCGGAACACCATAGTCCCTCTGAATCTTTTGAAAGATAGCAGCAGAGATGTTGCCGGGCATGCAGGTAAATGGGGATGTATTGACAATAAGTGATGCGCCCTGTTTCATAAACACAACTGCCCTTCCGATTGTAAGTATTGCCTCCGCTGTAAACTGTCGTGGAAGATACCTCGCACCTTCATCTACAACAATATCAATGGTGGGCTCCTTCCTGTCTGAAAGCCATCGCTCAACAGCCTCATAAGCCTTGTGCTCTTCTCTAATAATGAATCTGTTTTTAAAGAATGCTTTAAACATTTCATTCCATTTCATTGAATCAACTGCCCTCCTTTTGTGGAGGTAGGCAGTATATTGAATCCATTCAGATACTGGCGCAAGCCATACCTCACCGCCATAATCCTCTATTGACTCAACTACATAACCATTGCTGAAGGGATTACACCTCACGAAGATTTCACCAACCACTCCCACAAGGGGTTTAGGAATTTTTGTGATTTTAATTTTCTCAAAGAATCTCAATGACTTTTCAAGAAACATAAGATAGTTAACCCTGTTCTCAAAGGCGGATTCCATCATCCTCTGCGCTTCCTCCATTACTTTGTCTGTTTCACCTCTATGGTCTTCGTAGGGTTTAAATTTGCATCTCGCCTTATATAAAATGTCTCCGCTCAAAATTGCCTTCCATATATCCTTTCGCAACTCCATATCAAGTCCATAATAGGCATTCTCTGCTGAGGGTGAGATTATTGGAACATCAGAATATCCGAGTTTATTCAAGATGATACGATGCAATGTCGCATACTGGCCGAATCTGCAGGGGCCAGTTGATGTAGGCATAAAAACAGCAAATTTATCTCCCGTCCCGGATTCCTTCATATATTTGACTATATTACCAATAGTTACAGCAGCGGGGATACACTCTCCGCCGCGCGTAAGGGACTTACCGATTGAGTAAACATCCGGCGTCTCATCCGGAAGTGCAATGGCATTGTATCCATAACCACGCATTGCTGCTGATACGAGGCGGGCTCCCACAGGATGCATAGGCGGAATCAACCACTGTCTGTCACGCAATTCATCCTTTTTCATCGCCGGAGTATAAATCGTAAATTTTTTATCGCTATGAATATAGGAACTAATAGAATCAATGAATGCCTCAATGCGCGTTGAATAGCCAGCATCTGCACCATGTTCGTCAAGTTCAAGAATCAGTAATGGCTTTGTGTCTGCAATCTCTTCAGCGTAGGTCAGAAGAAAGGAATCTGGACCACAGGAGAAATTAGTCAAATATACTGGAAAAATGTTTCTATATCCTTTAATCACCTTTAATGCATTGATAATAATCTGTCCATAGTTCCAGAACATGTTATAAAATTCTTCGCCGAGGTTCTCTGGATTAAAGGGAATCATGTCAAGTGGAATTACATTAAATCCCAGCCCCGCAATCTTTTTGGGAATATTAAGGTTTACCCGAGAGTCATAGACATTATAAGGTCGCCCGATTATCACCATAGCATTCTTATCACTATTTTTTAATTCTTCAAGAACCTCCCTTCCCCTTTTCTGAATTGATAAAATAAATTTATTCTGAACATCCATCCCTTTCTTAAATGCCTTCCTCACCATCGGTTCGGTAATGCCAAAATCCCTGAGGGAAATAAAAAGTTGATGGACTATCGTTGATATGCCCTCCCTGAAATCAACCACAGGGGACACGATGCGAATTAAATCCTTACCCATATCATTGCCTGATTTAAGCATTGAAGGGACTACCTGAACATAAGGACAGAAACAGGAATTAGTTGTATATTTATTCTTTTTGCCACTGATTAAATGTGGGAGAAAAATAAAGTCAATATCCTTCATCTTTGACAAATACCTAACATGACCATAAACAACCTTTACGGGCAAGCACATGTCTGCCTGGACTGATTCAATTCCTGCCTTTAAAATTTCGTCATTTGTCTTTGGAGAAATTCTCACATTGAAGCCAAGTTCACTCAGAAATGTCCGCCACAGAGGCATGTAAGTATAAGTCGTCATAACCCATGGAACCCCAACAGTCCCAGTGGAATTTGTTTTCCTTACACCCCCACCAGCAGTCAATAACAATTTTTCCCTGAATTCAAAAAGGTCATAATTTCCCTTATACTTTGCCTTTTTCTCCTCTGGCTCCCTTCCACACATATATCCCCAGGATGGCTTCTCTTTAATCCCGCTTATTTCAGCGTAGGTGATTCTGCATACATTACTGCAAATATTACATGTTTCTGAGCTTAATCTAATCTCCTTATTTAACACATCAAGCCCATGAAAGGACGTATTGAGTCCTTCAGATTGAACCTTATTCTTTGCAATCAGTGCAGCACCAAGTGCACCCATAACATGACAGGATGGATTGACAACAATCTCCCTGTTAAGATATCTTTCAAAGGCAGCAACGAGACCTGCGTTTCTGGCAGTGGCGCCCTGGAAAAAGATTCTATCCTTGCTAACCGGTCTGTTTCCAACTACCTTATTAAGATAATTCTGCACCACTGAATACATCACTGCCGCCATTACCTCTCTTTTACTGTAACCCTGTTTCAGCAACCGGTTCAGGTCCTCCTCCATAAATACAGTGCATCTGTCAGAAGTAATAGGTGGCTCAATGCCCATAACAATTCTACCTACATCATGAAGGTCAAAGCCAAGACGAACTGCCTGTTCTTCTATAAATGAGCCAGTGCCTGCTGCACAGACATAATTCATATTTACAAGGTGAACCCTGCCATTTTTTAAATGGATGTACTTTGAATCCTGCCCACCAATTTCAAAAATTGTCTCAATATTCGGATTGAAATGAAGAGCACCATTTGCATGTGCGGTTATTTCATTCACTATGAAATCCGCACCAATTAACTGCCCTATCATCTTTCTTCCAGAACCGGTTGTTGCTATTCCGAGGGACTTAAGTTCAATCCCTTCACGCCTCTGAACTTCTTGAATTGCCTGAAAAATTTTTCGCGTTGCACCTATGGGATCCCCCTCTGTCTTCCTGTAAAAATCCGCAATCACCTCGCAGGAATTATCTATCAGAACCGCTTTTGTACTCGTTGATCCTATATCAATCCCCATAAAGCATTCAACAGGGCTACCTTCGCTAACCTTTGAAAGGCGTACCTCCGTATTATAACTATCAATAAAGAACCTATCGTTATTAAAAGAAAAGTGTTTTGATATTTTTAACTCAAGGGCAGGCATTAATTTCTTATCACCATACCTGTTGATAGGAGTCTTATCTTTACTATAGTTCTGTATATCTTTGAATTGTAAATTACCGAGGAGGGCAGCGCCATATGCCTGGAGAAGGTGGGGACTTTCAGGCACGATTAGTCCTTCTCCGATAAGGCTCTGCAGATAATGTTGAATCTGAGAATTCATTGCCACACCGCCTGTAAGCAGGACAGTGCCATAGATTTTTCTACCCTTTAACAGTGTGTTTAGCATGGTTGAACTTAACCCCTTACATAATCCACACCATATTTCCGATTTTGAAAAGCCCTCCTGCTGCCTGTGAATAATATCTGTCTTAGCGAAGACAGCACAGCGCGTGGCAACTTCAGGTGGATTCATCACCATTTTATTCTCAGCCAACCCCTCGTCCCTGATACCAAGCCGGTATGCCTGCTGGTCAAGGAAGGAGCCGGTGCCCGCGGCACAGAGGGAATTGCTCGTCATGTTCAAAAATTCACCATTTTCACCTAATTCAATAAACATTAAACTTGAACCACCAATGTTTATTATGTTTCGTGCCTGAGGAGCAAAATAGTTTGCAGCAGTAATCAGAGCATGGACATCGTCAATTTTTTCAATAACCCTATCGCCTGAGAAAAGATCCGAAAAACTGCCTGTTATACCACAGGCAAGGACCCGAATATCCTCAGAGGAGAGTTCATGAATAATTTGTTCTAAGCTATTTCCGACCTCTCCATGATGACGGATAAACCATTTTTTAACAATATTATTATTTTTGTCTATTACTACGCCCTTTGTAAAGACCTTGCCAAAATCAAGTCCCAGTCGCATTTTACACTACCTACTCTAAATTATAATATACATCTTAAACAAGTTTGTATAATTTACAATACTTCTTGAAATCTGTCAAGTAAAAAAATGGATTGGGTAGTGTTTTTTTAAAAATTTTCTTTATTTTTCAATTATAGATGATAAAATATTTTTTGATTTTTAACGCCAGCCCGGGTGGCGGAATAGGCAGACGCAGGGGACTTAAAATCCCCAGGGCTTAACAGGCCTGTGCCGGTTCAAGTCCGGCCCCGGGCAATTCACCTATCAACCCGCCAGATTTCGTAGGAATCTCTATCCAGTTCCATTATAAATCTTGAGGGCTTCGCAATAATTGTCCGATGGGTCTGTTCAATCATCCTCGGGTAAATAAAATACAATCCCTTCTTTGCCCTTGTAACCCCAACATAAAATAGCCGTCGCTCCTCTTCTAATTCTTCCTGAGTACTTAAACTCAAAGGTGACGGCATTCTGCCCTCGCTCAGCCAGATTATAAACACATGTTCCCACTCAAGCCCCTTTGCCTGATGAATCGTAGAGAGCGTCAGCGCCTCATCACGCTCATCCTCTGCAATTATATCTTCCCCAGTAATTTCTGTCAGGAGTGATAACTGAGCGAGGAAATCAACGGTACTGCTGAATCGCTTTGCGTATCCGGCTAATTCCTCAATATCCTGTCTGCGTTCATCTGCATTCGGATATGCAGAGTATAAATAATCACTGTAAAAATTATTCAGAACAACTGTAATCTGCTCAGCGGGGATATTCTGTATTCCCTCTTTATTCAGATTCATATAGATTCCAGAAAATTTTTTCCATCCGGCGTGAGCTTTTGCCCCTAAGGGGTCAATAATATCTGGCGAACTAAATACAGATGCTGGCTCACGGGAGTTCATTACCGTCTCCCACAACTTTTCTGCAGTATTCTTGCCGATTCCCGGGAACAATTTCAATACCCGCTTTAGTGACAGTTCATCCTTTGGATTTATCGTCAATCGCAGAAAACTGACAACATCTTTCACATGTGCCTGTTCAAAAAACCTGATGCCCGAACGGATGAAAAATGGAATGTTCCTCCTCGTAAGTTCCAACTGCAGTTCCATGCTGTGGAAATGTGCCCTGTAGAGCACTGCAATCTCATCCAGTGGCACACCCTCACCCCTCAGTTCAAGAATCCTCTGGGCAACGAACTCTGCCTGTTCATAAACATCAACAACGGGAACTATTGCAGGCATTTCACCATCTGGCTGAACTGACCGAAGGGTCTTGGGATACTGTTTCGTGTTATACCTTATACTTGAATTGGCAAGGGTAAGAATCTGCGGTGTGCTCCGATAATTTGTTTCAAGTTTATAAATTTGTGCATTAGGATAACGCTCGGTAAATGTTATTATGTTTGTAAAATTAGCGCCCCTGAAAGAATAAATTGATTGGCTGTCATCCCCAACTACAAGTAAATTTTTGTGCTTTGATGCAAGTTTGTCAATGAGGTCTGCCTGAAGTTTATTTGTATCTTGATACTCGTCGACCAGAATATATTTAAATAAGCCCGTATATTTTTCTGAGATCTCTTTATTTTCATCAAGCAATTTTTTAAGATTTGTGAGGAGATCATCAAAGTCCATTGAATTTATTGCCTTCTTCTTATTATCATAATAATCCTTTACAACTTTGATGGTTTCAATCAAATCACTAAAATGCGGTGCCTTCTTTAGAATCGCCTTCTCAAGGGAACTTTCAGTATTAACTGTAAATGAAAAGATTTCTCGTATAACTTCCCCCTTTGGGAACCGTTTTTTTCTGGTGTCAATTTTTAGTTCATCAATACACATATCAATAAGATCTTTTGTGTCCGTCGTATCAAGAATGGTGAAATCATGTGTATATCCAAGAAGGTTTGCATGCCTCCTTAGAATGATATTCGCCACATGGTGATAGGTTCCGCCCCAGAGAGTTTTTAAATTCAATCCAGTGATATGCTCAACCCTCTGAAGCATCTCCCTCGCTGCCTTATTTGTAAATGTAACGAGCAAAATCTCCTCAGGCCTTATCCCTAATTCAATAAGCCAGGCAACGCGATATGTAATTGTCCGCGTCTTCCCACTTCCTGCACCAGCAATTACAAGTATTGGTCCATCGCCAGCAGTTACTGCTCTGTACTGTTCCTCGTTCAACTCGGAGCGATAATCAACCTTGAAAGAGATTCGGGCGTCAGGCTTTTTGAGAATATATTGTTTCATCAAGCTACTATATTATAATACCAAACAGCAACGTTCTATGAAATAAGAACTGATTGATTTAGTTATGATTTTCTTTAATGTTTGCACTCTTCAAAATGCAAACCTATGTTGTTTTTCTATAAACTCTATCTTTTTTAAGGTCTGCCACCTCCTTCTGACAATTTCCGGAAATTCTCCACTAAGGCACAATTTTTTTAAAAAATCCCTCGTCTTTTCATCCACCGGGTATCCGGAACCAAAGTCACCAAAATTCTTCTTAAGTTCCGCAATTCGTGCTTCCCTTCTCACCTTGGCACAGATTGAGGCAGCACTGACACAGGGGAATTTTTTGTCTCCCCTGACATCACCTATTATCTCAACCTCTCTGTTTATTGATTGTCTGAGTTTCATTATATATTTTCCAACAAAGCGCGAAGGCACCGGCGCGTCAAAGTAAACCGCATCCACCTCTGTTGAATTAATCAGTTCAAGAAATTTTTCAAAGGTAATCAGAAAGAGATTCCTGGTGTCAATAACCTGTGGCTCTACTTCAATGTAAAGAACGCTCTTTGCAATCCTCTCAAGTTCATCAGCCATTTTCATCATCTTGTCTATTTTTAATTCCTTTGAGTCACGGACGCCGAGTTTCCTTAATCTTTTGACATGAGATTCTACAATGACATATCCGCAGAATACGAGGGGTCCAATGACAGGTCCTCTTCCCGCCTCATCAATCCCCATAATAAGCCGCTCGGATAACATGCTAATAGTAAATCACAGTTCGTAGATTAAGTCAAGAGAGGAATCTTAAAACTCTGCTGGTTTTGACGACGGGTGAGTAAAAACGTTGTATGGTGTGGATTGCACCTCCTCTTCTTTCTTCAATGTCCAGTCCTTGTATCCCACCTTTGATTTGCTGTAGGCAATTCCCCTGCCTGCCCATGCCTTATAACTTAAAGTTATATAAGGATTTTTGAGTATGTCGCTTGCCCCCTCTCCTGAAGCAAGTTGCTGGAAGGCAAGTCCAAGGGAGATTCTGCCGGTGGATGTCTGGATAAATATGTCGCCAAAGGGATACCAGATTGTGCCCATATCAAAAGATGAGGAAAATGTGCCATAAGGTGTATCCATACTCACAAATCCACTTCCCGAGCCGAGAAATACACCTCCTGTTAAGCCAAAATACCTGCCAAGAGGTATTTCCGTCTCTAAATTCGCCCCGTACATTAAAATGCCTACAGTCGTTTCACTCATTACTATATCCATAAAAGAAAATTGCGGGACAATAAGAAAAGTAAACCCGGGATAATCAACATAGCCCGCGGGTGTGTAAGTTGTTCCGCGATAGCCAAGCTCAACACCCCCATTCCCCAAAAAACTGAAGGCACTGCTGTTTGTTCCTGACATCCCATCCGGCACAGAAAGATAACCAAGTCCTAACTGAACCCTCATGCCAAAATTTTTCCAGGACCGCCTCATATAAAGTGCACCGAAGGCGCCCTTATAATCACCAAGCATAATAATTGCCTGCCCATCCGTTTCAAGTTCCATAGAGTCCCACAAAATTCTTCCCGTTGCAATTCTGCCCTCCTTTGATGGTTTGACCTGCATTATCGGACCAACATCAACCTTCTCAAGAAGGGCTGAATCTTTCGCAACAACTGGCTGGACACCAAGAAAAGCAAGTGCATCCTTGTTGAAAAATAACTGGTCTGTAAAGTCAATGAGTGCCCGTGTGTAGAGGTTTTCCCTGGCTTCGTTTGTAATACGAACACCGGTTGGGACATTTACTGAATGTTCAATGGATATGCGTCTTGACTCTTCGCCTTTCTTTAACACAAAATCTGCCCTTATGCCAAGAGAACCCTCCTGATCCCACCCAGCGTTCATCTTCAAACTTATAGCATAATTAAGGTTTTCAACAATCAGTAAATAATCCCTTTTCCCTTCTGTGCCGATGCGTGAATTAATAATTTTCTTAAGCACCTTTGTGGGTGGCTCTTCCAGATGGTAATAGAGATATGACCCCGTTTCAATTATTGTCTTTTCTGTTCCGCTCACTTTTTCCAGTTTTACTTTCTTCCAGACATCCGGAACCTCTGATGTCCTTATGGGCTTAACCGGTAACACAATATGCTGAACACAGCCCGTGATAAAAAACACTGAGATAAAAATACATTTAATGAGATTCATAATACATCCTCCCTGAAATATATATCATTTACATCTAATATTCATAATACATCAAATTCCACTATTCTTAAATAAAAAGTCATGGTATAAAAGTAACCATCATTAAAAAATATCAGGAGCAGGAGATTACATTATCTTCTTTTTGAAATGCCTGTAGTTGTAAGATTATCATTCTATGGACTATAATTACTTTATGCTATGTGGAACGAAATGTCTCACCTGTATCATAGACGACCTTGTCGGCGCAGTGGAAGGGCTTAAGATTCAGGAAAAGGATAGACATACTGTCCTTGTAAAATCGCTTCAATACCTTTCACAGAATTTTTCTAACAGGGATGTCCCTTCAAGGTTTATCACTGATGTCCATAGAATTTTGAAAAAGATAACCGGAATAGATGTCCCTTTTGCAGAACTTAGAGCAGATTGCAACAGGATCGGTTTGAAAATTGCAGAGAGGATTGAAAAATCACTGATTAGAATGAAATCAGAAGAGAAGAAACTGGAAAAACTCCTTAAATGGTGCGTTGCAGGAAACCATCTTGATTTCAGAACAGCTGGAAAGGGCTATGGATTTAGCATCAATAAGGCAATTTCTGAACTCAGAAGAATTGCAGAGGGAAAATTTCAGGTAAATGAGAGCAGAAGGATATTCAAAACAATTATGAGTTCAGAAAAAATATTATATATTCACGACAATGTGGGAGAAATCGCAATTGATAAACTTCTCATTAAATTTCTCCGGGAGCACAATAAAAGAGTAATTTCAGTCCTTCGCGGAGGTCCCATCACAAGTGATGCAACAATAAGTGATGGCACCGCAGTTGGCATTGACAGGGTTGCAGACAGGATTATTATGGCTGGACCTGACACATTGGGGATATCCTGGGAAGAAATGTCAGATGAATTGAGAGATGAGTTAAATAGCGCAGATATTATAATCTCAAAGGGTCAGGCAAACTTCTATGTTCTTTCAGAGCATCTTCATGAACTACCTTCGGTAGTATTTCTACTTACAACAAAGTGCGATTATGTGTCACAAAGTTTTGGATTTTTTGGAAAAGGCAGCGTAATAAAATTACATTCAAAGAAGAATCAATCTCATAAACATCCATTTATCCTTAAGGGACCTGCCTCTGATTTCCAGCATTTTAAACAACAGCGCAGGAATTAAATTCCATGGATTGTAACCAAATGACATCAGTGTGATATGGTCAGTAGTGAGTTCAAGGTCTGGCGGACTATTAAGACTCCTTACTGTGCGTGCCTCATGGTGCTCCTTATAGAGTTTTATTAAGAAGGGGTCAGAAGGAATGTCTGTTAAGTTTATGATTGCGGACTTTGATTCAAAGTTATTAAGCCATCTCTTCAATTTTTTATTCAGTTTTCTTTGTTTATAAATCCTTTCCAGCCGCTCCTTAAGAAAATGCTCAAGGGCATCCTCCCAGAAGCTCTCACCCTGATTTAACTTCCAGTAATCCTCATCCTTACTCAATTCTTGAAATCATCTCCCATAAAGTGCTTTTTTCACTTCATCCAGTCCAAGGGTATCCAGACGCTCTTTATCAGGCAGTCCCTTTTCATAATCCCACCCAAACTCCCTGAAAAATTCCACCAGCATTGTCTTCATATCAAGAGTCACACCCGCAAGGGGTCCCTTTTCCAGTGGCGGATTACCCTGTGCCCGTGGATGCATAAGTAGTTGCTTGGGGTGAATCCCTTCCCTGACATTAAATGCCTGTCTTATAGTCCAGATTCTCTCTCCTGTTACAAGGTAATCATCGTTAGAATAATCCCATCCCGTTGATGCGTTGACCCACTCAAAGGCAGGTATATTTGCACCTATCTGCAAACCGAAGATACAGAATCCACAGCCATTGCCTGCATTATAATATTTTGTAACAATTGATGTAATCTTGCCCTTTCCTTCCGGTTCGTATTTCTTTGACTTTGCATAAAACATTGAAATGCTCTTTGCAGAGGAGAATTTCTGGGAAAGATTCCCGAGTTCTGCATAGGTAATAGATGTAACTGTATGCCTTCCCGGCGTTGGTTCACTTGAGTAACCAATTCCAAAGCCAGGGTCAAATCTCGGGTCGTGCATAGGTATCTCCTGACCTCCGGCGTGTATTGCGAATTTCTCAGCGCCCTTTCCCAAACGCTCCGCTGCCTTTTTAACCCCATCTGCAAGAATATCTCCTATGCCATCTCTGTGAATAATCTTCTCTGTCAATTTCAAGACCGCCTCTCCATTTCCCCAGGTAAGTTTAATTCCGCCTGTATCCTTATCTGTAATTATTCCGTTCTCATAGCACTCCATAGCAAATGCAACAACACTCCCTGTAGAGATTGAATCAATGCCTGCGCGATTAACCATGTCATTGACCTTTGCAAGCACATGAATGTCATCGGTAAGTGTAAGTGTGCCAAAGGAAGTAAGGGTCTCATACTCGGGCTTGTGACTCTCTTCAATTGGATAAGGTCCGTCCTTCACCTTGTAGATTCCACCGCAGCCAAGTGGGCAGGCATAACAGGCATAGCGTTTCACCTGATATTTTATGACTGCCTCATCACTGATTCGTGGTGATTTCTCTGATATTGGGAAGTCAAAATATCCAGAACCCTTCCAGTTTTTCACTGGCGCATCCCCCGTTTCCGCTGACATTGCTGTGATCCCTGAGGTGCCATATCTCTTCAGGATATTTCTCCATGCAATAGGGTCCATTCTCATCTGAACAGGTAATGCCCGTAACGCTTTTCCAATTATCTTGAGTGCCTTACCAAGGAGTGCTGACCTTGATAGAAACTCTGCCTTCTGAAAACTATTGAGAAATTTCTTGTTTAATTTAAGCATCTCCTCTCTGCTGTGTACTGGAATGGACTTATTTCCCTTGATTGCAATCGCCTTCAACCTCTTTGAGCCCATCACTGCTCCCAGCCCGGACCTGCCTGCAAGCCGTCCTCTGTCTGTCACAATACCTGAGATGAGCGAGAGATTCTCTCCTGCCTGACCAATGCAGGCAACCTGAAGACGGGGCTCACCTGTCTCCTTTCTAATGATTTCTTCTGTTTCAACAGCGTCCCTGCCCCATAGATGAGTGGCATCCTTAAATTCAATATTATTATCTTTAATTAATAGATAAACGGGCTTAGATGATTTTCCTGTGAAAAAGATTCCATCGTAGCCCGCTTTTTTAATTTCTGGAGCAAAATAGCCACCAGAATTGGAATCCCCCCACCCGCCTGTAAGCGGTGACTTACCAACAACCATAAACCTCCCAACAAAGAGGGCACCGGTGCCTGTAAGCAAGCCGGAGACAAAGCCAAGGATTGCCTCTTCTGAAAAAGGGTCTATTCCCGGTTTTTGTCTGTCAAAAATTATCTTGGCGCCAAGCCCATATCCAGCGAGGAATTTCCTATAAATATCTTCTGTTATCTCTTCTTCGCGAAACTTCTGCGAACTTAAGTCCACCCATAAAATCTTGCCCATGTATCCGCCTGACATATATTCCTCCTTTAAGATATTTTTTTTATTTTACCTTATTAAATTAAATTTACAAAATAAAAATTGATTTTATTGATGAATGTTGTAAAATAGAGCTATCAATGAAAAGATGTTCTCATCCTCTCTTAACAGTTGATATAATAATTGAGATAGGCGGTGGTATTCTGCTGATAAAGCGCAAGAACCCACCCTACGGGTGGGCAATTCCAGGGGGTTTTGTTGATTACAACGAATCAATTGAGCACGCAGCAATCAGGGAGGCAAAAGAGGAAACATCCCTTAATATAAGATTGATTGAACAATTTTACACATACTCTGACCCTTCCAGAGACCCGAGGGGACACACAATAAGCACTGTGTTTATTGCAAAGGCAGAGGGGACCCCGCATTCAGAGGATGATGCAAAGGAATGTAAAATATTCAAAATCAAAGAAATACCGAAAGAACTCGCTTTTGACCATTATAGAATTCTTGTTGACTATTTAAATTATAAAAAAACGGGTGAAAGACCAAAACCCAGAGTGTAATATGTCTGAGTTACTTGACACGGAAACAAAGAAGAATTTACTTAAACTTGCACGCGCTACAATTAAAAATCGACTTAAACCAGCAGAGACGGAGAAAATTAATTTTAAGTTTCCAGAGATTAAACATGGTGCCTTTGTAACATTACATAAGAAAGGTGAATTAAGGGGATGCATAGGGACATTCAGGTCAGATAAAAATATTGACGAAGTTGTACGAGAAATGGCTCTTGCATCTGCATTTGAGGACCCGAGGTTTTCGCCCCTGCAACCTGAAGAAATTGACGAAATAGATATTGAAATTTCAGTCCTTTCACCATTACGGAAAATCAAAGACATAAGTGAAATTGAGGTTGGCAAACATGGACTGTATATCTCGCGAGGATTCAGAAGCGGTGTCCTGCTCCCGCAGGTTGCAACGGAATATAATTGGAACCGAGAGACCTTCCTCATACACACCTGTCTGAAGGCGGGACTCCCGGAGGATGCCTGGAAAGACCCCTCCACAAGGATTGAGGTTTTCTCAGCCGAGGTCTTCGGAGAAAAGGAATTTCCCTAATTCAATGAAGGCACTTCTATATTTTTTGGGGAGAGGTTTACAGTTATTAGGGCTACTCATAACCTTTGAGGCCATCGTCTTTTATTTTGGTAGAGACGCAACAGGAAAACTCATGCAATTTGGATTTGCTGGTGCCTTTATTTTCACCCTGGGCTGGTTTTTAATCAGGAAATAATAACGGACTATTTTTTGAAAGTCGCATCAGGAAGAAGCGCAAGTTCTACACGATTCCTGCCGAGCTTTTTCCCCCTGTAAAGGGCATCATCAGCAGAATTAATCAGGTCATTTATACTCTTAATACTCGGGTGGGGAGCGAAGGAACACCCAATAGTAACACTTAATTTTATTGTGGTGGAGGGAGTCTGAATATTCATGTTTTCTATGACCCTTCTGTATCTTTCAGCCACAATCCTGGCACCATTCATGTCATTGCCGGGTAGAATCATTGCAAATTCCTCACCGCCATATCTTCCCACGACATCGTTTTTTCTTAACCCCTTTAGAAAAACCTTTGCAACCTCTGTAAGAACCATATCTCCGGTAATGTGACCATAGTTATCATTTATACTTTTAAAACGATCCATGTCAATCATTAAGAATGCAAGTTTAGACCCGTATCTCCCGGTCCTGTCAAACTCCTTCTCCAGAAGTTCCATGAAATGTCTCCTGTTAAAAACGCCGGTCAAAACATCCCTTATTGAGAGTTCAATCAACTGCTCGTTTGTCCTCTTTAAAGCATCCTGCAGAAGTTTTATTCGTAAATGTGCCTTAACGCGAGCGATCAATTCTCCCGGGTCAAAGGGCTTTGTTAAATAATCACTGGCTCCCTCCTCCAATCCCTTGATTTTATCCTTAATTTCACCCTTGCTTGTAAGCATAATAACTGGAATGTCAGAAAACTCAGGCCTTGCCATCTTCATTGCAAGGAATTTAAATCCATCCATGCCAGGCATTACAACATCGCAGAGGATAATATCTATATTGTTTTTCTCCACCAGAATTTTAAACCCTTCGGGAGGACTCTGTGCCTCAATAAAGTCGGAAAAAAGTCCGGTGGACTGCAATATCTTAATCACCTCACTGCGAAGGGTTGGCGAATCATCAATTATAAGAATCCGTGCACCCTTTTCCAATCTCTCTGGCATAATTCACCACCTTTAGTCTATTGCAAAAATTATACCAATAACTTTCTATTCTAAATTATACAAAAAATAATGAGATTTTCAAAATTTTTAGACAAAATGTGATAATCATCACAGAAAAAATTTCTCTATTTGGACAAAAATTATAATTAATGTGGTATTTTCCCCTCATACTTTTAGTTCTCCTTCGCCTCGAACCACCCAAACC
>FWPU01002362.1_pt1 | contig 52676 bp, 47 predicted proteins | sample 2228361 | NCBI WGS metagenome assembly FWPU01 (sample SAMEA103939777, study PRJEB20133) | metagenome | reverse complement strand
ATTATTGTAATCGAAAAGGGCGACTTCTCTTCTTCTCCTCCTTAAAAAGCGTGCCGGGGTCGGCGTCCCCGGCACGCTGTGATTCTAACATACAAAATGCATCGCACCTCCACTGAACTTCCCAATGCTAAACAGCAGTTCGATGGCGGGGAGATGGCATTTTGTCTGCAAGCGTAGCGGTTCAAAGCCTCCAAGATTGGTGTAAAATGGATGGCATTGGGTGAGGAGAAAATGGACCTGAAAATAATCGAACAACACAATCAACGCATCGCAGAAGTGCTTTCAGATGATATGGTGATTAAGACAACCCAGGATGCTCTAGATCTGATTGCTGAAGCCGGCTATTACGAATCAAGTGGCATCCTATTGAAAGAGAAAAATCTAAGCCCCGAATTTTTTGATTTACGAAGCGGGGTTGCCGGAGAAATCCTTTTAAAGTTTGCCAATTACCGAATGAAAATGGCCGTGATTGGTGAGTTCGAAAAGTATGCCAGCAAGAGTTTGCAGGCGTTTATTCGGGAAAGTAATCGCGGAAATCAGATTTTCTTTGTTGCAGATCGAGATACAGCCATAGCCAAACTTGCGGGGTAAAAAATTTGGCCTATTCCTGTTGGAATTGCAGAAAAACCACGTATGTAATGGTTAGCATGTGGTGAGTATCAGTCATCAATATAGGGTTGGCAGAGCCAGCCAATAAAGCAGTGAAATGACCACGCAGGAAAGTAACATGACCGGCAGGCCGCGCTTATTCCATGTCTGGCTGGTGATCGGCAGGCGGGTTCTTTCCGAAAGACCGACAACCACCACATTTGCTGTTGAACCGATGATGGTACCATTGCCACCCAACCCCGCCCCAAATACCAGCGCCCACCACAAAAAGGATGGATTTGAACCGGGTAAAACCAAATGTTGAATGATGGGGATAAGCGTGATGGTGATTGGGATGTTATCCACGATTGCAGAGAGCAATGCCACCGACCATAACAAGATCAGCCCGGCCAAGGCGGGTGAGAGCGAAACCAGCCGGATGATCAGGTTGGTGAAAATATCCAGCACGCCGGCTTGCTGAATGCCGCCAATCATGACGAATAAACCGGCAAAGAAAAGCAGAATTTCCCATTGGATTCGTTTCAGCAACTCGCCGATATTGGGTCGAATCCAAATTAAGGCGATGGAAACGGCTGCCAGGGCAACGATGGCAGGACGGATTTCAAGTAGTTCTTCCAGAAAGAAGAAGATGACAGCAATTCCAATTACGATCAGGACTTTTCGAGCGGTTGGTTGGTCAGTGTAAGCTTCCTGCGGGTTGAGCGATTGGACCGCTTCGGCATTGGGAGAAGGCTGGCTGAGTTCTTTGCGGAACATCCAACTCAACATTGCATAAGCCGATATCCAAACGATTATGATAAGGGGAAAGCTGTGGATGATGAAATCCACAAACGTAAACTCTGCAGCTGAAGCAATCAGCACGTTGGGCGGGTCACCCACCAGCGTGGAAATGCCGCCAATGTTGGAAAGGATGGCTTCTGAAATCAGAAAGGGCTGTGGAGAGAATCCCAAAATTTCACAAATCAGAATGGTGACCGGTGCAATCAGTACGACGGTGGTGACATTGTCCAGGAACATTGAGACCAGTGAAGTCACCAGGGCCAGCAGGAAAAGCAGTAAACCGGCTTTGCCTTTGGACATTTTTCCTACCCACACTGCCAGAAACTCGAAAAAACCGGTCGGTTCTAACATGGCTACCAACAACATCATGCCCAACAATAAACCCAGTGTATTGAAGTCAATCGAGGAAAGAGCCTGAGATTCATTGTAGAACCCGAATACCAATCCGATGATGACCATAAAGACTGCACCTGCCAAGGCCACAATCGTGCGGTGGAGTTTCTCGCTGAAGATCAAAGCGAGGCAAACCAGAAAGAGGGAGGCCGAAAGGATGGTGGAAGGTGAAATTGCCATCGGCTGAAACCTTAGGAAATCCAGTAGGAAAGCAGCGCTACGCCGATATCTACATGCGAGGCAATTCCCACCAGCCGGCCTTCATGATCCACTACTGGCAGGTCGCGTAAGGCATGTTTATGCAACAAAGCCGCAGTTCGGAATAAGCCGGAATCCTCATGAACCGAAACAGGCTCACGAACCAGTTCCTCGATCTTTTTTTCAAAGATGCGCGGGTCGGGTCGCTGATTTTCAACTGCCCCAAATCCGTGCAGAAAATCGAAGTCGGTTACCAGATGAATGAAATCCGGCATACCCATATTTATCACATCCTGCAGACGTAAAATTCCGACCAGATATTGATTTTCATCTACCACAGGCAGTGTGCCAATGTGGTGATCAATGAACAGCTGAATCGCCTGCCGAATGGTCGAATTCAGCGAAATGGAGATGACCTCTTTTTTCATCCAGCGGGAAATTTGAAGCATGTCCCCTCGCTTTCCAGTTTTCAGCGACGAGATTACCAAAGATGAGAAGGCAACCTCATCATAAGATTGCCCACTTGTTTATATTTAGTGTACCACTTTTGGGATTGCGTGCATTAACTGGCAGCCAGCAGCAATCCAAATATATAACCAGCGGTCATGCTCATCACAGCCACCAGAGATACGTAGACGGCGGTTTTCTTTTTGCCCATCACACCGTTTAGAACCAGAATGGATTGAAGCGATAGTTCAGGGTCGGCTAATAGGTAAGCCAGCAGGGGGCCGCGTGCCATGCCCAAATCCATGAACATTTTAGCCACGGGTACTTCTACGAGGGTGGGAAAGTACATAAATACTCCGAATAAGACCCCCACCAGATTCGCCAGAAGGGTATTTTGCCCGGCGGCGGCTTGCACCCAAGCTGCCGGGATGATTTGTTTGGCAATGCCGGCCAGGAAAACGCCTATGATCAGAAGCGGGAAGATTTGCTTGACAAATTTCCAGGTTTCCCAAACCCAGTTGCTCAATTCGTCTTTGGAGAAGGAGCGTGCTGCTACCCAACCCAGGGCGGCAAGGACAATGACCTCACCAATAAAGCGGCTGTTAATGCCAATGATCACCGAGCCAACCTCTTCCTTGGGCGCAGCAACGATAATGGTAAACGCAATCAAGCCGATGGCTACATAAGTCCAACGGTTGAAACCGGAAAATACATTCTCAAACCCTTTCCAGGCTGTAAGACCAATGAAAACCAGCAAAATGATCAGCAAAGCGCCCTGCAAAGTCAGGTTGACAGCCGAGAGGGAATTTGCTAATTGAGGAGGGATATCCCAAGGCAGGTGGATGTAGGCATAGACATTGGTCAGCAAATCCATTTGCAAAGTGCCGATGATCAATACGGCAACCAGCAGCAGAAACACGACCCAAACGGCAGGCTTGACCTGCGCGACCTGATCGAACATACCGGCCTCGCTCATTTGGACGGTGCGGGCGGCTTCCTCCTTGCGGAAGATCCACGCCATGGTCAGACCGATGAGTATGCCGAAGGCGATGGAGAGGAAAAGGCGTGCAAGGGCAAAATCGAACCCGATCGCTGCACCGGTGTAGGTGATAGCCAGGATGTTGATGGCCGGGCCGACAAACAAAAAGGTGATCGCCGGTCCCAAGCCCGCACCGCGCTTCCAAATGCCGGCAAACAACGGCAAAATGGTACAGGAGCAAACTGCAAGAATGAACCCGCCAAAAGCGGAAGCCGGATAGCTGATCCATTTGGAGGCTTTCGGCCCAAGATAACGGGTGATGGTTTCTTTGGGGATCATCGAATTCATATAACTGGCAATAACGAAGGCAGGAACAAGGCACAGTAATACATGAGCAGCCAGATAGTCCAGCAGGCTGCTCCAACCGGCAAAGAGCAGGGATGATAGAGCGCTGAAGATTGAGTCCATGATGCTTTTGGTAATTTCTTGTATTATGCAAAAATTTGAATATTAATCATCAAACAAAAAAATGGCACAGGATCATCCTGGCCAATTGACTCCATTTATCCAAGCGGGTTTTGCATCAAAAAAGTCTGCGAATCCATTGTCGCAGCGCCTTTCTGCTTGCACTTTGGACATTCGCACTCATGCTGATCGGCAGGGTCACTCGGCTGTTTCTCTTCCGGCAGCAAAGAGCGGATGGTCTTCAAAATGTCCAAAACATCCTCTTGTACGATGCGGTAATAAATATTCCATCCTTCACGGCGGTCTTGCAGAATGCCCGCTTCACGCAGGACGGCCAGCTGCTGGGAAAGGTAAGCCTGGCGAAAACCCAACACGGCTTCCATGTGACAGACACATTGCTCTCCATTGCGTAGCACATCCAAAATTGCCAAACGAGCCGGGTGTGAGAGGGCTTTGAATAACTGCGCAGCCGTCTGAAAGCGTTCGGAAGGATCGTTCATCATTACATTCAACTCCTTGAATGTAATTGTAAAATATCCGCTCAGAATGTCAAGCGGACAAATGTCATCAAAAACTCACAAAGGCAGGGCTGTCAATCTACCGTCAGAGTTTTGCTGAGGTTACGGGGGAAGTCGGGGTCGTAGCCGCGTGCAACCGACATGTGATAGGCCAATAATTGCAACGGCAAGACACTCAGGAGGGATGAGATTTCGGGATTGGCTGCTGGAAGGGTGATCACATTGCTGGCGTTGGCGCGCAAGCGCGCGTCCTCCTGACCAATGGCTACAGCCCTTCCTCCTCGACAAGTGACTTCGTTAATGCCACTGACAATCAACGGCACATCCTCGGGCCCGGCAACGAAGATGACCGGGTAGTTGTCCGTCACCGCCGAAAGCGGCCCGTGCTTGAATTCGGTGGACAGCATTCCCTCGCAGTGGGCGTAGGTAATTTCCTTTAGCTTGAGCGCACCTTCAAGAGCCATGGGGTAGGTCACTCCATATCCCAGACAGTACAAGTCATTCCACTGGTTGAGAGCCCGGGTTATGGCATGAATTTGAGGGCCGGTTGCGGCGAGGGTTTCTTCCATCAGCGCAGGAATCTGCTCCAACTGGTGAGTATCCTTGCCTGCCAGTCGGTAAGCCAGATACAGGAAAGTAACCACCTGATTGGTGAAGGTTTTGGTGGCTGGCACACTGATTTCATAACCACAGCACAAAGGCAGCCAGCAGGCAGTTGCTTTGGTGAGAGTCGAGCCGATCACATTTGCCAATCCCAAACAGGTCATGCCCCGCGCCTCAGCAGCCTGCAAAGCATTCAGTACGTCCTTGGTTTCGCCGGATTGGCTGACAAAGATGCCCACATCCTGTTGATTGACGGCCGGCAAGTACTGTGGAATAAACTGAGGCGCCAATACCGGAATGACTGCTCTACCAGCCAGTTGGGCAAAGTAGACCGAACCGGCCAGGCAAGCGTGGTAACTGGTGCCGCAGCCGATCAGGTACACCTGACGGGCGTTTCGGATCGCATTCAATACCTGTTCAACTTCTGCGCTGCCTGCCAGCATGTGGAACACTTCGCGGGCAACCTGCGGCTGTTCGTGAATTTCTTTGAGCATGAAATGAGCATAGCCACCTTTTTGTACGGCTTCCATCATTTCGGTGACCAGTTCGGGTTCACGATCAATCAACTGACCGTCGGTTACCGAGCGCAGTTCAACCCGATCAGCCCATAGCGTGATGATTTCACCGTCTTGAATCCGCAGGATTTTCCGGGTCAGGGGAAGGATGGAGGGTAAATCTGAGGAAACACAGGTAAATCCATCGCCAATTCCAACTACCAATCCGCTGCCTTTTTTGATCGCATAGAGTTTATCGTCGTTAATCCGGCCGATGACATAGGCGTAGTCCCCCTGTAAATCCTGATAGGCGCGGCGAATGGCTTCGATGAAATCAAATCCCCGGTCAATGTAGCGTTCGACAGCGTGTACACAGGATTCACCATCATTGTGTGAGCGAACCGTCATGCCCTCTGCCATGAACTGTTGGCGCAGTTCGACATTATTGACTACATTGCCATTGTGAGCCCCGACCAGGTCTCCGTCTGAATCGAGATGCGGTTGGGCGTTGACCTGCGAGGGTGCGCCAAAAGTTGCCCAGCGCAATTGGGTAATGCCGCGGCTGCCGGTCATTTCGGCAAAATTGTACCGTGCGGCGACCTCGTCCACTTTGCCAACATCCTTGCGTAAATCTATCCGGCTGCCGGAGATGGTAGCCGCTCCTACCGAGTCGTAGCCGCGGTAGGTCAGGCGGCGAGCGGCTTCAATCAGGATTGGGCCGAGGGGCTGGTCTTTTTCGGTTACGATGCCAAAAATTCCACACATAGCGTTCCTTCAGGTTCACAGGGTTGGGATTTAACAACGCCAAGTTTATCACAAAGAATGGCTGAAGTTGAAAACGCGGGTGGTGTGGTTGGTAAAATTCATGCTAAACTAAATGCAGATTCTGTTTGAAAAAAATAAATTGATTGGGAGCGCTCTCATGCTTCTATGTATTGACATTGGCAATACGAACATAAAGTTTGGGTTGTTTGCGGGTGATCAAATGTGCTGCCATTGGCGAATTGCTACCGACCGCAATCGGCTGGCGGATGAGTATGCGGTTTTACTGCTCAATTTGTTGTCCACCTCCGGGTTGACCGCTGCGGAGGTGGAAGGGGTTGCAGTTTCTTCGGTAGTACCGGCGCTTACTCAGGTCTTCGAGGAAATTGCCCGGCGCTATCTGAATCAGGATGTGTTGATGATCGCTGATGATGTGGATTTGGGCATGCGAATCAACACCGAGAATCCCAAAGAAGTCGGCACAGACTTATTGGTCAACGCGCTGGCGGCGCGTCACCTGTATGGAGCGCCGGTCATCGTGGTGGGATTTGGGACGGCGACTACGTTCTCGGCAGTATCACGGCAAGGGGATTTTGAGGGAGTGGCGATTGCGCCAGGAATTTTGACCAGCAGCGATTCGCTCTTCCGCGCCACAGCGACATTGCCGCAAGTGGCGCTGGCTCATCCTGTGGCGGCAATTGGTAAAAACACCCTTCAATCCATGCGTTCAGGGATTGTGTTCGGTTTTGCTGAACTAGTGGACGGCATGGTGGAACGCATTCGCGGGGAACTGGGTGGGCAGGCCCGCGTGGTAGCCACCGGCGGGCTGGCGGAATTGATTGCCCCCGAGAGCCAGACGATTGAATTTGTTGAACCCAATCTAGCCTTGATTGGCCTGCGTTTGTTTTACGAGCGCAACCGGGTCGCTTGAGGTGAACAAATTGCGGCGCAGGATGTCGGTGAGGGTTAAATTGTGACGCTCAATTAATTGTTGGTTGATCATCTCGATCTGTTTGCGGGGAGAATAAAATACCTCACTCCATCCATATCCGGCACAAGCCGTTTCAGCGATCCAGTTGCCGGCATGGTCCTGTCCCCACCACTGGCGGTAGGCTTGCTCGAATTCTGGCTGAATGTGGAGCTCAGGAATGTTGAAGTGGGCTGAGTAGTAGTAATCCGGCGGCAGTGCGTTGAGGAGGGTTTCAAAACTGTGAACACGAATATGGATGTTTTCACTGCCGTCACATTCCGTAATGCGGCACAGGCCGCGCAATGTGGCAAACGGTGCAATGACTTCCACCCATTGAATACGCGGGAAACGTTCTTTGATCTTGTTGATCACCTCGCGCATGACCAGACCGCTGGCAATGCTGTCGGCTACGAATGCTACCGTGATATGTTCGTGCTGGATTTTATTGAGGTCTTTATCTTTGAAGAGTGTCATTTCTACCTTGCGGCTGAACACCGGCACACTGCTGTCAAAGACATGGTGCGCATCCAGGATGACCTCGTCGCATAAATAGCCGGAATTTGCGTAAATGGCTTCGGTGACCTGGTACTTAAGTCCCTCACGGGCAATAGGGAAAACGGCAATTTGGGTCTGTTGCTGACCAGCAAATAGATTTTGAAACACGGGAGCGCCCAACATTCCCTGAATCGCCTGACTAATGAGAAAAGACCGTTGTGCCCCCATGATCAGTTGACCGGGTAAGGTGAGTTGCTTTACGGCCTTAATTTCTTCGCTGTTCAGACCGATCAGCGACAGCAGTTGCGCATCAGGCCTGGTGGGATGCGTGTACATGAAACGCGCGGTTGCCGCATTATGATACAGGACAAGGTCTATGGAGGTACCGTTATGGAGAGTCATTTGACCGGGACGGTAAAAGCCGCTTCCCTGATTACCGATGGGGTAGGGAAGCGGCTCTTTCAGTGTGACCTGACCACTGGAGCGACCGGGATCGTCCTCAGAAAAATCAAATGGTAAGATAAATTCACTCATCGAGTCACCTCCAAATAGACGGTAAACCTGATTTGGGCCTGACGGCTTTATAAAAAAAGCAGGTGTGGGGCATTCGCCGTTTCGCGATTCCACGACCTGCCCGAATAATTCTATCTCACTTGTTGAAAAAAGTTAAGCCGAATCGGGGTATTCAAAATTTTTTAAGGCGAAACCCCTTGGTGCTCCAAGGGGTTTTCTGATGGGAATTTTTTATCTGTAGATCAGGAGTCAAACTGACCGACTTCCTCGCCGTTGACCAGCACGGTGTAATTACCGCTGGGATATGAACCCAGACTATAAGTTACTTCGAAACCTTCCAGTACTTGGATGCAAACCTGCTCAGGGTCAGTCACACTGTAGACATTCACCAAAATTCGGTTCTGTTCGTCAGGCTGATTTACAACGATGCGTAGTTGATGGCAAGGGGTGGGTAAATTTCCTTGCAGTACCAGATTGATTTGGACAGGGTAACTTTCCAGAACCAACAAGTCGGTTGTGTCAATGAAGACTTCGCCGCGCTGTAAGGCTGCATCGCTTTCCAAAGGTTGGTAAGGATTCTCCGGTAATGGGGTTTCGTTCACCTCTTCGGGCGGGTTAACCACGGGCGTATTGGGATCGGCTTCAACCGGGGTTGCGCATGCGCTTAGCGCAAAAATCATCCCAACACTTAACAAAAATAATCTAAACATCGTAACCTCCTTTTTTATCGTTGTCTATATGACGCTATTGTCGAACAATTAGTTCCCGGACGAACAAACAAGATATAGGAAAAATGGCTGACCTGTTTCCTATTTTCGGTCATATTGAGCCTAAGCGCATTTGTTCCATTATGAGGTGGTGGTATGATGGAAATTGCAAAAATATCTATTCGGGAGGGTGTTTTCCATGCAAATCGTCACCGATCGGGGTTGTGATCTTTCCCCTCAGCAAACAAAAGATCTGCCGCCGATTCATTACATTCCAATGAAGTTGACCCTTGATGGGAAAACCTATTCCAGTGGAGAAGATCTCACATCGGAGGAGTTTTACCGCCTGCTGGACGAGACGGGGGCTTATCCAACGACTTCTCAGGCGGGGACGGGGGATTTTGTGGAATTGTATCGTCATTTGGCAAAGGATGACCCGCACATCCTTTCTGTTCATATATCGTCTGGGCTGAGCGGAACCTTGAATTCAGCGCGGGTGGCGGCTGAGACGGTATCGGAAGCACAGGTTACCCTCTGGGATTCAATGACCCTTTCTGCGCCTGAGGGCTGGCAGGTGGAGGCAGCAGCACGAGCAATAAAAGCGGGTTGGGATTTGAAAGAAACTCTTGCCCTTTTGGAAAAAGTGCGCAGCCAGACAACCGGCTTCTTCACGCTGGATACGTTGAAGTATCTGGTGCATGGCGGACGCATCAGCCATTTGAAAGGTTTGCTTGCTTCGCTATTGAACATTCGGCCGGTGATTTCGGTGTCTAAGGAAGATGGTCGCTATGTGACCATGGCGCAGGAGCGCACTTTCAGACGCGCGATTCAACGCATGGCTCTGGAAGTTATCAAGATGTACCCGCGCTCGCAAAAACTGCGCTTACAACTCATCCACGGTTACAATCCCGAAGGGATTGAAATGCTGCGAGAAGCAATGGAAAATCTGGCGCAGTGTGAATGGCTGCCGCCGGTCACCGTTGGGCCGATCCTTGGCGCCCATACAGGCAGCAGCCTGGTGGGTATTTGTGCTGCACCGGCAGAGCTGGTTGATCTGCTTCCTTAGAAAATGGATTGAGCCGTTAAAATACGGCTGTGGCTTGCTAATTTACCGGCTGGAGCAAATCATCCCCCAGCCGGTTTTCATTTTCTAATAGATTTATAAAAATTTTCGGATGAAAACCGGTTTCATTAATGACCACTTTGTTGATAAACTTATCAAGATAAAGATTGGAGTTGTGATGAACATTGTAGTTTGCCTCAAAATTGTACCCGATCCGGAAGATTTGGAAATCGGCAGCGATGGATCGGTTTCCACTGCTCATGCAGAATGGATGGTGGGGGGATTTGATTTGCCGGCGTTGGAAGCGGGGGTACGGCTGGCTGAAATGCACGGCGGGAAGGTAACAGCCCTTTCGGTGGGCTCATCTGCCATCATTCCATCCAAAGTGCGAAAAGATATCCTCTCGCGAGGTGCTGACGAATTGGTGTTGGTGATAGATGATACCCTACGGGATGTTTCGACTGCCGAAACGGCCCAGGTTATAACCGCTGCAATTCGCAAAATGGAGGATGTGCAGCTGGTCTTATTCGGGGAGGGGTCGGCTGACCTGTACTTTCAACAGACCGGTGTTCAGGTTGGGGAGCGATTGGGCTGGGTCAGTTTGAATGCCGTTCGGGATGTGCGATTAACAGAGAGAGGAAAATTACAAATAGAACGGCTTTTGGAGGAGGAGGTACAAGTGCTGGAAGTGGCATTACCGGCAGCTTTGTCAGTTACTTCGGATATTTGTGAGCCGCGTCTGGCATCCATGCGTGAGATCTTGCGGGCATCGAAAAAACCGGTATTCGAGTGGTCACTGGCCGATGTGGGGATTGGAAATGTGTCTCCCTCGGTTGAAATTTTGAAAGTTATGGCGCCACAGCGAGCATCCCGCAAAGGTGAAATTTTGAATGGGTCGGTGGAAGAAGCGGTAAGCGCGCTGGTGAACGTTTTGCGAAAAGAGGGAGTTCTTTAGAAAGAGGGAGAATGAGCGCACAGCGGCAAATTTTTATTTTTAGTGAGGATATCGCCCTTGCAAGAGAATTGATGGGTGCAGCGCAGTTGCTGACGGCGGATCAGCCCGCAATCCTATCCACATTGGTAATCGGGGATCTTTCTTGGCTCGAACAGATGGGCGGAGCCGGATTTGACCGAATCTATTGGATCGAGACGCTGCCGTCAGGCTATCTTATTGAAGATGTCTATCTCACTCTAAAAGATTTGATTGATGAAAGTCACGCAGATTATGTTTTGATCGGATCAACTACTCGCGGGCGGTTGATTTGTGGCAGACTGGCTGCCCACATGAATATCACTGCCCTGACCGATGTCCAGTCACTTGAAGTAAATGAAGAAGGTGTCCAAATTCGTCACATGGTTTTTGCGGGTGGAGCGCAACGGCTTGAACGACCGTTGAAGAAGCCGGCGCTGCTTACCATTGCTAAAGGGCAGTTCGAGTCCGAAGCAAAAATTTCTGACAGGCGCGCTGAGATTATTCCCGTGGCGTTCAAAACTCCTGAAAAGCGAGCCATTTTGTGTGAGCGCAAGGAGTTGCCGCCTGTTTCTGTGAATTTGGCGGATGCCAAGCGGGTCATTTGTCTCGGTCGAGGAATTGCCCGTCCAGAGGATTTGGCGCTGGCAGAAAATCTGGCCAGAGAATTGGGTGCAGAAATTGCCTGTACCCGCCCGCTTTCTGAGGGGTTGGGCTGGCTGCCACGCGAACGCTATATTGGCATATCCGGGGCTTATATCAAGGCCGATTTGTATATTGGGCTGGGTATCTCCGGTCAGGTGCAGCATACGGTGGGAATCACCGATGCCAAGGTCATTGTAGCGGTTAATCGCGATCCGGATGCCCCGATTTTCAAACAGGCGGATTATGGCATTGTTGCCGATTTATATCAGGTTATACCCCGCTTGATTCAGACCTTACGTGGCGCATAAGACTTGGAATGAGTGATGAAAAACTGGATGTGATTGTGGTTGGAGGGGGAGTAGCGGGTTGTACGGCTGCTCTTCTGCTCGCCCGGCAGGGGTTGGAAGTGGCCTTGATCGAACGCGGTCCCTATCCCGGTAGTAAGAACCTTTCCGGTGGGGTTTTATACGGACAGGTTCTCCACCAGATCATCCCAAATTTCTGGGAAAAGGCGCCTGTCGAGCGATGCATTACGGAGAATGGAATTGCGTTTCTAACCGAAGCCGACGCAATCAGCTTGAATTACAAAACCCCCTCCTTCAATCATCCCCCCTATAACGCTGTGACCGTGCTTCGTTCAAAGTTCGATCGCTGGTTGGGCGAGCAGGCCGAAGCAGCCGGGGCAATCCTGATACCGGGTATCAAAGTGGAGCGACTTTTGCGGGAGGGAAACCGGATTATTGGAATTGCAGCGGGTCTCGAAGAAATGTATGCGGATGTGATTATCGCAGCAGATGGGGCAAACTCATTTCTGGCACAAGAAGCCGGTTTACGTCAAAGAATTCCGGAAGAGCATGTTGCGGTTGGAGTAAAGGAAGTCATTGCCCTTCCGCGGGGAGTGATCGAAGAGCGATTCCGATTGAAAGAAAACGAAGGGGCCGCATTCAATATTGTCGGTTCTGCCACGCAAGGAATGGCCGGAGGCGGTTTTCTTTATACCAACAAAGAGAGTCTGTCGGTTGGACTGGTCATTCAACTGGCGGACTTGGTACGAAACCAGAAAAAAGTCAATGAAATACTCGATCAATTTTTGAATCACCCTTGGATTGCTTCTCTAATCCAGGGCGGCAAGGTGGTGGAATATGGAGCGCATCTGGTACCTGAGGCTGGCTTAAAGATGATGCCGCGTCTGTTTATGGATGGAATGGTAGTGATTGGTGACGCTGCCGGATTGACGATCAATAACGGCTTTTGGGTGCGCGGCATGGATCTGGCGATTGGTTCGGCAATCGCAGCAGCCGAAGCAGTAATGGCGGCTCATCGAAGCCGGGATTTCAGTGCAACCAGTCTGGCGCTCTATCGTCAAAAACTGGAGGAAAGTTTCGTGATGGCGGACTTGAAAACCTTTTCGCGTGCTCCGCATTTCATGCAAAACGAACGGTTGTATTCAACCTATCCCCACTTGCTGAGCGAGGCGTTCCGTCAAATTTATCAACAGGACGCCAGCCCTCATCAACCCTTGAGCCGGATTGCCCGTGAGGCCGTCCGCCGCAGTAACCTGAGTTTACTGGATTTGCTTAAAGATCTTTGGAATGGAGGCCGGGCTTTATGAAGCGCTTATCGGTAACCGAAAGACTTGCCCTGAATAAGTATGAATTGGATGATGGACATCCACATATCATCGTAAATCATCCGGTCTGTGAAGCGGAGTGTACGATTCGGGCGTGTTTGTTCGTTTGCCCGGCGGACGTGTACAGTGAGCAGAATGGGAAAATAGTTGCGGATTGGGCCGGCTGTCTGGAATGCGGTACCTGCACGGTTGCCTGTCCACCGCAGGCGTTACACTGGGAATATCCGCGCGGCGGTTTTGGTGTTCTCTATCGGTACGGTTAGGAACTGACGCAACTTTCGATCAAGGGTTCAATTGGCTTGCCTTTTTTGGTAAACTGGGCAGGGAGAGTATCCTGCTATCTTTCAACAAAAGTGAGGAGGAAAGATGCCAGCCAGAAGAGCCATGTTGTATGTGCCTGCCGACGATGAACGGAAAATACACAAAGCAGCCAGATTGGATGTAGACAGCATCTGTCTGGATATTGAGGATGGGGTGGCAGTCAACCGCAAGTCGGTGGCACGGGATAGCATTGTTGCTGCCCTGCGCACGTTCGATTTTGGGCGTTCGGAGCGGCTGGTGCGGATTAATCCGTTGGGCTCAGGATTGGCTGAGGGAGACTTACAGGCTGTGCTTGCTGCTCACCCGGATGGGATCGTGTTGCCGAAAGTAGAGGGGGCAGATGAAGTGCGCTGGGTTTGCCGGCAGATCGCCGCTGCCGAGCAAGCCAACGGCTGGGAAAGCGGCTCGATTGGGCTGCTGGTATTGATCGAAACACCCCAGGCGATTCTGAATTTGAGAGAAATCTGCACGGCAGAATCACGCCTGCAAGGTTTGATTTTTGGCGCAGAAGATTTTGCCGGGAGTATTGGAGCCGCACGCAGCCGAGAGGCTCTCGAATTATTGTATGCCCGCAGCGCAGTGGTTATCCATGCCGCAGCCTTTAATTTACAGGCGCTGGATATGGTTTGGTTAGACCTGCAGGATTTGGAAGGTTTACGGCGGGAGGCACAGGCGGGAGCAGCAATGGGCTTCACAGGTAAACAAATCATCCATCCTAACCATGTACAACCCGTGCAGGAAGCGTTTACTCCCTCGGAGGAGGCCATTCAATCCGCCCGGCGAATTGTCGAGGCTGCTCAGGCATATCAAGAGGCGGGCAAAGGCGCTTTTGCGCTGGATGGCAAGATGGTGGATGCGCCAGTCATCAAGGCTGCATGGCGGGTTTTGGAACGCGCCAAAGCCGCTGGAAAAACTGCTTGAACCTATGGAAAAACCCTTATTGCCGGCGGACCACAATCAAGGCGATATCGTCCGAGCGGCGGGCATGGCCAACGAAGTGGTGTACCTCATTCAGGATTGCCGAGTGAACCTCGGCTGCGGAGTGACTGGCATAGGCCAAAGCCACATCCAGCAGGCGATCTTCACCAAAAAAATCGCCTTTTTCATTTTGCGCTTCGGTGATTCCGTCTGTGTAGAGAATGAGCAGGTCGCCGGGGGATATTCGCACCGTTTTTTGTGTCCAACGTGCCTGTTCGGATACTCCTAAAGCCATACCGGTAGTCTTCAATTCACTTAAAGAGATTTTCCCTTTACCGGATGTGCTGATGAGAAAACCGGGAGGATGGCCGGCATTGGCGTAGGTCAAGCGGCCGGTCAGTGGTTCGAGAATACCAAAGAAGGCCGTTACGAACATATTGCCGCGCGTATCCGAGAGAATGCGCTCGCTGACGGCGCTCATTGTAATGGCTGGAAGGGTTGGAAAACGCACCGCGTAGGTTCGAAAGAGCGTGCTGCTCAACGCCATGAACAGAGCTGCCCCCATGCCCTTATCCGAAACGTCGGCTACGACAAAACCCATTTTGTGGTTGGAAAGCGGGATGAAGTCATAAAAGTCACCGGAGGTTTCTCTGGCAGGCTGCAAGGCAGTCACAATTTCCCAACCGTTCAAATGGGGGGCTTCTTCTGGCAGGATATCGGCTTGAATTTTACCGGCCATGGCTAATTCCCGGTTGGTAAATTCCTCATTTTCGGCAGCGGCAGATCGAGGGTTGACAAAGGCTTCCTCCAGATCCTTCTCAAAGGCAGAGAAGTTGGAATGATTGAAAACCGGATGCGGCATATCTTCTTTCTCAGGTGAAGGAAAAGGATCACGCTCTACCTGAAGCAACGCCGCTTTAAATTCTTCTTCGTTGACATCACGGGAAAACAGGTATAAAGGGATGCTGCCAAATTCATCAAGGGGTAAAGTTTCTTCGGCACAGTCCAGCAGCAGCACAATCTTCATGGCCGGCCAAAGGGAATGAATTTCGTTGACCAGATAATGAGCCTGCTCGGCAGAGCTTTTGAAATCCAGCAAAACAAGGGTGGGTTGAGTCAATTTGCATAACTCAACAATTTCGACGACGCTCTGCGCCTCTCCGACCAGTTGAAAGTTCTTGATGCTCATTATCAAAGAGGAGAGGCCTTTGCGGAAAATAGCCTGGTCAGAAGCCAGAGCAACTCGCGTGGCAGATTTCAAAGGGTTCATTCATTCCTGCCTTCCGAAAAACTCTTCTCTGCGAAGAAACTGGAAATTGCAAAATATGGCATGTTCACCATATTACCCGGGTTCATTATAACGGTCAATCGACAAATTTAACTCACTAAAAAGCGGATCTTGTTATGGATTTGTAAAATTTCCGAGATTAAATCAAGTATTTTGATATAATTAATAGTATAAGTAAATAATATAATTGAAGTTTATCATTAAAATAACCGGCTCACTCCCGTTTCATTCTTTCATGCGGGAGTGAGCCTCTGATTGGTGGCTGAGGGATAATCATTCTGTGAACAGTTCGGTTGTTATTGCTTCTTCTCTACTCATAACCATTATGTTCGCTCTGGTAGGAGGGGTGGTTCAGCCTGAGATTGGGCAAACTCCCCACCCACCAGAAATTTGTTCCATGCCGTTTCAATCGGTAGGAATGCCATTGACCGAACTGGGAAGCAATGAATACATACGGATGGACGGAAGATCAACCGGTTATAGCGGAGGGCTTTATCCCAACGGGAGCAATCTCCGCCCGCCGCAACATGAAGCCGCGGGTTTAGTTTTATCTCGCCAAATTCAACCTTTAGCAATGGATGGACAAGTGGATGAAGAAGGCGGCAGGATTCTGCTCATATCCATTGGCATGTCCAACACGGCAAGTGAGTTTGAAGCCTTTATCCGACTTGTTCAACGACAACCTGCAATCAACCCGCAGTTGGTTCTCATCAACGGGGCTTTACCTAATCAGATTGCCGAGCGCTGGGCTAATCCCGAAGGGATTGCCTGGCAGGAATTGGACAGGAAAATTACCGCCTTTGGGTTTTCCTCCCAACAGGTGCAGGTTGCATGGGTCAAACTGACCAATACCGGCGGGGGAGATTTTCCGCAAAAGGCAATGGCTTTACAGGCGGACCTGCAGACCATTGTTCAAAATCTCAGGGAGAAGTTTCCCAATCTAAAACTGGTATTTCTTTCCAGCCGGACACGTTCCTATACCTATGGGCGCGGGTTGAGTCCTGAACCGCTGGCGTATGAAACCGGTTTTGCGGTAAAGTGGTTGATCGAGAAGCAAATTCAGGGGCATCCCGACCTGAATTTTGACCCGGATCAGGGCGAGGTAAAAGCAGTCTATCTTTCATGGGGGCCGTATCTTTGGGCAGATGGGGAGAATCCAAGAGAGGATGGTTTCCTCTGGCTGCCCAGCGACTTAACGAGCGATTGTACTCATCCCTCTCCCGCCGGCGCAGATAAAATTGGGCAAGAGCTGTGGGATTTTTTTAGCACCGATTCCATCACACGGGATTGGTTTTTATTGCCTGATTCGAGTTTACTACCAACGATCCAAAGAGAAGTAACTCACTCGCCAAAGGGCATCATCCCGACAACTCCTTCAGTTAAGCTGCTTGTCGAAACTGAAACAACCCCTTTACATCATACTAGGTTTCCTACGCATTTTAACCCACTGGTTACATTGACCAACGGCGATGAGAATGATGGGACTCTTCCCAACAACTCCCTTTCGCCGGAAGCCGGAATTACCCTTTTAGCGGCTCTGGTGAGTGTGAGCGCGTTATTCGGGTGGTGGCGCGGCAGAAGAAAAGATAAGCCATAAAAACTATAAAAAAATTATAAAGAACACCCTTGGATTTTTAAGGTAAGATAAATTCAATTATTTTGATTGAAATTATTGATAATTTACTTGTTTACTTGATATTCAGCAATTACCTGAAAGGGACTGGAAAACAATATACTTGGAAGATGGTGTGAATTAACATCGGAGCAATTGTACTTCTGGAACGAGATTTGAAGAGGGGGCATGGCACCCTTTTGAGGTAGGATCATAGATCGGTTTATTTCATAAGAGGATTTGGTATAGTGGAAGGCGGGATGAATCATAAATCAGGTTTTCGGGCAATTTTCTCTCTTACAATATTGGTATTGATTGTAGGTGTGATGGCGATCGGATTTGCTCCGGATCAAGCCGTGAGGGCTGATGGTTTGGCGGGATTTGCATTATCTTTTGACGGAATAGATGACATGGTCAGCCTTGGTAAAACGGTTGATCTGTTTCCCGATGATGGCTGGGAGCAGACCAAAACGGTCAGTTTGTGGGTAAAACCGAAAGGCGCTGCTGACTGTTCCGTCATCAACGGCATTCCGCGTATTGAACCGGCTCAGTGTGACAATATCTTTGGTGATTTTGCGCGTTGGTGGGGAATCAGCCGCGGTCCGACCCAAATTTGGGTGTGGATGGCTTGTTATGATCCGGCAGATCCCAGCACTTATCCGCCGTCTTCTCCTATTCGATTGATTCAGCTCGGGTACACCCTTGATGAGTGGATGCACATCGCACTGGTGCACGGGAATGGTTACCTCTCGGCTTATAAAAACGGTTTTCTGGTGGGTTCGGTGAATTGCGTTGCAACTGCGCAACCTCCCGCACAACCGGTATTGTTTTTTGGCGGGATGATCAAAGCCGACAGCCAGAATCAAAATCACAGTTTTTGGGGTTTTCAGGGAGAGATTGATGAGGTGCGGATTTATTCAACTGCCCTCAGCCAGCAGGAAATTCAGGATACGATGATGAGCGAATTAACCGGCAACGAGGCAGGTTTGATTGCTTATTATAAAATGTCGAACGGCAGCGGTCTAACCCTTAGCGATGACAGCGGCAATGGAAAAGAGGGTCAGTTAATGGATGGGACAACCATTGTCCCAGGAAATGGAACACCTCCTTTGTGGGTTTATTCCACTGCGTTGGATAATACGCCGCCGCTTCAGCGCCTAATTTACTTACCAATAATTAGGAAGTAAGAGAACTGTCTTTGAATTTCGTTTATGGCTGCTGACTGTCTTGTGTAACTCGAATCTTTACCCAAAAAGCCTTGTCGCCCTTGCTACCAAGACCAAAGATGACCCCCTGCGGATTCTGCAACTTCCAGTAACTTTCGTATTCCCGTGGTTGGTCGGGCGCTTTCATGTTGACCGATATATCCACCAATCCATCCGGCGGCACATTGACCGGTAAATTGAAACTGGGCGGTGCGCCAAGAACATTCCCGGATTCGAAGACAACCCGGTAACCGGTTGTCCAGGTGCAGGAGCCGGTATTTTTCAACCGCCAGGTTTTGATGAAAGTTTGTCCCGGGGTGAACTCGCTGCCATCCGGCACGGTCACATCGCTGACAAATTCGGCGCGTTCGCAGGGTTTCGCGCTTTCAGCCGGGGTGATGGTGGTTGAGGCTTCAGGTGGAGGGCTGGTTTCCCCGCTGACAGGGAGAGTGGAAGTACTGAGGAGGGCAAACTGAGTGGTAAGCGCTGAAACTGTTTGTGCAGCAGCAGTGTTAGCAAAGTCCCCCGTGGGGGTAAGCGCCTGACCGGCTTTGGGCAAATTACATCCGGCGATGAAGATCACCGCAAGCAGGGTGATTGACCAGCCAGATGTTTTGAAAAGGAAAGGGATTGATTTTTTCATCGGCATTTTGCTGGCTTAAGCATAGCCATAAAAAAGCCGCCCGTCAAGCGAGAACGGGCGGTAAGCGGAGATTTAGTGGTCGGGTTTATTTTCTAACCATTGGAAGAAACAGAAAATTGTACATATTGGGGTCAAGAGTGCGGGTTGGTGTGATGCTTGGCTGGGGTGTAAAACCGGGAGGAAGACGAGTTGCAGTTGAGGTGGGAGAGGGCTTATTGGTAAAAGTTGCAGTCACTGTGAAAGTGGGGGGCAGAGTTGGTGTCGGACCACTGCCAAATAAGTCGGATGTGACCCACAAGGGATAAGTTCCGGGTGGATTTTGTTCTGAAATATGCATTAAAGTGCCATCGTTGCCGTTGCCACTATCATCGCTTAGCACCAGACCACTCCCATCACTCATTTTATAATAAGCCTTAAGAGCGGGTTCGAACGGGGGAGTTAATTCGTTGTAAATATTTGATCGAATTTCTTCGCCTGATAAGGGCCTGCTGTAAACGCGAACCTCATCAATCAAGCCCTTGAAGAGAAATTTCCGATCGGGGGGAGTAAAACCACCACCAATATGAAGAACGGTCTGGTCCCCAGGTCCCTCCATGCCAACGCTCATGCCACTCTCACGGCTGCCGGCTAAAAATCCGAAGCGATACGCATCTAAACGGTTGTCATGATGAACCAGCGTAATGTGAATCCATTGATTATTCTCATAAATGATTGGGATTGAGTCAAAACCACTGGTAGGACTGTTGTCAAAATTCCATACCCAAATGCGATCCTGACCGTTTAAAATGCCCCGATAAATACCCCAAAAACGCGGGCGGTCGCCCACAATCAATTGACAGCTGCCGGGATCGGGACCAGTACATACAGGAGAGGGTTCAAACGGTTTGACCCAAACGCTGATGGTTTTCGTGGATTGCCAGCTTGAGTCGCCAAAAATGATGAGTTCTTTTTTTGTGGTCACATAATTTGACCACCCATCAAATTCCAGAGCATAGTTGACCGGGTCAGCGTAACCGGGGTAAGGTTGCTGGAAAAGAACACCCAGTATCATCAGGATCAAAATTACAAAAAAGGTGAACCTTTTTGGATTGTGATATTTGAATATTGATTTCATCATTTTCCTCCCGTAAACCGGAATTACCCCCCCATTAACTCCAATGAATGCTTTGAAAAGGAGTTGAGTTATTTTTAATTTATTCTATCAGGTTTGTCAACAAAAAAGTTTTAGAAAAGTTTGAGAATTGTCGCATGTTCGATTGCCCATCCTTTTGTTTCTTCATAGAAGGTCCTCTTCTACACCGATTTCTAGTAAAATTAATGGGATGAAATTCAGTGCCTGTCGCATTCCGGACGTCGTCCTGATTGAGCCGCGCCTGTTTGGGGATCAGCGCGGTTTCTTCATGGAAACTTATCAACAAAAAGTATTTGCCGAGCATGGCATAACCGCGCCTTTTGTGCAGGACAATCACTCCGGATCGCGCCGCGGAACGCTGCGCGGACTGCATTATCAAATTGTTCAGGCGCAGGGAAAACTGGTTCGGGTGGTGGTTGGTGAAATTTTCGATGTAGCCGTGGACTTGCGGCGCAGCTCACCGACCTTTGGTCAGTGGGTGGGGGAGATTCTCTCGGCTGAGAATAAGCGTCAGTTGTGGGTACCGCCCGGATTTGCGCATGGCTTTTACGTCCTGAGCGAATGGGCGGAGGTGGTGTATAAAGCCAGTGATTTTTACGCTCCGCAAGCGGAGCGGACTTTGTTGTGGAACGATCCGGCAATTGGAATTGAATGGCCGCTGGTGGAAGGGGCGGATTTGCTCCTCTCTGAAAAAGACCGGCTTGGCTTGCCTTTAGCGCAGGCGGAAACTTATCCCTGATGGAGGAAGGATGCACACGATTCTGGTAACGGGTGGGGCGGGTTTTATCGGCTCAAACTTTGTCCACTACATTCTGGAAGTCAATCCAACGGTTCAAATCATCAATTTGGACGCGCTGACCTATGCCGGTAGTCCGGAAAACCTGAAAGGACTGCCGGATGAAAGCCGACACCTCTTTGTGCAAGGCGATATTTGCGACCGCGCTCTTGTGGATCGCTTATTGCGCGAACACGAGGTGGACACGGTGGTGCATTTTGCGGCCGAGTCGCATGTGGATCGTTCAATCCACGGGCCGGGTCAATTCGTTCAAACCAACATTGTCGGCACTTACACTTTGATAGAAGCCTGCCGGCACTTCTGGCTGAAAGAAAACTTTGCTCAAACCCGATCGGTGCGCTTTCATCATGTTTCTACCGATGAGGTATTTGGGTCGCTCAAACCGAATGATCCGCCTTTCCGCGAGGATACCCCTTATGCGCCGAATTCGCCTTATTCGGCCTCGAAAGCGGCCAGTGATCATCTGGTGCGGGCTTATTTTCACACCTACGGCCTGCCGGTGACCATCTCGAACTGCTCCAACAATTACGGCCCGCGCCAATTTCCTGAGAAGTTAATCCCGTTGATGATCCTCAATGCGCTGGAAGGTAAACCACTGCCGGTCTATGGAGATGGCAAACAAATCCGCGATTGGCTGCATGTGCGCGATCATTGCGAGGCGATTTACCGTATTCTGCAAGATGGAAGACCGGGCGAGACTTACAACATCGGTGGCAACAACCAGCCTACCAATCTGGAAATCATTGAGCAGATTTGCGCCATTCTTGATGAACTGCGACCCGAATCACCCTATCGCCCGCACTTTCAGTTAAAACAGCATGTAACCGATCGCCCCGGTCATGACCGGCGCTATGCGATGGACATCCGTAAAATTGAACACGAGTTAGGCTGGAAGCCGCGTTATGAATTGTCCAGTGGGTTGCGACAGACGGTGGAATGGTACCTGAAAAACAGTCAGTGGGTAGCCGCCATTCGTCAGCAGCAGGAATACCAGGCCTGGTTGATGAAAAATTACGCTGCAAGAGGAGAAGCAAAATGAAGGGAATCATTCTTGCCGGTGGAAAAGGCACCCGCCTTCATCCTTTGACCATTGTAACCAGTAAGCAGTTATTACCGGTTTATGATAAGCCAATGGTGTATTATCCCCTTTCAATGCTGATGCTGGCCGGCATTCGAGAAGTGCTGGTGATCAGTACGCCGGAGGATTTACCTTCCTTTCGGCGTTTGCTGCGGGATGGCAGTCAATGGGGGATGAAATTTGCTTATGCCGAACAGGACCAGCCGCGCGGGTTGGCCGATGCCTTCCGGGTGGGACGGGATTTTGTCGGCGGCGACCCGGTATGTTTAATTTTGGGGGACAACATCTTCTTCGGTCATGGATTGCCGGCAGTATTACGCTCTATGGCGGCGCGGGTGAGCAACGGAGGTGGAGCCGCGATATTTGCCTATCCAGTGCAGGACCCATGGCGCTATGGCGTTATTGAGTTTGACTCGCAGGGAAAAGCGCTCAGCTTGGAGGAGAAACCGTCTCATCCCCGCTCGAATTATGCCGTGCCGGGTATGTATTTTTACGATAATCAAGTCATCCAAATTGCGGCGGATCTCAAACCATCCGCGCGCGGCGAGTTGGAAATTACCGATGTGAACCTAACCTACATGCGAATGGGTCAGTTGTATGTTCAGGAACTGGGGCGTGGGGTGGCCTGGCTGGATGCCGGCACGCATGAATCCTTGCTTCAGGCGGCTGCATTCATCCAGACCGTTGAAGAAAGGCAGGGGATGATGATTTCCAGCCCGGAGGAAATTGCCTTTCGGATGGGCTTTATTGACCGTGAGCAACTGCGCCGGCTTTTGGATGAACTAGGCAACAGCACCTATCGGTCAAGGTTAGAAACCCTTCTCAAATAACCGCTTACTTTTCCATAGCCAGCGCGAGAGCGTGATCCCAGGCCGGCAAGCGCAGACCAAAAACCCGCTCGAACTTGCCGCAGTCGAGCGCCGTGTACAGAGGACGCTGTGCGGGCGTGGGAAAGTCAGCAGTCTTTGCGGGGAGTACCTGTCTGGTTTTTTGTTCCTCCCTTGCCGGATCGAGTTCAAGGATTTTCTGCACCCACTCTAATCGGCTGGCAGCCCCATCACCGGCAAGGTGGTAGATACCGCGTGTCTCTTGGATGAAGTCAAAATAGATTCCTTTGGCTTGTGCCAACGCCAGACTGATCATCTGCGAAAGCAACCTTGCCCAGGTAGGCGATCCGACCTGATCATCCACAATTTTCAGGGTTTCCTGTTGGCGGCTCCACACCAGCACGCGCTGAACAAAGTCGTTGGCGCGGCGACTATATAGCCAAGCCGTGCGCAGCACCCAGCAGGCGGCAGCCCCATCAAGGACGGCTTGTTCACCGGCCAGTTTGGAGCGGCCGTAGTGATTGAGCGGATGAGTGGGGTCTTCTTCTCGGTAAGGGCGGGACTGAAACCCGTCGAAAACATAGTCGGTGGATACGTGAATCAACCCACAGTGCAGGCGATCTGCCAGTTGAGCCAGTTGTTCGACGGTTCGAAAGTTGATCTGATCGCACAAATCCGGTTCGCTTTCGGCTTTATCAACGTTGGTGTAAGCGACCGCATTGACGATTAGATTGGGCCGCTGAGATTCAATTACGGAGAGCAGTTCGGCGGGGCGGGTGAAGTCAATTTGCGGGTAATCCAACGCAATCACTTTGCCCAACGGCTGCAAGTCGCGGTGCAGTTCCCATCCTAATTGACCGATTTTACCCAGCAGAACAATCGTCGCAGATGCCGACATGCATATCCCCTTTCGATTGCAGGAGTTTGATTGGGAAAATTATAACATTGAGGTGGCAGGATTGTTTTGATGGCGGTTCGTAGTAAAATCATGGAAATGAGCGATTGGGAAACTTATCAATCACCCTACACCTGGCGATATGGATCGCCGGAAATGCGGCGTATTTGGAGCGAGGGGGAGAAGCGCCGTCTTTGGCGACGCATCTGGCTAGCGCTGGCTGAAACGCAGGCGCAGTTTGGCCTGGTCAACGAAGATCAATTGAATGACTTGCGCCGCAATGTGGACAAGATTGATCTGAAGCGCGCATCGGAGATCGAAGCCGAGATTCACCATGATTTGATGGCTGAATTGAAAACCTACGCGGAACAATCTCCACTGGGGGGCGGAGCGCTTCACCTCGGGGCTACTTCGATGGATATCGAAGATAACGCCGAAGCACTGCGCATACGTGCGGCGCTGGATTTGATTTTGCTGCGATTGAAGGAAGTGCTGGGTCTGTTTGCCGAGCGGATCGAACAGACGGCTGATCTGCCGGTCATCGGCTTTACCCATCTGCAACCCGCCGAGCCGACCACGCTTGGCTATCGGCTGGCCTTTTATGCGCAAGATTTACGAACCGAATGGCAGGCGTTGCGCGGTTTGAAGAAGGAATTGCGGGGTAAGGGATTCAAGGGCGCCGTCGGGACAGCGGCTGCCTATGCCGACTTAATTGGCCGGGAAAACCTGCCAACCTTTGAAGAAGCGCTGAGTCAAAAGTTGAATTTGGCCTTTTACCCGGTTACTTCGCAGGTGACCCCGCGTCTGCAGGAGTACCGCTTGATCAGCGAGATGGCTGCTGTGGGGGCTGCATTGAATAAGTTTGCTTTTGATTTGCGTTTTTTACAGTCTCCACCACTGGGGGAGTGGCAGGAGCCGTTTGCCCGCCAGCAAGTTGGGTCTTCGGCAATGCCCTTCAAGCGCAACCCGATCATGGCTGAAAAGGTCAATTCGCTGGCGCGTTCCCTGGCCGTCTTACCCCAGGTGGCGTGGGGAAATGCGGCTTTTTCGCTGTTGGAACGCACGCTGGATGACTCGGCGAACCGCCGCTCGCTGCTGCCGGAGAGTTTTTTGATGACCGAAGAGATTTTGATAACGACCCAACGCATTTTAAGGGGGATTCAGTTCGACAGGGCAGCTATTCAGCGCAATTTTGAGCGATATGCTCCGTTTGCCGCAACCGAAAGAGTGCTGATGGCGCTGGTCAAGCAGGGCGCTGACCGGCAGTTGATGCACGAACGCCTGCGCAGGCATTCGTTAATTGCCTGGCAAGCCGTTCAAAGTGGCGGCAATAACCCTTTGGTGGATTTATTGTGTGGGGATAATGAAATTGGGGGAGTTCTCGGTTCTGAACGGGTTCAGCAATTGATGCAGTTGGATGCTTACCTAGGTATCGCCCGGGAACAGTCTCAGCAAATGGCTGTGCAGATTCGCGCAGAGATTCAAGACAAAGCAGAGGAGCATGATCAATGACACAGGCAGAAATTGGCATTTATGGATTGGGGGTAATGGGCTTCAATTTGGGGCGCAATTTTCAGCGCAACGGTTTTCGTTTAGCGGTTTATAACCGTTCGCCGGAGAAGGTGCGATTGTTTGTGGAACAACCCGCTCCGGGCGTTCCAGCGTTGGGCGCATCCAGTTTGAGCGAATTGGTGCAAATGCTGGAAAAACCCCGTCGCTTGCTGCTGATGCTGCCAGCCGGAAAAACCGTTGATCAGGCCATTGAAGATGTATTACCGCATTTAGAAGCGGGTGACATCCTGATAGATGGTGGTAATTCGTATTTTATGGATAGCGACCGGCGCAGTCAGGTCTTGACTGAAAAAGGAATTCATTTTATCGGTATGGGCGTTTCTGGTGGAGAAGAGGGGGCGTTGTGGGGGCCGAGTTTGATGCCAGGCGGTTCTCATGTGGCTTGGCAGATTTTGCAGCCGATGTTGACGGCAGTTGCGGCCAAAGCCGAGGATGGCGCTGCCTGTGTCAGTTACATCGGCCCGCGCGGCGCCGGTCACTATGTCAAAATGGTACACAATGGGATTGAGTACGGCGATATGCAGTTGATTGCCGAAGCCTATGAGGTCTTGCGACGGGTGTTGGGGCTCAGTGCGTCTCAACTCAGCCAGATCTTTGCTGAGTGGAACAACGGCGAACTCAAATCCTTTTTGATCGAGATTACAGCCAAAGTACTGGCAAAGGTAGATGAAGAAACCGGTCAACCGCTGGTTGATTTAATCCTGGATGAGGCAGAACAGAAAGGCACCGGTAAATGGACTGCCCAAAATGCGCTCGATATTGGCGCTGCAGTACCAACGATTGATGCGGCTGTGTACAGTCGCATTTTGTCTGCCATGAAGACGGAGCGGGTTCATGCCAGCACAATTTTCAGCTACGCCGCCCCAATCTTTGAAGGCAAAGCCGAAGAATTGATCCAATTTGTGAAAGAAGCCCTTTACGTCAGTAAAGTGCTTTCGTACGCCCAAGGAATGGCGATGCTGCGGCTGGCTTCGGCAGAGTATGAATACAACCTCAATTTAGCCGAGCTGGCGCGTACTTGGCGGGCGGGTTGTATCATCCGCGCCAGCCTGCTCAACGACATCACGGCTGCTTATCAGGCAGCGCCTGATCTGCAAAACCTGCTGCTCTCGCCGTATTTCAGCGAAGCGGTCAAGCGTTATCAGCCGTCGCTGCGCAAGGTGGTCAAGATTGCCGTCGAACAGGGAATTGCCGTGCCGGCCTTGTCGGCCTCTTTGGCTTATTTTGATGCTTATCGTAGCGAGCGACTGCCTGCCAACCTAATTCAGGCTCAGCGGGATTTCTTCGGCGCACATACCTACCGGCGAATTGATCAGGCGGGTGTTTTCCACACCCGCTGGGAAGTTTAGACCGAAATCTCTTCCTCATTTCTCTTGATGTGATGAGGCTTAATGCAAGAATTGCACGGGCGCTACTTCAGCAGTTAACAAAACGTTTTCTTACAAGTTCATCTGATCCATCCATCGTTCAATTTCATAATGGTAAAACAGGGCTGGGTCATGGATCAGCGGTTGAATAGGATTGAACAGTTCCAGCATAACCATACCGTGGATGTGATACCAGCCCACGATGCCAATGTAGATGACCTGTTCAGATAGATGGGGTTGAACCTCTTGTAAGAATTGGGCTAAAGACATGTGCAACCCGGCTGGTATGGTTTGCAGAAAGGCGGGGTAAGCGTGATGCTCGTCGCAGTAAGCCTTTTGCAGAATGCGTAAAATGGGGTAGAGCACCCTTCCCGTTATCTCAACAGGGATGGTTTGACCAGAGCGATGGCTGGCGATAGAATTGCTGAAAATCAATTGAAAGTCAATCGGGTGATCCAATGCCCAGCGCCGATAGGTGAGCAGTATTTGTTTCAGACATTCCCGCGCCGGATGACTGGTAAAGCGGGTGGCGGTTTCTTCTAAGGCGGTGGCTAACGCCTCATAAGCATCCACAATCAGGGCAATCATCAGCGCGTCGCGGCTTTCAAAGTAGCGGTATAATGCCGGGCCGCTCATGCCCATGTGTTTGGCTATGGCGTTCAATGATAGGCTGGCCGGACCGCCTTCTGCCATTTGGAGGTGCGCTAGACTTTTGATTTCGTCAATCGTAATTTGGCGGAATTTTGCTCTTCTTGTCATCGTTGCTCATGAAAGTTATAAGTTATAACTTATGTTATTGATTCTTGATTACTCTGTCAAGGTGTTCTGGTTTCCTTTTGGGAATTTGAGCGATGTATAAGAAAACATGGGCTGTTGATCGGTAAGAAAGCCCAGAATGGGTTTAAAATTAGGCCATTCAAAAAAGCGACATTTCTTGCGGAGGCAGCCTTGAAGACCCATCTCCATGAAACAATTCAAAAAACCAAACAGCGTTTGTTCATTCTTCCGGCGGCATATCCAATTGGTTTGGAAATGGATAAAGCAATCTCTGAATTTGCCAGCGATACCGACTCGCAAATTCAAGTTCTTGAACGGGTCTATCAACGGTTTGGAGGGCAATTTCTTTTACCTGTTTGGGATCGGATGATCGAAGCCGAAGCATTCGGCACACCGCTTTTGATGGACGCAAAAATGCCAATCGGCGCTGCGGGACAAATGGTTGGTTCTCAGCGGGATGTCGAGTCCTTGATCATTCCCCGCCCGGGTCATAAACGAACGACCGTGACCTTGGCCGTTCCGCGATTGTTGAAGGAACGTCTGCCAGAACCGAAGCCGTTTATTTTGGGCATTATGAACGGTCCATTGGCGATTGCCAAACAGTTGATCGGCGAGGAGCAGTGGGGTGAAATTCTCAATCACCAGCCGGCTGTTCTGGATGCGCTTCTGGATAAGATCATGCGCTTTTTACCGGATTATGCTCACGCATTTCGTTTCAATGAGGCGGATGGGGTGATATTGAGTGAGCCGCTGGAAGATGCTTTGACTGAAGAACAACGCGAACGGTTCTCTCTCCGGCATGTGCAGCGGTTGATTCACCAACTACAAACCCCGCAGTTTGCGTTCATCCTGCACAGTCCGCTGGCGGATGAGCAGCAACTCGATCACTTGAAGACGAGCGGCGCAGCCGGTTACTGGTTGGGCAGTGGCGTAAATCTGGAATCTGCGGCAAGGCAACTTACCGAAGAGGTTGTCTTAATCGGCAATCTCTCTGTGGATTTGCTGACCACAGAGTTGGCTGATGTAGTTTTCCAAGAAACCCAAAATTTATTGACGGTAATGCGCGATTACCCCACCTTTGTCCTTGCGCCGGAGGATGACCTGCCGCCGCACGCGCCGCTGGCAAACCTCGACGCTTTGGTCAGGGCTGTGAATCAGTTTAACGCGTCGCTTTAGCCACTGGATTGACGCCGTATTTGATCCACAATGCCACCGCTTGCCCCGCGAGCGGTGGGCTTTTGATTGAACTCATCCGGGCTGATTTCTTCGATTGGGGGGGTAACCACAGGAAGGATCAATAATTGTCCGACGGCATCACCGGCATCCAATACCAGCGGCTCATCCGTTGGATTGGCAACCTTGATCAGGATTTCTCCCTGATAACCGGCATCCACCACACCCGCTCCCAGCAGGTGATTGCTGCGCCCCTTCGGTTTCAGCAACCCTACGAAACCGGGAGGAATTTGCACCCCAATCCCGGTCGGGACGATGCCAAATTGATGGGGGGGAATTTCCGTTTTCTCTACCGCGTACAAGTCCATCCCGGCATCGTCGGGGTGTTTACGGGTAGGCAGGCGGGCGTCCTCTCTCAGTCGAGCAACGCGGATACGCTGCATTTTCCCTGGGGGAGAAAGTTGTTTTACTTACCCCGCCTCATCCGCAGCCACGCGCTGGTAACGAAAGCCAGTGTAGTAAAGGCGGTGAGGTAGATTTTGGTGAAATCAACAACCGGCTTGACCTGAACGCCCTGCTCGTTGGCGACAATCACGGCCACCGGACGGGCAAAGGTCTTGCCACCGCCGCCGCCGCCTGACCCGCTGCCCTGGCTTTCTTCACTGCCGCCGGAACCGCTGCCAATTCCAAAGCCCATAATGCTGACCACTTCGGCAGCCGGCAGGATGAGGTTGCCTTGATGTTGGATGGCTTCGCCAAATACGGCGTTGACGTCGGCAGCTGCCATGAATTGATCCATGGTATCCTGAATGGTTTCTAACGCTCGGGATGCCAGCCCTTCTTCCTCCACGGCAGGGGTTGGTTCAGTCTGATTTTCGTTTTCCAATTCGCTCATGCTTAACTCCTCTTGTAGATCACGTTCAGTAAAAAGAACAGCAACAATCCACCCGTCACAATCCCAATCTGGATGATGCGGGTCAGGTCATAGATCGGCAGGTACTGCGGCGCTCCCTGCGGGGGTTGAACCCGAACACCGATGGGGCGATTCCAGATCAATCCAGACTGAGGGAAGGGTGTCAACCGCAAAACCTGTGCCACCGGACTAATTTCGTAACCGTGCCACTTCACGGCTGGTCGGCTGGTTTTTTGGAGAGCCATTTCAATCTCCTTTATTTGAATTGTTTACCATTATACCGGTGAAAATAAGGAATTGAGCGGATTTCTAGACTTGGGTTTGAACGGATTGAAGCAGCAAGTCTAGCGATGGCCGGTCGGTGGGGTCGTGGCTGTAGTATGCAAGCTGGATTTGAGCGTGTTGGTCAAGGATGAAATCTCCCCCCAGTTGATGCAAATCGCCGCCCGTTGCGATAAGTCTTTCGCCTCGTACCACCCTGCGAAGATAGAACCACAGAGTGGGAACATTCCAGGTGCGGCGAACCGAACGTTGAAGCCCAAAAGCCCGGTACAGTTTTTTCTCCGGATCCAGCAGGATGGGAAATTGAACTTGGGTCATTTCCCGCCAGCGATCCAGCCAATAGCCCTTTTCAAAGGTAATCAGCGCGACAGAAAGGCCTGCCTGTTCCAGATGCGTGTGGGCGCTTTGCAACTGCAAAGCATGTTCGCGGCAGGGAATTCAACCCAAATGGCGCAGAAAGACCAGCAGCAGAAAGGAATTGCCGTTCAGCAAATCAGAATAGGAGCATACCTTGCCATCTACTGCCGGTAAAGCGAATGGCGCAACCCGGTCGCCGCGCCGTAATGGAGTCGTTTTTTCAGGCTTCAACACGCACGCCTCGCCAGAACGCCACATAGTCCTTGATTTGCCGGGCAGCCTCTTTGGGAGACGGGTAGTACCATGCCGCATCAGGATTGGCTTGACCGTTGACTACGATCGTGTAGTAACTGGCTTCGCCTTTCCATGGGCAGATGGTATGCGTTTCGCTTTTTTGGAAGTATTCCCAATTGACCGAATTAGGCGGGAAGTAATGATTTCCCTCGATCACGATGGTCTGGTCGCTTTCCGCTAAAATGGTGTTGTTCCAGATTGCTTTTGCCATAGGATAACCTCAACTTATTTTGGATAAGGGGGATGGAATAACTTTTCTCCCGCGCGAATCGGCACGGGCAAATGGTTTTCCTGCGGGGTGATGGGGCATGACCAATCGTCGTTGTAAGCGCAATAGGGGTTGTAGGCCAGGTTGAAGTCCACGATGAATTCGTTTTGCCCAAGCGTTTCCGGCTCAAGGTAGCGGCCGGCGGGGTAAGTTTCTGTTCCTGCCAGGCTGTCCACAAAGGGCAGGAAATACCCATATTGATTTCCGAACAAAGTCAGTTCTACTTTTTGCCCATCTACTTCAAAGAAAAAACGCCCCAATCGTGCGTAGATTTGAACATCTCCCGTATTCGTTTGAATTTCGACATTCTTTCGCTCTGCGAACGGCTGTAAGGTCAGTTTCAGGCGCAGGCTGGGGTTGGGCGGAAAGTAGTTCAACCCGGCGAATTTGGCTTTTTGCTCTTCCCGCAGCGGGCTTTGCACATGCGTGGCAAAAAATTCATCTTTTTCTTGGCGGATGGCTTGATAATCCATTGAGACCTCACTATCATTTTTAACCGAAACAGGTCTTGCTGACAGCCTTGCGGCTCTCAAAACCTTATACATTGACTGCATACCGCTGGCTGGTTGTCGATTTGGAAAAAGTGCGGGGCTGTTTGATCCTCTGCCCAGCCGGAAATTGCAAGTGCGTTCAGCAACCCAATTATCCACTTCACACTGCTCAATTAAGAATGGGAAACAAGCCTGCTGGTGTGCTGATTCGGTCGAATTAAAGCGCGATTTCCCCTTGGTCAGGATCTGCGGCGGTGTTCAGCCAGCCAGCGGCGGATTTCCGCCGGAGTGCGGGTGTTCAACACCCGTTCGGCGCTTACCCATGCCCGCCGCGCTACCGAAATACCGTATTCTGCCAATTCCAGATCTGCCGGACTGTGGGCATCGGTGTTGATGCTCAAAAGGATGCCCATTTCTACCGCCCTTCGGGCGTGAACCTCATCCAGATCCAGCCGTGAGGGATTGGCGTTGATTTCAAGGGCGATATTTTCTTCACGGGCAGCCGTTAAAATCGCTTCCCAATCCAGATCAGCCCCTTCTCGGTGGGGCAGCAAGCGTCCGCTGGGATGACCGATGATGTCCACATGCGGGTTGCGGATCGCCCGCAGCAACCGGGCAGTAATTTCTTCGCGCGGCTGGCGAAGGCTGACATGCAGTGAAGCAATGACCAAATCCAATTCCGCCAGCGCTTCATCCGGCAGGTCGAGCGAGCCGTCGGCTTTGATTTCCACTTCCGCGCCTTGTAGAATCGTCAGTTTATCCCCCCATTCAGCCTGTACAGCGTCAATTTCTTTGCGCTGCTGGCGCAGACGAGCCACATCAAGCCCGTTGGCAATCCCCAGTGAATGAGTGTGATCGGTAATCGCCAGCGCCTTCAAACCGCGCGCGCTAGCCGCTTTTGCCATTTCGCCAATACTCAACGAGCCGTCGCTCCAGGTGGAATGGCTGTGTAATTCGGCTTGAAGGTCTTGCAGGGTAATCAGATGCGGAAGACGGCCTTCCAATGCTGCCTGAATCTCGCCGCGGTCTTCGCGCAATTCCGGCGGAATCCAGTCCAAACCGAGGGCGCGGTACAGATCGGTTTCGTTGTCAAAAACCTGTTCGATGCCATTCGTATCGGTGATACCGTGTTCGGAGAGAGAAAGTCCCTTTCGCTGTGCCAGCTCACGCAGGCGCACATTATGATCCTTGGAGCCGGTCACAAATTGAAGGAGCGAGCCGAATTTCTCTTGAGGCTGTACCCACAATTGAACATTCAACCTGTTGCTCAACTCAATGCTGGATTTGTTTTCACCATGCGCCAGCACTCGAACGACCTCAGGATGATGAACAAACGCATCCATGATGGCGGCCGGGTCACCGCTTGCTGCAACCAGATCGAGATCGCCGATGGTGGGTTTCCAGCGGCGCAGGCTGCCGGCCAATTCCGCTTTGCGCACGCCGGGAAGTTCTCGCAGCCAATTCAGCCAGCGTAACCCAATCGGGCGTACTGTGCCCAGTAACATGCGCTTACTGCGCCGCCGCAGAGCTTCGATGCCGGCGAGAATGCGCTGTTCGGACTTCTCGCCAATCCCCGGCAGGCGACGAAGGTGACCATCCCGTGCGGCCGATTCGAGGTCCATCAGGGAGGTGATTCCGGCTTGTTTCCAAAACAGAGCCACTTTCTTGGGGCCGACATCCGGTATTTCCAGCAGTTCCAGCAGAGTGGGTGGGACTTCCTGTTCCAGCCTTTCCAGAAAGCCCAATTTTCCGGTGGCGAGCAATTCCTCAATTTTTTCTGCGATGGCTTTCCCCACGCCGGGGATTTCGGTCAGTATGCCTTCGCGGTATAATTCGAGCGCTTCGCGCGGATAGGATCGCAGGCTTTCGGCTGCGCGGCGGTAGGCAAGGGTTTTATAGACCACTTCGCCATTGATCTCTAATAAATCGGCAATGCGTTCGAAAATCTTGGCTAATTGCTGATTATTCATGTCCGTTATTATACAATAGACCCATGAGCCAGATTCACTACAACGATATTGTTCGTCCAACCCTTTTGATTGACCCCCAGCGTGTTCAAAACAACATTCAGCGCATGGCGCAAAAAGCCGATCATGGCAGGGTGCGCCTGCGACCTCACTTCAAAACCCATCAATCGGCGCGGGTGGGAGAGTGGTTTCGCGCGTTGGGTATTCAAGCGATCACCGTATCTTCGCTGGACATGGCCGGATATTTTGCCAGACACGGCTGGAAAGATATTCTGGTAGCGTTTCCCCTCAATTTGCGCCAATTGGATTGGGTGCGCCAGTTAAGCGAAACCACTCGGCTCGGGGTGCTGGTCGAATGCGTTGAGCATGTTTCGACATTGGCTAAATGGCTTGAAAGGCCGGTGGATGTGTGGATCAAGGTGGATAGCGGTAGCCGTCGTACCGGCTTGAGATGGGATGATCCCGTCAGAATTTTGGAATGTTGTAATCAGGTTCGTCAGCGCCCTCAACTGAACTTGCGTGGATTATTGACTCATGCGGGCGAAACCTACCACAGTCACAGTCCGGCTGAAGTGGTGGAGCGGTTTCAGCGCAGCAATCGGCGCATGAACGAAGTGCGCCAGTTTTTGGAGCAAAACGGCATAGAGGGCATGGAAGTATCGGTCGGTGATACGCCCGGTTGCAGCCTAAGCGATGATTTTGAAGGAGTGGATGAAATTCGTCCGGGTAATTTTGTCTTTTATGATGCCCAAATGGCTCACCTGGGCGCATGCCGCGAGTCGGACATCGGCGCGGTAGTTGCCTGTCCGGTAGTTGCCCTTCATCCTGAACGGCAGGAAGCGGTCATCTACGGCGGCGCCATCCACTTTTCCAAAGACAGCGTGCAGGACAATGGTGCAGCGGTTTACGGCTGGGTGGTGGGTTTGAATGAGCAGGGGTGGACATCCCGCATTGGCGATGGCGCGCTGGTGCGCCTTTCACAGGAGCATGGCATCCTTCGCCTGCCAAAGGAGGCGTTCTCATCACTGGCGGTTGGCGATTTGATCGGAGTGATCCCCGCGCATGTGTGCTTGACGGTTTCGGCATTGGGTGTCTATCGCACCCTGCAAGGCGAATGGATTGAAACGCTGGTCAGGGCATCAGTACCAGCGGAACGGGTGTGAACACCAGCAAAAAGACCAGCAAAGTCAGCAGCCCTAACCGTTTTCGGCGCGGGTCGAGTTCGGTAATCTGGTCGAGCGGTTCGGCATATACCCGCCCGAACAGGAAGATCAAAACCGCCCAAAGCCACCAACCCGCCCAGATGAACCCCAACAAGCCGAGCGCCAGTAATATCAACGGGTAGATTTGACGAGCGCGATCTCGTCCGAACAGGACGTAAAGCAGGTGGCCGCCATCCAGTTGACCGGCAGGGATGAGATTCAGTGAGGTGATGAGGATGCCTCCCCAGCCTGCCCACGCCACCGGATGCAACAGAACGTCCATGCCGCCGTACGGCAACGGCTGACCGGTAAAGATGTAACGAGCCCAGTACAGTAACGGAGGAAGACCGCCGTAATCCGCCGGGGCAGGCAAGAACTGCCCAAAGACAACGAATTTGAGCAACAGATAGAGGATGGAGTTGCCCTCCAATTGAGTTTGCCCCAACCCGCTGCCCAGCGGCGCAGCCGGCAAAGGAGAAAGTTCAGAGAGCGACAAGCCGATGAGCAAAACCGGAATGGCCACTGCCAAACCGGCCAGCGGGCCGGCGATGCCAATGTCCATCAATACGCGCCGGTTTTTGGGGAGTTCTTTCATGTTGATAAATGCTCCCAGCGTTCCAAAGGGGCTGAGCGGAAAAGGTAGCGGCAGAAAGTAGGGCAGGCTGACCGCCGCGCCGTGTCTTCGGCCGACCAGGTAGTGGCCGAATTCGTGGGCGGTGAGGATGGCCAGCATGCTGACCGCAAACGGCCAGCCGCCCGTAAGAATTGCCCAAATGAACTCCATTGCGTTGGCTGGCATTTCCCGCAGACTAAGCATACCGCCGGTGAACCATACGCTGATCAGTGTCAGGATGAAGAAAATCAGGTTGGTACGTGGATTGGATGGGCGCGGGGCTTGCCGGCTGGTCACAAAAATAACCGTTTGGCGGTTTTGCTCATACCGAAAGAGGGGGGTCAGGCCGAGCGGCGCAACGGCTTCGGCCAGGCGGTCGTAGGCTTCGGCGGTGTCGGGCAAGATGATGCGCCCGTGATACTTGACCAGAAAGCCTTTGCGTTCGTCACCGTAGGTTGTGTCTTCGATGAAGAAAACCCGGCGTACAGCCAGTTCAACTCGTTCAATGAGTAGAGGTTGATCTTCCATGAGCCACTTTTTGTCCCTGTTGTCCGTACAGATAATTGGTCAGGCGGGAATGGATGGGAGTCGAACCCACCGCGGCCCGCAACGCGACCCGCCACCGGTTTTGAAGACCGGGGAGCCCACCGGGACCCTACCACTCCCACTTATAAGGATACTCCAGCGTGCCGTATTCGTCAAACATTCTGTTCAGGGTGAGATAACCCATTCAAACGAGTCGGTCAGGTTTATCTCTTCCAACTCCGCAATTAGATTCTCTTCACAATCCAATGCGCGGGCATGATATGTGGAAGGAGGCAGAAAAAATATCCGCTTACTACCGGGCAGAATACTCTCAACCTTACCCAAACGGTCACTACCCCATTCCCCGCTGTTTGAAATGTAAAGATAGCAAATTTCCTGAGCGGTTTGATTGGTCACTTGAAAAAGCGCGTTCCCTTCGCCACCAATGATTACGTGCCGGTTTTGGGTGATTTTGGCATCAGAATAGACCGTTTCCTGAGAGCATGAGCGCACCAACAAATCGTATTCGCCGGCTTCGAGGATGAACGTGTGGCTGCTTCCGCTGGCGATCAACTCGCTTTCAGCCAGTTGATTTTCCCCAAAATCGGCTTGATGAGGAGGAGAAAGATAGACTTCACAGATGGGCAGGCTGCTCTGATTTTCCACCAGGATTTCCAGTGGAGATGACTGGCAGGCGCAAAGGAGGATGAGACATAAACCAGCCGTAATCCATCCGGGAAGAGACCAAAATCGCCGCTTGATCATCGGCTGGAGTCAACCAAAAAGGAAAGGCAAAATGGTTCGCATCCATTCTTGCAAGGAGAGGAACACCCCTCCACATGCCAAACCCAATAGCATGCCAACTAAAACATCAGATAGGTAGTGCATGCCGGTAAAGATGCGTGACAGACTAACCAATACCGCCCAAACCGAGATGCAAACGACCAACCAGAAAGGAGCATTGGCTGCTACCACGGAAGCAATCATTACAGCACGGGCAGCATGGCCGGATGGAAAGGAATGCGGATCGGTGTTGCGGTAGATGCTGCCCCATTCACCCGGTGGGCGGCTACGGCGGACAAGGAACTTGATGCTCATCACCAGCGCAGCCAACAGTAGGATATCCACCATTAGAAATGCCGAAAATCCTCTCCATGCGCTTGAAAACAACCACACCAACCCTAAACCTAGCAGCCAAAACCACGAATCACCCGAATGGGCTAAAAAGGCGACCAGTTTCCAGCGGAAGGATTCGTCCACTTCCATCCGCATACGATTGGACAGGTTGACATCCCATTGGATCAATTTTTGCATCATCAAAGAAAACCCCATCTCTTGCATTCTGAAATCCGAATGGGAGTATACCTTGATTGAAACAAGTTGACCAGCAGTGACCTTACTGATTTGTCAATTCCAAAGCAGCGCACTTCCCGTATAATTACCTTGGAAGCGATCCTCGTTTGACTGAAAAGCAATGAACACGGGCAATCTTTTCGAGAACCACAGCCTATCAAATGGAGCCGGCCGTCGAATGAAGAAGAATTTACCTGCTATTCTCTTACGGAAAAGTTCGCTTTGGCTGAGCGCTTTTTTTCTGATCAGCAGCCTGATAGTAACCGCTTGTCAACCGCTATCCCTGCAGGTGGAACAGGTGCAGGCTTCGGTCAATTTACAACGAGTGCGCGCTCAGGATTGTTCCTACGGAGGGGCGATTCGGGCAGTCGAAGCATTGGATAGCAACACGGTTCGGTTTTCTCTCTGCGACCCGGACCCGGCTTTTCCGGCAAAACTGGCTTTTCCGATTTTTGCAATTCAGGATGATGATTTTCTAAACGAACATCGTGGTAATTCGCGGGAAATGAGCCGCCAACCGAACGGCAGCGGGCCTTATCAGGTGGCGGAGTATGTGCCGGGGGTGCGGCTAGTTCTCCAGCCGAATCCGGATTACTGGGGCTTGCCACCGCGCAGCGAGTCCATAACCTTCCGCTGGGCAACCACCTCGCTTTCGCGGTTGGTTGAGGTCAGTACCGAAAAAGCCCATGCTATGGACTCGCCTGATCCCAATTCTTACTACAGCATCAATCAGGATAGCGCTTTAAGTCTGGTCTACCGCCCTGCGCTCAATCTGGCATTTATTGGAATGAACAACCGCTTTGCGCCATTCAATGATGCTCGTGTGCGCCAGGCTATCAGTATGTTGATTGATCGCGAGAAAATCGTCAACACGATCTACCCGTTTGGCACCGAAATTGCCGAGCAATTTCTCTCTCCCACTTTTCAGGTGGGTTATACCCCACTGTATCGGTGGCTGCCGTATGATCCACAGCAAGCGCTGGATTTGCTGCGCCGGGCGAACTTTGATTTTGAACAGGAATTAACTCTTTCGTATTCTTCGCAAGGCAATGAATTATTGCCCGACCCGCACCGGATTGCTCAGACGATACGCTCACAGTTGTTACCTTATGGCATCAATGTGCGTCTGAACCGAATGGAGGCGGCCGAATTTGAACAATCCGTTCAAGCCGGAAAAGAGGCTTTCTTCCTTTATTCGTGGTATGCTGATTACGCTGATCCGACCAGTTTATACTCCACCATTTTTAGTTCCGATGCCCAACTGCTGGGAAATGTTTATCCGGATGTGCAGTTCATGGCAAAGGAAGCCGGGACCACCAGCGATCCTGACCAGCGTCAAAACCGATACAACCGAATCAATGAGATGCTGCGAATGCACACGCCGGCAATCCCGCTGGCGCATGTGCGGACTGCTGCGGTTTTTCGGCAAGAAGTGCAGGGTGCAGCGGTCAACGCGTATGGGGAAAACTTACCCGAAGTGATTACCCCGGATCGAACGCTGGTCTTTCTCCAATCGGCTGAACCCGAATCGCTCTGGCCGGCAGACGCCAACCAGTGGACCACATTCCGGGTGACCAATTTGTTGTATTCCACACTGGTTGAAAACGAGTTCGGGGGTGTGGGTTTGCGGCCGGGGGTGGCGGAATCGTGGTCGTCCAATCCAAACGCAACCGAATGGACTTTCAATCTGCGTTACGGTGTGCGATTTACCAACGGGAATCGGCTGGATGCGAATGATGTCGTAGCCTCTTTTGTGGCAATTTGGGATGCCAAGAATCCCAATCACACCGGCGAGAGCGGCCAATTCCGCTACTTCAAACGCTTTTTTGGTTCGTTCCTCAATCAACCGTGATGAAATCCTGAATAATCAGCGAAAAAAGGCTGCCTGTTTATCAGGCAGCCTTTTTTGAAACTTTTCCTCATGGCGATGCGTCTGGACCGTAAGTGTTTAAGAAGTGCCTTGTGGAAATTCCGGGCAGTTATCCCTTTGAAATGTGGTAAAGTAAAGTTGATTTGCCAAAGGATTTGTTTTGTGCAAGGTGATGGAGGAACTCCGATGAGGAACCATGCTCAACCGACTTTCTTGCGGGTGGCAATCACCCTGATAAGTATGATTACAATGGTCGGCCTTGCCTGTAATTTGCCGTTTGGGGGTGACCAGCGGGACCGATCGGTATCCACCCCAACGCTTACACAACCTCCTTCACTCCCGACGCCGCAGGTAGAACTGCCTCCCACGGTGTTGGAAGTTCAACCGGAACCGGGCAGCATCCTCACTCCGCGCGAGGGCGTGATTGTAACATTTGATCAGCCGATGGACCGTCCCTCCGTAGAAGGCGCTCTGGTTGTGCAGCCGGTTACGGCTGGTCGCTTCGAGTGGCTGGATGAGGCCGCGGTGCGTTTTGTCCCCGATCAACCCCTGCCGTTGGACACCCCGGTTACTCTGACCCTCCAGCCGACCGCAAAGGATAAGAGTGGCCAGAATCTGGCGCGGTCATTCTCTTTTGAATTTCGCACAGCGGGCGAACTGAGAATCACCGAAAGAATTCCCCAACCGGATATTCAGGATGTGGACCCCACAACCATTGTGGCGGTTACGTTCAATCGTCCAATGGTTGAATTGGGCGAGGTCGGTTCAGGCGAACCAACCGCCTTTACCTTGCAGCCAGCCGCCGAAGGACAGGGGCGCTGGTTGAATACCAGCACCTTTGTTTTCACTCCACGCCCGGCATTGGAAGGTGGCAAGACCTATGAAGTGGTGATGAATCCGGCTCTAACAGGGGTGGATGGTTTGCCTTTAACCAACGCCGAATTGATGAACTGGCAGTTTAGCACCGTAAAACCGGCTTTGATTGGCATCCAGCCAAATTTGGATGAAGCCCAGCCGCTGGATGTTGAGATTCGCCTGACTTTCAATCAACCCATGAGCCGGCGCAGTGTTGAACAGGGTTTTCGCCTGCGGAGTCAGGATGGCAGCTCGGTCACTGTGAGCTACGAGTGGAGCGAGCGGGATACCATTGTGGCAATCAAACCCCAGCAATTATTGGGGCGAAGTCGAGAATATGTGGTTGAACTGGATCAGGTCGAGGCGCTGGGCGGGGTGGCGATTGAGGACACCCTGCGGCAACCTTTCCGAACGGTGGGGCAGTTTCAGGTGGTTTCCACCACGCCTTCAGTCGGTGAAGATTTGGAGGTGTATGGAGATTATGGTTCGGTGCTGGTGGAATTTTCTGCACCGCTGGCGCGCAATCAGAAATTGAATGAACGGATCATCCTCGAGCCGAAAATCAGCGGTTTATCTCTATACAGCGATGAACAGGCCGGATTTTTATACCTGTCTGGCTTTTTCAAGAGCGGACAAACCTATCGTTTGACCCTAAAAGGCGAGTTGCAAGACCGTTGGGGGCAGGCGCTGGGACGGGATTATACCCTAACCTTCATGGCTGGTAATCAGCTGCCTTCTCTGAATATTCCAATTCAAAATTCCTTCAGCGCCCTGTACTACGCCTTGCCCGGCGATCGTGTTTTACCGGCTTACGCTACCAATCTGGAAAGGTTAGATATCCGCCGGGCGCGAATGAGTCTAATGGAGGTCATTCGGGCTATCGAACGCACACCCGCTTTTGAATCCTTGGCGCTGGAAGAAAATTGGCAGGTAAATCTGGAATTGCCGAGAAATGTCAGTCAGGGGGTTGATATTCCGCTCAAGGCAGACCGCGGCGGTCTGGAAACCGGTTTGTATGCATTCCGCATCACATCCCCCCAGTTTGTTGAAAATTATCAAACGGTCAACTTGCTGACGGTCGTCAGTCCAATTCATCTGACCATTAAAGAAAGTCAGCAGGAGGTTGTGGTCTGGGCGGTGAATGTCCTCAACCGCCAGCCAGTGAGAGGGCGCGAGGTTACGGTTTATCAGGCAGGGAGCGGACTGGTATTGGGCAAAGCCCTAACGGATGAGCAGGGCATTGCTCGTATTCCCTTGGTTGAAAGCCCTCTGTATCGCACACTGGTGATCGCTTTGGGGAGTGAGGGAGACCCCGATTTTTCACTGGCAATCACCGAATGGAAAGCAGGGATTTCGCCGTGGAATTTCGGCATACCGAGTTATTTTGATCAACCGAAAATCAAAACCTACGGTTATACCGACCGCCCCATCTATCAACCGGGTCAAACCGTTTACTACCGCTATGTTGTTCGCCAATGGAATGACGCGCGTTACCCGCCACCAGAGTTGAAGGACATTACGGTTAAAGTTTATGCCGCCTACTCAGCCGAACAGGGAACGCCTGTGCTGGAAACCCAAAAACTGACCTTATCCCCCTATGGAACGGCTCACGGCCAGGTGCAGTTGCCGCAGGACGCGCCCACCGGTATTTATTCCATTCAAATAGAAGATCAGCCCGATTCGGTCATTGAATTTCAGGTGGCGGCATATCGCAAACCGGAAATTGATTTGCAGGTATCTTTTTCAAAGTCCGAATACCGATGGGGGGAGGACGTCCGCGCTGAAGTTGAAGCCAATTATTTCTTCGGAGCGCCGGCAGCCGGTGTCAATGTCGTTTGGTCTTTGTACGCGCGCAATGCCGAAGCCGACTTGCCGGGGGGGTATGTTGCCGGCCTGCTGGATACTTTCTGGCTTGAGCCGGATTGGTGGATGCGTATGCAATTTCCGCTGGGGGACTATGTCATGGGCGGGAGCGGAGTCACGGGCGCTGACGGTCGTTTTCCGTTAACCTTCCTCAGCCAGAGTCTCAGCGAATTGCTTGAGGAAAACCGTCCAAAAATTCTGACTCTTGAAATCACCATGACCGATGAGAGCGGCTTTCCTGTTTCGCAGCGTGCGCAAACGGCGCTCCATCCCTCGGATATGGTCATTGGAATCCGTCCGGCCAGTTGGGCACAACCGGCTGGCAGCCCGTTTGTCTTTTCCATTTTGACCGTGGACTGGCAGAATCAGCCCATCGGAGGCCGTTCGTTGAGCGCATCCTTCGATCGGATTGAGTGGGTGCAGGAATGGAGCGAAATTGAAACCGGTTCGGTTTCCTACCGAGAAGTGATTACACCTATTAGCGGAGCTGACCTGCGCACCGGCAATAATGCTCTGGCGACTTTGGAATTTACGCCCCAAGAGCCGGGTGTTTATCGGCTGGAAGTGCGGGGTGAAGGAGCGGTATCTCAGGTTCTGGTTTGGGTAGGAGGATCGGGCACTGCTCCGTGGCCGCGTTTGCCCAATCAGCAAATTCGGCTGGAAGCCGATCGCAAAGAATATGAAGCGGGAGACACTGCCCAGATATTCCTTCCCAACCCGTTGAGGGGTAACACGCTGGCATGGCTCAGCGTCGAACGCCGGGGGGTGATCACCTATCAGGTTATTTCGATTGGTGAGGGCGGAGAAATTGTGAGCTTGCCTATTACGGAAACATTTACCCCAAATTGTTATCTTGCGGTTACCTTGTTGGGGGTTAATGAATCCGGTAAGCCTGATTTCAGGCAGGGCTATCTCGAATTAAAGGTCAAACCGGAGGCATTTCAACTGGATGTACGGTTGGTTTCTCCCCAAAACCGCTTCGAGCCGCGTCAAACCGCCCGTCTCGATTTGCTGGTCAAGGATCAGCGCGGCAATCCGCTTCAGGGCGAATTCTCGGTAGCGGTCGTGGATAAGGCAATTTTTGCTTTGAGCAAACCGAACGCTCCCGATATTTTCAGCGCTTTTTACGGCGACCAGCCGCTGGGGGTATTCACCAGTTTGTCGCTGGCGGCTTACATTGGCCGGATACCACTGCTCCCGCGTGGTTTAGGCGGTGGCGGAGGGGGAGATTTGGCGCTAGTTTCTCCGCGCAGTGAATTTCGGGATACAGCCTACTGGCTGGGTGCGCTCGAAACCGATTCGAGCGGTTTTGCTCAAATCGAATTCAGTTTACCGGACAATTTGACGACCTGGGTTGTTCTGGTGCGTGGATTGACGCGCGATGCGCGGGTAGGCGAAGCATCCAGCGAGATTGTCGTCAGCAAAGACTTGCTGATTCGGCCGGTTGTGCCGAGCTTTGTGGTCGTGGGTGACCGGATTGAAATTGGTGCCATTGTTCAAAATAACACCGACGCCCCAATGGATGTAACCGTCCGTTTTCAAAGCAACGGACTGGTACTGGAAAACCCGGCTTTGGAGCGGCAGGCGCTGCAACTGGCGGCCTATGATCGTCAACGGGTGAACTGGTGGGTCAAAGTGGAGGATGTTCCATCGGCTTCGTTGAAGTTCAGCGTGGAAGGCGGAGGCCTGCAGGATACTGTTATGCTTTCGAATGAGGACATGCCCATCCGCCGCTACAGCGCCCCCCAAACCTTTGTGACCGGCGGCATCCTTGATCAGGCAAGCGAAGCGCTGGAAGTGATCAGTCTGCCGCGTTCGTTTGTGCCAACGGGCGGCAGCCTAAGGGTTGAACTTTCTCCCAATTTGGCGGGGAGTGTATTTACCGGTTTGGAGGTTTTGGAAGATTACTCGGATGACTTTGTCGAAGTCTTGCTCTCGCGTCTGTTAGCCAACTTAAGCGTGTACCAATTGGGCCGTGAGATCAATTTTTCTGCGCCTGACCTGATGGAACGCTTGCAGCAAAATATCCGGCGTGATCTCGATCGTCTGCTCGAAAAGAAGCAGGCCGATGGCGGATGGGGATGGATCAGCGGTGAACCCAGTGACTTTTTCCTGAGCGCCTATGGCCTATGGTTGCTCGATCAAGCCGCTTCGGCCGGTTTTGTCATTGAACCATTCCACCTCTTGGATGCCAATCGGTTTGTTACTGCCGGTCTTTACACGCCGGAAATGGTACGGGAAACCACACAACTGGATCAGCTGGCGTTTGCTTACTTTGTGCTGAATCAGAACGGCCGACAGAACCCGCCCCCTCCGGAATTCTTCCGCTTGCGCGAACGGTTGAATGCGTGGGGACAGGCATTTCTGGCGATGGCGCTGAACAACAGCGGAGACAGCCGGTCGGCAGAAACCATACTTGCCGAATTGAAAAGCAGCGCAGTTCGCTCAGCGAGCGGGGCATTCTGGCAGGAAGAAGATCCGTCCCTGTTTCGGTTTTCAAACACCTATGCTTCTACATCCATCGTCTTGATGGCGCTGCTCGAACTAGACCCGGCATCGCCGCTGGTGGGGGATGCGGTGCGCTATTTGACCCTTCAACGGGGGGCGCGTGGCTGGTTGAACAGCTATGGAAGCGGGTGGACGCTGGCAGCCCTCAGCCGTGCCGTGCGGGCAACAGGTGAATTACAGGGGAACTACTCCTTTTCTGCCACCTTGAACGGTGCAGCGATTGCCAGCGGCCAGGCGGGTGGAGCGCAACTTTTCAATACCGTGCGGGCAGACGTGAACATCGCTCAATTCCCTTCCAACCGAAATGCTTTGCGTATTCAACGGACGGCGGGCAGCGGGCGCTTATATTACCGGGCAATTTTGGAAGTTGGCCAGCCGGTCGAAACAGTCCAGGCCATGGACGGCGGAGTTGTGCTCAGCCGCGAATATTATCTGGAAGGGGCTGACTGTGGAGCGGATGATTGTCCACCCGTGAATGCTGTCAATCGTTCGTTGAGTAATCCGGTGGTGCAGGTTCGCCTGTCCATCACCGTTCCGCAGGATCTTACCTATCTGGTGGTGGAAGATTACATTCCGGCCGGAGCGGAAATTGTGAATACAACCCTGCAAACCACCCGTCAGGGCAGTGAAAAAGAGCAAATTTCGTTTGTGGATCAAAGCCGTTTCAGGCGCGGCTGGGGTTGGTGGTATTTCCATGAGCCGCGCATCTTTAGCGATCACATCCGCTGGGTGGGGGCGTATGTGCCGGCCGGGACTTACATCCTGACATATCGGTTAATGCCTTTACAGGCCGGTGAATTTCGGGTGCTTCCGGCGCGGGCGTATGCCTACTATTTTCCGGATATTCAGGGAAGAACGGCTGGGACAGTTTTCAAGATCGAATAAGATTTGCAAAGGCAGGCTCATTCTGCTGGCGGGTTGGAGATTTCGTCCAAAATGGTGGAAAGACGTTCCAAATCCGCCAGCAGATTTTCAAGGGTCTCACGCCGGACGGGTTCGGACATTTCGGTTTGGCTGGGCAGCGGGGTTGATGGGATCAGCATGTCAGCAATCCGTTCGGCTTCTTCCGGTCGTAAATTGCCGTCACTCACCCGTTGATCCAGCCGTCGCTGAATTTCCCGATTGACCAGTTGCTCAAAATCCGTCCGGCCGAAAAGCGTGGTCAATAAAGATTGCCAATTTTTTTCGCCGACATCCAGGAGCCGGCCAAACGGGTTGGGCGGCAGCCAGCCGCCCAACTGCTTTTCGGCGCTGAAGAGGGCTTGCAGCATGACGAGAGTGGTCAGATCAACACCGCTCTCATGATCAATGACCTGAATTTCCTCACCTTCCCGCAATCTTTTTGCAATTTCAGGCAGAGTGATATAGCGCCGATGGTCGGTGTCATATAGTTTGCGGTTGCTGTAGCGTTTGATCTTCAGCATCGGGAGTTGATTTACTCACCGCGTTCTTTGTGCAATTCTTCGATCTTTTTGCTCAATTCCGCAATTTTTGCGCTGAGGGCTTCAATATCCGCCTGAGTAACCGGAGCAGGCCGGCTTTTCTGGGCAGCAGCACGCCGTTCCTGTTCCATTTTTTCGCGTTTTTCCATGATCTCTTGGATCATTTTGCGCGCATCTTTTTCGGCCAATTCGCCTCTTTCGACAAGGCGGTTGACAAAGCGTTCGATCTCTTCTTGAGCCAAGGCAGCAGCCCCAATTCCTGCCAGCAGGATTTTCCGGGAAAGTTCGGCAAATCCGCCGCGGTTGGCGACATCCTCCACAAATTCGTGTTCGGTTCGTTTAGCCATTTTAACCTCCTTTTATAACGCAATGCGTTATGTATATCATAACGCATTGCGTTATCGTTGTCAACGATACACTTTTTTTCTTTATTCTTTTCGGCTACGCTGACTGGAATTTTCATTAGGAGCGCTCGCCTTTTTTCAGGATAAGTTGACTTTTCTATAGAGGAGGATATAATCAATATATTGATAATTTAGGTAAATATAATCCAAAATAAACGGTCTTTTTACGGACGACTTCCTCAAAGGACATCTTTCCGCTTGAATTTTACGAAAGCAGATGATCGTCCTTTCTTTGTTAGGGGAAATCTCTTTTTTTCGGAGGACCTATGAATAGAGTTTGGTGATCTAAGCCAGCCTTGGCTTGTTGTGTTTCTGAAATAAACGTGAACAACAGGAGAGTTTTATGAAATCGCAGGGCAGAAAAAAAGAGGAAGAATCCTCTCGTGAAGATACATCTCATCAGCATCCTTCGGAGGATGAAGAAGTCCGCGAAGAAGTAACCTCTGAAAATCCGTGCCAACCACCCATGGGAGAAGTAGCCAACCCGAAGGCGGATTGCCGGTGTGGGGGACGTTCCCGAAAGACTAAAGAAAAAGAGCAAATTACAGAAATTTTGAAACGGGTGCCGGGAGTCAAGGTGGATGATTTCCGCAAACCCAAACAACGCCCCGGAACAAAAGCCGACTGTTTGTGCTGTGATTTGCCAACTGTTGACGCCATTGTGCCTTTAATGGCAGAACTTTTTTATCGTTTCATCCGAGGTGAAAACCCACGGCCCGGCTATGAAGAAATCATTTTTACAGGGCTTTCGCGCCTCACTAAAAAAGAACTCAAAGCGCTGGGAAAAGGATTCGAAGGATACGAAAACCTTTCACCCCGTCTGCGGAAGTGTTTGTTCGATGAACGTTTGGCCGACAAAGTCCGTGGTGATGGAGTTCAACCAGCGGAGGTGATCGAAGCCTTCATTCTTGAAGGGCTGGCTTACACGGCACAAAGTCTGATGTCTCATTCTAAAGGTGTGAAAGGCCCGGGTCAGGTCAGAATCTGGGATGCTGTTCTACCTCCCACTCCCAATGGTTCTCAACAGCCGCGGATTTTCAGCGGCCCGTGGCCATGGTTGACCGCCATCCGGCCGGATATTGGCGATTACAAAGAGTATGGCAGTGTGGCAAGTTATCGTTCTTCAATGGAAGTTGTGTATACCTTCCAACCCTACCAAATTGCAAAAGATTGTCAGGTTACGGTCAACACTAACAAACCGGGTGAATTGATTACTAATTGTACTCCGAAAACGCCACCCCCTCCTCCACCGGGAGCCTTGTTCCCCAATTTTTGTGAAGGCGGGCAGGACTACACCTTTAACGGACAATGTCTTCAGTTTCCGATGGTTGAACCGGGGGCTACCATTTGCCTGAGAGGGTTCAATTTTATAACCGAAACCGTTAAAGTCGGATTCCAAAATCGGGATACGGGCTTGAAAATTACACTCGATGCTCCGGTTTTTGGAGATTTGGAAACACCATTGAAGGACGAGAACGGTCATACCATCCATGACTGGCGGGTTTCAGACTCGATTGTGGTCAATGTTCCTAAAGAACATCCCCAACAACCCGGTGCGCCTTTCCCACCCGGCCTTTATGATGTTTGGATTGAAGTAGACAACGTACTTTCGGCAGTATACTCTGGTGGAGTTGCTCCCCGCTTGAAGTCAAACAAGTTGATTTTGCAAATTGAACCGGATCCCAATATTTCTTTTCATTTTTGGAGTGAAAACGGACGGTGCTATGAAGAAACTGATGGACTGGGGTCGGATGAAATCTGGTTTGATGCCTGGGTTGCCCATTTAATTCCGGCTTCGATGCCTTCCGGGAAACATACGCTAAATCCGGTAAAACATGTTGAGTTCAATCGGGATGCATGGGATGATATGAACTCGGGCGAAGATTCAGGGCCGTACAGCGCTGATCTTTGGAATGGTTCTTTCAATCGGGGTTTGATGGCGGCAGGCCTGATTGGTTTTGAAGTGGACAGCGAATCGGCTGCCAAAGAACAATTGCGGGATTTTGGATCTGCTTTTGTTCATTACCTCGAGAACATTTGGGGAGGAGCGGTTGCAATGGAAGGAACCGCGGCATCCATTGCAAAAATGATTTCATTGACATTGACCCAAGGGTTGATTGTTTTGGCGGTAGTTGCTGCTTTGATTCTGATTGTGGGACTGTTTTGGGCTGCCTGGGCGCCGGCCGACCGCATAGCCGTGGATTTGATCACCCTGGATGCACGCAAAGCCTGGAATCTGACCAGCCCGAAAGGACAATTACCTCCTATTGAACGGTACAGGTTCGAGGAAGTTTCCACCAGTCACTATCCTAAGCCCAAAGCGCCAGATACTCCATCCACGGTACGGTATGTTGTGGAGCATCGTTATGTAACCCCCGCAGACGGTGAAGATTCGGACTACGGCATCACTTTTCAATTGACTCGTATGTAAATTGGGTTTCTGCTTTCTCATCAAAACGGTTTTGTGACTGAGTTCCTCAGGCAAAACCGTTTTGAGTTTAAGATGAGCTGTTCAGGAATATTTTTAAGCCAATTTTGTGATGAAATTCACATGACATTCGTCAAAAATAATGATATACCTATACCAGTGATCGTGTTTTCCCTTTGAATTATTGGTATGAGATGTGTGGGTAGAATGATTGTTGACCGGTCGGACGGTAGGCATTTCTGTACATAGACCCATTTCACCGGAGGAAAATTGCCATGCTCCATCTCTTGACGGGTGCCGGGATATTGGTGTGTGCCGTTCAAGCCATCCGTTCCCGGCGCTTGATTGTTTCGGCATTGTGGCTGGCTGGCACCAGCGCTTTGGTTGCATTGGAATTGTATTTACTCGGTGCGCCGGAAATTGGCGTGATCGAGTTGAGTGTGGGGGCCGGACTGGTCACGGTCTTATTCGTTTTTGCGATCAACCTGACCGGTGAAGAAGCCACTGACCTGAAGGGCTTGATCAAAGAACCTTTGGCGGTGGTGGTGAGCGTGATCTCTCTGGTATTACTGGGGAGTTTGTTAGTGCCGGGGGTTGACCGTGCTGCTCCGGCGTTGGGCGAAGCCAGCCTGAAAGTGGTTTTATGGGGCAACCGCCAATTGGATGTGATCCTGCAGGCGGTGCTGGTGTTTAGCGGTGTGTTGGGAGTATTAGGATTGCTGAGTGAGAAAGAATCTGCCCCGGCTGGACACAGCCAATCGGAGGATGTGGAATGATCTTATCCGTTCCAAATATCGTGATTTTGATTGTGATCGGTTTGCTGGGGGTGGGTACCTATGCATTGCTGACCGTGCGCAATTTGATCAAGGTGGTGGTTGCGCTGCAAATAATGGTCAAGGGCGCCATGCTTGCGCTGGCGCTCGTCGGCCGTTTGCAAGGACAGGAAAATCTCGGTCAGAGTATGGCGCTGACTGTGATCGTTGCCGATACGATTGTGGCGGTGGTCGGACTGGCGCTGGCGGTGCAGGTGCGGCGGGTGGTAGGCAGTCTGGACTTGCGAGCGTTGACTACGCTGCGGAGGTAGCCTATGGGGATGACATGGCTGATTTTGACCATTGGTTTGCCGTGGCTGGGAGCACTGGTCGTCTGGTTGGCTGGTGACCGCGACGAGAAATTGACCCATGGGATGGCAGTGGCCTTTTCGATTGCTGCCGGTGTGGCAGCCGTGCTGCTGATCCCCTTCGGCAAAGAACGATTAACCTATTCCATTCCAATGGGAGGGGTGTTTGGCGATTTCACCTTTGTGGTGGATGGTTTGGGGGTGTTCCTCGCGGCAATTGCCACGGTGGTTGGTTCACTGGCGGTCATTTTCTCGGTGGATTATATGCATGGTGAACGGCAACTAGCCCGCTATTATGCCTTTGTGTTGTTTTTCATTGGCGGCATGGCGGGGCTGGTGCTGACCAGCAATCTGTTGCTGATGTTCTTCTTTTGGGAAATTACCGCATTATGTTCGTACGCCCTGATTTCTTTTCATAACGATGATCCGAAGGCGGTCGCCGGAGGTATCAAAGCCTTGATCATCACCCAACTGGGCGGGATTGGTTTGTTGGCGGGGGCGTTGCTCTTGTATGCCTACACGGGCAGCAATGATTTTCATGCCCTTCTCGAAAATCCGGCGATCCTTCCGGCAGGAGCGCTGGCATGGATGGGGTTTGGTTGTTTGATCGCGGCCGCGGCGAAATCGGCACAGTTTCCCTTCCAAACCTGGTTACCGGATGCAATGGAGGCTCCCACCCCGATCAGCGCGTTGATTCACGCAGCCACCATGGTCAATGCGGGGGTGTATTTGCTGGCGCGTTTTTACCCGGCCTTTGCCGAAGTGCCCGGGTGGCGGGAAGCGGTCATGATTTGCGGCATGCTCTCGGCAGTTCTCGCAGCGATGATGGCCATGGTTGCCACTGACTTGAAACGGGTTCTGGCTTATTCCACCGTCTCTCAATTGGGTTTTATGGTTTATGCGGTTGGGGCCGGGGGGGTGTTTGCCAGCCAATTCCATTTGCTCAGCCATTCGGTGTTCAAGGCGCTCTTGTTCCTGGCGGCCGGGGCGGTCATTCACTCGGTTGGTACGCGTGACATGCGCCAGATGGGCGGGCTGGGCAAGGATATGCCTTTGACCCGTGCCGTCTTTGTGATCGGGGGTTTGGCCCTGGCGGGTATCCCCATCTTCAATGGTTTTTGGAGCAAGGAGCTGATTCTGGAAGCCGGTTTGCACGGTAATCCGCTCTGGTTATATGGGTTGATGGTGCTGGTTGCCGGTCTGACAGCGTTTTACACGGTACGCATGGTTACAATGGTCTTCTATGGTGAATCTCAGGCTGGCCGGCACCTTCATGACGCAGGGAATGCCATGAAGGTAGCCCTTCTGCCGTTGGCAATCGGCAGTTTGACTACCTGGCTGTTGGCAGGGCCGTTCGGCTACTTGCTGGCAGAAAGTTTACCAGCCCATCATCTGGAAGTGCACAGCACACTCGCCATCGTTGAGGAAGTCATCACTGCACCGGCGACTTATCTGGCATTGGGAATCGTTGCGCTCGGCTTGCTGGCTGGCTGGCAGCGCCAGCGTCTGAGCCGGCTGGGGCAGGCGCTCGATGGGGTTAGCAAGGCAGCAGCCGAGAGTTTTGGATTTGAGGCGATCAACCGCGCGGTACTGACTGGCACTCAAAAACTGGCCGAATCCCTGCGGGTTACCCAGCCGGGTTTGTTGAACTGGAATGTGTTTGCCATGCTATGCGCCTTGCTGGTCTTGCTGGCTACTCTTGCAGTGGGAGGACGTTGACATGGAAGCGGCCATTGCATTTCTCCTCGTTGTTGCTTTACCCCTTTTCGGGGCGCCCCTGATTTATCTGATCGGACGGTTGGTGGAGCGCAAACGACCCGGTGTAAATCCCTCTCGCTGGGTGGCATTGCTGGTGCTGCTGGCTGCTTTTTATGCCTTCAGCATTGCCATACAAACCGTCCTGAATCAGGAAACGCCGGTTTCGTTTTCCGTGGGCGTCATTCGGCTGCAGTTGGATGGAGTAGGCGCTTTGCTGGCTGGGTTGGTTTTGGCGTTGGGCATTTTGGTTACCTTGTTCTCTGGACCTTATTTGGACAAAGAAGAGCATCAGGAAAAATACTATGCTCTCCTGAGTGCAATGATTGGCGGGATGATCGGTTTGGGTTGCACCAGTGACTTGTTCAACCTGTGGGTCTGGTTCGAGTTGATGGCGATTGCTTCCTACCCCCTGGTTGCGTTTCATCGTCATACGCCTGCCGCGTTGGAAGCGGGGGTGAAGTATCTGGTGCAGAGTGCGGTTGGATCGGCGTTTGTGCTGATCGGCATTGCATTGGTGTTCGGGCAAACTGGCACGCTGACCTTTGACGGTATCCGTGACATTGCACCGCTGACGCCGGTCATGCTGGCTGCCGGAGCGCTGTTCCTGATCGGCTTTGGGGTCAAGGCTGCGCTGGTGCCGCTCCATACCTGGCTGCCGGATGCCCATTCCCAGGCGCCCAGCGGCATCAGTGCGATGCTGTCGGGCGTGGTCATCGAAGCAGGTTTGATTGCGCTTTTACGCGCGCTGACCGCCCTCTTTGCAGTCAGTAATTTGTGGGGTGTCTTCCTGCTGGGTTTCGCCGCGTTGAACATGCTGTTCGGTAATTTGATGGCGCTCCGTCAGACACAGGTCAAGCGCCTGCTTGCTTTTTCCAGCCTCAGCCACATGGGCTATATCGTGCTGGGGATCGGTTGTGCGTTCGCATTTGGAGCAACCAATGCGGCAGCGGGTGGTTTCTTCCACATCCTCACTCATGGGCTGATGAAAGGGTTGGCGTTTCTTGCAGCCGGGGCCTTGTTGTATGCCCTTTACATTGCCAATGGGAAGCATCAGCCTTTGATGGTTCAGGATTTGGACGGGGCTGCGACCCGCTATCCTTTGGCGGCGTTTACCCTGAGTGTGGCATTGCTGGGCTTAGGCGGAATTCCGCCACTGGCCGGTTTTATGTCCAAATGGCAGATCTTTGTGGGCGGCTTTGAGAGTCGTCAGGTATGGGCGATTGTGCTGGTGATTTTCGCTGCGCTCAACAGTGTACTCTCGCTCGGCTACTATGCTCCGCTGATCAACCGCATGTATCGGCATGAACCTTCCAACCTG